>Ga0315339_1000560_pt1 | contig 44634 bp, 49 predicted proteins | sample ASW17metaG_FD_204514 | JGI IMG/M metagenome (GOLD analysis project Ga0315339, IMG submission 204514) | Ammonia-oxidizing marine archaeal communities from Pacific Ocean, United States - ASW #17 | ecosystem: Environmental > Aquatic > Marine > Oceanic | place: USA: California | collected 2016-12-05 | reverse complement strand
AAATTAACCCGAATGATTTAATATTGTATGGAAGAAAAAATTTGGCTACTTATAAATCACCAAAGATTGCTTACATTGTAAATAGCTTGCCTCGAACAAAAAATGGAAAAATCCTGAGAAAAGAGATCAACAAATCAATTGCTCTAAGACAATCGGATATTAGATAATGAATATAATTAAAAAAAGTGATTTTATTGAGTCAATAGCTACAGCATTACAATATATCTCTTATTACCACTCAGAAGATTTTATATTAGCTATGAAAAGAGCATATGAGCTAGAGGAATCTGCACCAGCTAAAGATGCTATCCTGCAAATCCTATCAAGTTCAAAATTGTCAGCTTATGGCAAAAGACCACTTTGTCAGGACACCGGTATCATAACGGTATTTGTTAAACAAGGGATGGATGTCCAGTGGGAATCATCATTAACATTAGAAGAGATGGTGAATGAAGGAGTTAGGAGGGCGTACCTTGATGTCTTAAATCCACTTCGTGCTTCAATTGTTGAAGATCCTCTAGGTCGAAGAGTAAATACAAAAGATAATACTCCTGCAATCACTCATATAAGTCTGGTTAAGGGAGAGACATTACAGGTAATTGTTGCTGCAAAAGGGGGAGGTTCAGAAAATAAAGCTCATTTAAAAATGTTAAATCCATCTGATAATTTTGTTGATCATATACTTGAAACTATTCCTAAAATGGGCGCAGGCTGGTGTCCACCAGGTGTTCTTGGGATTGGTGTAGGTGGAACAGCTGATAAAGCAGTTTTATTAGCTAAAGAATCATTAATGAGTCCTATTGATATTCAACAGTTACAGGATTTGGGGCCAAGTACTAAGTTAGAGGAGTTAAGGCTTGAGCTCTATGAAAAAATTAATAAACTTGGGATTGGTGCACAGGGATTGGGCGGTCTAACAACAGTATTAGACGTTAAAATATTAGAGTATCCAACTCACGCAGCCTCTCTTCCTGTTGCAATAATCCCAAACTGTGCAGCCAATAGACATATCGATTTTAATTTAGATGGAAGTGGACCTGCTAAATTTTACCCTCCAAATTTAGATCTTTGGCCCAAAGAAGTTTGGAAGCCAAATGAGAGTGTTACTAAAGTAAATTTAAATGATATTACTAAGGAAGATATTTCAAAGTGGGCGGTTGGACAAAGCCTCCTATTATCTGGGAAAATTCTTACCGCTAGAGATGCTGCACATAAAAAGCTAAAAAAAATTGCAGAATTGAATGAGAAACTACCTGATGATTTAGACCTTAAAGGTCGTTTTGTTTACTATGTTGGCCCAGTCGACGCCGTTGGAGATGAGGTCGTGGGCCCAGCGGGTCCTACAACTGCATCAAGAATGGATTGTTACACAAAGTTAATGTTAGATCATTATGGAGTTCTTGGTATGATTGGTAAAGCGGAAAGGGGCCCTGAAACTGTAGCAACAATTCAAAAGTTTGAAGCAACATACCTTATTGCGATAGGGGGGTCAGCTTTTTTAGTTTCTCAAGCTATTAAATCAGCTAAAGTTGTAGCATTTCCTGAGCTAGGGATGGAGGCAATTTATGAGTTTGTTGTTGAAAATATGCCTGTTACAGTTGCGGTTGATAAGAATGGTCAATCAATTCATGAGATAGGGGTTAAAAAGTGGCAGGAGATTCTGGTTAACCGGTAATTAATTTTTTTGCTTATATTGATTGGATGCGTATGCTCTAGTTATTCCTTTAGGCCTTAAGGCCTCGTGCCTTAAGTTGCTTTTCTTCATTCTCTTACGCCATAATCGATAGCTTGAAGCTTTGAGTTCCTTTGACATTAAAAGTTTTAGAGAATCCTCTTTTAAGTTAAATTGTCTATAAATAGAATCCAAAGAGGTCCTGTCCTCCCATGCCATTTCAATGATTCTATCTATATCAGCTCTATCAAAGTCAAATTTCATTTTCTAATTTTACCCTTAAATTTGAGGCTAATGTAGTTAGATTTTCTGTAGTGATTTTTTTATCATCTGAAGAAATAACAAACAAATCCTCAACCCTATTACCTAAAGTATTTATTCTTGCATCTTTAATCGAGAATCCAAAAGAATTAATTTCGTTAGATATTAGGTTGAGAATGCCAGATTTTTGATCTGTAATAATCTGTAGATCAAAATTGCCTTCTTTATTTTTTTGAAAACTTACTTCAGTATTGAAATTATGGTGAATGGCTTGTTTTGTTTTTCTTATACTTATTTTATTTTGCTCATAATTCATTTCAATAGCTTTTGTAAGCCCTTTTTCAACCATCTTAAATAGATCTGTAAAAATAAAATTTGAGCTTGATACAATCATTAGATTAAATACATCCAGTGCATACCCATGACTGGTAGTAAATACTCTTGCTTGCATAATTTCAACATCTATCTCTTCAAAAAATTTTGTAATTTTTACAAATAACGCACTAGAATCTTTAGTGTATATCATTACATCAATACCGTTACCATAATTACTATGGTAAGCCCTAACAATAGGCTTAACTGTACTTAAATGAGGGAGTAAAAGCCTAGTATGCTTTGCTATATCTTGTTCTTCAAATCTAAAAAAATATTCAAGGCCGAATTTCTTCCATAGATTATTGTATTCAGTCTTGCTAACAGCATATTTTTTTAGAATATTTTCTGCTGTATTTTTTCTAATTTTAATTATCTCATTAACTGATAGAGATCTCCTGGAAAGATTTATAGTTGTTAAATTATAGAGATTGCTTAATAGTGAAGATTTCCATTCATTCCATACATGTGGGCTTGTGGCTCTTATATCGGCGATAGTTAATAGGTAGAGAGCATCTAAATTTCTTTGGTTTTCAACGTAATTAGCAAAGTTATCAATTACTACAGGGTCGGTGAGATCTTTTTTCTGGGCTGTACTAGACATATTAAGATGGGATTTAACTAGCCAGGGAATCATAATTTCATGTTCACCAGTTAATTTGTAATTTTTTACAAAGCGACGAGCTATTTTTTCCCCTAGAATTGAGTGATCACCACCTCTACCCTTAGCGATATCATGGAAGATAGCAGCGAGGTAAAGTATTTCAGGGGCATTAAAATTAATAAATATTTTATGGCACTCAGGAAACTCATGTTTAAGACTGGTTTTACTAAAGCGCCTAATATTTTCAATTAAATTTAGAGTATGCTCATCAACTGTATAGATGTGAAATAAATCATGTTGCATCTGTGCGACAACCTTGCCAAACTGTGGAATAAATTTTCCAAGCACATTAGTTTTATTCATAAGACGAAGTGTTCGATTCACTTTATTATTGGCTTTAAGAAGGCTGATAAATGAATTTTGATTATCACTCTTAATTCGAACTTTTGAATCAATTAATTTTGATAACTTATTAAGTTCTCCAAGAAGATTTGGTCCAAAACCAACTATTTCTTCTTGCTCTTGCATAATCAAAAATGGATCGAATAAATATTTAATTAATTCCTTACTTGATACACCTTTTATTTCTAAAAGATTATTGTATTTAATGAAGGAAATTGGGTGCTCTACAGGGACCGTTAGATATTTTTTTGGGTCAAGTCTTTTTAAAAGAATTTCGTTGAATAATATAATATAATTTATTGATTTATAATAATATTTCATTACAATTTCACTTGCTTTTTTATTATCTTTACTCTGGCAACCCAATGCTTCTGCTAATTGATTTTGTAGGTCAAAGCTTAAGCGATCTTCGGTAGATTTTGAAAGTAAATGAAGAAGGATTCTTCTTTTGGTAATGCGATTTTTATGTCGTGTTATTTTATTAAATTCATTTTTATCAATCACATTATATTTTAATAAATCTTCAATTGACCTACCTTTTTTTTGACTACTAGAAATCCAAATAACTGTTTGAATATCTCTTAAGCCTCCTGGACTTTCTTTTATGTTTGGCTCAAGTTGATAAGCAGAATCTCTGTATTTTTTGTGTCTTTTCGTTTGCTCTTTTATTTTTTCTATATAAAAATTGTCCAGTGAAAGTTCTTCATCTATTAGTTTAAGTAATTTTTTAAAAATTAATTGGCTGCCAATTACATACCTATTTTCAAGTAAATTTGTCGCAGTTGTCACGTCTTTATGGAATTCTTCTCTTGCTTCCTCTATATTTCTTACGCTGTGCCCGATTTTTAGGCCAATATCCCAGCAGTCTGCAATAAAACCAGAAATATTTTCAGTCTCATTTTTGGTTAATTTATTATTTGTAAGCACAAGAATATCAACGTCAGAATATGGGAATAATTCACTTCTTCCATAACCTCCAACTGCAACAAGGCAAAGCTGATCTTTTAGACTTCTTAAATCCCAGAGTTTAATTAGAGTGCTATCAACTAATCTTGTATGTTGTGATAAAAATATCTTACTTTGGTGATTTTTTAAGAATTTTTTGCCGAGATCTTGGAATTTTTGTTGATATACTTCTTTCAGTTGTTGAATATTCATCTTAGTTAAATTAACGTTTAGAAGGGTGAAGGTGTCCCAGCTGAGAGAGTCATAACCTCATATGAATTTTCTGTAACAAGAATAGTATGTTCCCATTGAGCTGAGAGGCTTCTATCTTTTGTAACTACAGTCCACCCATCGGGCAGCATCTTAATATCTTTTTTCCCAGCATTAATCATTGGTTCTATAGTGAATACCATGCCTGCTTCAAGTTTAAGTCCTTGGCCAGGTTTTCCGTAATGCAGAACCTGAGGGTCTTCATGAAATACCTTACCAATTCCATGCCCACAGAATTCTCTTACTACTGAGAATCCATTTTGCTCTGCATGATTTTGTATAACAAAACCTATATCACCCAAAAAATTACCAGGCTTAACCTGCTTAATACCTAACCACATTGATTCATAAGTAATTTTACATAAGCGTTTAGCTTGAATTGAAGGTTCTCCAATACAAAACATTCGGCTAGTGTCACCATGATAACCATTCTTAATGACTGTTATATCTATATTTATGATGTCACCTTTTTTTAAAATTTTTTCCCCAGGTATTCCGTGGCATATCTGGTTATTAACCGAAGTGCAAATTGATTTAGGGTAGGGGGTGTGCCCTGGAGGGGTGTAGTTTAGTGGTGCTGGAATGGTTTTCTGTATATTAACCATATATTCATGACAAAGCCTATCAAGTTCCTCTGTTGATATATTAGGTTTTACAAAATCTGTTATATAATCAAGGACTTCAGATGCTAACTTACCTGCAACTCGCATTTTTTTGATATCTTCTATGTTCTTTATGTTGACAGTCATATTTAGCAAAAATATTAATTAATATGTTATTATAGCGGGCTTTCGCACTGCGAAAAACTATAACCCATTAAATTTATTTTAGGGGTGCCATTTTCAGAAATGGTCATTTTTAAATTTAATGAAGTGATAACCCTTAATAGGAGATAAGTTATGTCTATAACAATGAGACAAATGTTAGAAGCGGGCGTTCATTTCGGACACCAGACCCGTTATTGGAATCCAAAAATGGCTCCATATATTTTTGGCGATAGAAATAAAATTCATATTGTAAACCTTGAAAAAACCCTACCGATGTTCGAAGAAGCTATGAAATTTGCAAAGACGCTTGCCGCTAATAAAGGTCGGATTTTGTTTGTAGGTACAAAAAGACAAGCAAGAGATATCCTTAAAGAAGAGGCTTTAAGAGCAGGGTGTTCTTACGTAAACCATAGATGGTTGGGCGGTATGTTGACTAACTTTAAAACAATTAAGCAGTCAATTAAAAGGTTAGTTGAGCTAGAAACTATTTTTGAAGATGGAAGTTTAGATAAAATAACTAAAAAAGAAGGATTAAACCTAAAGAAAGAATATGACAAGCTTGAGCGTTCAATTGGTGGAATTAAGAGTATGACAGCATTACCTGATGCAATTTTTGTAATTGATGTAGGTTATGAAAGTGGTGCAGTTGTTGAAGCTACGAAGCTAGGAATACCTATCATTGGAGTAGTTGATACAAATAATTCTACGGAAAATATTGCTTATGTTATTCCAGGAAACGATGACTCAAGTCGCGCAATTCGTCTCTATGCAAGAGGTATGGCGGACATTATTCTTGAAGGAAAAAATGCTGCAATTAAAGAAGTTACAAAAATGGTTGCGAAAAATGAAGTAGATGACGAGTTAATAAGTGAAGAAGTAGAGTCAACCAATGAGGTAACTTAAATTATTTTTTTTGATTTTTTTGGAGTATTTATATAATGGCTGAAATTACAGCAAGCATGGTTATGGCTTTAAGAGCAAAGACTGATGCACCTATGATGGATTGCAAGAAAGCATTAACAGAGGCCGGTGGCGATGAAGGTCGAGCTGAAGAATTATTAAGAGTTAGGTTCGGTAATAAAGCATCAAAAGCATCAAGTCGAATTGCTGCAGAAGGTGCAGTTGAGGCCTCAATTAGTAGCGATGGTAAAACTGGTGTTCTTTTAGAAGTTAATTCCGAAACTGACTTTTGTGCAAAAAATGATGAATTCAAAGATTTTGTGAAAAAACTTTCTTTAGCTATTTTAGAGAATAAGCCTACGAATATCGATGCATTAAGTGATGTAAAAATTAATGGGGTTGCTGCTGAAGAGTTAAGGACACAGTTGATTGGAAAGATCGGGGAGAATATTACTCCAAGAAGATTTAAGCTACTTTCAGCTAAAGGAGAACTTCACTCATATATTCATGGTGTAAAAATAGGAGTAATTTTAGATCTTGAAGGTGGTAATAATGAGTTAGGAAGAGATATTGCAATGCATATTGCTGCCTTAAAACCTAAAGCCATCGATAAATCTGGTGTTGAAAATGAGCTTATAGAAACTGAAAGAAGAGTAGCTATCGAAAAAGCTAAAGAAGCTGGAAAGCCGGAAGAAATGTTTACTAAGATTGCTGATGGAACTGTAAATAAATTTCTTAAAGAAATTACTTTACTTAATCAATCATTTGTTAAAGATGACAAAGTTACCATTGAAGAGCTTTTGAAGAAGAATGATGCAACACTTCATTCTTTTTTGATGTTTAGTGTTGGAGAAGGAATAGAAAAAATAGAAACTGATTTTGCTGCCGAAGTAGCTGCAGCTACTCATGGTTAAAAAGGATTGTTAAAACAATCCTTTTTTTTGATTGTAAATTAGATAGTTTAAAAATTTATGGCTAAATCAATATACAAAAGAATTTTACTTAAACTTTCAGGTGAAGCTTTGATGGGTGATGACGCTTTTGGCGTTAATCCGGAAACAATTAATAAAATTGTTGCTGAAATAAAGACAGTAAAATCTTTAGGTGTTGAAATTGCTATCGTAATTGGCGGCGGAAATATATTTAGGGGCGTGGCTCTTGGAGCAGCAGGTATGGATAGAGCTACGGCTGATTATATGGGTATGCTCGCAACCGTAATGAACGCATTGGCCCTTCAGGATGCAATGAAGCATGCAGGTCTTATTAGTCGTGTTCAATCTGCAATTAATATTGATCAAATTGTTGAGCCCTATATACGAGGTAAAGCTATAAGGTATTTAGAGGATGAAAAGACTGTTATATTTGCTGCAGGTACAGGCAATCCTTTTTTTACTACGGATACAGCAGCAGCTCTCAGAGCAATGGAAATTAATGCCGAAATTATGATTAAAGCAACAAAAGTTGATGGGATATACTCGGATGATCCAACAAAAAATAAAGATGCCGTTATGTATAAGAGTGTTACTTTTAACGAAGCAATCCAAAAGAATTTAAAAATAATGGACGCAACTGCATTCACGTTATGTCGTGATCAAAAGCTCCCAGTAGCAGTGTTTAATATTTTTAAACAAGACGCACTTCAGAATATTTTATTGGGTAATGACGAAGGTACCCAAGTAGTTATCTAATCAAACGGAGGTTATTTTATGGAAGAGATTAAAGCAAACGTTAAGACGAAAATGCAAAAAAGTTTAGATTCACTAAAGTCTAACCTTTCTAAAATTAGAACTGGAAGAGCGCATACAGGAATTTTGGACCATATTAATGTAGATTATTATGGTGCACTCACTTCATTGAGTCAGGTTGCAAGTGTTACATTAGCTGATTCAACTACAATTAATATCCAACCTTACGAGAAGACAATGATCCCTATTATTGAGAAAGTTATTCGTGAGAGTGACCTTGGCCTAAATCCAGCAACTTCTGGTGAAGTTATCAGAATACCAATGCCTCCATTAACAGAAGAAAGAAGAAGAGAATTAATTAAGGTGGTTAAGTCAGAGGCAGAAAATTCGAAAGTTTCCATGAGAAACATTAGACGAGAAGCAAATGACGCACTAAAAAAATTAATTAAGGATAAGGAGATTAGTGAAGATGATGAGCGAAGGGCTCAAGATGAAGTTCAAAAAACTACAGATCAATTTATCAATGAAATTGATAAATTAACGGAGCTGAAAGAGAAAGACCTTTTGGCTATATAGATTTGAAGTTTTTTAATTTTTTATTTTCTCGAAAAATTTTTCTTAAATCGAAAAATTTACCTAAACACATAGCAATTATTATGGATGGGAATGGTCGTTGGGCAAAAAAAAGATTGTTGCCAAGAGAAGCAGGTCATGTCAAAGGCGTTAATGTAGTTAAAGACGTTATTAATCTTACAAAAAAATACAATATTGACTCTCTCACTTTATTTGCTTTTAGCACAGAGAACTGGGCACGACCAAAGAATGAAGTGCTATCGCTTCTAAATCTATTTGATAGGTCTATTGATGATGAAAAAGATAAGATTGAATCTAATAATATAAAAATTAGGTTTATTGGTGATTTAGCATCTTTACCAACTGATCTCCAAAAAAAAATTATATATATTGAAAAGAAATGTAAGAAAAATAATGGAATGCAATTAAATATAGCTATAAGTTATGGTGGAAGATCGGAGATAGTGAGAGCGGTTAATAAATTTATTAAAAATGCAAAAGCTAAGCAGAGCATATCCGAAGAATTGTTGTCAAAAAAATTAGACACTTATGGCTTACCTGAGATAGACCTTCTGATCAGAACAGGTGGAGAGAAAAGGCTAAGTAATTTTATGTTATGGCAACTAGCGTACTCTGAACTTTTTTTTACTGATGCTCTCTGGCCTGATTTTAATGAGTCTATTTTTATCAATGCTCTATATTTTTTTCAAACAAGAAAAAGACGCTTTGGTTCATTAATGGATATTTGATAATGCTTAAAACGAGATTTATATCTGCTTTATCAATGTTAATGATATTATTTTTAAGCTTTTTTGTTTTCGACACATGGTTTTTTATTGTTTTTACATCCATTGTTTCATTAACTGCTATTTACGAACTTAGCTTGCTTTTAAAGTTAAAATTCAACCAAAAAATTATCTTATGGTTAGTCTCATTAACAACCTCTATTTATTTTTATTTCTTCAATGCTGATAATGTAAATATTATTCTTTTTACATCATTATTTTTTTGGATTTTATTCCCAGTATTTCATCTTTGTAAAAAATTCCATCTACCTAATAATCTGAAAATTATTTTACCTACTATTTTAATAGTTCCTTTATGGATCTCTGTTGTCACTCTATTTTTAAATAATAAATTATTTCTACTATTTATTTTTGTATCTATTTTTATTGCAGATATTGGAGGATATGTATTTGGTAAAAAATATGGGAAAAATAAACTTATACCTGATGTCAGTCCAGGGAAAACTATTGAGGGCGTTTTAGGTGCTTTTTTTCTCAATTCGATATTTGCCTGCCTATTAAGTTTTTATGTTTCAGTCGATTTATTGTTTATTTTGGTTGGAACTATACTGATAACTTTTACAAGTATTTTTGGCGATCTTTATGAGTCATTATTAAAAAGGCAGTCAGGTAAAAAAGATAGCGGCTCAATTATTCCTGGTCATGGAGGTATTTTAGATAGAATCGATGGTTTTTGCCCTACCATTCCAATTTCTGCATTAATTTTAAATTATTCATATATTTTTGGGGTTATTTTGTGAGGTCTTTATCAATCCTTGGATCCACAGGAAGTATTGGTTGTAACACACTAAATGTTGTTAGGTTACATCCTGATAAATTTAATATATTTGCGCTATCTTCATATACCAATACTGATTTATTGCTTGACCAAGCTATTGAATTCCGACCTTCAGTTATAGTCACCAAGGATGAAATATCTGCAAAAAAAATTTATGAATTAATAAAAAATACATATATTCCCGAAATTTTATATGGAATTTCTGGCTATAGGGCTATTGCTAGTGCGGATGAAGCGACAGATATTGTTGCTGCTATATCTGGATCTGCTGGCTTAATACCTACGATGGATGCTATCACTCACGGGAAAAGAATTCTCTTAGCAAACAAAGAGGCCATGGTAATGGCGGGCCCATTAATGATAGATTTATGTTCAAAATTTAATGCAAAATTAATCCCTGTTGACAGTGAGCATAATGCTATCTTTCAAATTATCCACACTAATTCTGATAATAATGCTATTAACAAAATAATATTAACTGCTTCTGGTGGTCCATTTCGAGATTTCTCAAAAGATCAGTTGTTAAATGTTACAGTTGAAGAGGCTCTTAATCATCCGAATTGGGTAATGGGAAAGAAGATTACGATTGACTCAGCAACTATGATGAACAAGGGTTTAGAGGTAATAGAGGCAGCGTATCTATTCGATATACCAATTGCTAAAATTGATGTATTAATTCATCCACAAAGCATTATCCACTCATTTGTTGAGTTTCATGATGGAAGTTTAATAAGTCAGCTTGGTTACCCAGACATGAGAATTCCGATTTCATATGCGCTTGGATTTCCTGATCGAATTAAATCTGGTATTGAAGGTATCAGGCTTGAAGAGGCAAAGGATTTAACTTTTGAGCGACCTGATAATAATTTGTTTCCATGCCTAGATCTGGCTTACCAAGCATTTTCTCTTGGTATGGCATCAACTATAATTCTTAATGCAGTAAATGAAGTTGCTGTTGAAGCCTTCCTTAAAAAAATTATTCCTTTTACAGAAATACCAAACCTTATTGATTCGGCTTTGCAGTCATGGGCGCCGAGGAACCCATCTAGTATAGAGGATATCCTGGATATTGATTCTGAAATAAGAACTAAAGCTATGAGTTTAATATCTAAGAGCTAAACATAATTTATTTGAGCTATTTAAAATATACTATTCATATAAAAATATATAATTTTTTTATTCCAAAACATTGTTATTTCTCAATCACTTAGAGTGATATTTTATTGCACGGATACTCAATTTCAGTATATAATCACATTTTTAATTTACCAACACATTAATGATTAAATTTTTATTGTCTTTTTTATTGATTTTTACATTTAATTCTTATTCCCAAGAAGAAATTAGAGTCTCTGACATAAGGGTTGAAGGTCTTCAAAGGATAGACCCTGGGCTTGTTTTTAATAATATTCCGTTTGAGATTGACGATAAAATCAGCAACATTAATTTCTCTAAGACAATAGACTTGCTTTTTAAAACAGGTCAATTTAAAGACATATCTGTTGAGAGAGAAGATTCTGTAATTATAATCTCAGTCAGTGAGAGACCTATAATCTACGAAATTAATTTTTTTGGCTCCGAGACATTCCAGCCTGATCGTTTATTGGAGGGGCTTGCTTTCATGAATGTTGCGACTGGTTTGGTTTTTGATAATGCTGACCTTGTAAAAGCTGAACAAGAAATTGCAAAACAGTATTTGGGACATAGTAAGTACACTGCAAAGGTAGTATCTGAAGTAATACCCCTAGAAAGAAATAGAGTTAATATCAATTTTTATATTGAGGAGGGTCGAATTTCAAGAATTAAATCTATTGATATTACTGGTAATCGGACATACCTAAAAGATGATTTATTAGACCTATTAACTTTAAAAGAGACTAACTGGTTGTCTTGGTATGACAAGGACGATAGATATTCCAGACAAGAGCTATCTGGAAACCTTGAGACAATAAGATCGTTCTATATGGATAGAGGATTTCTTGATTTTAAGATTAATTCAACTACTGTAAGTATTTCCAAGAATAAAAAAAATATATACATTGCAATTAATATTGAAGAGGGCGATAAATACACAATTGGAACTGTTAAGGTGTCAGGAAAAATACCTGAAGAGGTTCAAAACAAGGATAAGGAAGAGGCTAATCTAAAAGACCTTAGAAAAGAGATTTTTATTGAGGAAGGGACAGTATTTAATAGAAAACTTGTAAATCAATCTTCGCAAAAACTGACTTCAATGTTAGGTAATTATGGTTATGCATTTGCTAATGTTAACGCTGTTCCGGATATTGATAAAATAAACAACATAGTAAACTTTAATTTTATGTTGGAACCTGGCAAGAGAATTTACGTAAGAAGAATTAATATAAGTGGAAATGATAAGACTAAAGATAAGGTTATTCGGAGAGAGATGAGGCAATTGGAATCTTCATGGTTTTCTCAGGCTGATATTGATAGATCAAGAGCCAGGTTAAGTCGAACTCAGTTCTTTGATGGAATAAATATTGAGACTCCAGGCGTCTCCGGTGTGTCAGATCAAGTTGACGTCAATATTCAGGTTAAGGAAAGAAATACTGGTAGCTTAAGTCTTGGGGCTGGCCTAAGTTCAGATGAAGGTGTTGTAGGGACAATAACTTTATCTCAAGCTAATTTTTTAGGTACTGGTAATCAAGTTTCAACATCGGTTAGTACTGGCGATATCAATAATATTTACAGCTTAAGTTATGTAGATCCTTACTGGACAGAAGATGGCATTGCTCGAGGATTTACTCTTTATAAAAAGAGCGTGAATACTAAGGGTCAGCTAAACGGGGCCGCTGCATACAGTACTGATTCATATGGTGCTGGAATGAATTTCACGTTTCCAGTAAGTGAATATGAAAATATTCTAGCAGGATCAACATTAGATATTACAACTCTTGAATTAACTGGCAACGCTCCTTCAGCCTATAAAAACTACTGTACTAGTACAGGAAGCTCAACGGGCACTACTTCCTGTGATACTAGTTCTTGGCTCTTCTTTACAACATATACTACCGACACGCTTGATGATGCAACATTTCCTACATCAGGGCACAAATATGATGTTCTTGCTGATATAACTGCTCCGGTATTAGATGTTAAGTATTACAACCTTGGATTTTCTGCTCAGAAATTTTACCCTTGGGCAAGTAAATTTACTACAAGACTTCAAGGTGAAGTTGGTTATACTGACTCATACGGGGGAGACGTACTTCCGTTTTATAAAAAATACCGTGTGGGTGGACAAAAATCAGTTCGTGGTTATAAGGAAGGTTCTATTGGTAAAAAGGTATATGATAGTGATTACAAGGATTATATAAGTAATGGAGGTAAGACGGTTATTAAAGGGTCAGTAGAAACATTTTTCCCTCTTCCGGGAATGAAAAAAAGTGAAAGTCTTAGGATGAGTGCATTTATTGATGGTGGTGGGGTATTTGATGACTCTTTATCATTTTCTCAGATGAGATATTCAATGGGTATAGGTGGTTTGTGGTTATCACCATTTGGACCATTGAATATATCATTAGCTATGCCACTAAATGATGGTCAATTTGATAAAACTGAGACCTTCCAGTTTGGAATGGGAACTAATTTCTAATTATTATAATGAACAGGAGAAAGCTATGAAAAAAATATTTTTTACAATTTTCTTAATAATGACTATTAATACTACCTATGCAGAAATAAAAATAGGTTTTGTTAGAATTAATGAAATTTTGAAACAAGCACCTCAAACGGCAATTAGTAACAAAAAACTTGAAAAAGAATTTAAATCAAAAACAGATAAATTAAAAAAATCAATAGTTACACTTCAAACTAAAGCGAAGAGCTTAGAAAAAAATGGTTTAACTATGGATGATGCCACTAGAGAATCAAAAAAAAGAGAATTACAATTGGCTCAAATTGATATTCAGAGAAGTGAAAGGGAACTTAAGGAAGATATTAATTTAAGAAGGCGTGAAGAATTAAATACTTTGCAAGGGAAAGTTAATCTTGCTATTGATAAGTTTGCACAAAAAGAAAAGTATGACCTAATTCTCTATCAAGGTGTAGCCTATACTAGCGATGCTGTCGATATAACCGAAGAAGTTGTTAAGGTACTGGGTTCAGTTAAATAAAAGATAAAGAATGCCTAATGCCTCCTCTAAAGAGCTTGCTGAGCTACTAAATGGTACCTCTACTGATCCTCATTTAGTAGTCAATAACATTTCTTCGTTGACCTCTGCTAATTCTAGTTCAGTTTCTTTTTACTCAGACAAAAAACTTAAAAATCAACTTAAGACATGCCAAGCTGGCTTAATGATACTCCGTAAAGAAGATTCTAATGATTGGAAAGGCCCCTCAATATTTGTCAAAGACCCATATCTTGCGTTTGCCATAATAGCTAATTTTTTTAAAAAAAGAACAGATTTTATTGCATATCAGGATAGTACTGCGTTAATTGGCAATAATTCAATAATTGATAAAGATGTCTATCTTGGCCCATATATCAATATCAAAGAGAATGCTAATCTAGGAAAGTTAGTAACTATTGAAGGAAATGTTTCTATTGGTAGTAATGTTTCTATTGGAAGTGAAACTATTATTCACTCACAGGTTACAATTGGTGATAACGTTCAAATAGGCTCAAATTGTGAGATATTTCCAGGGGCTGCCATTGGAGTCGATGGGTTTGGTTATTCTCAAGACGAAAAAAATAGCTGGATTAAGATCCCACAAATTGGTTCGGTGGTGATTTATGACAATGTCGATATTGGCTCAAACACAACGATTGATCGAGGCGCATTAGATAATACAATTATTAAATCTGGCGTTAAAATTGATAATCAAGTACAGATTGGCCATAATTGTATTATAAATGAGAACACAATTATAGCCGGTTGTGTAGGGATAGCAGGAAGTGCAGTGATCGGGAAAAACTGTAAAATTGGTGGCGCAGCTATGATATTAGGGCATTTATCAATTGCTGAAAATACAACTATTTCTCCTGGAACAATGATTACAAAATCAATAATTCAGGAAGGAATGAAATATACTTCAATCACCCCTTTTCTTGAGCACAGAGAATGGTTAAAATTTGCTGCAAACATAAAAAAATTGGATGGAATAGATGACAAAAAAAACTAGTATGGACATTCATGAAATCTTAGATCATTTACCACATCGATATCCCTTTGTGCTCATTGATAAGGTTACTTCTATGGATTTAGGCAATGAGATTACGGCCATTAAAAATGTAACCATAAACGAACCATTCTTTCAAGGACACTTTCCTTATCATCCGGTTATGCCAGGTGTATTAATTGTTGAGGCAATGGCTCAGGCAGCAGCAATATTGTCATTTAAGACAATGGATACTAAGCCATCTGAAGAATCTGTATATTATTTTGCAGGGATTGATAAAGCTAGATTTAAAAAGCCAGTTGGCCCAGGTGATCAAATCATTCTAAATGTGAAGATTGATCGAGTTCTTAAAGGTATATGGAAATATAGTGGAACGGCTATGGTCTCAAATGAAGTTGTTGCTGAGGCTAGCATGATGTGCATTCTTAAAAAAATAAAAAAATAAAATTTTTAATGTCTATACCATCAAAAATTCACGAAACTGCTGTAGTTCATTCAGGAGCTAGACTCGCTAGAAATGTGGAAATTGGGCCATATTCAGTTATTGGTGAATATGTTGAAATTGGTGAAGGAAGCGTAATTGGGAATCATGTAACAATTACTGGCCATACTTCCATTGGAAAAGATAATAAAATTTTTCATTATTGCTCCCTTGGCGAATCCCCTCAAGATAAAAAATATAGTAATGAGCCAACAAAGCTGAAAATTGGAGATAGGAATACAATTCGTGAATTCTGTACTTTTAATCGAGGAACTGTACAAGATAAAAAAATTACTACTGTTGGAAATGATAACTGGATTATGGCTTATGTCCATATTGCTCATGATTGTGTTATTGGAGACAATATAATTCTTGCTAACAATACTTCTCTAGCTGGACACGTAGAGATTAATGACTATGCTATTCTTGGTGGAATTACTGGCGTTCACCAATTTTGTAAGGTCGGCTCACATTCAATTATTGCTGCAGGCTCGATCGTATTTCAAGATATTCCTCCTTTTATTATGGCGGCTGGATATAGTGCAAAACCTAATGGAATAAATGTTGAGGGTCTTAAGCGGAGGGAGTTTTCTGCTGAAGATATAACAATTATTAAGAAAGGTTATAAGGTTATATATCGTGATGGAAATTCTCTGAATGAAGCAATAGTTATTTTAAAGAAAATGGCTAATGACTCGTTACTCGTAAATCATTATATTGATTTTATCGAGAAGTCTAATCGAGGTATCGTAAGGTAGATGACTAAAATAGCACTTGTTGCTGGTGAGCCTTCAGGTGATTTAATTGCAAGCCAATTAATGCTAGAAATTAATAAAAAATTCAAGAATATTGAGTATGTTGGAATTGGCGGCCCGATGATGCATAAAAATGGCCTTATCTCTTTTTTTGATTATAAAATTTTGGGCATACACGGCTATATTGATGCAATAAAAAATATATTTAAATTACTGATTTTAAGGAGGAATTTAATAAAATACCTTCTCGATCAAAAGCCTGACATTTATATTGGGATAGATGCTCCTGACTTTAATTTTTATATTGAGAAGACATTAAAAAAAAATAAAGTAATGGTATTCCATTATGTTTCTCCGTCCGTTTGGGCCTGGAGAAAGAATAGAATTTATTCAATGAAAAGTTATATGAATCATCTTTTTCTGGTTTTTCCTCATGAAATAAAAATTTTTAAGTCAATAAAGTTACCTTCAACATATGTTGGCCATCCATTAGCAAAAATTATTCCATTAAAACCAAATTCATTGCTGAGTAAAAAAAAGGTAGGTGTTCCAGAGACTAGCTTTATTATTTCGATTCTTCCAGGTAGCAGATCTAGTGAAGTTAAGTCTCATCTAGATATCATGTTAAGTTCAGCCATGATCATTCAAAATAAGATGAAAAATGTGTTGTTTTTAATTCCCTGTAATAACAAGGAAAACTTCGAAAAAATTAATAATAGTATTCTTAGACACAATGCATTGAATATTAGGACTATTATTGGCCACTCACATGATGTTATTAATGCTTCTGATTTTGTCATCGTTGCCTCTGGAACTGCAACTCTTGAAACAGCTCTATATAAAAAACCAATGCTAATTATTTATAAGACCTCTTGGTGGTCGTGGCAGATTTTAAGGAGGATGAAATTAATTCCATGGATCGGACTCCCTAATATTTTATTGAATAAATTAATTTCTCCTGAGCTTGTTCAGAAAAGGGTAAATTCAGAAGAAATTGCAAACGAAGCATTAAAAATTATAAATAATAAAAAATATAAAGCCTCAATTATTAAAGAATTTATTGAGCTACACAAATCACTTAGACGTAATACATCAACATTGATTTTAGATGTATTAAAAAAGTATATATAAAATGTCCTTAGCTTGCGGAATTGATGAGGCTGGAAGAGGGCCTCTTGCAGGACCAGTATATGCTGCGGCAGTAATTCTTAATCCAAAAAATAAAATTTTTGGTCTAAATGACTCAAAAAAACTTTCTCACAAAAAACTTCTTTTATTAAGTGACGAGATTAAAAGTAATGCATTAGATTATAGCTATTCATCTGCTTCAGTTAACGAAATTGACAGTTTAAACATTTTAAATGCATCATTGCTGGCAATGTATAGAGCATTTTGCGGTCTTAGAGTAAAACCTGATTATGTTTTAGTTGATGGCATATACACACCAGAAATTAAGGGTTTTAAAATTGATGCAATCGTCAGAGGCGACTCATTAGTCGCAGAAATTTCAGCAGCATCAATTATTGCCAAAGTGGAACGTGATAGATATATGTGTGAATTAGATCTTAAGTATCCTCAATATAATCTTAGAAAGCATAAGGGTTATCCCACAAAAGAGCATATAGAGCTGTTAAAAGAGCATGGAGTTATTGATATATATAGAAAATCTTTTCGTCCTGTTAAAGACTTAATTCAAAAGATAGATACATAATTTTTTTGATAGATTAGGAAGCTTAGATTCTCTCCAGTTTTTTATACTTCTACTTACTATAACTTCTTCATCAGTTGTTAGATTAATAGCTAAACATAAATTAATTTTTTGATCTAGGGTTTTTATTAGATTTTCAAGTAAAGTATTATTTCTATAGGGAGTTTCTATAAATATCTGGGTCTCATAATGGGCTAGTATATCTTTTTGCATGTGTTCTAATTTTTTTTTATTCTCTTCTTTATTAATCGGTATATAACCATGGAATCTAAAATTTTGTCCATTAAATCCAGATGCCATAAGTGAAAGGATAATAGATGAGGGGCCTACTAGTGGAACAACTTTTATATCATTTTGATGAGCAAGTTTAACCACAGTTGAACCTGGGTCTGCAATACAGGGAACCCCAGCATCTGACAATAACCCTATACTTTGACCTTCTATCAATGGCTTCATATATGAAATTATATTTTCATCAGATGTCTTTTTATTGTGAGGGATGATTATCAATTCTTGGATAGGTGTAGACAAGTTTAATTTTTTTATTGTTTTTCTTGCTGACTTCTCATTCTCTACAATAAAATATGTTAGATCTTTAATTCTTTTTCTTTGTTCTTCGACCATAAAATCATAAATAGCATTTTGATCAAGTGATGATGGTATTAAGAATAATGAAGCCAATTTTTTTTTATCATTTTCCATCGAAATAAATTTTTTCAAATTCGAACATCTTGATTAGACTTATAAGGGGAAGGCCAATTATAGCTGAAGGGTCATTACTTACAATTTTGTCTAATAGAGTAACTCCTAACCCTTCTGACTTGATTGACCCCAGGCAGCCGTTTGGCATTTCATTATCTAGATAGGTGGATATTAATGACTTAGTTAATACTTTATATTTAACATGAATTGTTTCCACGTCCTTATACTCAACATTTTTTGATTTATTAATTAAGCATACCGCACTATAAAATGTAACATCTTTACCACTTAGCTTTATTAATTGCTGAAATGATTCATCAATATTTTTGGGTTTTTCTATTTGTATTGAATCGTACTCTGCCGTCTGATCTGACCCAATAATGTATGAACTTTCATTATCTTTTGAAACTGCTTGTGCTTTAAGTGTGGCGAGTCTTAATGCTGAATCAAGACCACCCTCATTGGTTAATTTTTTTTCATCAACCTGTGATGGGATTACTTTAAATTTTTTTGTTAATCTTTCGAGTAGTTGTTTTCTATAAATAGATGAGGATGCTAAAATAATAGAGTACATTTAACTATCAGGATCTTTGAATTTCAATTAATGTTTCATTTGGAGAAACGGAATCTCCTTTTTTGATATGAACTGCCATAACAGTTCCTGATTTTGATGACTGAATTTCATTTTCCATTTTCATGGCTTCAATTATAACTACTCCATCTCCTGCTTTAACATTATCACCAATTTTTACTTTGATATCGACAATAGTTCCTGGCATTGCAGTAGTAATACAGCCATCATGACTCGGTTTTGGTCTTGAATGCTCAAGATCTTCATTAGTTTTATTTTTTTTCTCGATCACTTGATTTCCGTTAGGTGCCACTAATGATTCATCAAGGGTTTCAATAAGAACCTCTTCAGAAATACCATCTACTGAGACATAAAAAGGCCTTTCAGCTTCTCCTGAGTCACCTGACCCTTTAACTTTTATATGATAGGTTTCACCATGCAGTGAAATATTAAATTCACTTGGCGCATAGTGATTTACATTGTTACTATCATTTTTGATTAAAAGTTCTTCTGGCTCAAGGGTACCAGCATATCTTTCTTGAAGAAATATAGTAGCCATATCAGGAAACATTGCATAAGTTAATAAGTCTTCATCTGATTTAACATACCCTTCAGATTTGGCTCTTAGGTTAGAAATTTCTGGCTTAAGTTTATCTGCGGGACGACAAGTTATTGGTTTTTGATCACCAATAGCAATCTTCATAACATCTTTGTTAACGGGTGCAGGGGTTGCCCCATACTGACCTAGAAAATAATTTTTAACTTCTGATGTGACTGATTTATACCTTTCACCCGTGATAACATTAAGTGCCGCTTGTGTACCAACTATTTGTGATGTTGGTGTAACTAGAGGTGGGTAACCTAAGTCTTTTCTTACTTTTGGTATTTCAGCTAATACTTCATCCATTCTATTAATTGCACCTTGTTCATTAAGCTGACTTGAAAGATTTGAAATCATACCTCCAGGAACCTGATTAATAAGAACTCTTGGATCAAGGTTAGTAAAGTCAGACTCAAATTGCCAATACTTCTTTCTTACTTGTTTAAGGTGATCTGTTATATCTTCCATTTTAGAAAGATTAATATCTGTTTTGTATCCAAGATCATTTAAAGCAACAACAATTGATTCTGTTGTAGGATGACTGGCACCTTCAGAAAAGCTAGAATTGCATGTGTCAATCATTGTCGCACCATTTTCTACAGCAGTTATTAGGTTTATACTAGCAAGACCAGATGTGGCATGACAATGCATATGTATTGGAAGATTAGTATTTTTTACTAAATTAGAAACTAAATCTTTTGTAACTTGTGGCGTTAACAGGCCAGCCATGTCTTTTATAGCAATACTGTCACTTCCAAGTTCTTCAATCTTCTTTGCTAAATTTACAAAGTAATCTATATTATGAACTGGAGATGTTGTAAAACTAATTGTACCTTCAGCATGTTTTTTATATTTTTTAACAGCCTTAATTGAGACTTCAATATTTCTAATATCATTAAGGGCATCAAACACACGAAATACATCAACTCCGTTATCTGCAGATTTTTTTACAAACATATCTACTACATCGTCTGAATAATTTCTATAGCCAAGTAAATTCTGTCCTCTTAAAAGCATTTGTATCCTGCTATTTGGTAGGGCTTTTCTGAGCATTCTCAAGCGCTCCCAAGGATCTTCTTTTAGGTAACGAACACAGGCATCAAATGTTGCTCCACCCCAGGCTTCAATTGACCAAAATCCCATATCATCTAGTTGTGGGCATATAGGAAGCATATCTTCTGTTCTAAGACGGGTTGCTATATGGCACTGGTGACCATCTCTTAAAACTAATTCTGTAATATCTATTTTTTTCATATGTTTTTATAATCCTTCATTTGCTGCAATTGCTGCCCCAATTGCAGCAGCAATAATATTTGGTGGTAATTGATCTTCGTAGTCAGTTAGTTCAGGGTGCGTTTCAACAAAACTTGTATTGAATTTTGCATCAATAAAATTTTGATTCTTTAATATTTCTAAATAATAAGGTATTGTTGTTTTTACTCCAAATAAACCAATATCATCTAATGAGCGCATTCCTCTTTGAACTGCGTCATTCCAATTAATTGCCCAAATAGTTAATTTCGCACACATTGAATCATAATATGGTGGTATTACGTAGCCAGTATAAATTGAGGCATCAGTTCTCACTCCTGGCCCGCCAGCTGCATAATAACGCGTAATCTTACCAAATGATGGCAAGAAATTATTTTTTGGATCTTCGGCATTGATTCGAAATTCAATAGCATAGCCTCGATGAGTTATTTTATCTTGCTCGTACTTGAGAGCAATACCACTTGCAATTCTTATTTGTTCTTGAACAATATCAATACCAGTTATGGTCTCTGTAACTGTGTGCTCAACTTGTAAGCGAGTATTCATCTCCATGAAATAGAAATTATCTTCGCTATCTAATAAAAATTCTACAGTTCCAGCATTCTCATAATTAACTGCTTTTGCAGCTTTAACAGCTAGATTACCAATATAGTTTCTTTGATCTTCTGTAAGCTGAGGGGAGGGGGCAATTTCTATTAATTTTTGGTTCCTCCGTTGTATTGAACAATCTCTCTCAAATAAGTGAACAACATTTCCATGTTGATCGGCAAGAACCTGAACTTCAATATGCTTGGGTGTTACCACACATTTTTCAATAAATATTTCTGGACTTCCAAATGCTTTCGTAGCTTCGGAAATTACACGATCAAAATTAGAATCTATTTCCTCCTCGTTATCACAACGCCTTATACCTCGACCACCACCCCCATTTGTTGCTTTAAGCATCACAGGATAACCAATTGAATTAGCAAATATTTTAGCTTCCTCTAGGCTATTAATATTTCCTTCACTTCCAGGAATAACAGGCACTTCTGCATCAATCATGGCTTTTCTAGCTTGAATTTTATCACCCATTCTTTTTATGACTGAAGCATCAGGACCAATAAATTGAATACCTCTTCTTTTACAGATTGCTGCTAATTCAGGATTTTCTGAGAGAAATCCATAGCCTGGATGAATTGCATCACATCTTGAAGTAACTGCAATATTAACGATCCTATGAGCATTTAGATATCCAGATAAGGGGTCCGAGCCAACATAGTATGATTCGTCAGCTTTTTTGACATGAAGGCCGTAACGGTCTGCATCACTATATATTGCAACACTAATTATTCCCATTTCCTTGCAAGCTCGAATAATGCGGACAGCTATTTCACCACGGTTTGCAATAAGAATTTTTTGAATCACTGAAAGGCTTTCCTAGAATTAATCTTTAGTTTTATTATGGGATATGAGGTTCATATTATAACATGCACCTTTATTATATAAATTATACAATAATGCTACTGATTGTCATTAAAAGTAATAAATTTATGTCAGTATATGATAAAATCCTGCATAAAATTTTTATCGTAATCCACAGTACTAATAAAGGTTAAGGAGCTAATTAATAATGGCCGTACAAAAAAGTAAAAAATCAACAGCAGGGCGAGGTATGCGTCGCTCACATGATACATTAACGAATCCAGCACTGGCAATTGAGCCTACCACTGGAGAAGCGCACTTAAGGCATCATGTTAGCCCGTCAGGCTTCTATAGAGGTAAGAAGGTTATTGCGACTAAAGGTGAGTAGCTCTCTCCTTTAGTATTCTATAAATGCCCCAATCAATTGCCATAGATGTAATGGGCGGTGATGTTGGCCCCAACGTCACCATACCAGCTGCAATAGAGTCACTCAACAGACACCCAGGTATCAACATTATCCTTGTAGGAGACGAGAATATAATAAAGAGCCATCTCCTAAAATATCAAAAGAACCAATCTTCTCGAATAAAAATCCAACATACAACTGAAGTAGTTTTGATGGACGAGTCCCCCCAAATTGCATTAAAAAATAAAAAAGACTCCTCAATGAGGGTTGCTATTAATTTAATTAAATCTGGAAAAGCATCTGCTTGTGTTAGTGCAGGAAATACTGGCGCACTGATGGCAACGGCAAGATTTGTTCTAAAAACACTCCCTGGGATTGATAGGCCTGCAATTGCTTCATTATTACCAAGTATTAAAGGAACGACTTGCCTTTTAGATTTAGGAGCTAATGTTGATAGTTCACCTAAGCAACTTTTACAATTTGCAATTATGGGGGCGATGTTATCTTCAGTTTTAAAAAAAGAAAAGTCACCGAGTATAGGGCTTTTAAATGTTGGTAGCGAAAATATTAAAGGTAATGTCACTGTAAAAGAAGCATACAAACTTCTAAGTAGTAGTCATTTAAATTTTTATGGAAATGTAGAGGGAAATGATATTTTCAAAGGTACAACTGATGTGGTAGTTTGTGATGGATTTGTAGGTAATATTTCATTAAAAACTACTGAAGGTCTTGCCCATATGATGGGAAAATTTCTTACGGAAGAATTTAAGCGCAATTTATTAACAAGAATTATGGCATTTATTGCAACCCCTGTTCTAAGAGCATTTAAAAAACGCTTAGACCCTCGAAGATATAATGGCGCATCTTTTCTTGGGTTAAATGGCATCGTTGTGAAAAGTCACGGAGGCACGGATGCTTTTGGATTTAGATTCGCAATTGAAACAGCAGTTGAGGAAGCGGAAAATCAAGTGATAGATAAAATAAGAAAACAACTTGAAATTGAATCATTAGTTGGGAATAATTGATCGTAGATGATTTATTCTAAAATTACTTCAGTTGGCGGCTATCTTCCATCTAATATTCTAACCAATAAAGATCTAGAAAGGTCATTAGATACATCCGACGAATGGATTGTGACGATGACAGGAATTAAAGAAAGACATATTATTGATCCTAATGAAACTTCAAGCGATATGGCTTACAAGGCCACTTTAGACGCTATCAAAACTTCAAAAAAAGACCTAAAAGAAATAGATTTAATAATTGTTGCAACTACTACACCTGACAAAATATTTCCCAGTACAGCTTGCGCTTTACAAAATAAACTTGGCATTGGGGAATGTCCTGCCTTTGATATACAAGCAGTCTGTAGTGGTTTTATTTATGCATTAAGCATTGCCGATAAATTTATTAACACTGGCAGTAAGAAAAATGTTTTAGTCGTTGGTGTAGATGCAATGTCAAAAATTACAGACTACTCTGACAGAAGTAATGCAATATTATGGGGAGATGGTGCAGGAGCTGTAATTGTGAGCGCCTCTGATAAACCTGGAATTATATCTACTCATATTCATTCTGATGGTAAATATGAATCATTATTGCATGTTCCTCGAACTAAAAACCTATCTGGCAAAGATACAATTGAGATGCAAGGTAATCAAGTTTTTAAGATTGCTGTGAATACACTTGATAGAATTGTTGATGAAACACTAAAAGCAAATAATTTAAAAAAATCTGATATTGATTGGTTAGTTCCTCATCAAGCGAATATTAGAATTTTAGAAGCTACTGCTAAGAAATTAGACATGTCTATGGATAGGGTAATTGTAACTATCGATAAACATGGAAATACATCTGCTGCATCAATACCGCTTGCATTAAATGATGGAATTAAGTCAGGAAAAATCAAGCCAGGAGAAACTATATTGATGGAAGCTTTTGGTGGAGGATTTACTTGGGGCTCGGCCCTAATTAAATATTAATTAAATGAAAGATTACGTAATTACATTTCCTGGTCAAGGTTCTCAGTCAGTTGGGATGATGAATAAATTTGAATCCGTTGATGTTATAAAGTCTTCATTTGATGAGGCCTCAGATGTTGTAGGAGAAGATTTATGGGCGATGATTTCATCAGAGAACGACAAAATTAATCAAACCATAAATACCCAGCCAATTATGTTAACAGCTGGCTTTTCTGTTTGGCGAACTCTTAAAAAAAATGGGGCCAATGACCCTATGTACCTTGCTGGACATAGCCTAGGTGAATTTACAGCCCTTGTTGTATCAGGTGTAATTAGTTTCGAGGATGGACTTAAAATTGTTCGTAAAAGAGCTGAGCTAATGCAAGAAGCTGTTCCGGGAAATAAGGGGGCTATGGCTGCAATACTTGGCCTTGATGACGAGGTTGTAATTCAAATTTGTAACGACCTAAGCGATAAGTATGTTTTAGAAGCTGTCAACTTCAATTCCCCAGGGCAAGTTGTTATTGCTGGACATAAATCTATAATAGAATCAGCACTGGAAAAATTTAAGGAGGCTGGGGCAAAGAGAGCATTAATATTACCAGTGAGTGTACCTTCACATTGTTGCTTAATGAAAGCTGCTTCAGATGAATTTTTGGATTATCTAGGTAACTTTATATTTAATAAGCCAAAAATACCTATTGTTCATAATGTTGATGTTATGACTCATACCTCGGATGCTGATATTAAAAATGCTTTATCTATGCAGCTATATAAACCAGTCCAATGGACAAGAACAATAAAATATCTATCCGAAAAAAAAATGCATATTTTTGTTGAAGCAGGTCCTGGAAGAGTTTTAATGGGATTAAATAAACGGATAATAAAAGATGCTAGTCATTATTCATTAGATGGTATTGAGGCTACAGAAAATTTTTTATCTGAAATCACAACCTAAGGAATTAAGATGAACGAATCTGTAATTAATAAAAAAATAGCTCTAGTTACTGGGGCAAGTAGAGGTATTGGAGCAGCAATTGCAATCGAATTGGCTAGACAAGGATTTTTTGTTGTGGGAACAGCTACAACACCTAAGGGGTCAGAAATAATCACAAAAATGTTTCAGTTTAATAAAATGCAAGGTCTTGGTCTTCCAATGGATGTTAATAGTAATGAATCAATTAGTGATTTAATTACTAAAATTAATTTAGATCATGGGGATATTAGTGTTCTTGTAAATAATGCAGGAATAACTAGAGATACTCTTTTAATGAGGATGAAGGAGGAAGATTGGGATTCGGTAATAAATACTAATCTTAAGTCAGTTTATAAGCTTAGCCAGGCAGTTATTAAAGGTATGATGAAAAAAAGGTATGGAAGAATCATTAATATTTCTTCTGTTGTGGGACATACGGGAAATGCAGGACAAACCAACTATGCGGCAACAAAATCAGGGATTTCTGGATTCACAAAATCACTAGCTCAAGAAATTGGAAGCAGGGAGGTTACAGTTAACTGTGTGTCTCCTGGATTTATTGATACAGATATGACAAAAGCATTAAGTGAGGATCAAAGAAAGCAATTATTAGACCATATCCCACTTGGGCGGTTAGGTGTTCCTGCAGATGTAGCTCATGCTGTATGCTATTTAGCCTCAGATTTAGCAGGGTATGTGACAGGTGAAACTATTCATGTAAATGGCGGTATGCTAATGATTTAGTCATTATAATCAATTAGTTATTATTTATTTATGTTTTATTTTAAAATAATTGATTGATTTATAGATTCATTTGATAAAATAGCAGCTTAAATTTTTTATTGTTTTTAAAGGGGTAAGATTAAGATGTCTGATATTGAACAAAGAGTTAAGAAAATAGTTTCAGAGCAATTGGGAACAGATATTGCTACAGTAAAAAATGAGTCGTCATTTATAGATGACTTAGGAGCAGACTCTTTAGATACAGTAGAGTTAGTAATGGCATTAGAGGAAGAGTTTGACACAGAGATTCCTGATGATGATGCTGAAAAAATTACAACAGTCCAGCAAGCTATTGACTATATAAACAAAAACCTTCCATAATCCGAATGGCCTATTTAGTAGGCCTATCTTAATAGGCAATGCATGACCAAACGAAGAGTTGTTGTTACGGGACTAGGTTTAGTAACACCAGTTGGAATAGGTGTTAAAGACTCGTGGAAAAATATTATTTCAGGAGTCTCTGGAATATCAACTATTACAAAGTTTGATCCCACTAATTTTTCCTCTAAAATAGCAGGTGAAGTAAAAAACTTTGATCCTTCATTGTATTTGAATCCAAAAGATGCAAGAAGAATGGACACATTCATTCAGTTTGGATTAGTTGCCGGTATTGAGGCATTTAAAGACTCAGGAATAGTCGTAACTGACGATAATGCTCATAGAATCGGAGTCTCAATTGGCTCAGGTATTGGCGGTATTAATCTAATTGAATCAACAAATGATTTATATGATAAAGGTGGACCAAGAAAGGTATCTCCTTTTTTTATACCTGGGACAATTATAAATATGATTTCAGGTAATCTTTCAATTATCTTTGGACTTAAAGGTCCAAATGTGGCTATTGTTACAGCGTGTACTACAGGAACTCATTCAATTGGAGATGCTGCTAGGATGATTGAGTATGGGGATGCCGATGTAATGGTTGCAGGAGGCTCTGAGGCAGCAATTACAGAACTTTCTGTTGCAGGTTTTTCAGCTGCTAAAGCACTTTCGTCCAGAAATGATGACCCAAGAACAGCTTCGCGACCATGGGATATCGATCGAGATGGTTTTGTAATTGGTGAAGGTGCGGGTGTTATGGTTCTTGAAGAGTTAGAGCAGGCTAAGAAAAGAGGGGCAAAAATATACTGTGAGTTATCAGGTTATGGCATGAGTGCAGACGCCTATCATATAACAGCACCTAGTATTGATGGGCCAAAGAGATCAATGCTAAACGCATTAAAAAATGCAGGTATTAACGCTGATCAAATTCAATATATAAATGCTCATGGGACGTCAACTCCTCTAGGCGATCTAAATGAAACAAACGCAATAAAAGAAACTTTTGGTAATAGTGTAGATAAATTGGTAGTTAATTCAACAAAATCAATGACTGGTCATTTACTTGGTGGTGCAGGGGGAATTGAGTCTGTATTCACGGCACTAGCAATTCATGATCAGATTTCGCCACCAACTATAAATATTTTCAACAAAGATCCTGAATGCGACCTTGATTTTTGTGCTAACCAGGCTAGAGAAATAAGAATTGATGCTGCGCTAAAGAATAATTTTGGCTTTGGTGGGACAAATGGAAGTCTTGTATTTAAAAAAATATAAGTAATAAATTTTCTTGTCTAATCAATACTTAATAAATGGAAAAGAATCATCGGGTCTTAATCCTTTTGATAGAGGTTTGGCTTTTGGCGATGGTGTATTTAGAACTATAAAAATACAAAATGGTGCACCTAAGTTTTGGAAGTTTCATTATGAGATTTTAAGTCATGATGCAAGGTCGATTAGAATTGATATACCAAGTAGTAGAATTTTACTGAGAGATATTAAAAAATTATTTTCTGAGTCGGGTGACTTCGTTGCTAAATTTATAATTACTCGAGGTATATCTGAGCGTGGATATCAATTTAAAAATAATATTAAATGTACGCGAATCTTACTTAAAAATAAATTCATTCCCGTTAAAAAAGAAATAGTCAGGACAGGTGTTTCATTGCAGGTGTGCAAGCAAAAACTCTCTGAAAATTTTATGCTATCTGGAATCAAGCATCTCAATAGATTAGAGAATGTAATAGCAAAGACCGAGCTTGAGAGAGAAAATTTTGACGGGATTCTATTGGATAGTCATGGCCATGTAAATGAATGTATTAGTAGCACAATCATTATAAGGGCTGGAGATACCTTATATTTTCCAAACCAGAATGGTGCTGGAGTCTCAGGCGTTACAAAAAGAATTGTTATGGATAACGCAAGTTATTTAGGATATAAAGTTAAAATAAAAAACATTTTATTGGATGATTTGATGGAGTCTGATGAGGTGGTTATTACAAATTCTATAATAGGCGCCATTCCAGTTCATAAAATTAATAATAAAAAATGGAAATTTTCTAATTTAGCATATGAAATCAATAAAATTTTTGAATCTATCTAACAGCATAAATTTAATTAAGAGAAGGAAATTTTTTATAATTTTCTTAATTTTATTAGTATGGTTTTTTAGTTATTTTTTTATACCATTAAACATATCAGAAGAAAATGCGTCATTTGAAATTGACTCAGGAAAAAACCTTGATCAAATTACTAATCAGTTAATTGAGATGAGGGTATTAAAAGATTCATTTCGTTTTAAATTTTTTAGCCATATTTTTGGTAAAACAGAAAGTCTTAAGCGTGGACACTATAGGTTAGAAAATTCAATCACGCCATATGAACTTTTAAAGATACTTGCTGATGGAAGAGAGGCACTTTATTCGATTAGGTTTATTGAGGGTAAAGTATTTAGTGATTTAATGTTAGAGTTAAAAAATAATAAACATATTAAGCATGAAATTACATCTTATAAGGAGAAAGATATTTTAAGAATTATTTCTGCTGATGAACCAACTGCAGAGGGTATTTTCTTTCCTGATAGCTATTATTTTTATAAAAATACTTCAGATATAGAAATTTTAAAGAATTCCTATAAAGTAATGAAAGGTAAAATGAAGAACTTATGGGAAAACCGTGACTTAGACCTTCCTTATAAAAATATTTATGAGGTGCTTATTATGGCATCTATCATTGAAAAAGAAATTAGCATTAAATCTGAGGCTCCAATGGTTGCAGGAGTTTTTGTTAATAGATTAAATATTAATATGCCACTTCAAAGTGACCCAACTGTTATCTTCGGTATGAGGCATCGCTATGATGGCAATATACGTAAATCAGATTTGCGCGAAGTAAATGACTTTAATACATATAGGCGAAGAGGGCTTCCACCGTCTCCCATTTCTTCTCCAAGCTTAAATTCAATAATTGCAGCTTTTAATCCAGAAAAAACTGATGCTCTTTACTTTGTGGCAAAGGGCGACCGAACGCATCATTTTTCAAAAACCTTGTCTGAGCATAATGCTGCAGTTAGAAAATACCAAAAAAAATGAGTAATGCTAAATTTATTACATTAGAGGGCGTAGACGGTGCAGGTAAAAGTACACACATAGATTTTATAAAGTCCTACTTTACATCAAAATCACTTGATTATATTTTAACGCGTGAACCTGGTGGGACTAATTTAGGTGAAAAAATCCGAGAAATATTGCTTAACGATGAAATGTCACCAATCACTGAATCATTATTAATGTTTGCTGCTAGGTCTGAACATATTTCAAATCTAATTCGTCCAAATCTTAGCAATGGAGTAACAGTTATTAGTGATCGCTTTACGGATGCAAGTTATGCCTATCAGGGAGGAGGTAAGGGGATATCTAGCTCAACTATCAGTCAACTTAAAATTTTAGTTCAGAAAGATTTAGAGCCAGACCTTACCTTACTATTTGATCTTCCAGTTGAGGTAAGTATAGAAAGATTAAATAATACAAGAGTCTTAGATCGATTTGAGAAGCAAGACTATGAATTCCATAAGAGAATTAGAGAGGCATATCTAAATATTGCAAATGAAAACAAAGACCGTTTTCATATTATTGATAGCACTAAGAGTATCAGTGATATTCAAAATGATATTACAAAGATTCTGGATATAATCACAAAATGAATATATATCCATGGCATCAGAGTAATTGGAAAAATTTATTTTTTGATGTTAAAAGATTTTCACATGGATTAATACTTCATGGCCCATCGAATTCAGGAATTAATGACTTTGCGTCTATTGCTAGTAAAAAATTAATTTGTACAAATTCAAAAGGTAGCGAAAGCTATTGTGGAGATTGTCAAAATTGTTCTTGGTTTGACTCTCAATCTCATCCGGATTTATTCGCTATTAATAATAGTTCTTTGGAGGAAACTAAGTCTATTGTTAATATAGATTTAATTAGAGAGCTGAAAGTTTTTTTTGAATTAAGCTCACACCAAAAGAATGGAAAAAAAGTTGCAGTAATTTATGATGCACATCAAATGAATTTAGCTGCATCAAATGCCTTACTAAAAATTCTAGAAGAGCCTCCTAATGATTCAGTAATTATATTAACAACTTCAGGTCTAAGCAGTCTATTACCAACAATAAAGAGTCGTTCAAGACTTGAAGCGTTCCATAAGCCTTCATATACTGAGGCTACTAATTTTCTAAGAACTATTAATAAAGATAATCTAAGTCCATATTTACAATTACATAATGGAAATCCTTTAGCGTTGATTAATGATCACGAAAATCATCCTTTATTAATTGAGATTATTCATTGTCTAAAATTGGGGAAAAAATTTAATTTATCTGATATTAATGGGCAATGGTTTTCTAATGGATTATTATGGCTCATTAACCTTTTGCAGAAATGGTCATACGATATACTCTTATCCAAATATACTAATCAACAACATTATTTTCCTAGTGAAGAGTCAATAATTAATCAGCTAGCTAAAAACTCAAATGCTTCAGCATTGCTTAAATTTCAAAAAATGTTAATTGATGTAAAACTATACGCAACATCTCCAGTCAATAAAGAGATTAATCTTGATATAATCTTTATTGATTACCGAAAAATTTTTATTTAATACTTATATGTTTATTGATTCACATTGTCATATTAATTTTCCAGAGTTGAGAGATAACATCAAAACTATATTGGAGAATATGAATGATAATAAAATAACTAACGCTCTTTGCGTTAGCGTCACGCTTGATGATTTTCCAGGAGTATTAGAACTCGCAGACAGATATGATAATATCTTTGCATCAGTAGGCGTTCATCCAGATTATGAAGATATTAATGAACCTTCAGTTGATCAGCTTTTAGCATTAGCACAACATACAAATGTAGTTGCTATTGGTGAAACAGGTTTAGATTACTTTAGGCTTAAAGGCGATCTTTCATGGCAAAGAGAGCGTTTTAAGACTCACATCAGGTCAGCAATTAAATCTGGACTCCCACTCATAATTCATACAAGAAGCGCTCAAGAAGATACTATAAGAATTATGAAGGATGAAGAAGCTAGTAAGGCTGGTGGCGTTATGCATTGCTTCACTGAGTCCTACGATATGGCAAAAAAAGCAATTGATCAAAACTTTTATATTTCATTTTCAGGTATTATTACATTCAAGAATGCTCAAGATCTCCGGGATACTGTAAAAAAAGTCCCAATGGATCGAATTCTTATTGAAACAGATTCACCTTACTTGGCACCGGTTCCAAATAGAGGAAAAACAAATGAACCATCCAATGTCTTGTTTGTAGCTGAGAAAATTGCTGAGATTAAGAATTTACCGGTTGAAGAGGTGGCAGCCATTACTACGGAAAATTTTAAAAAGCTCTTCCCAAAATGTCATTTAAGTTAACTATTTTGGGTTGTGGCTCTAGTGCTGGCACTCCCGTTGTAGGTTGTTCATGTAAAACCTGCCTTTCCATTAATCCTAAAAATAAGCGTACCCGCTGTTCGAGTCTAATTACTTTAGATAATGGAAAAAATATATTAATTGATACAAGTCCAGATCTCAGGCAGCAATCTTTAAGAGAATCTATTAGATCAATTGATGCGGTATTATTTACTCATATACACGCGGATCACTGTCATGGCATAGATGATCTTAGAGCCTTTTGCCAAATTAATAAAAAACAAATACCTATCTATGGAAATGAAGAGGTTATTGAGCAGCTTAATCTTAAGTTTAATTATGCAATGGCAGAACCAAATGGCTTTTGGGAGAAGCCAGTTCTTAGAGCGCATATCATTGATTCATTAATTGAAATATTTAATACTGAAATAACCCCTGTACCCGTTTTTCATGGCAGGAGTTTGATTAATGGCTATCGTATTGGAACGTTGGCCTATATTACTGATGTCTCAGAAATTCCTAATAAATCATTGGAACTTTTATGTGGCTTAGATGTTCTACTTCTTGATTGCTTGAAGCATGAGCCGCACTATACTCACTTTGGTTTTGATCAGAGTCTTGAAATGGCAAAGAAAATTAATGCTAAGGAAACATACTTAATTCATATGACACACAGTTTTGAGTATGAGGAACTTAAAAATAAACTACCAAAGTCTGTATATGCTGGCTACGATGGTTTAGAATTAACTGTTGATTAAAAAAAATAGGAAACATATGTACAAAAAAACTAAGTTGTTACTGGTATTTATCGGTATGGTGTGCTTTTCATTAAGTACTTTGGCTGAATCTAAAAGAACATTTACAGAAGATGAGTTCATTTCAGTTTTTAGCGGAAAACCAAAAGCCCGTGTTGTAAAATATCTTGGGGAGCCTGATAAGCAAGAATTAGCTATCAAACCAAAGGGTGCTAGCGGTGTACTTGGCCGCCCAACGACTGATAAATCAAAGCCAGGAAAAAAAGATAAGGTTGAAATGTGGTATTACAGTAAACTTGTTGAGTATTCTCCGAAAAAGCTCTACAAAAGAGTTGAATTAACCCTCATAAATGATCGAGTCGTTAATATCGCTTTTTTTAATCAATAGAGCCAGCAGCTGTGATATTCATACCACCATCAACATAAGTAATCTCGCCTGTTATTCCTGAGGCAAGGTCACTACATAAAAATGCCGCTGCATTTCCAACCTCATCAATAGTGACATTTCTCTTAAGCGCAGCATGACGCTCATTAAAATCGTACATCCGGTCAAAATCTGCAATTCCTGAAGCTGCAAGGGTTTTTATGGGTCCTGCAGAGACTCCATTCACTCTTATACCCTTACTTCCAAGGCTATGTGACATATATCTTACGTTAGCTTCTAGGCTTGCCTTAGCTAAGCCCATAACATTATAATTGGGCATTGTTCTCTCGGCGCCTAAGTAACTTAATGTCAATAAACTTGCATTAGGGTTTAGGTATGGAATAGCGGCTTTTGCTAGGGCTGTGAAGCTATATGAACTTATGTCATGTGCTATCTTAAAGTTTTCTCTTGTTGTTTGCTCTACAAAATCACCTGATAAAGCTTCTTTAGGAACAAAAGCGATCGAGTGAACTAGAATATCAAATTTCTCCCAATACTTACTTAACTTTGGAAATAATTCGTTAATTTGATCATCAATTGCTACGTCACAGGGAACTACAATCTTCGAGTCAAAATTGCTAGCTAATTTTTCAACCCGTCCGTGGTGTTTTTCCATCTGGTATGTAAAAGCAAGTTCAGCTCCTTGAGACTTCATTGCAGATGCAATACCATAAGCAATTGACCTATCGCTTAATAATCCGAGGATTAAAACCTTCTTATTTTTCAGAAAACTCATTTTTACAATTCCTATTTATTTATTTTTTGGATCCAGGATATCCCTAAGGCCTTCACCCAGCAAATTATATCCTAACACCGTCAATAAAATAGCCAATCCTGGAAATAATGATAGCCACCATGCAAATTGAATATATTCTTTTCCATCAGTGAGAATATTACCCCATGAAGCGGTTGGCGCCTGGACACCTAACCCTAAAAAACTCAATCCGGATTCAACTAGAACCGCACTTGCAATTCCGAGGACTGAACTAACAATTATTGGAGTCATGCTATTGGGTAATAAATGAAGCACAATTATTTTTATATCTGATGACCCCATTGCTTCTGAAGCCATAACAAATTCACGTCCCTTTAAACTCAAAAATTCTGCTCTTACAAGGCGTGTAACACCCATCCAAGAAGTTAATCCAATAACAATCATTATATTCCATATAGAGGGCGTTAAAAAAGCGATAACAGCTAATATAAGAAAAAAAGATGGTATTGATAACATTATATCCACAATTCTCATAATGAATGAATCAACCCAGCCACGATAAAAACCAGCAACTGAACCCAATATTATACCTATACCTGTAGATATCCCGACTGCAACAAAACCAACAAGCAATGAAATTTGTGCCCCATAAAGCATCCTTGAAAAAACATCTCTGCCAAGACCATCAGTGCCCATTATATGACTATATGTTGGTGCTATAAGGATTGATTCAATATCAATAAAATTTGGGTCATAGGGCGATATAATTGGGGCAAATATTGCAGCAAGTAAAACAGTGGTTATTATAACTAGACCAGCTAATGCAAGCGAATTACCAATAAATTTTTTCATTATTTTGTAATTCCTTTTCTAATTCTTGGATCAGCCCAAGCATATCCTAGATCAGCAATTAAATTACCTATTAAAGTTAAAACAGAACCAATTGTTAATATGCCCATAATTACAGGAAAATCTCTCATTAGTACTGAATCATAAAAAAGCTTCCCCATTCCAGGAATGGCAAAGATTGATTCGGAAATTACTGAGCCACCTATTAGACCAGGTATAGATAAGCCAATTATTGTTATCAATGGAAGGATTGCATTTTTGAGAGCATGCACAAAAACTATTTTTTTTTCATTAAGGCCTTTTGACCTAGCAGTTACAATAAAATCTTGATTTAATATTTCTAGCATGCCATTTCTAACATAAAGTGATATCCCTGCAAGACCGCTCAAAGAAGAAACAAATACAGGTAAGATTAAGTGCTTTATTAGGTCAGTAAATTGACCAAACAAAGTCAGATTTTGATAATTCAGACTATGTAAACCTGAAATAGGCAACCATTGATTGCTAACACCAGTCCAATACATTAACAGGAGGGCCAGCCAAAATCCAGGAATTGCAAAACCAATGAACACAAATAAAGTTATTGATTTATCTACCCAGCTATTTTGTTTTACTGCGGAAAGCGTACCCAAGATTATTGAGATTGAAAAGATTACTGTAATTCCAAGTAAATTTATAAGAAGCGTTATTGGAAGAGCTTCTTGAATTAATCCCTTTGTTATATTTCCATTTTTATCTTTTGTCTCCCATAAAACTGGTCTTTGGTGTGATGAAAATGAATTCCCGAAATCTAACTTAGATATACGCTGAATCCATAAACCATATTGAACAATAACTGGTTTATCTAAATTGTAAATTTCTCTCAATTTCTGTCTTGATTCTTCAGAGGATTTTGGATTAAAAGATGCTTCTGTAGATGTAACATCTCCTGGGGCAAGATGCATGATAAAAAATGATATAAGACTAATTCCTATAAGCATAGGAAACATCCATAAAACTCTTTTTATTAAATATGAAATCATCTATATGTCGGAAATTTCGTTTCTTCTAAGAATTTTTGGAATAAACCAATCATAACTATTATGGTAAATACCAGCTGGGGGTGATGGTTTCATAATTCCTCTAACTCTTTTATTAATAGCTGAAAGTCCATAACCTGCATACAGATAAACAATAGGGGAGTCGTCGAGCAATATGTCTGAAAATTTATGATATATCTTTTCCCTTTTAGATATATCTAACTCTACTCGCCCTTTTTCTAGGAGACTATCAACTCTTTTATTTTTATAACCTAGGAAATTAAATTGCCCAGGTTCTTGTTGAGATGAGTGCCAAATATTATATTGATCTGGGTCAAGAGAAAGGCTCCAGCCTAAAACAACAACATCAAAGTCTCCTGTTTTAATGAATTGATTAATAAAGCTAGCCCATTCGATAACTCTAATCGAGACATCAACTCCAATTTCTTTTAATCTCCTTTGAATAATTACAGCTGTCATTTCTCTTTGCTTATTCTGGTTGGTTAAAATTTCAAACTGAAGAATTTTGCCATTTTTTTCTAGAAAGCCATCTTTATTTTTTTTATATCCTGCTTCATTTAATAATGCCAGAGCCTTGATACTGTCATATGGGTAGGGTTTTAATTTAGTGTTATTCCAACGAGTTCCTGGTTTATAAGGGCTTGATAAGGGCTCTCCTAGACCAAGAAGCACCCCTTTTATAATTTCATTTTTATCGATAGCGAAGTTTAATGCCTTCCTAACACGCTTGTCATTAAATGGTTCCTTTTTTAAATTAAAGCCAAGATAGGTATATCCATTTCCAAGCTCTTTATATAAACCAATTTTGTTCCTCAGGTCTTTTCTGCTCGGAAAAACCCTCTGAAATTGTATGGGATTGATATTCATTAAATCAATATTATCCGCAGTTAATTCTAGAAACTGTGAGGATGTGTCAGGAATAATCCTAGATATTAAATTATTAATATTAGCTTTGCCATTAATACTTAAAGGATTGCTTGTTAAGGAAACCTGTTGCCCACTTTTCCAACCATCAAGCTTGTAATAATTTGATCCAACAGGCTTTCTTGAGAAATAAGTACTATTAATATCCTCATTTTTTAAGAGATGCTCTGGAAGTATATGGAGTGCGGTCCAGGTATCAAGGGCAGGAGCATAACTTTCTTCGTAAGTTACTACAAAGGTAAAGGGGTCTGGCGCAGATGCTTTTTTTACTAACTGGTAATCTGAGGCATACGGAGTCCTAGTTTTTGGATCGGTAACTAATTTCCATGTAAACATCACATCGTTGCTTGTTAACTTTTCTCCATCGGCCCAAAATAATCCCTTCCTAATTTTAAAGGTTATGGTCTTTTGATTACTTGAAATACTCCAACTTTCTGCAATTTCAGGTGCGTAGTTAAGGGACTCATCATATTTTAGTAACGAGTTAAAGATATTATTAGCAATAGCAGATGATGCAGAGTCTCCAGCAATCATCGCAATTAGATTACTAGGCTCACCAGTCATGGCATTAATAAGTCTGCCACCACTTTCTTTGTCGTAGTAATTTTGATAATTTGTATTAACAGAATTATCTTTACCGCATGCAAAAATTAACGAGCACAACAAAAATATTAATAAATATGGCTTTATATTTTTATAATACATATCACTTAGGAATATCTAAAGTACTACCTGAGATTATTTTTGTTGATTTTAGTTCGTTAAATTCCATTAAATCCCTGACAGACATTCTATAGTCATCAGCAATATGGCTTAAAGTTTCGCCTGGACTGACATGATGAGTAATAATTGTTGAGTAATTAAATAAACTATGTTTATCTAAAGGAAAGTTTGTTTTTGAGGCATCTCCAGATGGAATAAGAACAATACTGTTCTTTCTGAATTTTTTTCTAGAACTAATTTGATTGACCTGAGCCAAGAACTTTGTATTGACACCAAATTTTCTTGCAACCTGGTGTACTCTTTCTCCAGGTTTAGGCTTATATGTCTCCCAGCTAACAAGGGGCTTGTCGTAGATTGCCATATTATTATGAAAGGTTTGAATTGAGTCTATAGGTAATAATACTTCTTGTGAGTAATGATCAGAACGCATCAGAGGTCTTTTATGTTGAGCATTTAACAATTGAAATTCTTCCATTGGAATTTCTGCAAATTCTGCAATTAAGTCAGTATCAATTTCTTTTGGTATCGGGATGGATGCAAAATAAGGCTTATCCGCAATGTCAGTTATATAAAGACCGTATTTTTCTGGATTGCTAATAATATTTTTAATTGCTAATAGCTTAGGAACATAATTCCTTGTTTCTCTTGGAAGTCTAAGATCATAATAATTGGTAGATCTTTTGTACCTTTTATTTCTTTTTATGGCTCTACCTACGCGTCCTTCTCCCGCGTTATATGCTGCCAAAGCTAATTCCCATGATCCAAACATGCCGTGGAGCTTCTCAAGGTAATCGAGTGCGGCTGTTGTGGAATCAATAACATTTCTTCTGTCATCTCTCCACCAATTTTGCTTTAATCCATATATTTTTCCTGTTGATGGAATAAACTGCCACATACCCATTGCCTTCATTCGAGATTTAGCTAATGGATTGTATGCACTTTCAATCATCGGAAGTAGGGCTATTTCAGTTGGCATACCACGTAACTGAACTTGTTCTACTACATAAAATAGGTATTTTTCTGATCTGCTAAGCATTCTTTCGATATACTCAGGCCTATCTTTGTACCACTTTTCATATTTTTTAATTATTTTCCTAGATTTTTTTGGCGACTTTGATTTTAGAGCGAATCCATCTTTTATTCTGGGCCAAATACTCATTGGCTGCATCGGTATATCTGAGGGCTTATTATTAGCTTGAGAGTTAAATGTTTTAGAATCAGCAGATGGGTAACCTATTATTGTTATTTTATCTCCAAGTACATTAGTTAATGACCATGATGAATGAGAATGAAAAAGGACTGATAAAATAAAGATATGAATAATTGTTTTAAAATGCATCTTTTCTGCCTCTAATATTTTTTAATTCATTACTGTCGGCAGCCCTAAGAAATGGATTAGTTGCCAGTTCTTCTGAGAGTATTGTAGGTAATGTGATATTTTGATTTAATGTTCTTTGATAGCGAGCAGATAAATCTAGATTATTAACTTCTTCTGTCATTGCAAACCTTATATTATTTAATGTGTATTCATGACCGCAATAAATTTTTGTTGTTGCTTTAAGGGTTTTAATTTTTTGAAGGGAGTTAAACATTTGCTTCGCTGTCCCTTCAAATAATTTTCCACAACCACAACCGAACAAAGTATCTCCACAGAAAATTAAATCTGAGTCGAGGTATGCAACATGATCTAAAGTATGACCTGGTATTTCAATTACTTTGTATTTTAGTTTTGACTTATTCATGACTAGAATATCATTTTCTTGGACTGATTTATAACGAAAATCAAATTTACTTTTAGCGGGCCCATAAACTTTTATATTAGGGTAGCGAGCAATAAGTTTTTTTACACCATCAATATGATCAAAATGCTTATGTGTTATTAATATTGCTTCAGGGTAAATATTATTTTTTTCAATAAATTCAATAACTTGTATTGATTCTCCAGGGTCTACTATTACAGCGTAATTATTTTGAATAATAATCCAAATATAATTATCTTTGAAGGCCTTTATTGGTAATATAGTAGAAGGTAAATTTTCCGGTATTGGTATATGCATATTGTCATTAAGTGTACTATGTTTTTGTATTTTTTTTATAGATAATGAGCTGGTTTAATTCTCCAGCTGGAAAACAATTGCTATTAGCGGAGCAGTTCGTTATTGAGAGCTTATTACAGGATAAATTTGGGTATTTTGCAATGCAACTTGGAGGTTATGATTGTAATTTTTTGACTGAAAGTAGAATAGCAAAACATCTATTCAATGGTGGAAAATATCAAAATATTTCTTTCTTTAATTGTGCTATACCAATTGCAGCAGATTCAGTAGATCTAATTATTAGTCCGCACATTATTGAACAAACCTCTAATACGGAATTTTTATTTAATGAGCTTTATAGAACTATAATTCCTGGAGGGCATGTCATTTTTGTATCATTTAATCCTTATAGTTTTGCAGGACTAAGAAAAATATTCGGTTTTGAAAATGTAGCTCCATGGAATGGTAATTTTATGTCAGCAAATTCTGTTCAAAAGTCTTTAATTTCGACTGGATTTACAATCGATGAGGCAAAGATGAGTAATTATCAATTTATTTTTAACGATCAAAGTATAGGTTTTAAGCAATCCTTTGAGAGCATCGGTTCGAGATGGATTCCATTTTTTGGTAACATATATTTTATAGTAGCAAAAAAAATAGAGGCTAGTGTTACCCCGATTAAGCCGAAGTGGGTTAAGCCAAGGAAATTATCAGTAGCAATCAACAAAGGTCGTTTATGATAAATATATATACAGATGGTGCATGTAAAGGTAACCCAGGTCCTGGTGGGTGGGGTGCATTAATTATTAATGATAAAGATAAAAAAGAAATATATGGTGGTGAAAGAGAGACCACAAATAATAGAATGGAATTATCTGCTGTAATTGAAGCTTTAAAATATATTGACGGTCAAAAATGTTCTTTATCAATTTATACAGATTCAACATACGTTCTTAAAGGAATGTCTGATTGGATAAATGGATGGAAAAATAATAATTGGATATCAAGCACGAAAAAACCTGTAAAGAATAAAGATTTATGGATGATTTTGGATTCATTGGCTTCATCCCATAAAATAGAATGGATCTGGGTTAAGGGACACTCTGGACATCCTGAGAACGATAGGGCAGATTTCTTAGCAAATCTGGGAGCAGGGGAGTCAGTTAAATAAATGAGACAAATTTTTCTAGATACTGAAACAACAGGACTTGATCCTAATCAAGGTCATCGTATTATTGAGATCGCCGCAATTGAGATGTTAAATCGACAACAAACAAATAATCGATTTCATACCTATATAAACCCAGAAAGAGATATCGATCCTGCAGCCCAGGAAGTTCACGGGATTTCATTAGATTTTTTAAAAGATAAACCCTTATTTAATGATATTAGTGATTCATTTTTGTCATTTATCGAAGGAGCTGAACTTATAATACATAACGCACCTTTTGATATAGGTTTTTTAAATATGGAGCTCGGTAAAATTGAGAAAAAGAAAGTTGAGGAATACAGCTTTAAAATTACAGACAGCTTAAAACTTGCAAAAGAAAACAGACCAGGCCAAAGAAATAATTTAGATGCTCTTTGCCGAGCCTATGGAATCAATAATTCACAAAGAAGCTTGCATGGAGCGTTATTAGATGCAGAATTATTAGGAGAAGTATTTTTAGCAATGACGAGGGGCCAAGAAGCTTTTTCAATTAATTTTACTAATGAAAACACTGAGGTTAAATTGGGGCCGGTAGATCAAGAAAAATTAAACATAGTTAAGCCAAGTGCCGAAGAAATAACATTGCATGATAATTATAAATTAAAGATCAAGAGCGCGAATAATTGGTAAATCTTAGCTAACGTCGGCCCAATTATTAGGAGTTTCATATAACCTAACTTTAACTGGAGTTATTGATTTATTAAATTTTTTCTTAAATGCATTTTTGAGAGATTCGAATGCAACTAAGGCCATATTTTCAGCGGTTGGAACCTTAGGTAGGCTGACAGTTTTATGATCTTTTAGAGTGTTTAAGAAATCTACAACCTCTTGATCTTTTTCGTAAACAATAAAAGCATGATCCCATCGATCTACAATAGTACTTTTAATTAGCTCCTTTGCATCCTTAAAATCCATAACCATACCAAACTCTGAAGCTTGCTCTTGCTCAATAATTTCGCCTTTGATAGTTACTTCAAGGGCATAACGATGACCATGTAGATTCTTGCATGTACTTTTATGACCAGGGATTCTATGCCCTGCATCAAACTCCATTCTGGTTGTAATTTCCATATTTACAGCTTGTCGATAGCATTAATGCGTAATAATGCTGGTGGATGAGAGTCGTAGAAGCTAGAGTGCAAAGGATCAGGAGTTAATGTTGATGCGTTGTCACGATATAGCTTGATTAATGACTCTTTAAGGTCAGTGGCCTTAGAAAAATTACAAGCATACTCATCAGCTTCAAATTCATTTTTTCTTGAATAGTAAGCCATAATAGGCCTTATAAAAAAAACAAATAATGGCGATACAAGTAAGAATAATAGAACAGCATTAGCATCATTTAGGCTATAAACACCAAGACCTTCGTAAAACCACACACTTTCTTTAAGGTTACCAAGAATATAAAGTCCAATAAAGCTAATTAAAAACATAAGGGCAATTCTTTTTTTAACATGTTCATGATGAAAGTGCCCGAGCTCATGAGCTAAGACAGCCTCAATTTCTTTTGAGTTTAATTTTTCAAGCAACGTATCAAAAAATACAATTCTTTTTGATTTTCCAAATCCTGTGAAATATGCATTTCCATGATTGCTTCTGAGTGAGCCATTCATAACGAAAAGGCCGCTGGATTTAAAACCACATCTCAATAACAACTTCTCAATCTTAGCTTTAAGTTTGATGTCACTTAATGGTTCAAATTTATTGAATAATGGAGCAATATATAGAGGGTATAAAGATAACATTGCAAAATTAAAAAAACTAATAAATACCCACAACCAAAGCCACCATAATTCACCCAAATTACCGATAATCCAAAGGGAGAAAAGCAGTATCGGAAGACCAATTAAAATAGAAAGTATTAATTGTTTGACTCCATCAAGAATAAATACCTTAATTGACATTCGATTAAAGCCAAATTTTTCATCAATATTAAAAATCTTAAAAAGATTAGCAGGTAAATCAATTAATGAAGATAGAACCATTACTGATATTATTACAAGTGACCCTGAAATAAGATTGTTTAATTCTAAAATAGAAATATAATTATTAAGGAAGTTTATTAGACCTCCGACAGTTAGAAAGTATAGAAAGATTGCTTGAACCAGAAGGTCGACAATGTTTAATTTTGATTTAGCTACCGTATAATCTGCTGCCTTTTGGTGATCTTTTGCTTTGATGATTGATTTGAACGCGTTTGGTACTTTATTGCGATGATGCTGAACGTGTCTTATATGTCTTGTAGATAGCCATATTTGTGTCATAACTGTAAAAACTATTAGAAATATAAATAAAAATTGAAATGTTGAAGCCATAATGAATGTTCTAATCTATAAAAAAGATACATTGTGAATCAAAACGTAAACAAAAGTAAGTTAATCTGTCTAATTATAAAGAACTTTAATGGAAATCATGATGAGTAAAAATAATAGTAATTTAATATGGCTCGATATGGAGATGAGTGGTCTAAATCCAGAAACTGATATGATACTTGAGATCGCTTTAGTTATAACTGATCCTTATTTGACAATTATTGGAGAAGGGCCTGTTATAGTCATTCATCAAAGTGATGAGGTTCTTGCAAGAATGGATTCATGGAATCAGTCTACCCATGGAAAATCAGGCCTTATAGAAAAAGTAAAAAATTCAAATGTTACAGAAGAGGAGGCCACTCATCAGCTAATAGAGTTTATGAGTCAGTATATTGATAAAGGCAAATCTCCTATGTGTGGAAATTCAATCTGTCAGGATCGAAGGTTTATGGCCAAACATATGCCTTTATTAGAAAGTTTTTTCCATTACAGAAATCTGGATGTGAGTGTATTTAAGGAATTAGCTAAAAGATGGAGGCCTGAATTAATCAATGGGTTTAAAAAAAAGAGTAAGCACGAAGCATTAGCTGATATATTGGAATCTGTAGAAGAGTTAAAATACTACAGAGAACACTTCATAAAGATATAAAATGTTTACCCCTATAAATTTTTTACTAATAGGTCTCGCATCAGCGCTTGGAGCTTGGGCTCGTTGGATTATCGGCTACCTTTTTTATTCTATTTTCCCTAATTTTTCGTTTGGTACCCTGGTTGTGAACTTATTAGGCGGTTTTTTGATGGGATGTTCAATAGGTTATTTTCAGTCACTTTCATATATTGACGAAGAGTTAAAGATTATTGTTAATATTGGATTTTTAGGTGGACTTACTACTTTTTCAGCATTCACTGCCGATCTATTTCATTTATTTGATAAAGATCAGCAGATGACGGCTATTTTATTGATGCTTTGCCATGTTTTTGGTTCTTTAGCCCTAGCATTTATAGGTTGGTATCTTATTAACCTTATTTTGAAGTAGCCTTTTTTGGTTTAGCAGCTGGCTTCGGTTTAGCAGCTGGCTTCGGTTTAGCAGCTG
>Ga0315339_1000559_pt1 | contig 44689 bp, 43 predicted proteins | sample ASW17metaG_FD_204514 | JGI IMG/M metagenome (GOLD analysis project Ga0315339, IMG submission 204514) | Ammonia-oxidizing marine archaeal communities from Pacific Ocean, United States - ASW #17 | ecosystem: Environmental > Aquatic > Marine > Oceanic | place: USA: California | collected 2016-12-05 | reverse complement strand
CCTACGGAAGCTGAGACGTTAATTTCGCGACTAATAGATAGACCCATTAGACCTTTGTTTCCAGAGGAATTTAGGAATGAAGTGCAGGTTTTGCCTACAGTACTTTCATATGATGGCGTAAATGAACCAGACGTATTATCTATAATTGCCTGTTCTGCAGCTTTAGCAATATCTGGAATGCCTTTCCAGGGGCCAGTTGGAGCATCAAGAGTTGGATATATAGATGACGAGTATGTATTAAATCCATCAAAAGAAGAAATTGAAAAATCAAAATTAGATTTAGTTGTAGCTGGAACTAAAGATGCTGTTTTAATGGTAGAATCTGAAGCATCAGGTTTATCGGAAAAAGTAATGTTAGATGCGGTTAAGTTTGGACATGAAAAATTTGTTCCAGTCATTGAAGCGATTGAAAAATTAGTAAAAGATTGTGGAAAAAAGCAATGGACTGTTGAAAAAAAAGATTTATCTAGTTTAGAAAAAAAAATTTCAGATAGCTTTAAAAAAGACTTAACTAAAGCATTTTCTATTAAAGACAAACAAGAAAGATCAAATTTAATTAATGAAATTACAACTAAATGTAAAAAAATGTTTGAAGAGGATGAAACTTATTCTGACCTAGACGTTACAATGATTTTAAAAAAAGTTGAAAAAAAAATTGTTAGAACTGATATTTTAAAAAATAAATCAAGAATAGATGGTCGTTCTTTAACAGATGTACGACAAATTGATTGTCAAGTTGGCATTTTACCAAGAACGCATGGTTCTGCACTGTTTACTAGAGGAGAAACACAAGCATTAGTTACTCTTACATTAGGAACTTCAGAAGATGAACAAAGAGTAGAAAGTCTTGAAGGGCTAAAACGTAATAGATTTATGCTTCATTATAATTTCCCTCCATTTTCTGTTGGTGAAACAGGAAGAATTGGAACCGGTAGAAGAGAAATTGGTCATGGTAAATTAGCATGGAGGGCTTTAAATTCTTCATTACCAGAACAAGAAAAATTTCCTTACACTTATAGAGTTGTATCTGAAATTACCGAATCAAATGGTTCGTCATCAATGGCAACTGTTTGTGGTGGATCATTAGCATTAATGGATGCGGGAGTGCCAATGAAGGCTGCTGTTGCTGGTATAGCCATGGGATTGATCAAAGAAGGAGATGATTTTTCCGTGCTTTCAGATATTTTAGGTGATGAAGATCATTTAGGAGATATGGATTTTAAAGTTGCTGGAACTGCAGAGGGTATCACTTCTTTACAAATGGATATTAAAATCACAGGAATAACACTTGAAATAATGGATCAAGCATTGTCTCAAGCTAAAGATGGACGAATTCATATTTTAGGAGAGATGGCGAAAGCTTTAACCAGTTCAAGAGATGCAGTTTCTAAATATACTCCAAAAATTGAAACAGTTATGGTTGATAAAAAAGATATTGCAGCTGTAATTGGAAAAGGTGGAGCAACAATTAGAGAAATTGTTGAACTATCAGGAGCCAAAGTAGATGTTAAAGATACAGGCGAAGTCACTGTAGCTGCTCCAGATGAAGAATCTAGAAACAAAGCAATGGCCATGATTAAAGATATTATTGCTAAACCTGAGATGAATAAAATCTATAAAGGCAAAGTAATGAAAATCATGGAATTTGGTGCTTTTGTAAATTTTTTAGGTAAACAAGATGGTCTTGTACACATTTCAGAGCTTGCTGCTAAAAGAGTAGAAAAAGTTACGGATGTTGTGAAAGAAGGCGATGAAGTTACTGTTAAAGTAATTGGTTTTGATAGAGGTAAAGTTAAACTCTCTATGAAACAAGCAACAGCTTAGTAATCTTAACTAAAATTTAAAACCCTCTGAATGAAAGCTCAGGGGGGAGGTTTGAGCATCGAGATACAGAACGCCCCTATTACTTTTAACTAAACTTAACTATATTTTAGGCAATATTTTTAGGGTTTGGCATTCCAACCTTGTTATATCCAGCATCTACATAGTGAATTTCACCTGTAACACCACCTCCAAGGTCGCTTAATAGGTATAAAGCTGAGTTTCCAACATCATGAATATCAACGTTTCTTTTTAAGAAAGAATGATCTGCGTTCCATTTATAAAGGAATTTTGCATCTCCTATAGCAGAAGCTGCTAGAGTTTTAATAGGTCCGGCGCTTATTGCATTAACTCTCATGCCTTTAGCACCTAAATCTCTTGCAAGATACTTAACACTTGCCTCTAATGCAGACTTGCAAACACCCATTACGTTATAATTTGGAATAACTTTAGTGGACTCGTAAGTTAAAGTTAACATACTACCACCTTCCTTCATTATTTTTGATGCTTCTTTTGCAACTTCTGTAAATGAAAAACATGAAATTAACATACTTCTTAAAAAATTTTCTCTAGTCGTGTTTAAATATTCACCTGATAATTCTGATTTATCTGAAAAAGCAACTGCATGAACTACAAAATCAATTTGTCCCCACTCAGACTTTATATCTTCAAAAAGTTTTACTATTTCTTTTTTGTTTTCAACATCACAACTAAATGTAATATTTGAATTTAATTTTCCCGCTAAAGGAATAACTCTTTTTTTTAAGGCGTCACCAAGATAAGTGAATGCTAGCTCTGCTCCAGCCTCAGCAAGCTTTTGAGAAATGCCCCAAGCTATAGATCTCTCATTAGCAACGCCCATGATTAATCCTTTTTTACCCTTCATTAAATTCATAAATTATATTTTCTCAAAAATTAAAGTTGCATTGGTTCCACCAAAACCAAAGCTATTAGACATTACAGAGTTTAAAGTAACATCTGTTTCAGTTGTAGTTACGATTGGAAATTTTTTAGCTTCATCATCCATGTCAGTAATATTAGCTGATGCTGTGATAAAGTTATTTTTCATCATTATTAAGCTATAAATCGCCTCATGAACTGAAGCTGCGCCTAGGGGGTGTCCAGAAAGAGATTTAGTAGAGCTGATTTTAGGTACGTCAGTACCAAATGTTTCTCCAACTCCTCTTAACTCTGTTATATCCCCTACCGGAGTAGATGTCCCATGAGTATTTAAGTAGTCTATTTTGTTTCTAGCAGTTGTTAAAGCCATCTTCATGCATCTAACAGCGCCTTCGCCTGATGGAGCCACCATATCATGTCCGTCAGAAGTAGCACCATACCCCGTTAATTCAGCATATATGTTTGCACCTCTTGCTTTTGCATGTTCATACTCTTCAAGCACCAAAACGCCTCCACCTCCAGCAATAACAAAACCATCTCTAGATTTATCATATGCTCTTGAAGCTTTTTCTGGGGTTTCATTATATTTAGATGATAAAGCTGTCATCGCATCGAACATCGCAGTTAAAGCCCAATGTAATTCTTCACTTCCACCCGCAAAAACAACATTCTGTTTACCCATTTGAATTAATTCCATAGAGTGTCCAATGCAGTGGCCACTAGTAGCACATGCAGAACTCATTGTATAATTAACACCTTTAATTTTAAAAGGTACAGCCAATGTTGCAGAAGCTGTACTGGCCATAGTTCTTGGAACAATAAAAGGCCCCATTAGCTTTGGTGTTTTAGCCCTAGTTTTATCTGCAGCCAAAATAAGATTTTCTATTGAAGGTCCACCGGAACCCATAACTATTCCAGTTTTAAAATTACTAACATCTTTTAACTCTAGGCCAGAATCTGCAATAGCTTCTTTCATTGCTATATAATTATAAGCAGAACCGGCACCCATGAATCTTATTGTTTTTCTATCAACATGATCTTCTAATTTTATATTTGGTTTACCATGAATATGACTTCTTAAATTATATTCTTTATATTCGTCGGAAAATGAAATTCCTGATTTTGAATTTAAAAGAGATTTATAAACTTCATTTTGAGTATTACCCAAACAAGAAATAATACCCAAACCTGTAATTACCACTCTATTCATTATTTAAATAACCCCACTTTTAAACTTTCTGCTGAATATATTTTTTTATTGTCTGCTAATAAAATACCATTAGCAAGACCAACCGTAGTTCCTCCTGGAGCCATAATTTTTTTCATATTAACTTCGTATGATACTTTTTTAACATTTTTTAGAACTTCACCGGTAAACTTTACTGCACTAACTCCTAGAGCCCTACCTTTTCCAGGGTATCCTAGCCAACCAAGATAAAACCCAACTAGTTGCCACATTGCATCTAAACCAAGACAGCCTGGCATCACTGGGTCATCTTTAAAGTGACAATTAAAGAACCAAAGGTCATCTTGGATATCCAGTTCTGCTTTTAAAGATCCCTTTCTAAAAAGACCATCGTTTTCATTAATTTCTGTTATTCTATCAAACATGAGCATTGGTGGAAGTGGTAATTTAGCATTACCTAAGCCAAAAAGTTCGCCATTTCCGCAGCTTATTAGCTCATCATATGTAAATGAGTTTTTTTTCATAATCTTTGAAGCCTTTAATACTTGATTTACTATGATTATAATATAGAAATAGTTTAGAACTATTATAAACAATAATGAACAATTTAAACATTTTCGTAAAAAAACTTAGAGAATCTGGCTTAAGACCCACTAAACAGAGGCTAAAAATTTGTGAAGTGTTGTTTTTTACTGAAAAAACTTTCCATTTTACAATAAATGACCTTGTTAAAATTATTGAAGATAAGACGAGCGAGAAAATTTCTCTAGCAACAGTTTATAATACTGTGCATGCTTTTCAAAAAAAAGGATATCTAAAAGAAATTTCAATAAATAGTAATAAAAGTTATTTCGATACTAATATTACGCAGCACCATCATTTTTTTGATGAGGATACAAATGAGTTAATAGATTGTAGTGACGAAGAGATTGATTCTGTAAATATTAAAAATAACACTACAGGAAAAAAAATTAAGTCCATAGAAGTTTTGATTAAAGTTGCAACTGATAATCAAAATCAAAATTAATATAATAATTTCAATAATTTAGCAGTTACATTAAAATAATTCTAAACTATTGACATATAATTTAGAATCATTATACATTGTCTTAATTAAGAAGGAGAAAATATGTCATTAAAAGGAAGTAAAACAGAAGTTAACTTAAAAGAAGCATTTGCAGGAGAAAGTCAAGCAAATAGGCGCTATTTATATTTTGCTAAAAAGGCAGATATAGAAGGTTATAATGATGTGGCGTCAGTTTTTAGATCCACAGCAGAAGGTGAAACTGGACATGCTCATGGCCATTTAGAATATCTAGAAGAAGTTGGCGATCCTGCTACAGGAAAGCCAATTGGTGAAACTAAAGATAATTTAGCTTCAGCAGTTGCCGGTGAAACGCATGAATACACAGATATGTATCCAGGTATGGCAAAGACAGCAAGAGAAGAAGGCTTTGAAGAAATTGCCGATTGGTTTGAAACTTTAGCAAAAGCTGAAAAATCACATGCTGGTAAATTCCAAAAAACATTGGAAACTATTGCGTAAATAAAACTAAATTTATGGTGGGGAAAACCCCCATCATAAAAACTTAAAATTTAAAGCATGAGCAAAGAAGGAAGCACAGAAGCACCTATAAGACATCCTATAAATTTTGAAGATCCTGATTTTTTAAATTCTGAAAAATTAGATGCAGAAATGAGAAGAGTATTTGATATCTGCCATGGTTGTAGAAGATGTTTTAATTTATGTGACTCTTTCCCAAAATTATTTGACATGATTGACAAGTCAGAAAATGAGAATATAGATAGTTTATCAAGCGCGCAATTTGAACCAGTAGTAGATGCATGTACCTTGTGCGATATGTGCTTTATGACCAAATGTCCTTATGTGCCACCACATGAATTTGATTTAGATTTTCCTCATTTAATGTTGAGATATAGAACTGCTCAAAAGAAGTTAAATAAATTATTAGCCGTACCAGCACAATTAGCTCAAATTGACAGAAATGGTAAAATTGGTGTAATGATATCATCATTAATAAATTGGACATCAAATGTTAAAAACAAGTTTTTCAGAAAAATATTAGAATTAGTTACTGGAATTGACAGGAGAGTTAAACTTCCAGTTTATAATTCAGAAACATTTACAAATTATTTTCAAAAAAATAAAGATCCAATAAATAGTGATGCACCATCCAAAGATAGAAAAGTTGTAATTTATTCAACTTGTTTTGTTAACTTTAATAAAAAAGATACAGGCATTGCAGCTTTAAAAGTTTTAAAGAAAAATGGAGTTGAGGTTCAAGAAGCTTACCCAGGTTGCTGTGGTATGCCATTTTTAGAACAAGCGGATCTCCCAAAAGTCGTTGAGCAAGCAAAAAAGGTATCAAAAGATTTATTAGAGTGGGTTGATAAAGGCTATCAAATTATTACCCTTACAGCCAGTTGTGGTCTAATGTTGAAATTTGAATGGCCTTTATTATTATCAAATGATAAAAACATTAAAAGACTTTCAAAAAGTACTAGTGACATTGATGAATATATTGTTGATATAGCACAAAACGAGGGCCTAGCTGAAGGTTTACAAGAAATTGATGGTGGAGTGACTGTACATAATGCTTGTCATGCTAGGGCTCAAAATATGGGCATTAAAGCAAGAGATATGCTTAAGTACATTCCTAATATAAAAATAGATGTTGTTGAAAGATGTGCTGGGCACGGTGGAACCTTTGGAGTAATGAAGGGGACACATGATCTTGCCATAAAAATTGGAAGACCAACTGCAAGACTAATTAAAAATAAAAATAATAAATACATGGCTTCAGACTGTCCTTTAGCCGGCAAACATTTAAAACAATTAGAGAAAGACACAAATATTGCTAATGATGAGGCACTACACCCTATCGAACTAATGGCAAAAAGTTATAGATTATAATTATGACCAAAGAAAAAAGACAAATTGAAAAAACTGATTTAATTACTTCGGACCTTTATGAAAGCAGCAGAAAACAAATTAGAAAAGAGCTTGTTGAATTTAAAAAAAATAGAAGAGTTGCTCTTGGACCTTATGCAACCTTTTATTTTGAAAGTTTTGAAACTATGTTAGCTCAAGTTCAAGAAATGTTACATATTGAAAAAGGTGGGGATGAACAGCTAAAAGATGAATTAGCTGCTTACAATCCCTTGGTTCCTAACGGAAAAGAGCTCACAGCAACACTAATGTTTGAAATTGATAATCCAGTTTCTAGAGCTGCATTTTTAGGAAAAGTTGGCGGAATTGAAGAAAAAGTTTTCATAAAAATTAATAATGAAACAATTAGAGCTGTACCAGAAATTGATGTTGACAGAACATCAGCGGAAGGTAAAGCATCGTCTGTTCAATTTATTCATTTTAATCTAAATAATGAGCAGATTTCTAAATTCAAAAGTAAAAATATCAGTATAGAACTTGGTATTGATCATAAAGAATATTCTCATACTGCAAAACTTACAGAACAAAATATTCTTTCTTTATCAGCTGACTTTATTTAATAATTTCCCCAAATTTTATCAACAGTTATCCAGCCAGAATAATCATCAGTTTTTATTTTACACCATTTTTTTTCACATTTTTTAACAAGTAATAATCTTCCTTTTTCTAGTTTTGCAATTGGTTTAGAAAATAGTGAAGGCTTTTTAAACAAAATCTTGTTTTCTAATATTACAAATGATTTTGATTTTTTTAATTGAGAACTATGTATCCAACCGCTATTGTTTTTAAAATCAATAATTCTTTTAAAATTTTCTTTCTTATCAATTATCTTTACCGGGAAATTTAATTTTTTATATATATATTTTACATCATAATCAAAACCTGGCCCATATCTGACGTTAACTTTAGATTTTTTTAGAGATAAAAACTTTATAGTTTCACCTGAATATAAGATCGATGAGCAGAAAATTAATATTAAAAATATTATTTTATTCATTTATTGCACATACAGTTTTTTTTTTTATTAATTTTAACTTTTCTGAAGTTTAGAGTAAGGAAATTTAGTATTAAAATAAATCCATTAAGTTTTTTTCCTATATTTAAAATTTTTTTTAGTATTTCGTTTGCTTGAATTGATCCTGTAATATTTGCTACAGTCCCTAAAACTCCTTCTGATTCACAATCTAACAAATCGTCAGAAGGGATATCTTCTTGATAAAAACATCTTAAACAAGGTAATTTTCTTTTTTTAAAATCAAAGCTAAAAATGTGACCATCAAATTTACTAATAGCTCCAGTAAAAAGGAATTTTTTATATTTATAGCAAAAATCATTTAGTAAAAATTTTGTTTTAAAATTATCTGATCCATCAGCAACATAATCATAGTCTAGAATAATTTTTTTAAAATTAATATTATTTAATCTAAAATTATATGTTTTAACTTTTGTATTTGGATTAATTTTATTTAATTTTTTTTTTACAATTAACACTTTAGATTTTCCAATATCAGGAGTTTCATAAAGGCTTTGTCTATGCAAATTAGATAAACTTACTTTGTCATTATCAATAATGCCTATAGTGCCTATGCCAGCACGAGTTAGAAATTCAGCAACTGGACAACCTAGTCCACCTGCGCCAACAACTAAAACTTTTGAGGATAAAATTTTTTTTTGCCCTAGCGTTCCTATATCTTTTAAAACAACTTGACGTGAAAATCTTTTAATTAAGTCTGTATTTAATTGTTTTTTCATTTACCTGTTGAACCGAACCCATCTTTTCCTCTTACTGTTTCTGGTAAATCATTAACCTCTTCTAAGTCCATTTTAACTATTGGTGTTAAAATCATCTGAGCTACTCGATCACCGTTATTGACGACAAAGTCATTGTCTCCATGGTTAAAAAGTATTATTTTAATTTCTCCTCTATAGTCACTATCAATCGTACCAGGAGTATTTAATACAGAGATATTGTTTTTAGCTGCCAGCCCTGACCTAGGTCTTATCTGGATTTCATAGTTTTCTGAAAATGCCATAGAAAGGCCCGTTGGTATCAAAAAAGAGGTTTTAGGAGCTAGCGTTATGGAATGACTAATAAATGCCATTAAGTCCATACCGGACGCTCCTTTGCTCTTATAAGAGGGCATTTTAACTGCTGCATTTAGTTTTTTAATTAATACCTTTGCCATATTAAAACTTAATTTAATTGGCTAATAACTCTATCAATTATTTCATCTGAAATTAGAGATTTTTTTTTCATATATAGAGTTTCGTCACTAATATTTTTATTTTTGTAAAAAATTTTTACTTCATTAAAATCTGAATTAAAACCAATTTTTTTATTTAAGACATCGTTTGCAATTATCCAATCACAGTTTTTTTCCATTAATTTTTTTTTAGAATTTTTTTCTATATCATTTGTTTCTGCAGCAAAGCCAATAACAAGTTTTGGCCTTAGCGAGTTATGGTTTGATACGTAATTTAGAATATCTACATTTTTTTCAAAATTTAAATTCAAAAAATCTTCTTTTTTGATTTTCTGTTTTTTTATTTCTTTTATTTTAAAATCAGCTACTGCAGCAGAAAATATAGCTACATCTGCTGGTAAATTATTTTGTGTAGCCTTAAACATTTCGTCTGCAGTTTCAACTTTTACAAAATTTATATTTTTATCAATTTGTAAGTTTGTTGGTCCAGATATTAGTGTCGTTTCAAAGCCTTTTTTTATTAATGATTTAGCTAGCTCAAAACCTTGTTTGCCGCTTGATTTATTTGTTATAAACCTTACAGGGTCAATATATTCATGTGTCGGACCGGCGGTTACTAAAGCCTTAAGTTTTTTACTTTTGTTAGAACTACAGAAATAATTTTCAATTTGTTTTATAATTTCATTAGGCCCTGTCATTTTACCTTCACCGAATTCACCACATGCCATGTCACCCACTTCGGGACCAATTATTCTATAACCAAATTTTTTTAATTTACTAAGATTTTCTTTAGTTGAAGGATGCTCCCACATCCTAACATTCATTGCTGGTGCCAAAAAAATATTTTTATCTGAAGCTAAAATTACTGTTGAAGCTAGATCATTTGATGATCCAGTGCTTAATTTTGAAATAGTATTGGCCGTCGCTGGCGCAACCAGTATTAAGTCAGCCCATCTAGAAAGCGATATATGATCCATTTCAGCTTCATTCCCTATACTAAATAAATCATCATAAACTTTTTCTTGTGACAGTGACATTATTGATAATGGTGTAACGAATTTTTTTGCACTTTTAGTTAAAATTGTTTTTATCTTAGCTCCATTTTTTTTAAGAGATCTAATAATTTCTAAGCTTTTATATGCAGATATTCCTCCACAGATTATTAAAAGTATTTTTTTATCTAATAAATTGTTCATTATACAAATTAAAATACTAATAGGCTAAAAATTACAAGCAGTAATAAACTAATAACAGTCTGATTTCTAAAAGCAGTCATTTCTAATTTCTTTTCATTTAATGCAAAATAGGAGTTTGAGTTTTGTGGTATTTGACCACTTGCTAAAAAAGATAAAGCTTGGTTTGCTTTGTCCATTATTTCAGGAAATTCAGGCAACCTCTTTATTGCTTCGCTAGTATTTTTTAATGTATCATTTATTGAATTAATAGGATTTTTTGTTTCTTTTAACCAGTTTTCCAATACAGGCTTTGAGGTCTCCCATATATTAGTATTTGGATTAAGTTTTCTAGCAACACCCTCAACTACCACCATGGTTTTTTGAAGCATTAATAATTGGGGTTGGGTCTGCATATTAAATTTAGCAGTAACATCAAAAAGTTGTTTTAATAATTTCCCTCCAGAAATATCTTTAACAGATTGCCCAAAAATTGGTTCACCAATGGATCTTAATGCTTGAGCTAAATCATCAACAGGAACGTCCTTAGGAACTAAGCCTGCAACTAAGTGAACTTCAGCAACTTTTTTATAATCTCTTTCGATAAATCCAAATAAAATTTCAGCTAAAAATCTTTTACTTAATTTATCTAACCTACCCATTATTCCAAAATCAATAGGAATTATTTGTCCATTATTATCAATAAATATATTCCCTTGATGCATATCGGCATGAAAGAACCCATCTCTTATTGCATGTCTTAAAAAATGCTGAATAATGTCTGAAGAAATTTTATTGGTATCTATATTTTTATTTTGCAGAGCTTTTGTTTCACGAATTGAGATGCCCTCTACCCAATCAAGCGTCATTACATTTTCGCTAGTGTAATTCCAGTATATATTAGGAACATTAAAACCTATATCATTTTTAGTATTTTCAGCATATTCATTTGCAGCGGCTGCTTCAAATCTTAAATCCATTTCAAGGTTTGTAATTTCTTTAAGCAAAAATACAACTTCAATTAATTTTAGTCTTTTTGTTTTTTTAATTATTGACTCCACAATAAATGCAAAAAGCATAAGAGCATCAATTTCATCATTAAATGTTTTTTTTATATCAGGTCTTAAAATTTTAATTGCAACATCCTTTATTGTTCCGTTCTCTTTAATTTGAGCTTTATGTACTTGAGCTATTGATGCAGCTGCAACAGGTTCACTTATATTAATTAAGGAATTAAACATTTCTTCTCCCAGCTCATTTTTAATAATAGTTTTTGCCTTGGTTAAAGGAAATGGAGGAAGTTTATCCTGTAAAGTTTCTAGTTGTTTTGATAAATCATTACCAATTATATCTGGTCTTGTTGCTAAAAATTGTCCAAGCTTAATAAAAGTGGTACCCATAGACTGCAATGAATTAGAAAGTCTTTCCTCTTCACTAATATTAAAATTAATCACTTCTTTTTTTGAAAAAGAAAAGGACAATATTTTAAAAAAAATCTTAACTATAGTTGGAGGTTTACGAAATTTAGTCGTAATACTTAACACATCTGATAATGCAAGCTTTCTAGTAATTTTAAATAAAGTAAATAGTTTTTTTACCATTAAATTTTCCAACCAGAATGAATTGCCACTATTCCACCACTTAGGTTACGATAAGTACAATTTTCAAACTTATTTTTTTTCATCAAATTAATTAATTCATTTTGGTTTATAAATTTTTCAATGCTTTTAATTAAATATTCATAAGGTTCTTTTTTGCCTACAATAGCTTTGCCAATTAAAGGAATTAATTTTGAATAATTTTTATAAATTAAGTTTAAATTTGAATTTTGTATTTTTGAAAATTCTAAACATAAGTAACGTCCACCAGGTTTTAAAACTCTATAAGCTTCTGACAAAGATTTATTTAAGTTTTTAGTATTACGTAAACCAAAGCTGATTGTATAATAGTCGCAGGAGTTTTCGAGAACGGGTAGGTTTTCAGCTGAAGCAACTAACCATTTGATATTTTTATAATTTTTTAATTTAATCTTACCTTTGCCAATCATTCTTTTGTTCGGGTCCACGCATATTATTTTTTTATTTGGATTAACTGCATCTAAATATAGTTTTCCAAGATCTCCTGTGCCACAAGCAACATCAATTAATTTTTTATTTGGCGATGGACTCATCAAGTGAATTAATTTTTTTTTCCAGGCTCTATGAATACCTAGCGACATAAAATCGTTCATTAGATCATATTTATCGTACACTTTATTAAAAACTTTATGTACTAGGCCTTTCTTATTTTGAAGATATTGTTGCATATTAAATAAATAATTTATGAATAATAATATAGTGTGAAATGCCAGAATTACCAGAAGTAGAAATAGTCAAACAGTCACTAGATAAAAAGATAAAATTAAAAAAAATTCAAAAAGTAATAATTAAAAACAGAAATTTAAGGTCTAAAATACCCTTAAATTTTGGAAAATTTTTAAAAAACAAAATTATAAAAAAAGTAACCAGATTTTCTAAATATATAATATTGCAATTCACAAATGAATCATTCTGTATTGTTCACCTTGGAATGTCTGGAACAATTCATTTAGTAAGAAAAAAAAAAAAAAATAAATTTACAAATACAAGTTTTTATAGTTCGCTAAATTTACCAAAAAAGCACAATCATGTTGAAATTTATTTCGAGGGATTTAAAATAATCTATAATGATCCAAGAAGGTTTGGATTTTTTAAATTGATAAAAAATAAAAAGGAACTTTATAATAGATTTAGTCATCTAGGACCAGAACCCTTTTCCAAGTCATTTAATTTAAATTATGTTTATAGTTATTTTAAAAATAAAAAAAAAAATATAAAAAGTTTTTTATTAGATCAGAATTTTGTATCGGGAATTGGCAATATTTATGCAAATGAAATTTTGTTTCTTTCCAAAGTAGAGCCGTCTAAAAAAGCAAAAAAATTATCTAAAAATGAATGTAAAAAAATTATTTATTTTTCAATTAAAGTTCTTAAAAAGGCCATAAAAAAAGGAGGATCAAGTATAAGAGATTTTAAAAACCTATCAGGCGTTGGTGGCTCATTCCAAAATGAGTTTAAAGTTTACCAAAGAGAAAATTTAAATTGTTTAAAATATAACTGCCAAGGCAAAATTAAGAAAAAAATAATATCTAACAGGTCAACTTTTTTTTGTGATATTTGTCAAAAATAATAAATTATTATATTGACCACTTTAAATTCACAAGCTATACCACTGCGCTTATGGCAAATACAAAATCCGCAATTAAAAGAATTAGACGAATTACAAAACAAACAGAAGTTAACAAGTCAAGAAAAAGCAAATATAAAAACGTAATTAAAAAAATGAATTTATTGCTTGAAACTAAAAAAAAAAAAGAAGCTTTAGCATTTTTACCAAAATTAAACTCAGAGTTGATGAGAGTTGCGAAAACTGGAATTATTAAAAAAGAGAATGCCTCAAGAAATGTTTCGAGGATCACAAAAAAAATTACAGCACTTTAAATGCAAACTACTTATGGTTGATTGTTAATTATAAATTTTTACAACCAAAAGTACTTATACTAAATATAAAATTTAAAAATATTTTTTTACTATATGTAGATTCCTTTTGGAGTTTAATTTTTTTTTTACACTTTAGGATTTATTTTTTTTTAAAATTAATATGTAGACTGCGGTAAAAAATATATTCGCTTTCAGATTTAATTTTTTTTTTAATTATTTAAATAAGTTATTGCATAATTCATCTTTTAGTCTTAACTGAGATTATCCTAAAAAAACATGAGTAACTATAATTTATCAAAAAACACTGAAAATTTTTCTGACAAAATTGACTGGAAAATAATCCAGGCAGATATGAAAAATAAATTAGGAAATGATATTTATGAAAGCTGGCTTAGAAAAATTGATTTTGTTGAAGAGCTAAAAAATTATGTATTGTTGTCCGTGTCAACAAGATTTATTAGGGACTGGATAACTTCTAGATATTTAGATCAGATCTTGCAAATTATAAAGGCTTATAAGCACGACATAAATAGAATTGAGCTAAAAATTGCTAAAAAAAAAGATGATGACAACAAAATTTCTGGAATAGAAAAAAGCTCATTAAATTTAAATCAAAATGTTTCTTTTATAAAAGACACCTATCTTCAGTATAACAAGATTGATCCTAATAAAAAATTTGAAAATTTCATAATCGGATCAAGTAACAAGCTAGCATTTGAAGCTTCTAGCAAAGTAATAGAAAGTGCTTCTCATTATAATCCGCTTTATATTTATGGCGGTGTAGGAATGGGAAAAACGCACTTATTAAATGCCATCGGACTAAGTTTAAAAGAAAAAAATAAAGTTTTGTTTTTATCTGCAGAGCGATTTATGTATCAATTTGTGAAAGCAATTAAATCAAACGAGATGGTTAAATTTAAAGAATACTTCAGAAATACAGACACATTATTAGTAGACGATATCCAATTTATGAACGGTAAAGAGGCAATGCAAGAAGAATTCTTTCATACATTTAATGCATTGCTAGACAAAGGTTCGCAAGTAATAATTTCTGCAGATAGAGCACCAAATAAATTGTCCAGAATTCAAGAAAGAATTAAATCAAGATTTTCTGGAGGTTTAGTAGTTGATATTCAGAAGCCAGATTATGACCTTAGATACAAAATAGTAAAAATTAAAAGCCAAGAATTAATCACGTATTATTCTAATCAAGTAAAAATCTCAGATGAAATTAAAAAATTTATTAGTTTAGAGATTAAAACTAGCATCAGAGAATTAGTAGGCGCCATTAATAGAATTATTTCTTTTTCAAGAATTTATGGCAAAGTGCCAAATATATCTGAAACAAAAGTAATATTAAAAGATTTATTAAATTTGTCGGAAAATAAGATTACAGTCGATCTTATTCAATCAACAGTATGTAAGTTTTTTAAAATAAGCAAAAATGAAATGCTATCATCAAGAAGATCAAGGTATTTAGTTAGACCTAGACAAGTTGCTATTTATTTAACTAAAATTCTTACTTCAAAATCACTTCCAGAAATAGGAAGGGAATTTTCTAATAGAGATCACACAACAATAATTCATTCTGTCAAAACAATAGAAAAATTGAAAAAAGAAGATAACGATCTTAATATTAATATTGATAATTTGAAAAATAAAATTTTATATAGTAAAGAAAATGAAATTTAACGTTAATCAACAAGACCTTCAAAAATCTTTAAACTATTGTCAGGGCGTAATAGAGAAACGAAGCACTCTGCCAATTTTGTCAAATATACTTTTAGATACTACTAATTCAAAACTTACAATTACAGCGACAGATCTAGATTTAATTTTTATTCATACAATAAACAATGTTGAAATAATAGAGGAAGGCAAAACTACAACAACTTCTTCAATAATGTATGACATTATCAGAAAATTTTCTTCAGGGAAAAAAATTAATTTATCATTGAGCAGTGAAAGCAAATTACAATTAGAATCTGAAAAATCTATTTTTCATTTAAATTGTATTAATCCATCTGAATTTCCTTTAACAGATGAAAATTTTAATAAGAACGAATTTTTAGTAAAATCAAAGCAATTATTAAAATTGCTTAATAAATGTAAATTTTCAGTATCAAATGATGAGACAAGACATTATCTAAGTGGAATTTTTATACATCAAACTGAAATTGATAATAAAGTATTTTTAACTGCTGCAGCAACAGATAGTCACAGAATGTCTATTTCTAAGTTAAAATTAAATGAAAAGATTGATTTTGAACCAGTTATTTTGCCAAAAAAAACTATCTTTCAACTTTGCTCTTTATTAGAAGATTATAATGGTGATGTAAAAATTTCAAATATAAAATCTAAAATTAAATTTGAATTAAACAATAGCATTTTAATTTCGAAATTAATTGATGGTAAATTTCCAAATTATATACAGGTAATTCCTAAAAATAATAAAAAAAAATTAGAGGTTGATTTAAAATTATTTTTGGACTCAGTGGACAGAGTAGCCTCTGTTTCTTTGGATAAAAAAGATGGAGTAAAATTTAATTTATCGAAAGATACATTAAATTTATCTGTAAATAATACCAATAGTGGAGATGGAAAAGAAAGTTTAAGCGTTAAATTTGATCATGATTTAGATATAAGTTTTAATTCAAGGTATTTAATAGAAATAGCCTCTCAGTTAGACGGAGACAAAATAGAAATTTTTTTTAATGATACTGGTTCTCCAGCTTTAGTTAAAGACCCATCTGATTTTGATAGTATTTTTGTAGTAATGCCAATGAAAGGCTAATTTAAAATATCTAATTCAGAATAAATAGCATTTTGTAAATTCTTTAAAAAAATTTCTCTATTCATTCCAGGGTCAATTTGTTTTAAAATTGAAACAGTTAAAGTTAAATTTGGTTTTAGATGACCTTTTTTTGGCCAAATATTTCCTGAATTAATAGCGATTGGCTGACATTTAATATTTAATTCCTTATATATTCTGCTTGTTCCTTTTTTAAAAGGGGATCTATCTTCTGGACTTAATCTAGTTCCTTGTGGAAAAATTATTAGAGGTCTATTAGATTTACTAACTAAATTAGATATTTTATCAAAAAAGCCAAGATTATCTTTAGTGGTTTTATTTCGCTTAATAGATATTGAGCCAATTTTTTTTAAATACCACCCAAATATAGGAATTTTGAGTAATTCTTTTTTTAAAATAAATATAGGTGAGTTGAAAATTGTTTGTAAAAAAAAAGTTTCAAACATGGATTGATGTGAAGAAGCTATAAAAAATTTATTAGTTGTAATAATATTTTCTCTACCCTTAACAATTATTTTTGTTGATAGAAAAATTCTTAAGCATAATGCTGCCCAGTAACCCATGACTTTTCCACCAAATAAAACAATTTTTTGAGGAAGAAAAAACGATGGTATAAAAATAATAGAAATTAAAATAATTCCTAAAAAAAAGAAAATTGAAAATAAAAAATTTCTTATCATTTGAATCAAAAGCTAAATTAAATCTATAAGCTTTTGTCTTTTTTTAATAATATTAATTTTAGATCCTTTTATTAATAATTCCAATGGTTTTGGCCTTACATTGTAATTTGAGCTTAAAGACATTCCATATGCTCCAACATCACAAATTATAATTAAATCTTTTTCATTTAATTTTTGAAAGTTTTTTAAAGTTAAAAATTTGTCGGTTGTTTCACAGATTGGACCTACAAACTCATAAGTTTTTTTTGATTTTGTATTTTTTTTAATTACTGGGATTATATTATGTTTTGATCCATATAATGCTGGTCTCATTAAATCATTCATACCTGCGTCAAGTATTATAAAATTTTTAGCTTTTGTATTTTTAATATAAATTACTTTAGAAATAAGTATTCCTGTATTTCCAATTATAGACCTACCTGGTTCAAAAATAATTTTAGATTTGTTTTTTTTTAGGAAATTATTAATAGCAATGTTGTATTTTTTATAATTTAATTTTTTAATTTTGTTATCATATGAAATTCCCATACCGCCGCCCAAATCTATAAATTCAAAGTTATAATTTGATTTTTTAATTATTCTTGCAATAACTTTTAGTGTCATTTCAAAAGGCTGATGATTAAGAATTTGGCTTCCAATATGAACACTTAAACATTTAAGTTTTAAAAATTTAGAATTATTTGTATACTTTAGTAATTTTAAAAAAATATTTTCAGTAACACCAAATTTATTTTCTCTTTTACCAGTAGAAATTTGATTTAGTGTTTTTGCATCAGTATTTGGATTTAACCTAATTCCAATATCCACAATTCTTCTTTTAGATTTAGCTATTTTTTCAATTTCTATTATTTCGCTTTCAGATTCAGCATTTATTAGTAATATTTTTTTTTCGATAGCATATTTTATCTCATTAATAGTTTTGCCAACTCCAGAAAAAACAATTTTTTTTGAATTAATCCCAGCTTTTAGAGCTTTCATTAGCTCTCCCATTGATACGACGTCAGCACCACATCCTAGCTTTTTTAATTCGTTTAGAAGTTTTATGTTAGTATTTGATTTTACAGAAAAACAAATTAATGGACTAAAAGATTTAAAACTTTTTCTAAAGTTAACTATATTTGTTTTTATTTTTTTATAAGAATAGCAATAAATTGGAGTGCCAAACTTTTTTGCTAAATTTTCAACTTTGGCATTTTCTATTGAAAAGCTATTTTTAATATATCTCATTATATCTCACTAATAAGAATATTATTTTTTTTAGCTTTATATTCTGGATCTGCTTTTTTTCCACAAGAAAATAAAAAAAGTAAACACAAAAAAGTAAATATTATTTTTTTCATTATTTTAAAGATCTTTTATATTTAGTTATCATTTTTTTAATATTATCAAAAGATGTTCCGCCAAAAGATTTTTTAGATTTAACAGAGTATTTTAAATCAAAAACTTTTAATACATTTTTTGATAGCTTTGGCTCTATTTTATTTAATTCATTAATATTTAATTCATTAAGCTTCTTTTTTCTCTTTTCTGCATAGTTAACTACTGAAGCTGTAATTTGATAAGCTTTTCTAAACGACATGTCATGATTTTTTACAAGATAGTCAGCCAGATCTGTTGCTGTTATGTATCCTACATTAGCAAGCTGCAACATTTTTTTCTTGTTAGGGCTAAGATTGTTTAAAACTTCATTTAGTATTAAAATACAATTATTTAAAGTTTCATCTGATTTAAAAACTATTTCTTTATCATCTTGCAAATCTTTAAAATAAGATATTGGCAATCCTTTTAATATTGTCAGCATTGAAAATAAATTCCCAAAAGTAATGCCTGATTTGCCTCTTAAGAATTCTAGTAAGTCAGGATTTTTTTTTTGTGGCATTATTGATGATCCCGTAACAACTTTATCAGTAAGATTAATCAGATTAAATCCATCAGAATTCCATATAATAAGTTCTTCAGCTATTCTTGAAATATGCATTGAACACATTGAAACACTGTATAAAAAATCTAAAACAAAGTCTCTATCTGCGACAGTATCGATAGAGTTATTCGTTGGCTTTTTAAAACCTAATTTCTTAGTTGTAAAATTTCTATCAATATTAAAAGAAGTTCCTGCTAAAGCAGCTACACCAAGAGGATTTTCAGATAAATTTTGCAAGTTGTTAGTAAATCTTTTTTTATCTCTATTAATCATCTCAACATAAGCCATTAAATAATGTGCCAATGAAATAGGTTGGGCATTTTTTAAATGAGTGAAACCTGGCATAATTGTTTTGATATTTTTCTCTGCAATTTTTAAAATTATTTTAATAGTATTATTTAAATTTTTATTTACCTTTTTTGTTGCATCTCTAATCCAAATCTTAAAGTCTGTAATTACTTGGTCATTTCTAGATCTTGCTGTATGAACATATCCTGCTTCCTCACCGATTATTTGAAATAGCCTTTTTTCAATGTTCATATGAATATCTTCGTATTTTTCATTATATTCAAATTTTTTATTTAAAATTTCTTTTTTAATTTTATTTAAACCATAAATAATTTTATTTTTTATTTTAAATGGTATTATTTTTTGTCTAAACAACATTTCAACATGCACAATGGAGACCATTATATCTTCTTTGTACAGTTTTTTATCAATATGCAAAGAGTTTCCAATTTTTTGAAATAGTGTTGAATTATTTCTTTTAATTCTAGTACTCCATATTGCTTTGTTGTTTTTATTTTTTGTCATGATATTTAACTATACTCATTTAGTATGAAATTTTTAGTATTTAAATTTTTAGTAATATTTCTTTATTTAACAACAACTAGTTTGAGTTACTCAATAGAACAGCCAGATATTAAAAATATTGTTATAAATAAAGATAAAAAAAGTTATAAAAATGCCGTTTTTAAAGATATTAATAATCAAGATATAAATTTAGATAATTTTGCCAATAGATTAATAATAATAAATTTTTGGGCCACATGGTGTGTTCCTTGTCGTGAAGAAATGCCGGCATTAGATTTATTGCAGTCAAACAAAAGATTTGACAATTTAATAGTATTACCAATAAATGTTGGTGGAGATGATATTCCTAAATTAAAAATTTTTTTTAAAGAATTAAATATTAAAAATTTAGATATATATTTTGATCCCACTATTAATTTAGCAAATAAATTTTTATTAAGAGGTCTTCCAACCACAATTTTGATTAATAAAGAAAGCCAAGAATTTGCTAGAATTCTTGGATATATTGACTTTGAAAGTGAAAAATTTATTAATTGGTTAGAAAATTTTAATTAATTTAAAAATGACATTTAGTTTAAATACAATAATTATAAAACCAGAAAAAAATATTTTTATAAATAATGCTATTATTTTGTTACATGGCTATGGAGGAGACGGCAAAGATATAAGTATGTTAGTTTCAAATTGGAAAAGATTTCTACCCAATACTATTTTTTTATGCCCAAATGGACATGAGACATGTTCTATAAGCTCAAGTGGATTTCAGTGGTTTGATTTAACCAAAGATGATCCGAAATATATTATAAAAGAGTCTCAAAAAGCAGAATTTAAAATTAAAAATTTTATTAATGAAGTTAAAAGTGAATATAAATTAGAAAATTCACAAATTTGTTTATTGGGTTTTAGTCAAGGATGCATGATGTCAATAAATTTGGGATTAACAAGTGATCAAAATTATAATTGCATAGTTGGTTTTTCTGGAAAAATAATTGATAAGAGCAATATTTCAAAAAGAAAAACTTCTAACACCGACATGTTATTAGTGCATGGAGACATGGATCAAGTTGTTTCTTCAAGTAGTTTGCTGGAAGCGAAAGATTTTTTAATTAGAAATAATGTTGCAGTAGAGACGCATATGATAAAAAATTGTGGACACAATATCTCTATTGAGGCATCAAGTATAGCATTAAATTATATAAAAAAAAATTTTAAAGTTTAATTAATATTTAATAATTTTTTTTTACTAAATATTGATTAAATAATTTAATTCGGCTAGTCTTATTTCAATGAATAATCTTGCTGAACAGAACTTGTCATTAGAAAAATGTCCTGCATTAGTTTTGAATGCTGATTATAGACCCTTAAGTTATTATCCTTTGTCATTGTGGAGCTGGCAAGATTCAGTTAAATCTATATTTCTAGATAGAGTTACGATTGTTAGTAATTATGATCGTTTAATTAGAAGCCCTTCTATTAATATGAAACTACCAAGCGTTATTGCATTAAAGAGCTTTATCAGTCCTCAATCGAATCCAAATTTTACAAGATTTAATGTTTTTTTAAGAGATAAATTTTCTTGCCAATATTGCGGAAGTGGAAAGGAACTTACTTTTGATCATTTGTTGCCTAGGTCGCGAGGAGGCAGAACTAATTGGAATAATGTAGTTACTGCTTGTTCAAATTGTAATGTAAAAAAAGGTGGGCGTTTACTTAATAATTCTGGAATGATTCTTTATCAAAAGCCATTTCAGCCAACAACAGAAGATCTACATAAAAATGGTAAGAACTTTCCTCCAAACTTTCTTCATAAAAGTTGGATGGATTATTTATACTGGGATGTAGAATTAGAAGCTTAACTAAATTTTTTTAGAAATATTAATAGCTATTTTAGATCCAGTTTTAATTATTTTGTCTAATACTGAATACAAGCCTTCTTTGGTTGCTCCATTTTCGTAAGCGATATCTTTATGATGTAACTCATCACTTCTAAATTTTTTAATTTTTTCTTTGAGAATATTTTCATTTGGCAACAGCTGATCTATTTGATCCTGATAGTGCTTATCTATTATTTCTTCGACTGATGCAGTGCAAAGCATAGCAGCTTTTTTGCCTAACAAAGTTGATCCAAAACCAAGGCCCACGCCCAGTAAGTCCCAAAGAGGTAAAAATTTAGTTGGGTTTATATTCCTTTTTTTAATTTCATTTTCAAAATAATCACAATGTTCTTTTTCATGCTGCTTCATTACTTCAATAGTTTTTTTAAGGTCATCATTTTTAACAATTGTATTTAAAGCTAATAGTTGACCTTCATATATTTTTATAGCTCCACGTTCCCCCGCATGGTCAACTCTTAAAAATTCCTCAACTTTTGCTTTATTATTTTTTTTCATAATTTAAAAAAAGTTTAGTAGTTATAGCGGCTAATATTAAAGAAATAAATGCATTTATTGTAGCAAGGGATAAGCCAAAAACTTTAAAAGAAACATCTTTACAGCTGATAACTTTTTCACTTAGTTGTTTTAAAAGATCTTCTTTAGACAAATTATTGCTTTCATTACTTAAATTACATACTAAAGATTCAGAAAAAAATCCTTGTTCGATACCAAAATGATAAAAAGAAATAAAAGTAGCTACTGTAAAAATTATACTAAGCAAAATAATAAAAATTTTTTCAAATTTACTTATAATTAAATTTAAAATAATAATTATTATTGTTAGAATATACGGAACTCTTTCGATTAAACATAGATTGCATGGTTTATAACCCAAAATATATTGAATAAAATAAGCTATTAATAGACTAAAAATACTAAATAATAATATTATATTTAGAACGGTGTTATTTTTTGTTTGATTCATTTTAGATAATAAAAAAATATATAGCTCCAAAAATAGTTACTATTAACAAGCCTATAATTGTAAAAAATTTTAATTCTTTTTTTTTCAAAAATGGAACAAAAGTCTTTCCAAATTTCGCCGATAAATAAGAAACAACAAAAAATCTTATTCCCCGAGAAATTAAGCAGATAAAGAAAAATATAAAAATATTAAAACCAATAATTCCACTGGTTATTGTAAAAACTTTAAAGGGCAATGGTGTAAAACCTGCAAGGAATAATGTTCCTAAAAAAAAATAAAAACTACTACCTTCGGTTAAATTATGCTTTAGATCTAAAACTCTGTTTTCATATCCATAAAATTCAACAACTTGTAAAGCAAGGTCTATAAATGTAGAGCCTATGAAATATCCAAATAATCCACCCAAAGCAGAAAAAATAGTAGCAATATAAAATATTTTTATATAATCCGCTTTTTTAGCAATAACCATTGGAACAATCATAATGTCAGGCGGGATTGGAAAAAAAGAACTTTCTGAAAAAGATACTATGGCAAGAAAAAACTTTGAGCTTTTGTGAGCAGCTAATTTTAAAGATTTTTGATATAAGCCTTTAAACATTTTTTTTGTTTTATTATAATTTGAGTTCTTATACTATTTAAATATGAAATATATAAATGCTTTAGTTAACTTGATAATAAGTTTAGTTTTGTCACCTATTATAATTTATGTAGTATTACTGATTGCAAAACTTGGCGGTGCAACATATGAAATGACCCATGGAGAGATATTTATAGTGTGGGTTTTGATGGCTATTTTAATAAACAGTTGTCTTAAAATAAAATCATAAAGAGGGCGAATGGCGGAACTGGTAGACGCGCACGACTCAAAATCGTGTTTTGTAAGAAGTGAGAGTTCGATTCTCTCTTCGCCCACCAATATTTTATGGAAATAAATAAAATAAATAATTTAGTTGAATTATTTTTTGTTCAGTACAAAAAACAAAATAAAAATAATATTTTTTTAAATTCATTAAAAAATTTAGACAATAAATTTTCTTGGGAAAATACTTTTATAAGCATCATTAAGTTATCTAATGAAATTTCTAAATATATAAATAAAGGCGACAGATGTCTGGTGGTATCTGAAAATAGGCCCGAGTGGATGATAACCGATCTATCTATTATGTTATCATTAGGGATAACAGTTCCTGCATATACAACTTATACAGAAAAAGATTATGAATATATAATAGAAGATTGCACACCTTCCATAGTTTTTGTTTCTAATATTAATCAATATGAAAAAATTAAAAATATAATACCTAAAAAAGACTTTATTAAAAAAGTTATAACTTTTGAGCATATAAAATATTTAGATGAAAATTATAATTTATGTTTGACTGAAATTTTTAAAAAAAAAGAAAAAAAGAACTTAGATTTTTTAAATCTAGAAATTACAAGAAAAGATCCTGCTTGCATAATTTATACTTCAGGCACGCAAGGAAATCCAAAAGGTGTAGTTTTAAGTCATGGCGGAATTTTAAATAATTGCGAGGGAGCTGTTAGTTTACTAAATCCTATTATTTCTAAACATCCAAAATTTTTAACATGGCTACCTTTGTCTCACTCATATGAGCATACAATACAGTTCGTGCAAATAGCAGTTGCAGCAAAAGTATTTTATGCAGAAAGTATTGAAAAATTAATTAATAATATGAATGAATGTAGTCCAGAAATAATGACTGCAGTTCCGAGATTTTATCAAAATTTATATCTAAAAATTAATTCAAATTTTAATAAAGCAAAAGGTTTAAAAAAAAAATTAATTGAAAACACAGTTAATTTCGGAAAAAAAAAATTATTGAAAAAAGAACTTTCATTTTTTGAGAAACTAATAAATTTAATATGTGAAAAATTAGTAAGAAAAAAAATTAAGAATCAATTTGGAGGAAACTTGAAAGCATTTGTATCAGGCGGTGGAGCGCTAGATAAAGAGGTTGGTTCATTTTTAAATGCAGTCGGCTTGCCAACTTTACAGGGATATGGACTAACCGAAACATCACCAGTTGTTAGCTGTAACCCTATAGACGATATACGAGTTGAAACTGTTGGCCCACCCTTTAAAGGCAATATTGTTAAAATATCTAAAGATGGTGAAATTTTGGTTAAAGGAGAAAATGTAATGCTGGGTTATTGGAATAACGAAGAAGAAACTAAAAAAGTTTTAAAAGATGGATGGTTGCATACAGGCGACATTGGTGAATTTGATAATAATTTTCTAAAGATAACAGATAGGAAAAAAAATATTATAATTACACCGGGTGGTGACAATATATCGCCAGTTAAGATTGAAAATTATTTAACAAAATCAAATATTATCGAACAAGCTTTAGTTTATGGCGATAATAAACCATATTTAGTTTCGCTAATTGTTTTATCAAATGAATATAAAAATTTAAAAAACTTTAAAATCCAAGAAGATATTGAAAAAATAAATAAAGATTTGTCTAAAATAGAAAAAATAAAAAAATATTTTGTTATTAAAGAACAGTTTTCAATTGAAAATGGAATGTTAACACCAACTTTAAAACTAAAAAGATATAAAATAATTCAAAAATATAAAAAAGATTTTGAAAAATTATATTAGTTTTTTAAATGCATTATTATTCGCATAAACTCTTATCTTTTTAACTTTTATAAAATTTAAATTAAATTTTTTTTTTTATTAAAATTTTGCAAAAATTTTTATATAATTAAAGAATTGACATAACTTGTATAAAAAAATAAAAATAACCTAATAGCGAATCAATTTGATTCGTAAAACTAAAACAGGGAGCTAAAGATGGCTAAAAGAAGAAAAAAAGCTAAAAAGAAGGCTAAGAAAAAAGCTAAAAAAAGAAGAAGAAGATAATATAAGTATTCTTTTAAAGAACGCTTCTCATAACTTTTGTGTGGGAAGCGTTTTTTTTACTTTGTTATTTGTTGAGGCTCCTCAATTGTTGGCTGTTCTGTTTTAGAACTTTGATTTTCTAAATTTCTCTTTAAAGCTTTGTCTAATTTTTTTTGAGTATCCTCTAAAGATATATTCATAATTATTTGAAATTCTGTTAATAATCTTTCATATGCTTTTTCAAAAAGTTGTCTTTCACTATACGATTGATCAACCATTAAATCTTCACCTTTATTTAAATCTCTAACAACTTCCGCTAGTTCATAAATCTTTCCTGAAGTAATTTTTTGTTCATACTCTTGTGCTCTTCTACTCCACATAGATCTTTTTATTTTTGGTTTACTTTTTAGTATTGCAATAGATTTATTAACTTGATTAATTGAAGCAAGAGGTCTTAAATGAGTTTGTTTATTAATTGGCAGTAAACCAATAGCCTTATCTCTCTCGAACTTAATATCATAACATTGTACTTCAATACCGCCAATAGTTTTAGCGCTGACAGATAAAATTTTACCAACACCATGTTTAGGATAAACAATATAATCTTTTGGTTTATATTGTTTTTTTTCTGTTTCTTGTTTTTTTATTTTTTTAATTTCAGGTTTTAATTCGTTACTTTTAGATATTCTTAAATTTTCATTTTTAACTTCTCCTTTTGTTATAGGAGCTTTTTTTTTAATGGAAGTATTAGTTTTCTTTTTTATAAATTTGTTTATTTTTTTTTCTATTTTTTTACTATTTTTTTTTATTAATTTACTTGTAGTAGTTTTTTTTTTAACTTTTATAATTTTAGAAATTTTTTTTGACTTAGGTTTTTTAAATGTTCTCTTTAAAATATTTTTCAAATTTATTTTTTTCATTCTTATATTTTTCGTGATCCTTTGGGGGATCTTTTTTTTGGTTTATATTTGGCCAAATATTAGAATACTTTGTATTTACTTCTAGCCAAAGTTTCCCTTCCTCTTCAGTATCTGCAACTATAGCATCTATAGGGCACTCTGGTTCGCAAACTCCGCAATCTATACACTCATCCGGTTTAATTACAAGCATATTTTTTCCTTCGTAGAAACAATCAACAGGACAAACCTCCACACAGTCCATTAGTTTACATTTGATACATTTATCATTTACTACATATGTCATTTTAAATTTTTTTTTTTATTTTTTCTTTTATATTTCCTACTATTTTATTATCTATATAAAGTAAACCAGTAAGTCTTCTCATTAAATTTGTTTCATACATATCTGCATTTTTATTTGAATAAATAATTTCCCATAACGCTTCAATGATTTTAATTTTATTTGATTCTGATGTGTTTTTAATTTCTCTTGTAAAATCTAGGATTTGGTTTGAGTTATCTTCATTAATAGTTGCTTCAGACATTATTTTGTCTATATCTAAATTTTTAGGATCTAATTTAATTAAGGTTTTTTTTACTATTTCTTTTTCTTCATTGGTATAGATTTCATCTATTTTAGCTGCATGAATTAGCAAAGAACCGACTTTAGATAAAAAATTATTATTATAAATTTTGTCTTTTTCTTTTTTTTTAAAGAGGTTGATCATTAATTAAAATTGATATTTTTTAGAACTTTGAATGGACTGTCTTCTAAATTTGTTTTTTTAAACACTTTTTTTAACTTTTCTTTTTTGGAATTATATTGAAAATAGATTTCGCTATCTTTTTCATAAGCTTTATAATTCATTTTTTGTATAAGTTTTTTAAAATTATCTTTACTACAACCAAGCAAATTAAGCATTTCTGGAATGAGTTTTATTTTCTTTTTTTTGTCAGGATTTGAATTAATAATCTTTACAAATAATCTTTCTAAAATATCTATTCGTACAAAATATTGATCAAAATTTTCAAATCCGCAAAGAAGCATAAAACTTTTGTTATTAAAATTTTTATCTTCTAAAAAATTTAAGCCAAATGTAGGTGGAGTTAAAGTAAAGTATTTTTGATGATAGTTTTTCCACAATAAAATTCTTAACGAAACTGCCTCTGGTTTAAGTAATTTAAATAGAAAAACATGATACCTTCCAAATTTTACACCCAGGTTTCTTAAAATTTTTCTTTCATCTTGACCAAGTTTTTTTAGGTAAGCAGAAACTTGATCTCTTTTTATAACACCATTGCTTTCATACAATTGGTAAGCCAATGCTTTTATTGATGAATTACTATCTTTTAAATTTTTTAAATCTATTAAACTTTTTAATACAACATTAATCTTTTCTTTAATCCATTTATCAAGAAAATCAGATAATTTTTGTTTATGATTATTTTCCAATATATCATCAACTATTAAAAATAAGTCTGGGTTTAAGTAATTTTTGCCTGCTAATAATTTAGCAATAGGAAATTTGTTCCAATAAATTTTAAAATCATCCTTGATTTCAAGAATCCCGGTATCAACAATTGTTTGTATTCTTCTTTCAAGTTCTGGACCGACTGATTGTCTTGATGCTTTTTTTAACGATTTTATATCAGTTTCTAATGCGTCAGTTTTTAAATCTAATTCAAACTTTAATCCCTTTAATTTACCAATAAACTGGTTGTTGATTATTACTTTGTCGTCTTCCATTATTTCAGTTTTAAAATTCATATCTTGTTTTAATCCTCTTGCCAACACGCTTGCTCTTTTATCAATAAAAGTTTTAGTAAGTTCAACATGTAATCTATCAGATAATTTATCCTCTAATAGTTTTGTTTTTTTAATCCAATAGTTTTGATCTTCAACCCAATTAATTTTATTAGAAACATATGACCAAGTTCTAACATTTGCAATTCTATTTGATAGAGAATCAACATTTCCCTCTAAATTGTCTAATTTTATTAGTTGTAATCTCATATAATCGTTAGTAATTTTACCTTTTTTACTATTTAAAAAACTAAATACTTTGCTCACCACTTCAAGATGATTTCCATAAGTTTTTTTTACAAAATCTGGAATTTGGCAACAGTTCCAAAGCAACTCTAATGTTTCTTTGTTATCTTTTATGTTGTGTGTAACCATATCCTTTAAAAAATATTTTAAAACCTTTTCATCCTCACATTCATGTATTTTTCTTAACCAATCTTTATTAGGTTTCTCCTCAAGTGATTTAATTAAGCTTGCTGCATTGTTAAAATTTAAATTAGAGTTTCTCCAAAACAATGTTGTGATTTTTTTAAACTTATGATTTTCAAGCAAATCTACTTCTTCAGCATTAATTTCTTTACAATCGCCAGTTATTCCAAAACTACCATCATTTAAATACCTCCCAGCTCTTCCTGCAATTTGACCTATTTCTGATAAATTAAGTCTTCTTAGTTTTTTTCCATCAAATTTTTTTAAGTTAGAAAAAAAAACATTTTCCAAATCCATATTAATTCCCATACCAATTGCATCAGTAGCTACTAAAAAATCTACATCTTCTGATTGATATAGCTCCACTTGAGCATTTCTAGTTTTAGGACTTAACGAACCCATAACAATAGCGGCACCACCTTTTTGTCTTCTAACCAACTCGGCAATTGCATAAACTTCTTCATTTGAAAAAGCGATTATTGCTGTCTTTCTCTCTATTCTCGAAATTTTTTTATGACCAATATAAGAAAGTTTAGAAAGTCTATTTCTGTTCATAAACTCTGTATTTTCATCTAATTTAGTAATAATGTTTTTTATCGTGTTTGATCCCATAAACATTGTCAATTTTTCTCCACGAAGATTTAACAGCCTGTCAGTAAAAATATGACCTCTCTCGTGGTCAGCACACATTTGGATTTCATCTATTGCAACAAAATCTAAATATTTATTGATAGGCATGGACTCTACTGTACAAAGAAAATATTTTGCATTTGAGGGAATAATTTTTTCTTCTCCAGTAATTAAAGCAACTTTATCAAGGCTTACTTTCTTAATGATTTTGTCATAAACTTCTCTTGCCAATAGCCTTAATGGAAAACCAATCATTCCTGTGTCAAATGAAAGCATAGTTTCAATTGCCAGGTAGGTCTTTCCTGTATTTGTAGGTCCGAGAACAGCATTGATTTTATTTTTTGACATTTCTATTTATAGTGTCTTTAATTTTTATCCCACCACATGTTGTTACCTGTAAAGAACAAAAATAGACTAAAACATGACCGAATCATAAGGGTAAAAGTTCTCATTTGGTCTTTATATTGCTAGTAGGTTAGCATAATTAAAAATAATTCTGTATTAATATTTTAATAAAACTATGAGTAAAAAATTGTGGGAAGCTTCATTACGCCAAAGAAAAAATTCATTATTATATAAATATGAAAGATTTATTTCAAAAAAATTTAGTAAAAAATTTAATCACAAATATGAAGATATTTTAAATTGGAGTATTAAAAATTCAGGGGATTTTTGGAGTTCTATTTGGGACTTTTCTAAAGTTAAAGGTCTTAAAAGTAAAACAAAAATAAAAAAATCTAAAATTTTTTATAAAAATATTTTTTTGCCTAAATCGAAATTAAATTTTGCAGAAAATTTAATTTCCAAAAATAACAAAGATAAAGCAGTAACTTTTATAAGTGAGAATGGTTTTAGAGAAGAAAGAAACTGGCAACAATTAAATAATAACGTAAGCAAAGTTTATAAATTTTTAAAAAATATTAAAATTAAAAAAAAAGATAGAGTCGTGGGATATTTGCCTAATTCTACCGAAACTGTAGAAGCATTTCTTGGGACATCTTCTTTGGGAGCTATATGGTCATCTTGTTCTCCAGATTTTGGAGTTAATGGTGTGATAGAGCGGTTTTCACAAATTAATCCTAAAGTTTTATTTATTATAGATAAATACTTTTATAATGGAAAGGTAATTAATGTTTTGGAAAGATTAACTCAAATTCTAAAAGAAATAAAATCAATCAAATCTGTTGTTATTATTAACTATCCTGGTCAAAAATATTTAAAATATAAATATACATTTAAAAAAGTAAAAATATTTAAATGGAATGAATTAAGTAAAATTAAACCCGAAAGTATTAAATTTTCAAAGTTTGATTTTGAGCATGAGCTTGCAATACTCTATTCAAGTGGAACTACAGGAAAACCTAAGTGCATTTGTCATAGAAGTGGAGGCGTTTTACTTCAGCACAGAAAAGAACATCAATTACATTGTAATATTCAAGAAAATGATAATGTTTTTTATTTTACCACCTGCGGCTGGATGATGTGGAATTGGTTAGTTAGCGTTCTAGCTTCCAAGGCATCAATTGTTTTATTTGATGGTTCGCCAATGTATAAAAAAGAAGATTTATTATTGAAAATTGCTGAAAAAGAAAAGATTACTTTATTTGGAGTGAGCGCAAAATATATTGATGCTCTTCGTAAATTAAAAACTTCATTAAAATATAAATATAAATTATCGAAATTAAGAACAATTTGTTCAACTGGATCGCCATTATCAAAAGAAGGATTTGAATATGTGTATAAAAATATAAAAAAGAATGTTCATTTATCTTCTATATCTGGAGGCACTGATATCGTTTCATGTTTTGTATTGGGCAATTTATTTGAGCCAGTAATCTCGGGAGAGATACAAAATAAAGGACTAGGTTTAGATGTTGATATAGCCAATGATAAAGGAAAGTTTATAAAAAAAACTAAGGGTGAGCTAGTTTGTAAAAATCCCTTTCCATCAATGCCCTTAAAGTTTTGGAATGATAAAAATGATATCAAATTTAAGAATGCGTACTTTAACAAATTTTCAAATATATGGCATCATGGAGATTACGCAGAAATAAAAAAAGGCGGTGGCTTTATCATTCATGGCAGATCTGACACTACGCTTAATCCGGGAGGAGTGAGGCTCGGAACGGCCGAAATATACTCTGAAGTAGAAAAATTTATAGAAATTAAGGAATCAATTGCTGTTGGACAAGCTTGGAATAACGATATTAGAATTGTCCTTTTTATAGTTTTAAATCCAAATCATGAATTAGATTTAGGTTTATTACAAAGAATTAAAATGCAAATTAGAAAAAATGCTTCACCCAGACATGTGCCGGCAAAAATTATAGCTGTAGAAGACATACCCAGAACGAAGAATGGTAAAATAGTTGAATTAGCAGTAAAAAACATAATAGAGGGAAATGAAATAAAAAATAAAGAGGCATTAGCTAATCCCAGTGTTTTAGAAAAATATAAAAATTTAAAAGAATTAAGTTATTAAATGTTAAAAAAAATAGTTAAAGATTTAAAACCATCATCTACATTAAAAATTAATGAAATTTCTAGAGAACTAGAAAATAAAGGAGAAAAGGTTTTTAAATTTGGTTTTGGACAGTCTCCCTTTCAAATACCATTGAATATAGTTAATGAGTTAAAAAATAATGCTCATCAAAACAAATACTTACCAATGCAAGGTCTTAATGAGCTTAGAGCGGTTGTTGCAAAATACACCTCAACTAAAAAAAACTATAATTATAGTTCTCAAAATGTGATTATTGGACCTGGTTCAAAAGAGCTAATGTTCTTGCTGCACATTCTTTTTGATGGCGAAATAATACTACCAGCTCCCAGTTGGGTTTCTTATGCGCCGCAAGCAATGCTTGGAAGAAATAAAATTCAATCAATTCAAACAACTAGAGAAAATAATTGGTTTCCAACTGGAGCAGAAATTGAAAAAATTATTTTAAAAGATAAGAATAAAAACTATTTATTATTTTTAAATTCACCAAATAATCCTTCTGGTCAAGTTTGTGAAAATTTAGAGGAAATTAGTAAAGTTGCTAAAAAATATAATCTTATTATTTTGTCAGACGAAATTTACTCTGAGTTAAGTTTTGAAGATGATTTTAAATCTATTTCTAGTTTTTGTCCTGAAAAAACCATTATAAGCACCGGTCTTAGTAAGTGGTGTGGAGCAGGCGGATGGAGGTTGGGATATTTTATAATTCCAAATACTTTAAATCATTTAAGGGATTCAATTAATGTATTAGCCAGTGAAACTTTTTCGTCTGTTAGTGCTCCAATTCAATATGCTGCAATAGCTGCTTATTCGAATGACCATAATGAGTTTATAAATAATTCTAAAAATATTCTTAAAGCAGTGGGTAATTATGTTTATGAAAATTTAAAATCAAACAAAGTTATAATTAATAAACCCCAAGGAGGATTCTATCTTATGCCAGAGTTTATAAATAAAAAATTTAGTACATCATCAGAAATGTGTGACAATATTTTAAAAGAGACAGGTGTAGCATTATTACCGGGATCAGATTTTGGTTTTGTTAAAACAAAAATGTTAGTAAGATTAAGCTTTACAGATTTTAACGGTCAAGAATTCATGAATAAAATTAAAGATAAAAAAAAAATCGGTAACGATTTAATTTTAAAATTTGCTCCTAAAATTGCCGAAGGTGTGGATAAGTTAAAAAAATGGTCTGAAACAATATAAAATATATCCTATACATATCCCTTTAATTACTGTTAAAATTAATTAATAAAAATAACGATATAGAGGAGACCATAATGAAAAAAGTAATAACATCACTATCAAGTGCTCTATTGATTTTTGTTGCATCTTTGTCTTTTACAGGTGTTGCAAAATCTGCAGAGTTCTTCACGATAGGAACGGGTGGACCAACTGGAGTATATTTTCAAACTGGTAACGCAATTTGTAAAATGCTGCACAAATCAGCAATTAGTGCTGAGCATGGAAGAAAAAAAGGTACAGCTAAAGCATACAGATGTACTGCACCATCAACTGGTGGATCAAATTATAACATCGGCCAAATCGCAGCTGGTGAGTTTCAATTTGGTGTAGCTCAGTCTGACTGGCAATTTCATGCCGTAAATGGTTCAAGCAAATGGGAAGGAAAACAGTACAGTGATTTAAGAGCTGTGTTTTCAGTACACAATGAACCTTTTCAAATTTGGGCAAGAAAAAAAGCAAAAGTTAAAAACTTTTCTGACTTAAAAGGAAAAGTTGTAAATATTGGTAACCCTGGTTCTGGACAAAGAGGAACTATGGAAGAACTTATGAAAGCAATGGGAGTTGATAATAGTTTCTTTAAATCAACTACTGAATTAACTTCATCTGAGCAAGTAAAAGCTTTGTGTGATGGTAAAATTGATGCTTTTGGTTATTCTGTAGGATTTCCTAACGGAGCAATGGAACAAGCGGCTACTTGCGCAGCTAAAGCTTCACCAATTAATCTAACTGGTTCAGAAGTTCAAGGACTAATTAGTGGTGCAGATTATTATGCTCAAGCTGTAATTCCTAAAGGAACATACACAGGACAAAAAAAAGACGCTACTACTTTTGGTGTTAAAGCTACTGTAGTGACTTCTGCTGATGTTTCTGAAGAGCTTGTTTATTTAGTTGTAAAAGCTGTGATGGAAAATTTTGATGATTTCAAAAAACAACATCCTGCTTTTGGATTCTTGGAAAAGGAAAACATGATTAAAGATGGTTTATCTGCTCCATTACATCCGGGCGCAATTAAATATTATAAAGAAGTTGGATTAATGTAATTCAATTACTTAATTAAATTAAAAGGCCCGACATATTTATCGGGCCTTTTTTTTTGTTATAGAGTATCTTTTCATAAATGAATCAAAGTATTAGTGATAAAGTAGAAAATAAGATTAACGAGGACCTATCACCAACTAAAAATCTTACTGGTGTACATTTAAAAATTATTGGAACTATTGCAATTATTTGGTCTTTATTTCAACTTTGGTATGCCTCACCATTTCCTTTTATGTTTGATATTGGAATGTTTAAAGGACTTCCTGCAAGAGCTATTCATCTAGGTTTTGCTTTAACTTTAGCTTTTTTAATTTATCCAATTTCTAAAAGAAAAAAAATTTCTATATTTGATATTCTAATTAGTTTTATTGCTGCATTTTGTTGCCTATATATTTATTTTTTTTATGATCAGTTGGTCGATAGAGGAGGAATTCTTTTAAGCATTACAATTTGGGAAAAATTTAATTTACCAGTTGAGCTAATTATTGGAAGTTGTGGAATTTTAATATTACTTGAAGCAACGCGAAGAGCAATTGGGTTACCTCTAGTTATTATTGCAATTTGTTTTTTATTATTTTCATATTTTGGTAGATACGCACCAGATATAATTTCTCATGGTGGACTTTCATTAAATAGACTTGTTGGATTTCAATGGCTTGACCAAGAAGCGATTTTTGGAATTCCGATAGGTGTATCAGTTGATTTTATTTTTTTGTTTGTTTTATTTGGTGCACTTCTTGAAACTGCCGGGGGAGGAAAATATTTTCTAGATTTAGCTTTTGCAATGGTTGGAAAAATGAGAGGAGGACCAGCGAAAGCAGCAATTTTAGGATCTGGAATGACAGGTTTAATTTCAGGATCTTCAATTGCAAATACAGTTACCACCGGAACTTTCACAATTCCAATTATGAAAAAAACTGGTTTTTCTAAAGAAAAAGCAGGAGCCATAGAAGTTTCATCTTCAGTTAATGGTCAATTAATGCCTCCAGTAATGGGAGCAGCAGCTTTTGTCATGGCAAGCTTTATTGGTGTTACTTACTTTGAGATCGTTAAGCATGCATTTTTACCTGCAATTATTTCCTATGTTGCATTGTTTTATATTTCTCATCTTGAAGCTTTAAAGCTAAATTTAAAGGGCATGGATGATTTGGATGTTCCAAACTTAAAGAAAACATTTTTATCTGGTTTACACTTTTTAATACCTATTTTTGTTTTGATATACATGCTTGTTTATCTAAGATTTACTGCTTCGTATTCTATATTCTTTGCAACAATCGCATTAATCATTGTGAACTTAGTTTATATATTAATTAAAAATTCTGACTTTAAGAAAGCGCTCAAAACTTGGTTTAATCAGACTATAGTTGGCTTTGAAAAGGGTGCTTTAAATATGGTTGGTGTTGGAATAGCAATAGCAACAGCAGGAATAATTGTTGGAGCAGTTGGTTCTACAGGTTTAAGTACAAATTTAATTATAGTTATAGAATTTATAGCAAAAGATAATGTTGCTATCTTATTATTTTTAACAATAATTTTATGCCTGTTACTTGGTATGGGTTTACCAACAACTGCAAATTATGTTGTGGTAGCTTCGTTGATGGCAACAGTTTTAGTAGATGTAGGAAACGCATCAGGCTTTATTTTTCCACTTATAGCAGTTCATTTATTTGTATTTTATTTTGGCTTAATGGCCGATGTAACACCACCTGTTGGTCTTGCATCATATGCGGCCGCAGCCATATCAGGAGGTGACCCTCTTAAAACTGGCTTACAAGCTTTTTGGTATAGTTTAAGAACTGGGATTCTTCCAATTGTATTTTTATTTAATCACGAACTATTATTGATAGGTGTAGAGAATGTTTGGCATGCGTTAGTTGTAATTATTACTTCTTTAGTAGGAATATTAGTTTTTACTTCGGCAACGCAAGGTTGGTTTATTAATAGATTAAGATGGTATGAAATAATAGTTTTTCTATTAATTTCTATTTCATTATTGTCACCTGAATTTGTTCTTAATAAATTTTATCCAAAATATAACCACAAAGATATTAATGAAATTCATTTAATCCAATTAGATCCAAACAAAGAAGTGCGCTTTAAAGTTACACGATCAAGCGCATATGGTGAAAGATATAAATTGTTTGTAATTAAAATGAATACTTTTGAAAATGAATATAATTTAGAAGAGTATGGAATTAATTTATCTAAAGAAGAAAACAGAATAGTAGTTTATAATTTGAAATGGAATGGAAAAGCTAAAAAAAGTGGTTTTGAAACTGGAGATTATATAAGTGAATTTAAAGTAGAAAACTTAGATAGACCAAACAAAAGAATTGTCTATCCTATAGCGATTTTGTTATTAATAATATTTGGTTATTTTAATTCTAAAAGAAAAGAGTAATTAACCAGCAGATCTTAAATCTGAAGGTTTAATTTTTAAAATTTTCCATATACCGGACGCTGAAGTAATAATTTTATCATTACAGCGAAGCTCACAAAATAAAAAAACTAGAGTGTTTGTTTTCTTTAGAATTTTAGTAAACCCAATTATTTCATCTCCTATCTTAGAAGTTCCTATAAACTTTAAATCTAGTGAAATTGTTACGCATGGTGCATTGTTGGCAGCTCTGTGCGCAGCAGTACCTGCTCCCGCATCTATTAATGCTGATAGGTACCCTCCATGTGTTATCCCTGCTGTATTAAGGTGATTTTCATTAATCGTAGACTTAAATTCGTACTTTGTCTCAGATATAGTTCTAAACATAAAGCCACCATTATGTTTCATAAAGCTAGGTTTAAGACTTATTTGCTCAAATTCTTTAGACATAATTTTTTATAATACAAAAGTAAAAATTAATAAAATTATAAAAACAATTATAAAAAAATATATAACTGATTTTTCTAATGATGCTTTAAAAAGCCAATTTAGCATTTTCTCATTCTTTTTGGCGCGCCTGCTAGGAGTTGAACCCAGAACCTCCTGGTCCGTAGCCAAGCGCTCTATCCAATTGAGCTACAGGCGCAAAATTTTGTTAATAAAGGTTTAACTTTTTTAATATAGCAAAATTTTTAATGTAATTTAACTTATAAAATATTATGTTCTATTCAGAATGAGTAATAAATCAAACGATATAGTGCTAACAGCGGCCCTAAGGACGCCAATAGGGACATATAAAGGATCTTTGAAAAATTTAAGCGCTGATAAGCTGGGAACAGTGGCTATTAAAGAAGTTATTCATAAATCAAAATTAAAGCCAGAAGATGTAGATGAGGTGATTATGGGACAAGTTCTTACAGCAGCAGCTGGTCAAAATCCCGCAAGACAAGCCGCCATTCATTCAGGAATTCCAGTTTCAAAACCTGCACATGTTATTAATCAAGTATGTGGTTCAGGCTTAAGATCTGTAGCTTCAGCCTACCAATCTATCAAATTAGGTGAAAATAAAATTATAGTTGCAGGCGGACAAGAGAATATGTCTAAAACACCACATGCTATTTTTTATAGAGAAGATAAGAAATTATCGGAAGATAAATTGATAGATACAATGATTTATGATGGTTTAATTGATTCATTTAATAACTATCATATGGGTGTTACAGCTGAAAATGTAGCTGCTAAATATAAAATTTCTAGAGATGATCAAGATAGTTTTTCTTTAAAATCTCAAGCAAAAACTCAAGGAGCAATAAGGGAAAATAAATTTAAAGATGAAATAATTAAATTGCAAGTTAAAAAAAATGATAAAAATTTTATTTTTGAAAAAGATGAACATCCGAGAAATAATATAACACTAGAAACTCTGAAATCTCTTAAAGCAGTTTTTCAAGACAATGGAACGGTTACAGCAGGAAACTCTTCAGGACTTAATGATGGAGCTGCCGCTGTTGTTTTAATGTCTCGCGAAGAAGCAGAATTAAGAACAATAAACCCATTGGCCAAAATTGTTTCTTGGGCAACGTGTGGTGTCGAACCATCTTTAATGGGACTAGGGCCAATCCCAGCAGTAAAAATGGCTTTAAAAAAAGCTAAATGGAAAATAGATGATGTTGATCTTTTTGAAATTAATGAAGCTTTTGCAGCCCAAAGCATAGCTGTAATTAGAGATCTTAAAATTCCAGAAGAAATTGTAAATGTCAATGGCGGTGCAATAGCATTGGGACATCCAATTGGTGCATCGGGAACTAGAATATTAGTAACTTTAATACATGAAATGCTAAGGCAAAATAAAAGTAAGGGTTGTGCTGCTTTATGTATTGGTGGTGGAATGGGTATAGCTATGTGTGTTGAAAAAAATTAAAAAGAGTGTTTTTTAAAATATTTACAAAGCAAAGCTTTTTGTATCCAAAACCTACCATCTAAATCTTGTTTATTTTTTAGTTTAATAATTTTTTTTAATATAATTGCAAACATTAAGTATAAGTGTCCTATAAGGTTGTCCAAAAAAAGCTTCAAATGTGTTAAAAGTATAACAAATAGAATAACTTTAAGTATATAAACCAATTAAAAATAATGAATCAAAAATTACTTGTTCCTGATATTGGAGATTTTAAAGAAGTTGAAGTTATCGAAATTTTAGTAAAATCAGGAGATAATATTAAGGCTAATGATCCAGTCGTTACAATAGAGAGCGACAAGTCAAGTGTTGAAGTTCCTTCAACAATTCAGGGCACTGTCGAATCAGTTAATGTTAAGATAGGCGATAAAGTTTCAAAGGGAGATTTGTTGATAAGTATTTCTTCATTAAAAGAAAATATTTCAGAAAAAATAGTTCCAAAAGATACCGAAAGTATAATTGTTGAAGCAGAATCTATTTTAAAAAAAGAAACTCAAGTTCAAGTTAATAAAACTGAAAATAAAATTAAGAAAGAGTCTTTTCATAAAGAACAAAAAAAAATTATTCAAGTAATTAATGAAAATGATATTGATCCATTAGAAACTCAGGAATGGTTAGAGTCACTATCCTCTGTGCTAGAAACAGATGGAAATCAAAGAGCTCAGTTTTTGATTAAACAATTGATAGAACATTCTTATAAAGAGGGATCAGATTTAGTTCTTTCAAGGAATACACCTTATATAAATACTATATCACCTGAGAATGAAAAAAAATCTCCGGGTGATCAGAATATAGAAAGAAGAATTAGATCTTTAATAAGATGGAACGCGGCAGCGATGGTGGTAAGAGCTAACAAAAAATTTCCAGAATTAGGAGGACACATTGGTACATTTGCATCAGCAGCAACGCTTTATGATGTTGGAATGAATCATTTTTGGAGAGCTAAGAATAATAAATTTGGTGGAGATTTAGTATATTTTCAGGGTCATAGTGCTCCAGGCATGTACGCCAGAGCTTTTTTGGAAGGCAGGTTGACTGAAAAACAATTAGACAATTTTAGACAAGAAGTAAAACCAGGAGGTCTTTCGTCTTACCCACATCCTTGGTTAATGCCTAATTTTTGGCAGTTCCCAACTGTTTCAATGGGGTTAGGATCAATGCTAGCAATATACCAGGCCAGGTATATGAAGTATTTAATTAATCGAGGATTAATTAAAGATGAAGGTAGAAAAGTTTGGACCTTTCTTGGAGATGGAGAAATGGATGAACCTGAATCATTGGGTGCCATAGGATTAGCTGCTAGAGAAAAATTGGACAACTTAATTTTTGTGGTTAATTGCAATTTACAGAGACTAGATGGCCCAGTTAGAGGAAATGGAAAAATAATCCAAGAGTTAGAAGGAATTTTTAGAGGCGCAGGCTGGAGGGTGATTAAAGTAATTTGGGGATCTTATTGGGATCCCTTAATTGCAAATGATAAGACTGGTCATTTAATTAAAATAATGAACGAAACTGTGGATGGAGAATATCAAGCTTTTAAAGCAAGAAACGGTTTGTATGTTAGAGAGAAATTTTTTGGCAAGTATCCTGAAACAAAAGAGTTAGTTTCCAGTTTATCAGATAAAGATATCTGGCGATTAAATAGAGGTGGTCATGATCCACATAAAGTTTATGCAGCATATGATAAAGCTTCAAAAAACACAGGCAGCCCAACAGTTATTATTGCAAAAACTATTAAAGGTTATGGAATGGGTAAAACAGGCGAAAGCGTTAATACTACACACCAACAAAAAAAAATGGGCGTAGATGATTTGTTATATTATAGAGATAGATTTGATGTTCCATTAACAGATAAACAGGTCCAAGATATTCAATATTTTAAACCAAAAGATAATTCTTCAGAGATTAGATATCTAAAAGAAAGAAGAATTAAACTTGGAGGTTTTATTCCTGAAAGAACAACTTATGCAAAACCAATTAAAGCACCACCAAAAGATATTTTTGATTTTATGAAAGTTTCGACAGGTGAAAAAAAAATGTCTACTACGATGGCTTTAGTTCGGTTATTAACAAATTTATTAAGAGATAAAAATGTAGCACCAAGATTAGTTCCAATAATTCCTGATGAAGCAAGAACTTTTGGAATGGAAGGTTTTTTTCAAAAGATAGGAATTTATGCCCATGAAGGCCAAAAATATGAACCAGAAGATTCAGAACAATTAAGCTCTTATAGAGAAGATAAAAAAGGACAAGTTTTGGAAGAAGGAATAAATGAGGCAGGATCAATGTCTTCGTGGATTGCTGCAGGAACAGCATATACAAATCATGATATTGAGATGATACCAATATATTTGTTTTATTCTATGTTTGGTTTTCAAAGAATTGGAGATTTTGCTTGGGCAGCAGGTGACAGTCAGGCCAGAGGATTTTTAATTGGCGCAACCTCGGGCAGAACAACTTTAGCAGGAGAAGGTCTTCAACATCAAGATGGACATAGTCATATGTTGGCATCTACTATACCTAATTGTGTCTCTTATGATCCTACTTTTGCTTATGAACTTGCTGTAATTTTTAGAGAAGGGTTAAAAAGAATGCATGAAAAGAAGGAAAATATTTTTTATTATATAACAACAATGAATGAAAATTATCCGCATCCTGCAATGCCAAAAAGCAAAAGTTGTGAAGAAGGGATTTTGAAAGGAATGTATAAAATAAAAGAGTTTAACAATTATAAAAAAACTAAGATTCAGCTTTTAGGGTCAGGAGCAATTTTAAGAGAAATGCTAGCGGGAGCAGAAATCCTTCAAAATGAATATCAAATTGATAGCGAAATATGGAGCGTAACAAGTTTTAATGAATTAGGCAGAGATGGAATGGAAGCTGTAAGGTTTAATCTTTTAAATCCAGACAAGAAACAAAAAATACCATATGTTGAGGAATGTCTTAAAAAAAAAGAAGGACCAGTACTGGCTGCATCAGATTACATGAGAACGCATTCAGATCAAATAAGACCTTATACAAAAAAAAGCTTTTATTCCTTGGGAACGGATGGTTTTGGAAGAAGTGATACTAGAAAAAAGTTGAGAAATTTTTTTGAAGTAGATAAAGAACATATTGTAACTTATGCCCTAAGTATTCTTTCAAAGGAACAATTAATTGCTTCTAAATACGCAAAAGAGGCTATAAAAAAATACAATATTAAAACTGATAAACCAATGCCAACAAAATTATAAAATGTCAGATAAAAAAATAAAAGTTCCAGCTAGTCCAAAAATTAGAAAATTTGCAAGAGAATTTGGAATTAATATTAATAAAATTGTGGGAAGCGAAAGAAAGGGAAGAGTTATTGAAAGCGATGTAAAGAACTTTATTGCAAATCAACTGAATAAAGGTTCAAGCTTAAATGAAAATAAAACAAAAAAAATAAACAATGAATTTGCTCACTCAGATTTTGGCGAAATTGAATTAAAAGATATACCAAGAATTAAAAAACTTGCCGCTCCTTATTTAGTTAACTCATGGACAACTATTCCTCATGTAACAAATCATGATGAGGCAGATATTACAGAAATGGAAGATTTTAGAAATTCTCTTACGGACATATATACTGGAGAAAAAAAAAAAATTTCCCCTTTAGCATTTATTGTGAAAGCTTTGGTTGCTTCATTAAAAAAGTTCCCAAACTTTAATTCATCAGTAGATGATATTGAAAATGGGAAAATTACATTGAAAAAATATTTTCACATAGGCATTGCAGTAGATACCTCACATGGATTAATGGTTCCAAAAATAAGAAATGTTAATAATAAAAATATAAATCATATTAGCAATGAATTAAAAAAAGTAAGTGAGCAATGTAGAAATTTAAAAATAAATAAAAAAGAATTTTTTGGGGGATCTATGACAATAACTAGTCTTGGAGGCGTAGGTGGGTCATTTTTTACACCAATCATTAATTACCCAGAGGTAGCAATTTTAGGAATAGGAAGATTAGAGAAAAAACAGATTTCTATAAATAACAAGCTTTATCTGCGCACAATACTTCCTTTATCTTTATCTTATGATCACAGGATTATAGATGGAGCTGAAGCAGCAAGATTTAATAATGATCTTAAAGAAAATCTTGGTAAAAATTTTGCTTATAAATTAGCCGTATAAACTTAATGTCAAAAACAGTTTCCTTATTTAGCGCATTACTTTGTACTTTTATATGGGGGACTACTTTCATTGCCCAAGATACAGGCATGGATAATATTGGCCCATTTACATTTAATGCAGTTAGATTTTTTGTAGGTTTCTTAGCTATATCACCATTAGCATTTATTTTTGAAAGATATAAAATTCAAAAATCTCTTAAAAAAGATAAAAAAACATTTTCGTACCTAGTTATTTTGATTGGACTATCTTTATTTTTAGGATCAGCCCTTCAGCAAGTAGCTTTACTTTATACTGATGTAGCAAATGCAGCTTTTTTTACTATTTTTTATGTACCAATGGTACCGGTTATTTTTTTTGTAATGAGTAAAAAAAAAGTGCACTGGAGCATTTGGCCATCTGTCTTTCTTTGCGTAATGGGAGGATATTTATTAACTAATTTTAATAATGCAACAGTTAGAACGGGAGATACTTTAGTTATAGTGGGAGCTATTTTTTGGAGTACTCATATAATTTTTACGGGTAAAATTGTTAAAACTCATAATTTACCTTTTACTATAGGAGCAATTCAAACTTTAATCGTTGCCTCATTGTCTTTCGTAATTGGATTAGTTTTTGAGGATATTGTTATAACAAATATACTTAAAGAAAAATTTCAAATTTTGTATGCAGGAATTTTGTCTGGTGGGTTAGCTTTTGTTTTGCAAATTTATGCACAGAAAAATATTTCTCCTGCTCCGGCTGCTATAATATTTTCTTTAGAAGGGGTTTTTGCCACAATAGCCGCATGGTTTTTGTTAAATCAAATTTTGGATATCAACAATTTAATTGGCTGTTTATTTATTTTGATTGCGGTTATATTTTCACAACTTTTACCAATTTATGATAAGAAATTTAGGTATAAAAATAAAGCCTTGTAGAAAAAATATTGGAGCTGAGTTAATTTGTAATTTAAACAATATTAACAAAAATCAAATTAAATTAATAAAAGAATCATTAAATAAATATGGTGTGGTTTTTTTTCGTAATCAGAATTTAAAACCAGTAAACTATATTGAATTTGCAAAAAAATTTGGTCAAATAGCAGATTATCCAATGCTAAAAGGGTTAAGTAGTGAATTTTCACAAATCACCGTGGTAGAAAGAAAAATGTCTGATAAAGGACCTAGTTTTGGAGAACAATTTCATACAGATTCGAGTTATACTAAAAAACCACCTAGGCTTACTATGCTATTAGCAAAAATAGTTCCAAAAAAAGGCTTAGGAAATACAGAGTTTGCATCTCAATATTTGGCTTATGAAAATTTACCTAAATTTTACAAAAAAAAAATTAAAAATTTAAAAGCAGTTTTTTCCTCGTCTGGCCCTATTTCAATAACAAGACTTGAAAGAGAAAAAGAGAAAGGCACAGGAAAATCTAAAAGTTTTAAGACAACTCACAAAATTGTTAGAAAAATTAATAAACGAAAAGCTATATATTGTAGTCCCGGTCATATAGAAAAATTTTTAAATGTAGATAAACAAGAAGATAGTAAAATGAAAATTTTTTTGTTTAAACATCAAGTTAAAAAAAATTTTATTTTTGAATTAGAATGGGAAAAAAATTCATTAGCAATATGGGATAATAGATCTATGCTTCATCAAGCGACACCTTTTAATGGAAGTCGTAAAATGTATAGAATTACAATAAAATAAAATTTAATTATAGATAATGAAGAAAAGTATTAAGCTTAAAATTATTCTATATATTACAAAAATGTTTAAAGAAAATTTTTTAATATAGCTTAAAAAAAACTTAACAGTTAAATAAGAAAATATAAAAGATAAAACTATAGATATTAAAGCCAAATAGTTAAATTCTATACTTTGTTCTGAAATATTTTTTAAGCTTAAAATACTAGCAGCACACAATGCAGGTATTGATAA
>Ga0315339_1000558_pt1 | contig 44703 bp, 38 predicted proteins | sample ASW17metaG_FD_204514 | JGI IMG/M metagenome (GOLD analysis project Ga0315339, IMG submission 204514) | Ammonia-oxidizing marine archaeal communities from Pacific Ocean, United States - ASW #17 | ecosystem: Environmental > Aquatic > Marine > Oceanic | place: USA: California | collected 2016-12-05 | reverse complement strand
TGGCAGTCTTATCTACGAGATCAAATTTCGCACCAAGGTTTTTTTGCAAAGCACGACCTTTACCGTCGAGTTGGAACGGGTGAGTAGGCCGGGGCGGGTGCAAGTGGTCAGCGGTGGCGATGCCAGCGCCCTGGTGTCGAGCCAGTCGCTAGTAATCGTGTCGGACCTGGAGCGGACGCGGCTATTGGAAAATGTGCAGGTGGTGCCGCGCGCGTTTACGCCCAATGGCGACGGTATCAATGATATTACGGACATAACCTTGTCGATTTTTCACCTTGAAGGCGAGAAGCAACTGCGGGTGGAAATTTACGATCTGGCGGGGCGTAGGTTGCGCGATCTGTCGACCTCTACCACGCACCCTAGTGGTGAGCGTCGGGTCCAATGGGACGGGCGCGACGAGGTCGGCGAGATCGTGCCGCCAGGCATTTACATGGTGCGCGTCGGTTTCGCCGCCGATAGCGATGCATCCGGGGTCTACGCTTCCAGACTGGTGTACGTGGCCTACTGATGCGCCATACGACGGTTATAAGTCTGTGTCTGTTGTGGGTGGCTCTGGCCGGCGCACAAGTATCCGACCCGCTGCACTGGGGTGCCGCGCAGCGCGGCGCGCATAGCGAGAGCTTCGAGATGTCCTATATGTCGCCGGCGATACACAAATGGTACGAGCCGCGCTATCTGCCCGAGACCTATATGTCGCCCTGGTACGCGCGCGGCAGCAATTTTGCCCGTGACTCCTATAGGCGCTATCTCAGCCTGATCCTCGAAGGCGACGAGACCTTTGATAACTTCGGCAAGTCTTTGGGCCGGGGCTGGTTGGTTTACAACTGGAGTCAGGAGCAGGCGGGCTCGAGAGGGAGCTTTATCGACAAGCGCGGTGGCGGTCTTTCTTCGATGGACCTGATGGCGAATCAGCGTCCGGCCTACCGCGATTTTTTTGACCGCCTAGTCATCGCTTCGGACCAGCGCGGCGGGGCCTCATACCGGCTGATGATCGGCGATGAGATATTTACTCGTTTTACCCCGTTGACCTTTAATAAGCCACGCTTCAATGGTGTGCGCCTGGATTACGCCGCCGAGCAGTATCAGGCCAGTCTGCTGTTGTCGCGGCCGAGCAACCCCGACCAAGAAGCGCAGACCAACTCGACGACGGTCATGGGCAGCCATCTCGAATTTCAGGCCGGGCCCGGAGCAAGCTTCGGGCTGACCTATGTCAACGCGCACAATGTGCTGACCCAGGTCGAGTTCGGCGAAGGCAATCCGCTGCGCGGCATTTTGACTTCGCTGGAGAATCAGCCATTGGACAAGCTGTGGGTCCGGATCAGGGACGACTCGCCCGGGCGCGGTGGGGTGGGGGCGGCGTTGGCGGGTTTCGATATTGTGATGACGGATACCAGTGGTCGCCAGTTGCGGGGGCGCGACATCGACTTTTTGCCCCTGCGCGAAGGAGGCGTGTTCGAAGGCGGTCGGCTATTCGCCCGCGATGAAGAGAGCATTGTGTTGGAATTCGATATAGGCAGCCTCGACTTTGAAGATGTGCAGGCGGAGGATTTGCAGAGCGTGCAGGTCGAGCTGTCGCTGGCCAACGATTACAGGGTTGAAATAGCGACGGACTTACAGACCGACGGCCAACGGCGCAATGCGGAGGTCGTGTTTCTACCGGTCGCGCGCGCCGAGGGCAATGTGCAGGACAATAGCAACACACAGATTCTACGACTCGATTATGGTTTGCCGACGGCCAGCGAACTGATCGGTGTCGATTGGAATCTGAGCGATTGGAAAGGGCTGTCGCTAATGGGCGAACTGGTGCTTAATCGCCGCTATTCGCGCTATCCCAACCCCAATATCTCGGCGCACCACGAGATCGCCGACAACGCGCACGCCGGTTATTTCAACAGTTCCTATCGCTTCGGCCCCTGGATGTTCTTCGGTGAGGGTTTTTCAATCGAGGACGACTACAGCACCCGCTACTGGCTCACCGACCGTACGGGGCGGATCAAATTCAAGAGCCAGGTACCCCAGGTCTATGAATTTGTCGACGACGACGACGACCTCAACGGGTTGACCGAATGGGAACGGCCGTTCTTCGTGCGCTGGGGCGGGATTACCGAGTCGGCGACGGTGTCATCGGCGAGCATTCTTTCGAGTCAGCGAGAAGTGGCCTGGCCTGGTTTGGACGAGAACGGCGATTTTATTAACGACAATAACCAGAACCAGAATATCTTCCCCGATTACGAAGAACCTTTTCTGCGTTACCGCTCGGACCGACCCGAGTTCCTCTTCGGCCTCGATATGAACCACAATAGTATTATAGATCGTTTCGAAAACGACCTCGAACCGGACTATCCCTACAAACGCGATCACCGCGGTTACAACGCCTATCTCAAGGTCGAGGTGTTGCCCGACCTCGAGTTGAGCGTCGGACGCCAGAATATGCGGCTGGTAGCCGGCGATGGTGAGACCCGGTCCTGGTACGGATTGGGGACTTGGAGCCATCGTTTTAAGGGCGGTAGCCGGTTGAGAATTTTCGATTTCGGCGGTCGGGTCCACGACAATATTCCCGATGACCTCCGCCAGTGGTTCCAGCCCATCGGCGCGCCGGGCCGCATGCTCGATCGGGTCGATTTTCTGCCGGGGCTGAACGCCTGGAAAAACGCGCTGTATATTGATCTAGACCAACAGTTGGGGGCGCAGGTGCGGCTATTGCACCGGGTCAAATGGGATATCGTAGAACAACAGGATCCGGAGGATGAGGTGTCGTTGCGGGAAGGGCGCAAATCGAGCGGTTTTCTCGGTGTGATCAATAAAGCGGAGTGGAGTATTCCGGTGGGTTTAGGCGTACTGGAGCCGCGCTTCAAAAGCGAATTTCGCAAGGAACGGCCTTTCAGCACGCGCCTGCCGGCGTCTACCAGCGTGGAAGAGACTTTCTTTTTAATGTGGACGCAACCGATCTTCGCCGAATCGGTGGGTGTCAGCTATTATCCGCGTTATGGCCGTCAGCTTTTCAATACCGAACTTCAGATGGGCGTCGAGGCGGGCAAGCTCTGGCTCTTAGAGGGGATACGGGAAGAAGTAGATGCCGATTTTTTTAATTGGACGGCTGTCGCGCAATTGCTCAACCGCACGGCCTATCAGGGGTATCAGTTGGTGACGACGACCGGCGTGCAGTTCCAACAGCGGCGTTTCGAAGGGCGTCCGGCGCAGGAGTCGAGTTTGGTCTTTATGACGCTTTATGCGGGGTTGAGTCAATGAGATACGGGGTGTGGGCCGCGGTGTTGCTATGGGCGGTGGGGCTGTACGCGCAACCGGCCGCGACCTATGTGCTCGGTGACCGGGGCACCTCCTCTTGGGAGGCCGGCGGTGACGGCGACAAACCGGAGATCGTGCTCAACTCTACATTGGGCCAGGTCGAGCTGACGAATGCCCCGGGGGTGACCATTGACTTTGCCGGTCGGCCGGGGTGGATCGGGCCGCTGCGTTTTGACGAGGGCGAGAATATCGCCGCGCGGGTCCTCGATTTTGGTTCGATCAAGGCGCCGAATGCCGGGCGCGGCCACGAACTGCAACTTGAAGGCACGGTCAACGGCGACCACGAGGTGGCCTTCGAGCGCAAGCCGACGGTTTTCGAGCCGCGGGTCGCGACGCGCGGCATCTGGGTCATTCTCGATTTTATGGTACCAGTAGGTGTGCAAAGAGTGCTATTCTATCCGCGCAATACGGTAATAGAAGCGCCCTCGACGCCTTTCCATAACGATTTTTTGCGCGGCTATGAGCTGTGGCTGAACGAATTGGAGTCCGGTCAGCCCGATGTATTGATCCAGCGCAATGTGCAAAACGAGGAACCGGTGGTCGATGTGGAGGTGCCGGTGCAGTACGCGCGCTTCGTCAAAATCAAGTCGCTGGCCGATGTGCCCTTCGAGATCGACGAGATCGAGGTATACGCCACTGGTTTTCTGCAAGAGAGCCTGTATCTATCCAATACCATTGATCTCGGCGACCGGGCCACAATTGGTTTTGTCGACTGGGTCGAGGATCTCGTCGGTCATCCGGACTTTTCGCAATTGGAGGTCAGGGTCAGGACCGGAAGTGATCCGACGCCGCTGGTTTATTTGGAGAAAATTTCGCTCGGTGAGGGGCTTTTCGAGGTTGTGGAAGTCTCGCGCGAGCGCTACACCGATGAGCTTTTTCCGGGCGAGCGCGGCGGCATACGCGATGATACGATTTATTGGAGCCCGTGGTTCGTAGTGCGGTCGGACGAGTTGGTCCGGGCGCCGACGCCACGCCGCTATATACAGTTTCGCTTCGAGTTTGAAGGCGGGCTCTTTGAGGCGCGGCAAGTAGACGAGTTGCGCTTCGATTTCTTACAGCCGCCGATCGCCGATTCGCTGCGCGCCGAGGTTTTTCCACGGCTAGCCAAGGCAGAGGATGCAGCGACTTTCCGCTACGCGGTGCGTCTGCGATCTGAGGGCGAGGTTCGAGGTTTCGACCGTCTTGAGATTGACACCAACGTGCCGATCTCGGCTGTGCGGGAAGTGGTGCTCGATGCGGAGCCGATCGATTTCTCGGTCGACTTTATCCGTGATGACGGCTTCGGTATCAGTTTTCCTATAGTTCGGCACGACGAGGCGGTGCTTGAATTGACTTTTGATCTGCCGATTTTCCGCTTCGGCACGACATTTTCGGGACGGGCCTATCACAGCGGGTCGGGCGCAGTACCGCAGCGTTTAGAACCGGGTGAGGCGACCGACTTCGGTCCAGGGGATTTTGCCGAGTTGTCGAACTTATCGGTGGCCATACCCAAGCCGCAGATCGGGAAGCTGGTCGGCGAGATTGTGGTCAAGTCGTCGGTGTTTACGCCGAATGGCGATGGGGTGAATGACGACTTCGATCTGTTCTTCAACGTGTTGCAGTTAACGCGGGCGGCGCCGGTGCGTTTGGAGCTTTTCGACTTGGCGGGCCGGTTGGTACACGTGGTATTGGCCGAGGAGCGGGGGATCGGGCCGGTCGAGGTGTTGTGGAATGGGCGGCTGGAGGGCGGTGAGATGGTGTTGCCGGGGAGTTATGTTTGGGTGTTGCGGGTGGGGTCGAACGCGTTTGAGGAGGTGCATGCGGGTACGGTGGCGGTGGCGTACTAGCGGTGGAGATGATGAAGGATATTTTGTGTTTTTTTGTGATTTACTAAATGGGTAATTTGAGATTTAGGTATGCTTTGAGCGAAATAAAACAACATGGACTTGAGCAGGGCAGAGGCAGGGTAATTCGGAATTTTTCATTTCTCACGACCCTAGTACTGCTAAATCTATATCTGCTCTTGCAACCGGGACTCCTCGCTGCTCAGGACTATGGATCCCGGTTAGGTACCGTCAAGCGCGGCGGCAAGGTATCTTTCGAGCCGCGCGGCCCCGGCGTGCTATTCGATGCGTTGGACCCGGCGGTGCGCAAGTGGTATATCCCGCAGGAGCTCTACTCCGAATACCAGTGGAAACAATGGGAGTATTCTAATTATGCGCGCAACTTCTACCAGCGCTATGTCTCGACCTCGCTCGAAGGCAGCTATATATATGATGTATACGGCAACTACCTGACGCGCGGCTGGCTGATCTTCGACTGGCGGCAACAGAATCCACAGCCCTTCGGTTCGACGCTGGCCCAGGACGGGCGCTTCGCCGGGTGGTTTAACCAATTGGTCATCACTTCCGACCACAAAGGCCAGTATCATTACGCGATCACCATCGGCAGCCAGATCCGCACGACGCTGACGCCGATGACTTTTTCCAAGCCGCGTTTCAACGGTATCCAGTGGGATTTTCTCGCCGATAAATACGCGCTGACGGTATTGTTGTCCAGGCTCAACGGCCTTGCCGACGAGACGGGTTCTTCGACCGGGACTTCGGAGAAGACGAACAATACGAGTTTGGTGGGTAGTCGTTTAGAAGTACAGGTTGGCGACTTCGTCAAGGTCGGCGGCACCTATCTCAACGCCCACCACGCGCAAACGCAAACCGAGCTCTTTAATGGCAATATCCTCAAGGGCAATCTCACCGGTGTGCAGAATTTGAGCAATGTCAGCTTCGTCGAAGTCGTGATCAAGGACGATAGCCCTGAAGACGGCGAGGCCGGCGGTGCGCTCTTCGCTCAGGATATCGTGATCTGGGACCTGGAAGGCAAGCGCATACGCGGCTCGGAGATCGGTTTTCGGCCGCTGGTTGAGGGCGGTTTTCAGCGTCGCGGTTTTTTGGCGGCGGATGGTCGCGAGGAGATCCATCTGCGCTACGACTTACAGGACCGCTCCTATACGGGGCCGGACCCCAGCGAAATAGAGCGGGTGCAAGTCGAGTTGGTATTGGCCAACGACTACCTAGTCGAGATGGCCTCGGATCGGCAGACCGATTTTCGGGAACGGGTCGTGCCGGTGCTGGTGGCCAGGGCGCCGGGCAATGTCAAGGATTCGTCGAATCAGCGCGTATTGGCGCTCGATTATGGTTTGCCCACCGCCAACCAGATCGCTGGTTTCACGGTGGAGGTGAGCGACCTTGAAGGGTTTAACGCCTATCTCGAAGTCGACATCAACCAGCAATACAAACAGTATCCCAACCCCAACCTGGAAAGACACCACGTGGCCAGCGAGGAGTCGCAGGCCTGGATGCTGAACGTGTCGAAGACCGACTACCCCTATTTCACGCTGCTCGAAGCTTTTGATTTTGATCCCAACTACCAGACTGGTTTCCAAGTAGTCAACCGCAACGGCATTGTCGATTACGGCAGCCCGTTGCGTTATTACGAGTTCGTCGACGACAACGACGACCAGGACCGCTTCCCCGACTGGGCGCGGCAAGGCTCGCCGAGGGACCGCGCAATTTTCCCCGGTTGGGACGAGAACAACGACCTGATCTCCGACTTCAACCAAAACGACACTAATTCCAGTCCCAATAGAGTGCCCGATTACGAAGAGCCCTTTCTGCGCTATTACACCGACCGGCCCGAGTTCCTCTATGGCATCGATCAGAACCACAATGGATGGATCGACCGTTTCGAAAACGACGAAGAGGCCGACTATCCTTACAAGCGCGATCGCAAGGGATATAACCTTTACTCCGGCGTCTTTTTGCACCCGGATCTGCGGGTTGCGGCGGGTCGTCAGAGGATGGATCAGCGTTCGGACAGCCGCAGCGCGCACGCCGATTATCTAATGGTGGCGGGGGATCATTATTTCACCGGTTGGGGCCGGGCGCGCGTCTTCCAGGATCTGCGCAGCGTTGAGGACGATATCTTCGACCATCTGGTGCAGTGGACGCAGTTGCCCAACTCGCAGGGCGAATTGGTGCCGACCCCGGATATCTTGCCGGCGCAGAACACCTTGCTCAATACGACATGGGTGGGTTTCGACTTCGACCGCTGGCCCGGGTTCAAGTTCAATAACATGCTCAAGTGGCAGCTCTACCACCAGCGCGACGATCCTATCGAATTACAATTGCGTGGCCAGCGCGAGGACGGATCTTTTCTCGGCATGATTAACAAGGCCGAGTATCGCCTGCAGTTGGGCAAGCTGAGTTTGAGCCCGGCGTGGAAGAGCGAGTTCCGCCGCGAGGCACCGGTATTGCTCAACCAGCCCGAACGCAAGGAACTCAGCCAGATTCTGTTGGTCGTCGCGCGCTTTCCCGTGATGCTCAGTAGCTATCTCGAAACCGGGGTCGAGTACCACGATTTTCGCCAATTGCGCGCTCCGACGCCGCCGGGTGGGGAGGACAGCTTCTGGGAGACGACGACGGTCGCCCAGTTGACCAATATATCCGATTACCAGGGTTATAAACTGACGACGGTATTGGGTTTTGACATTACGCGGCGGTACCGGGAAGTCGAAGGAACGCGCACTCGGACGCGGGGATTCCTCACGGTCTACGCAGGGGTCGAGCAATGAGATATTTGCTGTGCTTGCGATTGCTGTGGTGTTTGGGCTGCGGCGACGAACGCCCGCCGCTACAGTCGGTCGGCGGAGACGACGAGGTCGTCTTTGCGCACGATACTTTTGTTGATGCGGGTTTTGAGCGGGCGGTACGGCAGGCGTTGGCGCAGCCCGAAGGGGCATTGGCGGCGGCGGCGTTGGCCGGGTTACAGAAGCTTGACGCGGGTGGTTATGAGATTGTGGATGTGCAGGGGCTCGAACAACTGCACGGGTTGGAAATGCTGTTGTTGGGGGATAACGCGGTGGGTGATATCGCGCCGCTCGAGGGTTTGCGGCGGCTGCTGGTGCTCGATCTCTCGAATAACGCGCTCGAGGATATCGCGCCGCTGGCGAACTTATTGTTGTTGAACTCGCTCAACCTCGACGGCAACCAGGTCGCGGATTTGCAGCCACTCGCGCGGTTGACGCTGTTGAGTCTGCTCAACCTTGACGACAACCAGGTCAGTGATATCGCGGTGCTATCGCGGCTCAGGCGTTTGCAAAGCGTCGAGCTTTCGGGAAATCCGCTCGATTTGGACCAGGTGGAGACGCTGCGCGAGCGGGTATTGCAGGTCACCTTCTTCCAGCCGACGATCACTTTTCAGGACGCGCAGTTGGAACGCTCGGTGCGCTCGGTGGCGCGCAAGCGGACCGAGAATTTGACGGTCACGGACCTGCGCGGCATCACCAGCATTAGCCTGAACAGCTCCGTCAAATCGCTGGACGGCATCGAGCAACTGGTTAATCTGGAAGTGCTGCGCTTTAACGGCTCGACCCGCGAAGGCGAGTTGCAAAGCCTCTTGCCGCTGGCGAATCTGCAGCAGCTGCATACATTAGACCTGACGACGGCGAGTCTCGAAAATATCAGCCCCTTGGCGAGCCTGACGAGCCTACAGAAACTCAATCTCAACAACAACGATATAGTGGATGTCTCGTCGCTGGCCGGTCTGACGAACCTGATCGAATTGCGCCTCGAATCTAATGTGATTCAGGATCTCTCGCCGTTGCGAGGCCTAGGTCGGCTAGAGAAACTCTATCTGGAAAGCAACTGGATCGATGACCTTTCGCCGCTGCGGAGTTTGCGCCGACTCACGATGTTGCACCTCTCATTTAATCGGGTTGTCGATCTCTCGCCGCTGTCGAGCTTGCGCGCATTGGAATGGCTGGAGCTCGCGCAAAACTCGGTTGTGGATATCGCGCCCTTGCAGGGTCTGCGCAATCTAGAAAACCTCGACTTCAATGCGAACCTGGTTGTAGATATCGGCCCACTCGCCGGTAAGGCTGTGCTGAGTTCCTTGTTTTTTGAGAATAATTTCGTGGTAGACCTCTTGCCCCTGGCCGCTCTGCCCGAGTTGCGGCGTCTGCGTTTGCGCGGCAACGAAGTGGCGGATATTTCGGTGCTTATGACGCTGGAAAAGCTGCTCTCGGTCGATCTGCGCAATAACCCGCTCAGCGAGGGCAGTCTCGCGTTGATCGAAGAAATAGCCAAGGGCAACATTCCGAGGGTCACCTTCTGATGCGGATTCGCCTCTGCCTATTGGCTTTTGCGCTATGGGCCGCACCGGCCGCGGCGCAAAAGGAACTCAAAGTGGGCCGCGACGCGCTCTCCTGGATCGATGCGCAGGACTCGCTGGCCTTTATCATCTCGTCGCCTGACTCGGTCTGGACCTGGCGGGTGGAGCCGGGCGAGAACTTGATGGCGAATGTCGCGGGGCGCGGCGGCAGTATTCTGGTTTCGGCTCAACAGCCAAGCTTCGACCCCTTCGGCGAGGCGATACTCACGCCGGTGTTCCTCGACGAAGTCACCGCGGTGAAGTTTATCGGTGACGGCGATCTGTCGACGGCCTTTAATCCGGATGACTTTGGGCTAGATCGTCAGACCTCGATCTATATCGACCTCGGTGGGGCCTATACCATCAAACGCACACGACTCTCGCCGCGGCTCGACGCCGAACACGTGGGCTCTTTTCCGCAGACTTTCGATTTGGGCTTGGGCGACCGTCTGCGTCCGGTGGTGACGCTGACGCGGCTGTTGACCACCAACGACGTTTCTTTCCAGCGCTATCTCTTTTATGGTATCACCCGACCCAATATTCGTGCGGTGGTCGAATGGCCTGGCGTGCTGCAGCTGAGCGGCGAACGCGAAGCCCGCTATGTGCGTTTCCAGCCCATAGGCGATGCGCCCTGGGAATTGGCGGAACTGGAACTCTATACCGACGGCACGGCGCCGCCGGGTTTCTATCGCTCTGTGCCGCTTTTGGCTGGAACCGGCACGCCGGTATGGGGGCGGGTCCGCCACGAGGGCGGTTTGCCGATCGAAGAGTTGCCGATCGTGCTGCAGACCCGTACCGGCCCCGACGAGGATCCGTTGATTTATTTTATTACGCAAGGACCGCAGGAGTTACAGGTCAACCGGGCGGTATGGGAATACGCCGACGATTTTCCGGGCATTGCACAGGGGCCGGTCAAACCGAATCCCAACTGGAGTGGTTGGGAGACGGTTGACGGCAACGTGGTGCGCTCGCCTAGCCCGAACAGCTATTTGCAGTTCCAGGTGCGTTTCCTGCAACCCGGCGTCAAGCTTGAACAGCTGGTTTTCGAATATTTCTCGCCACCGGCTTCGGGGCAGATGCGTGCCGAGATCAGCCCGAATGTCGTCGACGCGGGCGCCGAGACAGAATTTGCGATGAGCATGCAGACCCGCCGCCTCGAAGGCCGTTCGGACACTGGCTATCGCTTCGTCGAAGTGCTGACTTCGGCCGAGGTCGCCGGCGTCGACAGCGTCAAAGTCGACGATGAGCTGGTGTTGCATACCGTGCGGTTGGAGCCTGGGCGCGGTTTCAAGGTAAATTTGTGGAAACGTGTGATTGCCGATGGTAGTTTTTTACAGGTGTTTTTTCGCGGCAAGGTCTTTGTCGACGGTACCCGGTTTGAAGTGCGCACGGCGGACCGGCGTTCGACGGGGGAAGTCGCCGAGCCCGATACGGTATTCCAATATGCGCAGGAAGCGGATGTGGACCTGCTCTTGCCGAGTTCGGGGCTGACAGTGCGCCTTTCTTCGCCGAACGCGCCATTGCTCGACGATGTGGTACCGGCGCGGCGGGTGCTTACGCCCAATGGCGACGGGGTAAACGACGCGTTCGAGGTCGCCTATAGCCTGCTCAAGCTGACGCAGCCGGCCCCTATTTTCTTTGAGATCTACGACTTTGGTGGGCGCTTGGTGCGCCGTGGCTATGCTGGTGAGGATCAGAGCGGGCGCTTTGCCCGGGTCTGGGATGGGCGCGACGACTATGGCGATTTGGTCGGGCCGGGGCTATATCTCTATCAGGTGCAGGTCGCCGCCGACAATGAGACCGAACGCCACACAGGCGTGGTCAATGTGGTATACTGACGTATAGAATTTTATCCCTTCTATCTCCCAATAGTGTATTTCGTGCTTTCTTAAGCACGTCACAGCAAGGAGTTGGCCTAAAATGGGCAATATAAAAGACGCGATGGGCGATGCAGCGACGGGTAAACCGTGACGTGCCGACGAATCCTGCGAATTTTGTGCGCCCGCGTTATGGCGAGGGCTGTTTCGCCGATCTGCCGCGGACGATCCGCCGGCTGTTGACTGGGCAGGGTGAAACCGGGTTGATCGAAGGGCGCTACGAGAAGGTCGTGTTGTTTTTCATCGACGCTTTCGCTTGGCGCTTCTTCGACTCGCGCCGCGAGCGTTATCCCTTCCTGCGTCACATCGACGAACGCGGTAGCGCACGGCAGATCACGGCGCAATTTCCCTCAACGACTGCCGCGCACGTGACCTGCATCCAGACGGGTCTGCCGCCGGCGCAAAGCGGGGTTTTCGAATGGCAGTATTACGAACCCGAGGTCGATGAGATCATCAAACCCCTGTTGTGGGCGTTGGGCGATTCGGGGGAGCGGGGCTCGTTAGAGGTTTCACCAGAGAAGCTTTTGCCGCCGAGGACCATCTACCAGGAGCTGGCCGCCGCCGGCGTCGCTTCGCATATCTTCCAACCCGCGGAGCATTTCAAGTCCCCCTATTCGCAGTGGACCTTCCGCGGCGCAGACCAGCATCTTTATCGCACGTTGTCCGCGGCGCTGACCAGTTTGCGGCTCGCGCTCGACGCGGTTGGTGGTCCGGCCTATTTCTTTCTTTACTTTGACGGCATCGATGGAACCGGTCATGACTTCGGCCCGGATTCGCCGCAGTGCGATGCCGAGATCGACGCCTTTTTAACCACTATGGATCGTTTGTTTCTGCAACAGGTCGCAGGTAAACACGACGATACGCTAATGCTGGTCACTGCCGACCACGGTATGACGGATACGGACCCCAAGACGACGGTCTATCTCGACGAGCATGCGGAGTTCGCCGGATGCGAGCGTTTGTTGCGCCGCAACAAACGAGGTGCATTGCTGGTACCGGCCGGATCGGCGCGCGATATGTTCCTCTATATCGAAGAGGGGCTGCTCGACGAGGCGCAGGGTTTTTTCAGTGAGCGGCTGCCCGGTCGCGCCGAGGTCCGGAAAGTGGCGGAGATGGTGGCGGAAGGGTATTTCGGGCTGGGACCGGTGTCGGATAAATTTATCGCACGGGCAGGGGATTTGGTGATTTTGCCCTATGCAGGAGAGAGTGTGTGGTGGTGGGGTGGTGGCGATTACGAAAACAGATTCTACGGTAACCACGGGGGGTTGACGGCTGAGGAGATGGAGACGCCGTTGTTGTCTTGTGAATTGGGGGGTTAGGCGAGTTCATCCATTAGAGCCACGGGCTGTGCCGAACCCATATCTTCATCGAAGTCGTGGCGTACTCCGATTAGGTTGATCAGCCCGAGCAGAAAACCTGCGACCACCAGCCATTTGAGACGGCGTCCGTGCCGTTGGCGGATTCCTCGTAAATAGAGATACACTGCGAAGACTAGCCAGGTTGGCATGGCCAACCAGATTTTGGTGTCCTCTCCGGCGAGGTGCTCGCCCGGCGCGCCGAAGAGCCAGATCACGCCCATTCCCAGACCTAATGTAAAAAGCGAAAAACCTCCGCCGGCGAATCGGAAGGTGGCCTCGGCGGCGGTATCGAGCGGTGGCAGGTAGCGGTTGAGTCGCCCTTTTTTCAGCGCTTGGTGTTGGATCAGGTAAGCGATCGCCGCACAGAAAGAGAGTGCGAAGCCGATATGGCCGAGTGCGGTCAGCACCACGTGCACGCCAAGAAAGGGATACTGGACCAGGATCGATTCGGCCTTTTCGAAGCGGATGGGCATAAGCAGCGGATAGAGCAGGCCGAGAAAGGCCAATGGCGCGGACAATAGCCCGAGGTGGCGCACGCGGGCGTAGCGCTCGCCGAGCAGGCCGGTGATCACCAGGACGATCACCAACCAGGAGATAACCACCAGCATATTAGAGAGCAATGGCTGGTTCGAGAGCCCCAAGTGCAGAATCATGCCGATCAGATGTACGGCCAGCCCGACGCCGAGACTCTTGCGCCCGAGTGCGTCCCAGCCGTTTTTGCGCAGCAGGAATTGCCCTTGGAAGAGCAGGGCGGCGGCGAGGTAGAGCGACAGGGCGATACCGAGTGTAACGGTGCAGGCGGTGGTCAAGATTCTTCCTCCCCGGGCGCGTCGTCGAGGTTGAAGAGCCGACGCACGGTGTCGAGGCGCAGATAGCCGTCATCGTCGTTGGCGAATTCGCGGATCTGTACCATGGGTTCGTGCAGGAGTTTGTTGGCGTAGCCGCGCAGGATGCCCTCGACCAGCTTCTGGTCGTCGGCGGAGAGCGTGCCGAGTTTGGCGGTCCAACGGGCGAGTTCCTGTTCCTGTAGGTTGGCGGCGCGCTGGCGCAAGTCGCGGATCAGCGTGCCGGTGCCCAGGGCGTTAAACCAATGCAGGAACTGCTTCAACTCGTCGTCGATGATGTCCTGCACTCGGCGGATCTCGCCCTCGCGCTCCTGGCGGTTGGCGGCGATGACCTGTTCGAGGTCGTCGATGTCGAATAGGAAGATATTGTCGATATCGCGCACGGCGGGGTCGATATCGCGCGGCACAGCGATATCAATGAGGAAAAGCGGACGGCCGCGGCGTTCGCGCATCGCGGGGCGCAGGTCGTCGGGGCCGATGACATAGTCGGTGGCGGCGGTCGAGGATATGACGATATCTGAACCGGCGAGATGCTCTGATAAGGTCTCGAAGGGTGCGGCTTCGCCACCGAAGCGCCGGGCCAACTCTTGTGCCCGCGCGAGGGTGCGGTTGCTGACGAGCAGGCGTTCGACGCCTGCGCCGACTAGGTATTGGGCCGTGAGTTCGCCCATTTCGCCGGCACCGACGAGTAGCGCACGGCAGCGCTCTAAATTTTCGAAGACTTGGCTGGCCAACTCGACGGCGGCGGTGCTGATCGAGAGACGGCCACGGCCGATATCGGTTTCGGCGCGCGCGCGTTTGCCAACGCGTAGCGAACGTTGGAAGAGCTCGTTGAGCAGCAAGCGCGCCGAGCCGTTCTGCTGCGCTGTCTCCAGTGATTGGCGCACCTGGGAAAGGATCTGCGACTCGCCGATGACCAGCGAGTCGATGCCGCTGGCGACGCGGAAGAGATGGATGGCGGCCTCTGAGTCGCTGAGCTGGTAGAAGTGGGATTCGAGGGTCTGCACGTCGATGCCCTGGGTCTCAGCGAGAAAACGACGGGCCTGGTCGAGACCGCCATCGCCGTCGGCGGCGAGATAGAGCTCGGAGCGGTTGCAGGTCGAGAGGATGGCTGCCTCGCTCAGTCCGTAGTCGCGGACCAGGCGGGCAAGAGCCGAAGGCTGATCGTCTTCGGGGAAGGCTAGCCTTTCGCGGATCTCGACCGGCGCGGTATGGTGGTTGAGTCCCAGGGTTAGTATGCGCACAGGATTAAAAGTAGTTTAAATTCGTCATACGCAGTAGCGGCACGGTGTTTATGAGACTTTGCCCTTTTTGCCGGCCTTGAGAATATCTGAGGTCGTGACGATGCCGGTGGGCTTTCCGTCTTCGACGATCACGATCCGATGGATATGACGGTCGTGTCGCAAACCGGCTAACTCGGCCAGTGACGTGTCGGGTGCGGCGCTGACGAGCAGGGTGGGCTTGATTTTTTCGATCGGTATATCATTGAATTCGGTATGCATGATGTCTTTCGGGTGTGATAATGGGCGGCGGGTACGGCCGCTGGCACTTATAAGATACTCCCGATGCGGCGGCGATACAATCGCGACAAGCACAGGTGCAGCGAAACCGATGTGGGCCCGCGCTCATCTAAGAAAGCGGGTAATTCAATGCGAAGAATTACGGTTATGGCGAAATGCGCTTTGCTGGCGGGTTGCGCGTTGTTGTGCTAGGTCGCTGAGGCGGGTGCCGGGGCTTGGACACTGCCGCAGGGGAAATTATGGGGCAAGTTGACTTATTTCCAACAGACCACCAACGAGTGGTATGTGGCCAGCCCGCAGTTTATCGATGGCCAGGTAGTTTCGACGGGGCAGCGCGCCCATTACAATTTCAATGGCCAATACGAATCCAAGATGTTGTTCGCCGAAGGCTTTTACGGGGTGAGCGACCGCTTTGACGTTACAGTACAGATTCCCTATTTCGACCAGTCGTTCGCAGACGAGACGCGTAGCGACCCCATTGTGGACGCGGGCCTGAGCGATATGCGTCTTTTTGCCAAATTTAGCCTGGTCGACAAGCCCTTTCTCTTTTCGCTTAAAACGGGCGTCAAAATGCCCACCGGCGAATTTAAGAGCGAAGACAGGCTGATCCCGGTGGGCGAAGGACAGTGGGATTATGATTTCGTCGCGCAGTTGGGGCGGTCTTTTTGGGCGCTGCCGCTCTATGCCAATGTAGACGTCGGTTATCGGGTGCGCACGAAAAATGACGAGATTGACCGCGACCCGGGCGACGAGTGGTTTCTCAACGCCGAGTTGGGTTACAATATCACACGAAAGCTGATGTTGATGGGTAAATACGAGTTACTGCGCAGCGATCCGTCAATTGAGTTCGGCTCGATCGTCAACCGTTCGCAGATCAAGCGCATCGCCTTTATGTTGCCGGTCTTGCTCTACGCCATAGATGAGCACACGGCGGTGGAGGCCGCGCTACGCATCTCGCTCAATGGTCGCAATTATCCAGCCGGACAGCAGTATATCCTGGGGGTATCGTCGGCGATAGGCGGGAGCTGAAGGACACTCAACGACGCAACTGCTGCAATCGCCGTTCGATGCCCTCGGCCATCGCCGGCCGTTGGCGGATGACTTCGTCGAGGTGTGGTAGCGCTTCTTCGCCCCGCCCTAACATGTGCAATGCAATGCCCAAATTGAAATGGGCTTGTACAAAATCAGGTTGACGCCGTAGGGCTTCTTTGAGGTGGGTAACGGCGCGGTCCAATTTTTTGTCCTTTGCCAGCGCGATGCCGTAGTTGACCCGCGCCTCGACATAATCGGGGTTGTGTTCGAGCGCCAATTCGAATTCTGTGAATGCCAGCGCAGACTGGCCCGAACCCAAATAGAACATTGCCAGCGTGTGGTGCGTGTCCCAGTCGGCCGGGTCGGCAGCGATCAACATCTTATAGCCGTCGATTTCCTGTAACATCCACTTGCGATAGAAATCCCGTTTGAGCTGGGGCAGGTCTGCGGCCCGTCGAGGCAGAACTTGGAGGGTTAGATCGCCCATCTCGTCGGCCGAGTGCAACCCGTAGCGCACCCGCAGTGGCGGGTCGTGTGGGTTGCGGGAGTTTTTCGCGGAGTTGTCGTACCTGTATTCCATGACCAGCGTAGTGCCGGCGGGTAGAAAGACGGGTTGCTGGAAGCGGTAATCGTCCTGCCAGTTGAAATCCCAATCCTCGATCCAGATCAACCCTTGTTCCCGGCCGTCGGGCAGTTCGGCGTAGGCCTTGGTCTCCGCGCCGAGGTAGTGGGCGTGTGGGTAGATGGTCAGCACTTCGACATCGACGGGCAGTTTGTAGGTGTCGCGGATGCGGTAATCGCTCGCGCCGGCCGGGATGTCGATATCCTTGCGCCCGAGGCGCAGTATGGCCGGTCGCCGTTTCGGCGGGCCGTCGGCGAAGAATAGCCCGACGCGAGATTGGATGGGTCCGGCTTTGCCTGTGGGCAGCATGTGCAGTTGCAGTAGTAAGTCGGTGTCCGGCTCCAGACGCCAAGCCAGGCTATCACTGCCGGCATAGGGGGTTTTGCCCTGGGTCCAACCGAGGAAGTGCCCGTCGGCGTCCTGGGCTTCGCCGAAGCTCATGCCCTCGAAACCCGGTTCGTCGTCGAGTTCGTCCTTGCGCCTAGCCGCGCCGGATCGGTCTACCATCATGGTGGCGTGGTGCACGATACGGGTATTTTCAGGTTTGAATTCGATCGCCTTGATATAGCGCGTTTCGTCGACGGGCAGCGGAATTACGAAATTGCGGAAGACATCCGGGCCGTCCGCGCGCAGGGTATAGGCGACGGACATCGACGCGACGAGGTCGGGTGGCCCGAGCTCCCAATCGGTTTCCCATTGCGGTCGGGGCGGCAGGTCGGTCGCCGCGCCTTCTTGCTCGCCTGCGTCAATCCAGCGTTGTATCGTCTTGATTTGTTCATCGGTCAATCCGCGCTCGCCGACGAAGTGGCCGTAGCCGCGTTTGGGTTTCCATGGTGGCATATAGCGGGTCTGCGTGACGAAGGCGATTTGGTCGGCGCGGGCGATAACATCGGCATAGTCGAGCAGGCTGAAGGGCGCCGAGCCTTTTGGGCGGTGGCAGGCGGCGCAGTGCTCGAAAACTATGGGGGCGATATCGCGATTGAAGGTCGTCGGCTCTCGGGGCTCGTCCGCGCTGCAGCCGAAGCATGCAGCGATAAGGGCTAGGAATCGGCGGACGGTAATTTTCTTCATTGCAAGTCGGAGATAAAACAGCCGATCGCTCGAGTGACGCTGGGGTCCGGGCTTTGTCCGGCAAGTGCGGCGGTGAGCGCGTCGGCGAGATCTTGTTTGCTCGCTTGCGGACGCGCCTTGTCGAGGGCGGTGTAGCGGTCGTCGATACGGCCGCGGTACAGCACATTGCCGTGCGGGCCGAGGACCGCGGTTTCCGGGGTGGTGCTCGCCCCCACGCGGCGGACGAGCACGTGTTGCGTATCGCGTGCGACTTGGCCCGGCAGGCCGTACTCTTCGCGGTGATGGCGGATGGCGTCGGGAGTTTCGTTGGGATCTGGGTAGACCAGCCAGAAGTCGGTACCTTGCGGCGCGAAGCGTTCGTGCAGCGCGGCGATGGTTGGCGCGTAGCGGTTGGAGATCGGGCAATCTGTTTGTACGAAGAGTAAGACGGTGGCCTGGGCATCGCTTGTGAAAGGGTCGACGGGGTAGCCGTCTAAATCCAGGGCTTTGGGACGGTCAGCGCGGCAGCTGAGCAGGGCGAGGAGCAGGATGATTGGGATGGTTTTGCGCATGGGAGAAGGATAGAGATTGTGGGGGATGGGTGCAAGGGGTGGCTTTGGATACTGGTGGACTGTTGAGGGGTATTCCCTGTGCTCATTTGGTTTAATGATAAATGCCGCGTAAAAGCAAATGCTTCGCGTCAATTGATGATAGAATGGCCTGGCGATATCTGTCTACAGGTTTTTTTGTTGTTTATGGAATAAATAAGGCTTGTACATTGTCTAATGGCTATGTCGGAACGAGGGTCGACAGATACAGCGCTTATCGACCGGGCGCGGGAGGGGGACGAGACGGCATTTCGCGTCCTAGTCGAACGCTACGAGCCCCAGGTCGCCGCGACGGTCGTGGGTATGTTGGGACCGGGCGATGAGGCCGATGACGTGGGCCAGGAGACTTTCGTGCGTTTTTATCGAGCGCTGGCCAAGTTTCGTGGCGATGCGGCGCTGGGTACGTATATGACGCGTATCGCAATGAACCTCTCTCTCAACGCGATGAAGCGTCGGCAAAAACAACGCTGGCGGTTTTGGAGCCGGGACGACGAGGAAAAAGCCCCGCCTGAATCCAGTGTCGACGGCCGAGGTGAACAGGCGGCGGAGGAACGCAGCGAGGCGGTGCACGCGGCGCTGGCTCGGCTCAAACCTGATTTCAGGGCGGTGGTGGTGTTGCGCATGCTCGACGGTTATTCGACTAAAGAGACGGCTGCATTGTTGAAAATTGCGGAGGGCACGGTGCTCTCCCGGCTTTCGCGCGCTATGAAACAACTGGAGACCATCCTCAAAAACGAGGTGGACCTATTATGAATGAAAACGATCGAATTGAGATGATGCGGGCTTTGGCGGACGAAATGTCCGTTGAGGAACGGGAGGCCTTCGAACGGGTATTGGCCGATGATCCCGTATTGTGCGCCGAGTGGGCGTCCTTGAAGAGGCTCGAGGGCCTGTTACACAAGAGTCGCGCCGAATCGTTCCGGCCTTTCTTCGCCGCCCGGGTCGCGCGGCGGATCGAAGGGGCCGGCGAGGAGAGCTTGGCCGACGCACTGATGTGGCTTTTTCGCCCGCTGGCGCCGGTGGCGTTGGTCTTGGCGGCCTTTCTGGCGTTGAGTAATTGGAACGAACGCGAACTGGTAGGAGAAGAGGCCTCGTTTTTGGAAGCGGTATTTGTCGCGGTGCCGGCTACGGCCGAAGCGGCCTACGTCATGGATATGTGAGGCGGGCGATGCAAGCAAAAACAAAAAGCGGGTTGATTCTCGGCAGCACCCTGTTGATTGGCGCGTTGCTCGGCGCGCTGCTCTTTGGTTGGTTCGTGCGCGACCGAATGCGGCACATTCCGCATCCGCGGTATTTTAGCCACAGGATGGAGCGGATGATCGAGCCGCAGGACGAGGCGCAACAGGTCGCGCTGCGGGGAATTCTCATGCGCTATCAGGATAAGCTGTGGGATATCGACATAGCGCATCGGGAGGCGTTGAAGGCGCATATGGATGCAGTGTGGGCGGAGTTGCGGCCGATTCTGTCGGAAGAGCAGTTTCGTCGCGTAGAGCGACGGCGACGGCGGCTTGGCGAGTTGATGGGGCCTTGGCGTGATGGACGGCGGAATCGACGACGGGAGTGAAGTGATTTTTTCAAAAAATGGAAATGGATGGCAACGATCGTTTGTCTAATGCGGCGTATGCAATAGAGATGGCCGTCTCTTAACAATGAAACCCAACGGAGATGAGAAAATGGGGAAAAAATGGTTTGTATTGGCCGGTGTCGTATTGGCACTGGGCGTGTTGGTTAGCGCGGCGGTGGCGCATCGCGGAGAGCGGATGCGTTCAGGTCATGGGATGCGGGGGATGATGCAGGGGTTGGATCTGACGGAAGAGCAGCAGGAACAGCTCAAGGATTTGCGCAAAGAACATTGGCAAGAGATCAAAGAGGTCAGGAGCGAAGGGCCTGAGGCGATGGGAGCCTTGCACGAAGAACACCGCGCGGCGCTGGGCAAGATTCTGAACGCGGAGCAGATGGAGAAGATGCAGGCGATGCGGGCGAAATTTGGCGAAGGTTTCCGCGGTGGAAAAATGCGCAGACACCGCGGGCCTGGGCGCGGTCATGGCGCGAAGAACGCGTTTGCAAAACTGGATTTGACCGACGAGCAGAAGGATGAACTCAAGGGCCTGCGCAAAGCGCATCGCGAAGAGGTGGGCAAATTGCAGAAGAAGCACCGCAAGGCGTTAGAGAAGCTGCTGAAAAAAGAGCAGCGCGCAGAATTGGAGGAGCTTAAGGACGATGCGTTTTACGGCGGCAAGCAGAAGCATCGTCGTTCGATGTGGTAAACGCTCGATTCGCTTGAAAGAGTGGCGCGTAGCAATCAATCGGTTGCTACGCGCTTTTTTTGTGCTTTATCAGTAAGACGACCAACCGTGCTGGGACCTAAGCCGTTGGATGGTATCCTGGTCGGCGGCAAAGGGCAGTGACGGCGAGGTCGGCAGGGGCAAGTGACGCTCTAGGCCGAGGGGAGTTTTCGCGAGCTTGGCGTTATAGGCCATCACCATCAGGATCTCGAGATTAATCACGTCGAGCGCGTTGTAGGCCAACAAAGTGTCGAGGGCTTTTGTGTTACCGCGCTGATAATCGTGCCAAAGCAATACGGCGAAGAAGCCGTCGATGTCCTCTAGTCCTTGCCGCGGAATGCCCAATTGTTGCTCGCAGCCTTTGAGGCCGCCGCGATAGCCGAGGCTGCCAAGCACGTAGCGCAGGTCAATATGCGGCTGGTCGAGGGGCGCGCCGAGACAGCGGCGCACGAAGGGGACGTCGAAGGTCTTGCCATTGTAGGAGACGAGCAGCCGGTAGTCGGCGATGTCGCGGGCGAAGTCCTCGAGGTTCTGGCCCGAAACGTACGAGCGCACCTGGCGACCGTCGTAGAGTACGATGGTGGTGATATAGTCCGACGCATCGCCGAGGCCGGTGGTTTCGATATCGAAATAGGCCACTTGGTCGCGGAAGGCGGGAAAGAGCCGCCACTGTTGGTCAGAGGGCAGCAGTCCATAAAAATAATCGCCGTTGCCCGCCTGTAATTGCGCGATGGACTCGCGTATATGGCTGTGCAGCGTCGCTTGTTTTTTGGAGCTGAGTGGTAGGTCCGGCTGGTTGAGGATATCTTCCCACCCGTGCAAGCCGGCTTGCCAGAGCGTTCGTTCGGTTCCGGCGCCAAAACCTGGGATATGGCAAAAAGTATGTTTGAGCATGGATTCCAAGAAAACAAGGTGAGCGCATTTAGGCAAGGAGTGCGGGAAATCGCGACATTTATCGTTTTATAGTCGGAGATCGCGCAGTCTATAAAAAGTACCTAAAACGCTATGTATTTAATGATTAGCTATCTGGCCTGCCCGTAGTCTCGCCAGGTGCCATTGAGGTTGAGCGGGGAAGGTGTCATATCCTTTTCCATTGGATGCATAGGTGAAATTCTTATAAAGCCTAGTATCGACGGCGATGCAAAATTACGGCGAACCCGTGCCCGCTACTCCGACCTCGATGGTGCGAATCCGCCCGTCGCCGGGGTTGCCCGGCAGGCCCAAGATCGCCGACTCGCAGAGAAAGAGCGTTTTCATTTCCGGACCGCCGAGCGTGCAGGCATAGGGACTATAGCCTTCGACATCGATGCGTTCGAGCACTTGGCCGCCTTCTTCGACGCGAATATACCCGCCGGCGCCGCCTTATAACTAATAGATCGCAGCTACCCAGGCACAGCCATCTTGATCCAGGCGGATCCCGTCGGGCGGCACGCCGAGATCTGCCCAGATGCGGCGGTTGGCTAGCGTGCTGTCGTCTTGTATATCAAAGGCTGTCAGCCGGAAGCCAAAGGTTTCGGCGCCGATCAGCGTTTTGCCGTCGGGGGTGACGACCGCACCATTGGGAAAGGTCATGCGGTCGGCGACGACCTGGGTCTGCCCCGTGGCGGTGTCCACGTGCATCAGAAAGGCAAAGTTCGGCATATTGCCCGGGCCGGGCGGGATGCTCTCGTTGAAATTGCTCAGGATGCTGGGGTCGCCACCGCCGAAAAAGGCGCGGCCAAGATCGTCCACCACCATTTCGCCGCAGACATAGCCGGTGGCGGCGCGCACATCGGCGACGGTTTCTTGTGCGCCGTCGCGTAGGGCCAGCAACTTGCCTTCGGGGGGGAGGTGACCAATAGCGTGCCGTCGGTAGTAAAGCCCAAGCCGACGGGGACATTAACTTCGGCAATTGTTTCTACGCTACCGGACAAATCGACGGCTATCACTTTGCCGGCCAGGATGTCGACGAACCAGAGCTTGTCCTCGCCGGGAGCCGTGGTGCGCCAGCGGGGGCCTTCGGGAAGGTGCAAGCCATCGACTAAGATTTGTGGGGACGTTCCGTTAGGCATTGGTTGTTCGCCCCTCGTTTTATAGTAAGGCGACTGATCCATTGTCATAAGTAAATTAAAAATAAAAAAATATGGACATGAAAATACTTGCTCGCTTGTGCCCTATATAATAGCCGATAAGAGCTTAGATGTTTATAGCGTAATTATTGAAAAATACGCTATAACACTTGTCGAGGAACACCTCTTCTTATGTATATTGTATTCATGACTATAATAGACTCGCATACCCATACTTGGCAGTATTGGCCTTATGAGCCGCCGGTGCCCGATCACGAGAGCCGCGGCAAGGTCGAGCAACTGCTGTGGGAGATGGACCGCAATGGCGTCGATAAAGCCGTGCTGGTCTGCGCCCGCATAGAACACAATCCGCACAATAACGACTATGTTGCCGACCGCATTAAGGCTTATCCGGATCGGCTGGTGCAATTTGCCGATGTCGATTGCTCGTGGTCGGACGAATACCATACGCCCGGTGCGGCCGAACGTTTGAGTGCGGCGGCGGGAAAGTACCAGCTCAAAGGCTATACGCATTATGTGAAGAGCGATACCGAGTGGTTTGCTTCAGAAGAGGGGCTGGAATTTTTCGAGATGACAGCCGAAAAGAAGCTGATCGCCAGCTTGGCGATCTCGCCGCAATGGCAGCCGGCGTTGCGTGAGTTGGCGCAGCACTTTCCGTCGGTGACCTTCCTCTGCCACCATATGGCCGGGGCTAACGCGCGGGAAGAAGCACCGCACGAGAATCTCAACGAAATTCTGCGCTCGGCCGAGGTGCCTAACATTTATATCAAGCTCTCGGGTTTTCACTACGCCTCGCATGTGTCGTGGGCTTATCCCTATTCGGATACGCACTATGTGGTGCGCAAGCTCTACGAAAACTTTGGCGCCGAGCGACTGTGCTGGGGCTCGGACTATCCGGTGGTGCGTTTTAATATGACCTATCAACATGCGCTCGAGGCTTTTCGCACGCACTGCACATTCGTACCCGATGAACACAAGCAGCTGATTTTGGGTGAAAACCTGGGTCGCTTGCTCGATCAGGCCGGCGCTTGAAGCTCGTTTCCTGGAACGTCAACGGGATTCGCGGAGTCTGGCGCAAAGGCTTTCTCGATTGGTTTGACACAGCAAACCCCGATGTGCTCTGCATGCAGGAGACGCGTGCCTGGCCCGAGCAGTTAGAGCCAGAACAGATTGCGCCGCCGGGATATGAGGGTTATTGGGTGTGCGGCGAGAAGAAGGGTTATAGCGGGGTGTGCATTTACACGCGTCAGAAACCAGAAGAAGTAATCGAGGGGTTGGGCGAAGAGCGATTTGACCGCGAGGGGCGTACGTTGACACTGCGCTTTAAAGAGTTCACAGTGGTTAATGCCTATTTTCCGAATGGTCAGCGTGACCATGCACGCGTGCCCTATAAGATGGAGTATTGCGCCGCTTTTCTCGCACATTGCGAAGCTCGACGGGCGATGGGTGAAAGCTTGCTGCTCTGCGGCGATTTTAATACAGCTCACCACGAGATCGATCTCAAACGCCCCAAGCAAAACCGCAAGACCACGGGTTTTTTACCGATCGAACGGGCTTGGATGGATGAGTTGGCGGCGGCGGAGTATATCGATACTTTTCGTGCCGCGCATCCCGGGGAAGAAGATCACTATACCTGGTGGTCCAATATCGGCGGTGCGCGCGGGCGCAATGTCGGCTGGCGGATCGATTATTTTTTCGCTACGCCCTGCGTAGATATCGTTTCGGCCTTTCACTTACCTGAGGTGCTCGGGTCGGACCATTGTCCGGTGGGGTTGGAGCTTAGTTAAACGTCGACAACTGTTATAATCTAAAATACATATATGAGTGTCGAAAGAACTGCCGCGATCACTGAGAAATGTGAGAGTATCATGGTCGAGATCGATGCCGACCACGAAAAAGAGGACAAGAAGGAGGAGATGCGGTTTTATCGCGTCTGAGCGATTATGGCGAATATAAAAGTGCCGGTGCGTTGGTGGGGCGGGGTGGGGAATGATAAGGTCGTGCAGAGGGAAGACGGTCATTGTTACGCCGACTTGGAGCTCGAGTTGGCGCGGACGGTCTTTATGATCGTAGATAGTGATTGCGGTCAGGGTAATGTCTATGTCGAAGAGGGCATCGCCCCGGCGCTAGCGGCGGCACGGGCTGTTGGCATGCAGGTCGTTTATATCCACAACGACTTCTCGTTATCTGACGAGCCCGGCAGTATCAAGCGCGAGATCCACGGTACGCGTTGGGGCAATGAGGGTGAGGCGGATCGGTCACCGCCTGCGCGGACGCCGGTCGTGCCCAATTATTCGCTCTCGATTTTACCGTTGCCGCACGAGCCCGACTTCCCCAAGCGCGAGTGGTCGGGCTTCCACGAGACGCATGTCGATTATCATCTGCGTTGTTATGATATCAAGAATATCGTCGCCGTGGGTTTTAGCCAGCGCTCTTGCCTCTATCAGACCTTAAACGGTGCGGTCGAGCATAATTACCGAGTGATTATGTTGCGTGATTGCACGCATTCTTCCGAATATCCTGATACCGTTGACGAACGTCTGCCCGAAGGCGGTTGGTTGCGCACGGTGATGTTGCGCAACTTCGAGCACGTCGTCGGGTATACTTCGACGTCTGCGGAATTTACCGCGGCCTGCCAATGACGCGCGATTTTCTGCTTTTGGTGTTGAGTTTGTTCCTGGCGAGTTGCGGTGAGGACAGCCCGGTGCTTGTCAAGGCCGAGTCGCGGTCTACCTGGGGGATAATTCAGGAAGATATTTTTGCTGCACGCTGCGTCGGTTGCCATACGGCGGGGACCTCATTCGCCGAGAAGTCGGCGCTAGTGCTGACTGCGGATGTGGCCTACAGCCAGCTCGTCGGACAGGCTCCGGCTAATGAGGCGGCAAAAGCTGAGGGCTTGATGCGAGTCAGCGATCAGAGCCAAGGGTTGCCTGGGTTGCTCAGAAGCTATCTCTGGGAAAAGGTCAACGCCCCCGACCAAGAACATTTTTTCGCCGACCACCCCTATTACGGGGCGCTGATGCCTTTGGGCGGGCAGCCGCTGAGTAATGGCGAGCTGGCTTTTTTGCGCGCCTGGATCGAAGCGGGGGCACCCGAGACCGGCACGGTAGCCGATCCGGCGCTGTTGGCGGACGAGAGTCACTACGAACGGCCGGAATTCAAGCCGTTGCCCAAGCCGGAGAACGGGATCCAGTTTCACCTGGGTCCCTTTGATGTGCAGCCCAATTTCGAGCGCGAGCTTTTTTCGATGGTAGCGCTCTACAACGATGAGGAACTCTTCGTCGAGCGCTTCGAAATTTCAATGCAATCCGGCTCGCATCATTTCCTGTTGTATTCTTTCCAAGACGAGACGCCTGCCGAGCGGATGCCGGCGCCCAATGAGATCCGCGACTTGCGTGATGAGCAGGGCGTATATGTTTTCGATACGGTACGTACTATGCTTTTTCACCAGCCCATCGTCGGCAGCCAATGGCCCTTTTTCGATTTTAATTTCCCGGCCGGCGTGGCGATGCGATTGCCCAAGGGCATGCGCTTTGATCTGAACTCGCACTATATCAACCGCACTGACGAGCCCACGGTAGGTGAGGCCTATATCAACCTGTATTATGCCGATCCCGCCGAGGTGCAACACGAGGCCAAGATCTTCGGTTTGAGCAACTTCGATATCGCGCTGCCGGCTGGGAAGGTAACGACGCTCTCTGAGCAGTATCGCTTCCCCGAACGAATGCACATTATGCAACTGATGTCGCACGCGCACGAGCATATGACGGAGTTTCGCGTCGAGTTGATGGGCGGCGACCGCGACGGCGAACTGGTCTATATCGCCTATGACTGGGAGCATCCGCCGATTCTCGAGCTAGACCCGCCGTTGGTTATGGAGCCGGGGCAGGGTTTTAAGGTCGAGGCGACCTACGATAATTGGACCGGTCGCGAGCTCAACTTCGGTTTTTTGAGCGAAGACGAGATGATGATCCTCTACGGGTTTTTCTACACGGACTGATCTATGCGTTGGGCCGTGTTGTTGCATGCCGCCCTAGTTTCCTCAGTCCAGCTTGCCGCTGGGTAAACCCAGCCCGATCCGACGACGAGTTTGCCGTTGCATTGCCGCACGAGCCTCGGACTTATGCTGGCGCCGCATTTCTCCGCTTTCTCGATACTCTCCTATTTGACCCTGCCCACTTTGTTCAACGCTCGGACCTTGGGGCTGGCTTGGCGTGTGCTAGTCGCGCGGATCCAGCGGAGGCATAGTCGGCAGGGAGTCGTGGTGGAGGGCTGTTACGGCCATGAGCGGGAGCATGTTGGGAATGGGGCCGTGGGCGGACGCGGAGTTGGTGGATGTGGTGACGGTGCGGGTGGACAAGATCGTCGAGCAGTTTGTCGAGAAGCGCTATTGTGTCAATTTGCCGCGGCCATTTAAGTAGAATTCAATCTTTGCCTAAATCGGGTTGTTGGTCCGCCCAAGGCGCGAGCGCCTCAAACGCTGCGCTCGCCCGCAAGACCGTTGCGTCGTCGCGGTGGCGTCCGACGACTTGCAGGCCGACAGGTAGGCCATTGGTGGCGAAACCACAGGGTAGGGTGGCGGCGGGTTGGCCGGTGGCATTGAAAGGATAGGTGAAAGCGGTCCAGTCGAGATAGGTGGTTTGCTGGCCGTTGATCCAACCGGGGTGGTGGTCGCCGGCGGTAAAGGCGGTGACGGGCAGGGTAGGCGAGAGGAAGAGGTCGTAGTCCTGCATAAAGATGCGCCAGCGCTGATAGTATTCGTTGCGGGTGTGATGGGCCCGCGAAAGCTCGGCAGCGGAGACTTGCTGGCCGGCCTCGATTACGGCGACGAGACCGAGGTCGAGTTGGTCGCGGACTTTGGCGAAATCTTTGAGATATGCACCGGCAAAGGCCGAAGACCAGATTTTGTCGACTAAGTCCCAAGGGTCAGGCAGATCGGGGTGAATTTCTTCGACATCGCAGCCCAAATCGGTGAAGCGGTGCACGGCCTTGGTGGCGATGGCGCGGACTTCCGGGTCGATGGCAGCATAGCCCAAATCGGGCGAGAAGGCCACGCGCAATCCTTTGATATCCCCTTGCATCGCGACGAGATAGTCGGTCTGGTCTGGCCAGGAGAGCTTGTCGCGCGGGTCGGCGCCCCGGATAACATTGAGCATCAGCGCGGCGTCGCCGACCGTGCGGGTGATCGGGCCGGCATGTGAGAAGGGCTCGACGAGACTGGTGGGGTATTGCGGGACCAGGCCGAACGAAGGCTTCAGGCCGTAGACGCCGCAGAAGCAGGCGGGAATGCGGATCGAGCCGGCGCCGTCGGTACCTTGGGACAGCGGACCTAGGCCGGCGGCGACGGCGGCGGCCGCGCCCCCGCTGGAGCCGCCTGAAGTGCGGCCGTGTTGCCAAGGATTGTGGCTCGGGCCGAAGACACGATTGCCCGAGTCGCCCTTCCAGCCAAATTCCGGTGTATTGGTTTTGCCCAGCAGCACGGCCCCGGATTTGTAGAGGCGCTCGGCGAGGGGGACGTCGAAGTTCGGGGTCCAATTTTCATAGAGCAGTGAGCCACGGGCGGTGCGGATGCCTTTGGTCGGGGTGAGATCTTTGAGCGAAAAAGGAATACCGGCTAAGGGCGGAGCGTCACCGGCGGCATAGAGCGCTTCGGCTTTGCGCGCCTGGGCCAAGGCTTCTTCGACGGTTACGGTGACAAAGGCGTTGAGCGCGGGGTTTACGCCCGCGATGCGATCGAGCAGTACGGCGGTGACCTCGACGGGCGAGAGCGTACGGTGGTAAAAATGATCGCGCAGTTCGAGGGCCGAGAGATAGCAGAGGTCGGTCATTCGGTGTTGTCAATGGCGGCTCGTACGAATTGCGCGGCCTGGGCGCAATAATCGTTTTCGATTTCAAAGCCGACGCAGTTGAGCCCCAGTTCGGCGCAGGCGACTGCGGTATTGCCGATGCCTATAAAAGGGTCGAGAACCAATTCGGTGCGCTCGACGCCGTGTAACTGCAGACACATCTTGGGAATTTTTACCGGGAAGGTCGCCGGATGCGGGCGCTGTTTGTCGCGGCTCTTAATGGTTTTATACGGCACGAACCAGGTGTTGCCGCGGCAACGGCGATCTGGGCGGTCGGCGCCGCCCCAACGGCCGATATTGGATTTATCCTGGTATTCGACGCCGATCGCGAGGCGGTCGAGGGAGATGCTGCCGCTCTTGGTCAGATGGAAGATATACTCGTGGCAATCGTTGATATAGCGTGGGCTGTTGATGGGCTTGTAATGACCGACCGAGACATTGCCGGTGATACCGGGGTAGTGGCCGACGTCCTCCTTTTGGATGGAGATGGATTTGACCCAGTGAATAACGTTTTGCAGTGTAAAGTGCTTGCGCAATTCGACCAATACTTCGAATGGGCCCCAGGGATTGGAGGGTTTGCCGCCGATATTGAGAAAGAGCGAGCCGTCTTCGTTTAAAGTTTCGGCGGCGGCGGTGGCCCAACGGTCTGTCCACTGTAGGTAATCCTCGCGCGCCATCGTATCGTCGTAGCCCTTATAGGACGTGCCGAGATTATAGGGCGGCGAGGTGACGATCGCGTCGACGGAACCGGGCGCGAGTCGGGTGCGCATGCCGGTGATACAGTCCTCGTTGTAGAGGGTGTAGGTCTGCTCTTGGTGGGTAAGGGTGGTAGTGTCGTTGCTCATGCTTACCAACCGAGGGCGTAGCCGTCGCGGCGCGGATCGGCTCCCCCCATAAAGGAACCGGTATCGGGATCGACCATAATGCCCTGACCGCCACCGACGCCTGCCGAATAGTTACCGAGATAGCTGAACTGGTGCCCGCGGCGCTCTAACTCGGCGAAGACCTCGGCGTCGATCCGGGTCTCGGCGGATACTCCGTAGCCTGGTTCGCCGGTTTTGACGCGGGCAGCTTCGATGCCGGCCTGCACGTTCATCTTGTGGTCAAGGATGTTCATGATCATCTGCGGGGTGGTTTGCAGGATGCCGTAGCTGCCCGGCGTGCCGATGAGCAGGCGCAGGCCGCCTTTGTCCCAGACTTGCGCCGGCGAGACGCACATTTCGTTTTTCTTCGCCGGGCCGATGGCGTTGGGGCTGGAAGCTTCTAGGTCGAACCAGCGCATGAAGTTGTTGAGGGTGACACCGGTGCCCGGCACGACCATCGCGGAGCCGAAACCGCTGCCGAGGCTTTGCGTGCAGGCGACGGCATTACCCTCGGCGTCGATGGCATCGAAGTGGGTGGTGCATTCGTGCATCCATTGACGTGGGTCGCCGGGTGGGACCTCGCCGGTAGGTGCGCTGGGAAAGAGGCGTTCACCGGCGGAAAATTGCGCTTTGTCGCCGATCAGCGAGCGGCGTTCGGCGGCGAAATCGGGCGAGAGCAGGCCGGCGGTGGGCGGGTTGTCGATGGCGGCGTAGGCGATGCGGTCGGCCATCGCCAGCTTGGTCGTTTCGATAAAGCGGTGCAGCGTCTCGGCGGTATTGTGGCCCATGTCGGCAACGTCGAAACCCTCCATGATCGCCAGGGTTTCTAAATACTGGATGGCCTGGCAGGGCAGTGGTGGGGCGAAGATCTGGTGCCCCCGGTAGTCGACGCAAATCGGGTCGACGAAGGTCGGCGTGAAATCGGCGAGGTCTTGCATGGTGATCAGGCCACCTGTCTCGGCCATATAGCCAGCGATCGACTCGGCAATGGTGCCCTTATAAAAAGTATCCGGCCCCTCGGCGGCGACGCGGCGGAAAGTCTCGGCGAGGTCTTTTTGCACGACCACTTCGCCGGGTTTGGGCGCTTGGCCGTCGAGCAGGTAGGTTTCGCCACCGGTTTTGAAGCGCAAAAGATCTGGGACGGCACCGTAGTAAAAGGTCGAGTTTATCACGGTCAGCGCGTAGCCCTGCTCGGCGTATTCTATCGCTGGGGCGAAGACCTGGGCGGCGTCCATTGAGCCATAGCGTTCGAGGGCAGCGAGCCAACCGCCGCAGGCGCCGGGCACTAATGGCGACAGGGGGCCGCGGTCCTGGTCGGCTAAGCTTTTGTAGAGGTCCAACCCGGCGGCTTTGGGCGTCAGGCCGACATAGTCGACGATTTTGTGCTCTTTTTCGTGGGCACTGTAGATATGCAGATAACCGACGCCACCGATGCCTGACATATAGGGTTCGACGACATTGAGCGCGGCGGCGGTAGCGATGGCGGCGTCGATGGCGTTGCCGCCTTCGATCAGGATGCGCAGGCCAGCTAGAGAGGCCAGGGGATGGGCCGAGGCGATCATGCCGCGGCGGCCGGTTACGGTGCTGCGGTGACTGGTGCCTAAGGGAGAAAAAGCCATTGGACGGGACTCCTGGAGATACGTAGTTTTTGCGGTTCTGAAGCGAAATCATACGGCCAGAAGCGTATAGCGTCAAGCGAGGAATGAGCAGATGAGCGACAAGACAGTAGACCTGCGCAGCGATACGATCACATTACCGACCGAAGAAATGCGTGAGGCGATGGCCCAGGCGCCCTTGGGTGACGATGTCTATGGCGAAGATCCAACGGTTAATAAATTGCAGAAGTTGGCGGCTGAGAAGGTGGGCATGGAGGCGGCCCTTTATGTGCCCTCGGGCACGATGGGCAATACCTGCGCGTTATTGGCGCATAGCAATCCGGGTGATGAGGCGCTCTTCGAGGAACAAGCGCATATGTATTATTGGGAGGCGGGCGCCTATGCCAATGTCGCCGGTTTGGCCGCGCGTTCGGTGGCGGGCCAGCACGGTGTGGTTACCGCCGATCAGATTCATGAGAATGTGCGCGGTGACAACCCGCACTTTGCGCCACTATCGGTGGTCTGCATAGAGAATACGCATAATAACTACGCCGGCCACGCGTGGTCGGTCGAAGAGGTATCGGCGGTGTCGGCGGCGTGCCGAGAACACGATTTGAAATTGCATATGGACGGGGCGAGGTTATTCAACGCGGCGGTTGCGATGGGCGTTGAGGCGAAGGAATACACGCAGCATGTTGACTCGGTGATGTTTTGCGTCTCGAAGGGGCTGAGCGCGCCATTGGGCTCGTTATTGTGTGGCAGCAACGAATTTATCGAGGAGACCTATCGCATGCGTAAGCGGCTCGGTGGCGCGATGAGGCAAGCTGGAGTGGCGGCGGCGGCGGGTATCGTGGCGTTGGAACAGATGGTCGATCGTTTGGCCGAAGACCATGCGGTAGCTAAGGGGCTGGCTGAGGGCTTAGGGGCGATTGAAGGAGTGGAAGTGAGTTTTTCGTCGCGGCCTACTAATATCCTAAAGGTGGATTTTGTGGCGTTGGGTTGGTCGGCGGCGGATTTGGTGGCGAAGTGGAAGGAACGGGGAATTTTGTGCAACCCGCGACCGCCGCATGGGGCGCGCCTTGTGGCGAACCGGCATGTGGGGTTGCAGGATGTGGGGTATGTGGTGGAGGTGACAAGGGAGTTGGTGGGGTAGAGTTCGTCCACCTGTTATTCGGATTATTCGCACTGTAAAACCACCGTTAAGATAGAGGTTATTTTGGTGAATTTCCCCGCTACATCGTTGCGCTTCTGGTCGGGTGTCGTCTCCGTGCTTGTCATCGGCCTTGGCGCTACGTGGGGATGGCTGCGGCTCGTTGGCGAACAGGAGCCAGGGGCGGCCGCGGCGGCGGAGTTGGAGGTGGGTGTGGGGCACGGGTTGAAAAACGCGGACGGCTCGTGGAAATACAGCAATAAGCTGGTGGGGGAGACTAGCCCGTATCTCTTGTTGCACGCGCACAACCCAGTCGACTGGTATCCTTGGGGAGAAGAGGCATTGGCAAGGGCGAAGGCCGAAGACAAGCCGATCTTTTTGTCAGTGGGCTATTCGACCTGTTATTGGTGTCATGTGATGGAGCGGTTGGTCTTTTCGGATCCGCAGATCGCGGCGCTGATGAATGAAGATTTTATCAATATCAAGGTCGACCGTGAAGAGCGGCCAGATATCGATCGGATCTATATGAAGGCGACGCAATTGATCACTCAACACGGTGGTTGGCCCAACTCGATTTTTTTAACGCCGGATCTGCAGCCCTTTTTTGCCGGTACGTATTTTCCGCCTGAAGATGCGCACGGGAGGCCGTCTTTTCCGCGGGTATTAGGCATAATGCAGCAGCACTGGCGGGATGAACGCGGCAAGGTGCTGGAGATTGCAGCAGAGTTGACTGCGGCTATACGCGAGATTGAATCTGGGCGAGAGATGGTGGCGATGGCGCCGGATTCGGTGCTGGTGGTCAGGGTATTGGCGGCGATTCAGGAGCGTTATGATGCGATCAACGGTGGTTTCGGCGGGGCGCCAAAATTCCCGCCGGGCATGCGCTTGGAATTGTTGATGGCCGACGTTGAGCGTTTTGAAAAAGGCGCGGCACCGCAGATCGTCTTGCACACGCTGGCACAGATGGCACGGGGAGGCATATACGATCAGATGGGCGGCGGTTTCCACCGTTATTCGACCGATGCGGAATGGCAGGTGCCGCATTTCGAGAAGATGCTCTACAACCAGGCGCAACTGGTGCGGCTTTATCTGCGGGCCTATGAGTTAACGGAGGAGCCGCGTTGGCGTTTTGTGGCGCAGGATATTTTTCGCTTCGTCGCGCGGGAGATGACGGCGCCGGATGGGGCTTTCTATTCGGCTTTAGATGCCGAGACTGAAGCGGAGGAGGGCAAATATTATGTGTGGACAGAAGAAGAATTGGCGGCGGTATTGGGGGAGGATGCGGAGTTATTTTGGACGGTCTATGGTTTAGCGTCGATGCCCGAGGGCGAAGGGCAGGTGCTTTTTGTGGAGACGTCTTGGGCGGCAGCGGCGGTCGAGTTGGAGTTGGATGAGGAGCAGTTGCGGCGGCGAATTGAGCCTTTGCGGCAACGCGCAATGGCAGCGCGGAGCAAACGGATTTATCCCCTATTGGACGACAAGGTGTTGACGGCCTGGAACGGGTTGATGATTGAAGCTTACGCGCGGGGTTTTGAGGTGTTGGGTGAGGTCGAGTATCGCCGGGCGGCTGAACGGGCGGCGGACTTCGTATTGCAACGGCTTCGTCGCGAGGACGGGGGATTGTCGCGGGTGCATCGGTTGGGCGCGTCGCAACATAGAGGTTATCTCAATGACTATGCGTTTCTTATGCGCGGGCTGACGGTATTGCATCGGGCGACGGGTGAGCAGCGGTGGTTACAGGCTGCTCAGGAGTTAAGCGGCGAGATGGTGGCGCGGTTTTGGGACCAAGAAGAGGGTGGGCTCTTTTTTGCCGAGGCGGGAGGCGAGCTTATTGTGCGCAGCAAGGGGGCGCAGGATTCGGCCCTGCCTTCGGGCAATGCGGTGGCGGCGCATGCGCTATTGGATTTGGCCGAATTGACTGGAGAGGTGCGCTATCGCAACCGGGCGGTGCAGATTTTGCACGCTTTCGGTGGTGGAATGCGGGCACAACCTTCGGCTTCGGTGCATTTGGCGGCGGCGGCGGAGCGCTATTTGCGGTCGGCCTCGGTGCGGGTGTCCTTGCCGGCGGTGGCTGAAGCGGTAATGGTCGATTCACTGGTCGGAATACGTGTCGAACTGCCGACCTCGCTGCTGGTAGCGGGCGAGACCTTTGCGGTGAGGGTGCATCTGACGGTGCGCGAGGGCTGGCATATCAACGCGAATCCGCCCTCGGGTGATTCGTTGATCCCAACGTCATTGACGGTCAACGCGAATTTGCCACTGGTTTTTGGAGGGGTGCACTATCCGGCTGGGCAGGACTATATCTTTCCAGCGTTGGCGGAAACGCTTTCGGTCTACGAGGGCGAGGTTATGCTTTGGGCGGATTTGTTGCTGCCGGAAAAGGCGGCGGGCACGGCGGGTGATCTGCGCTTATTGGTGCAATACCAGGCCTGTGACGACTCCCGTTGCCTGGCGCCGGCCGAGTTGAGCCGGAGCGTGCGTCTGGTCGTGGCGGAGTAAGCCCATGTTGCGACGTGAAGATCTTATGGCTTGCGGGCTGGATGAAGTCGCGGCGGCCGAACTGTTGTTGCGCTTTGAAGTGTTGGTTGGTTCACCAGAGGCGCGTTGGCGCGAGATCGCCCGGCGTCTGTTGCAGCCGGATCACCCCTTTGCTCTACATCAGTTGCTTTATGAAGTGGTCTACGACGGAGAATTAGGCCCGGTATTTTTCCCAGAGCCGGCGGATATCGAAGGTGCGAACGCGACGGCCTTGCAGCGCGAGTTGGGTTTGCTTTCGTATGACGCGCTCTTTGCCTGGTCGGTCGATGAGTGGGAGGCATTTTGGCACAAGACTGTCGCGCGGCTAGGCATTCGTCTGCAAAAACCTTATGAGCGCTTTGTCGACTTGACACAGGGGCCGACGGCGCCCAAATGGTTGGCCGGGGCCGAGATGAATATAGCCGAGAGTTGTTTTCAGGCAGATGGGGAGCAAACGGCAATTGTCTTCCAGCGCGAAGGTGGTCAGTTAGAGAGCATGAGTTATGCGGCGCTGGAGATGTTGTGCGACCGGGTAGCTAGTGGTTTGGTGGCGGCCGGTTTTGTGCCCGGCGACCGCATCGCCCTGGATATGCCGATGACGGCCGAGGCGGTGGCGATCTATTTGGGCATCGTTAAAGCGGGTTGTGCGGTAGTGGCGATCGCAGATAGCTTCGCCGCGGCCGAGATCGCGACCCGGCTCAAGATCGGTTCGGCGCAGGCCGTGTTCACGCAAGACGTTATTTTGCGCGGTGGGCGCGAATTGCCACTATACTCCCGTTTGGTGGAAGCGCAGGCCCCGCAGGCGATCGTATTGTCCGGGCGGGTCAATGGTACGCGGGACGATTTGCGCGATGGCGATTTGCGCTGGGAAGATTTTTTGCGGGAGGGCGACGTTTTTTCGGCGGTGCCCCGTTCGCCTGATGAGATCACCAATATCCTTTTTTCTTCGGGCACTACGGGTGACCCGAAGGCATTACCCTGGACGCATATTCATCCGATCAAATGCGGTGCCGACGCTCATTACCACCAGGACGTGCATCCGGGCGACGTGGTCGCCTGGCCGACGAACCTCGGCTGGATGATGGGGCCGTGGCTGATCTATGCTGCCTTTTTGAACCGGGCGACGATGGCGCTCTACTACGGGGCGCCGACCCAACGGGGTTTCGGTAAATTCATCCGCGATGCCGAGGTCTCGATGCTCGGCGTTATTCCGAGTATGGTGCGGACCTGGCGCGGGAGTGGTTGTGTGGAGGGCATCGATTTTTCCGCGATCCGTGCGTTCAGCGCTACGGGCGAGTGCTCGAGTACCGAGGATATGCACTATTTGATGGCGTTGTCGGGCTATCGCCCGATACTCGAATACTGCGGCGGCACGGAACTGGCAGGCGGTTATCTGCTTAGTACTTTGGTTAAACCGGTGGCTCCTTCGACCTTTAATTCGGCGACGCTGGGCACGGATCTGGTGATTTTGGACGAGGCGGGTGAGGTGTGCGATAGTGGCGAGGTTTTTTTGCTACCACCGGCGATCGGCATGTCGAGTCAGGTACTTAACCGCGACCACCACGAAGTGTATTACGAGGGTGTCCCGGGGTTGCATGGGGTGCAATTGCGCCGCCACGGCGATCAAGTCGAGCGTCTGTCGCCGGGGCGTTATCGGGTGCACGGGCGGGCCGATGACACGATGAACCTCGGCGGAATCAAGGTCAGTTCGGCGGAGATCGAGCGGGTGGTGAACGGGATCGATGGCGTGGTGGAGACGGCGGCAATTGCGGTGCCGCCGCCGGGAGGCGGGCCGAGTTTGTTGGTGGTTTACGCGGTATTGGATGGCGGTGGCGATGACTGGCAGGACACGATGCAGCAGGTATTGCGCGGCGAGCTGAATCCGCTCTTTAAAATCCACGAGGTGGTGGTAGTGGAGGCGTTGCCACGCACGGCGTCGAATAAGGTGATGCGGCGGGTTTTGCGGGAGATGCACGGACGGGACGAAGAGACTTAGGGAGCCGTTGGTCAAAAGCCCCACTGCCAAATTTGTTGTTATAAGTCGAGGTCCTGTGGCCGCTTTCTGATGCGGTGGATATAGTGATCGAGTTTGCATCCTTCCTCGGCCCGTTGCTTCGTTAGACGGACCAGTCGTATGGATTCCATTTGAAGCGCCATTTTCCCTCTGGCAACTCGTCGCTACTATAGCGGCGGATTAATGTTTCCAGATCGCCAAAATCCGCGCTGGATGCTCGACCACGTCGACAGCTTTCGCATGCTCAGTTTCCTGCCGGTGGCCGAGGTCGAGCGCACGGCCACCGGCAGGGTTTACCGGCTTTGGGGCAAGCGGCGTTTTATCGCGGCGACGCTGTGCAATCCGCGCGAGTGGGGCGAATTACAGACGGAACTGGGCATTGAGGGGGGTGACGAAGGATCAGATCTTGTAGCACTCGATTTTTAAAGGCATTTGCCTAAAGGAGTATCCGATGCGGTAAGGCTATTTATCAGTTTTATCGGCATTGGCGCTAGTGGCGGGGCCGGCTGGGGCCGGGCGCTACGACGAGCCGGGTTTTCTCACCAACCACATACGATCGGGTGGCCCGCCCAAGGATGGTATTCCGGCGCTGGCCAATCCGACCTTTGTGGCTCCGAGCGAGGTCAGCTATGTGCAGGACGCCGAATTGGTCATGGGCTTGGTCATTAATGGCGAGCCACGGGCCTATCCGCACAATATTAGCTGGTGGAACGAGATCATTAACGATCGTGTCGGCGATAAGTCATTTACCGTTGCGCTGTGCCCGCTGAAGGGCACTAGCCAGGCGTTCAACGCCACGCATACCGTTGGCTTGCAGATTGAGTTCGGGGTTTCCGGCTTGTTGATCAACAGCAACCTGGTGATGTACGACCGGCGCGACGGCAATACGCTATATCCTCAAATGATCTTTACCGCGATCAACGGAGACCAAGTCGGCAATCGGTTGGAATTGATGCCGGTTGTCGAGACTACTTGGGCGACATAGAAGCAGATGTACTCCAATATCGAGGTAGTACAGATCGGGACCGGATGGGAGCGCTACGTCTCCGAACGGCCGCCCTATAACATGGTGCAATACATGAGGTATCACTATGTCAGTAGTTCATTGGGCGACTACCGGCAAAGCCACGAATATCTAATTTTCCTGCCCTCGATGACCAATGGTTTCTTGGATCAGCGACATCAGGTCAAGGACATGGTCGTGGGCTTGTGCCACAATGGCGAGACCAAAGCGTATCCCTTCAATACCATGCTGGACAGGGCGGTGATCAACGACGTTGTCGGCGACGACAGGATGGTTACGGTATTCGACGCCGATTCGCGCACGGCATTGACTTATTTCAGCGAGATTGACCACCAGTTGCTGAACATTTACGCCGTCGAGCCGGAAGGGCTGTTGCCGGTGGAGTTTATGGATGTCGAGACCCGGTCGCGCTGGAAAATACTTGGCGAGGCGGTCGCCGGGCCATTAGAGGGACGCAAGCTCGTCAAGCATCGGGCCTACACGCGATGTGGTTCGCCGGTCGTCCTACTGGTCCAATACCGAAGTCTGGGCGCCGGGTAAGGGCGTCGTTGGGGAGGACGATACCCCGCAGATAACGGCCGTCGAGGAGACGTTTGACGCCACGCCCTAAGGCTTCGCCCGGCAGGATAATTCCCCCAATCCGTTCAATCCGGAGACGCGGATACAATACGAGTTGCCGGTCGACGGGCAAGTGCAGTTGAGCATATACAATGCGACAGTGCAGCGGGAGCGGTCATTGGTCGAGGGCCAGTAGTCGAGTGGCTTTGCATCAGCAGCGCTGGGACGGTCGCGACGACGCTGGCCGCCAGGTGGCGAGCGGGACCTATATCTGCCGGTTGGAGATGCCGGCGGTGGGGTTGAGTCAGATGCGGACGATGTCGGTGGTGCGTTGATCGCCTATTGGTTGTTGTCACTTTTGTTATACTTTCTTGACCTTTGTTGTCGTGCTTTGCGTGTATGGCCGGTGCCGTTCTGTTGCGCAGTCGGTGTTTGTCGGTTGGTAATTCTGATCATCGGAGGGTGGAATGGGCAATATGCTCGGAAAGTATGTTCACTGGTTACATACCCGCTGGCCGGCGGGAGCCGTGGAGAAACTGCCGCGGGTCGACGAGCACGGCCAGAGCAATATCTCCGGTTTGTATGTCGTCGGCGATCTGAGAAGCATTCCGCTATTGAAGTTTTCAGCCGATACCGGGGCGCGGGCGGTGCAGCATATCCTGACGGACGAGGTATTCCAACGCGATAAAGGTTCGGTGGAGATCATGGACCTAGCGATTGTCGGAGCCGGGGTCTCGGGAATGTCGGCGGCGTTGGAGGCGCGCAAGGCGGGTTTGTCCTTTGTGCAATTCGAGGCGACAGAGCCGTTTTCGACCGTGATTAATTTCCCCAAGGGAAAACCGATCTACACCTATCCAACTGAAATGGTGCCGGCCGGTGATATGCGTTTTGTTGCGCAAATCAAGGAGCCCTTGGTCGCTGAGTTGTACGAGCAGACGCTGGCGCAGGGTATCGAACCGAAGCTGGCACGCGTTGAACGGGTCGAAAAGCGCGGTGACCACTTTGAATTGCACATACCAGACCGGGAGAATGTAAAAGCTCGGCGGGTGGTTATCGGCATTGGGCGCTCGGGCAACTTTCGCAAGCTGGGGGTGCCGGGTGAGGATTCGGACAAAGTCTTTAACCGGCTACACGACCCGGTCGATTTCGACGACAAGGACGTGTTGGTGGTCGGCGGCGGCGATAGTGCGTTGGAGGCGGCCATTGCTATCGCCCAGTGCGGCGGGCGGGTGACAGTTTCTTATCGCAATCCCGATTTTTCCCGGCCCAAACCGGAGAATGTCGAGAAGCTCGAAATGCTGACGGCCGACCCGATGGCCGACGTGGCGGTGGATACGCCGTCATCGGAGCGGGTGACAACCAGTAGCGGTCATTTTATGGAGGGGGAACGCAAGGCGGGGTCGATCAGGATGTTGATGGCCAGCCAGGTGCTGGATATCGCGGAAGATCAAGTGGTACTGAAAGATGCCGAAGGCACGGAGCGGACTTTGCCCAACGACGCCGTGTTCTCGATGATCGGCCGCGAGGCGCCGCTCGATTTTTTCCGCCGTTCCGAAGTGGCGATCAATGGGGAAATGGAACGCAAACAGTGGTGGGGCTTTGGCTTTTTTATGGCCTTCTGCTTTTTCGTATACAACTGGAAAGCGGGCGGTGAGCTAAGCAACCTTTTCAAGGGCGAAAAACTCTTTCCCTTCAATGTCCCAGAATTGATACAGGGTATCTCGGTGCAGGCGGGGGATCTCTCGACATTATTGGGTGTCTTGACCTTCAATTTGGGCAAACCTGGCTTTTGGTACAGCTTGGTCTATACGGTGCTGATCATCGTCTTCGGTTATAAGCGGGTCGTGCGTCGCAAGACTCCTTATGTCAAATGGCAGACGATTTCTTTGACTGCGGTGCAGATCGTGCCGCTTTTTCTAATGCCCTATATCGTCCTGCCCTATTTGGGGCACAATGGCTTTTTCGATGCGGGTTGGGCCAGGGTTGTTGCCGACGCGCTTTTTCCACAAGTCAACTATGACCACGGGCGCGAGTATTGGCGGGCTTTCGGGTTGGTATTGGCCTGGCCGCTCTTCGTCTGGAACGTGTTCAGCGGGGAACCGATGTGGTGGTGGTTGGGCATTAGTGTGGTGCAGACTTTTGTCGTCGTGCCAGCGATCGTGTATTTCTGGGGCAAGGGGGCCTATTGCGGTTGGATATGTTCGTGCGGTGCGTTGGCCGAGACGCTCGGCGATACGCAGCGTCACAAGATGCCGCACGGCACCGGGTGGAATAAGGTGAATGTTCTAGGCCAGGTTATACTCTTGCTATGCGTGGTAATGCTGCTCGGGCGGGTAGCAGGTTGGGTATGGCCGGATACGGGTTTCGGACAGTGGATGCGCGGGCTCTATGAGGGCATGCTCTACGGTTGGCAGGTTTTCGGCATTCAGCTCAACTATCGCTGGGTCGTCGATTTGATGTTGGCGGGCGTGGTCGGCTATGGGACTTATTTCTGGTTTAGCGGCCGAGCGTGGTGCCGCTTCGCCTGCCCATTGGCGGCATTAATGCACATTTATGCGCGTTTTAGCCGCTTTCGCATCCTTGCCGACAAGAAAAAATGCATCTCGTGCAATGTTTGCACTTCGGTGTGCCACCAAGGCATTGATGTCATGAATTTTGCCAACAAAGGTTTGCCGATGGCCGATCCCGAATGCGTGCGCTGTAGCGCCTGTGTGCAGTCGTGCCCGACTGGGGTATTGCAGTTCGGCCAGGTAGACCGGGCGAGCGGCGAGGTGTTAAAGACAGATGGGTTGGCGGCTTCGCCGGTGCAAATGCGCGAGGCTTCGGCTGACCTTCGATAGTTGGGCAAGGTTAGGCGTGAGTATTTCTTAAACGAAATGGAGAAATACTCATGAAAGGCAAAACGCATAGTAGCGAAGAGATTATCCGTGTTTTGCGGCAAGGCGATGGTGGTGTTGAAAGGGGTACGGCGGGCAAATCATTGCGCAAGACGAGGCAGACATCGGTGGTCTGCGGCATACCGCGTGCGGTGGTCGAAGGTGGAGTTGGCCAATGAGATTTGTCCATTGGCGGGGGTAGCCACAGCGATCCTGTGGCGCTTCGACGAATAAGGGATAATTGAAGAGTGCGTCTATGTCGTCCAGGGACATCGTGCCGTCGTCGTCCCCGTCGTCCTGCGGCAGCAGATTCTTGTCGAAACTCGTGATGTTGACCTGCTAATCGGGCGCCTCTTTCTCCGTTCTGAGCAGATTGTCGGAGAGCTCTTGCAACGTTGCACGCAGTGCCTCTGTCTTTTGTTGGGTGCGGTCGCCGACCTGCAGAAAGGGCAGGATCCGCATCAATAGCCTGCCGGCTCCCCGCAACTCGGCGCGGGTCTTGGGGTCGAAATTCTCGCTTTGCCCCAGTGTCTCTAGGGCATTCTCACGGCGCGCGGTTAATTGGCCGTGGCCTGTGTAGCCGCAGCCGCCGTGTTCGGCGCGGTGGAGTTCGGAGGGCGTAGGGAGAAGTTGAACACCGAGTGTTGCGTGCGTTGGAAGGAGTCCGTCAGCTCGTGTAGTGAATCCGAGGTTCCCGTCGATGATCTTCTCGAAAGTCGTGATCTGGTTGGGGTGGCGGAAGAAACTGGTCTCGCCGGAAATAGAATCCACGCCGACCTGCTTCGTTGATTTCGCCCTAGATCACATTCGTAAAACCCATGCCCAGGAGCATGGTGGCGACGAGTTTGCGCATGCCTTGCGCGTCTTCGACCAATAATACTATCACCAGAGCCTTATTCTAATTAATTCACATCTCTTAGTACAGACAGATAGCTGTATAGATCTAGCGCAGGCGTGTTCGAGCGCCAAAACCGTAAGGGACAACAGAGAGAAGCACCTACCTTGGGTGGTCAGCGCTGCTCTTTGCCATATCATTCGGTGATGGGCTGCGATCAGCGGCTTATTCGGCTGGGTAGTCGATAAAGGTGACGGTGAAAGTTAGGCCTTCCCCGCCAGCGTCGATGATTTCGACGTGGTAAGTACCCTCTTCGAGAACCAAGTCTTCATAGGCCTCTTTGCCATCGTCCGAATGCCACATCGTCGGGGCCGGGTCCGAAGGTGGATCCGTTTTTTCGACAATCTGGATCTCGAAAATGAGATCATCGATGTCGGCTCCGTCTACTTCAAGCGTAAAACAACCGGCTTCGCGACCTTCGGGCAGGCTGACGGCCACCGCGCCGTCGATGCTCAATTCGCGGATCACGAGGTTGCCCGTGGTGCGATTGCAATCGGCTTGTTCCCATTCGGGGTCCATGCCCATCTCGCCTCCGCAACCGCCCATATGGCCGTGGTGGTCCATAGTGGCGTCAAAGGCATCTCTGACCTCGTCCTTGCTCAATTTGCCGTCACCGTTGCTGTCAAGAGCGCCAAAGGCGGCTTCCATCATAGCGCCGGGCCCGTCTTTTGGTGGGGTTGGCTCGAAATCAGCCGGGATGAGCAAATGCGGAAAGGGAGGTGGACCCATGGGAGGGCCTTCACCGCCGCCACCTTCGCCTCCACAACCGCCCATAGGTTCATCCATCATTTCCGTGGCGGCGTCATAGGCGGTTTTGATTTCGTCTTTGCTTAATTGACCATCTTCGTCCCCGTCAAGCTCATAAAACGCGGTTTCGACCAGGGCTTTGGGACCCTCTTCGGGCGCGGGCATTTCGGTGTCGGGCGGCAGAGGGATCATCAGGCCTGGCGGCGGACCCATATGTTCGTGGCCTTCGCCGCTCTCGTGGGACATGGCCATCGTCGATGCGGCGGTCACTGTTAGGGCACTGGTTAATAATAGCATCTTCTTCAACATCATAGGCTCCTCACTAATTTAGATCCGATCTTGACTAATTTGGGGTAAAAGGCAATGGACTTACTCTCCCTTATAAATATCGCAGTCCGTTCTTGGGTTTCGCTTTAATGCGCCGCGGAAAAAAATAGGAGACCATCAAATAATGCAATGTGATAAGTATCACACTAAGACATAGAAATAGTAAAAAATTTCTCTTTTATCACCAAGTAAAAACTGACGCGACGAGATACGCGATCGATCGCTCTGAGTCATTTTGAATATAAGTTGTTTATAATAAACTATTTATATATTTTCACGTCAGTGATTTGCAAGTGACCTATGTATCGGTGCAGGATAAGTCTGCGTTGAGTTCGTTGATTGCCGATGCTATGGCAAAGCTTTAGATTTCCTAGCTCCATACTCTTAGAAAGGATTAAGCATGGAAGTGCTGGGTGGTCCGCTCTTTGGTGTTGCGGGGGCGGGAGAATCGCACGGACCGGCGATTACGACGACGGTCCTAGGTTGTCCTCCGGGTCTCTGGGTCGAACGTGCGCAGGTGCAGCACTATCTCGATCGTCGGCGCCCGGGCGCCAACAAACTGGGTACGCCCCGTCGCGAAACCGACCAGGTCGCGTTGCTCTCGGGGCTCTATGCGGAAGATCACGACCAACTCCTGGCTGGACCGGCATTGAGCGTGCAACTAGGTGAAGGGGGGACGGAAACCTCGACCTATGAAGCTGGTTTCACCACGGGTGAACCGATTGCAGCGATTGTTCTCTCGGCGGCTAAGCGCTCTGGCGATTACAAACAGTTCGCCGGTGCCCAAGGCCACGTCCGGCCCGGTCATACGGATCTGGTCAAACACTACAAATCCAAAGGTTTTGTCGATGTGCGCGGCGGTGGGCGTTCCAGTTTTCGCTCTACTGTTTCCGATGTGATCGGCGGTTCGATTGCGCGTCTCTTTTTAGCCGAGCATTTTGGCACGGCGATTTTTTCTTCGATCTGCCAGGTCGGCGCTTTGCAAGCGGATGTTTCGCTGGCGGACCGGATCGAGGAACTGCTTGCTGAAGGGAAGCCGTTGTCGTCCGAGGACTGTGCTGCGCTCGAAGCTGAGTTGGAGCATCGAGAGTTGCATACGGTCGACGGGAATTTTGCAGGGCGGGCGACTGAGTTAATCACCAAGACGCGCAAGGAGAAGGATTCATTGGGTTCGGCAGTCGAGATCGTGGCGGTCAATGTGCCGGCTCTGGTCGGCGACCCGATCTATCAGAGTTTGAAGCTACGTTTGATGGGCAGCCTTGGTGGTATGCACGCGGTCCAGTCTTGCGAGATAGGTGCCGGTAGCGCGGTGGCCGCCCGGAAGGGCAGCGAGAATAATGATACAATCCGCAAAGACGGCTATCAGCAGAATGGCCACGGCGGGTTGCTCGGAGGAATGAGTACGGGCATGCCGCTGGTCTGTCGTGTGAGCATCAAACCAACATCGTCGATTCCCCAGCCCCAGGATTCGGTGCGCAAGGATCTCGAAGAAATCGAGTTCCAGTTGCAGAAGGGACGCCACGATCCTTGTCT
>Ga0315339_1000557_pt1 | contig 44926 bp, 43 predicted proteins | sample ASW17metaG_FD_204514 | JGI IMG/M metagenome (GOLD analysis project Ga0315339, IMG submission 204514) | Ammonia-oxidizing marine archaeal communities from Pacific Ocean, United States - ASW #17 | ecosystem: Environmental > Aquatic > Marine > Oceanic | place: USA: California | collected 2016-12-05 | reverse complement strand
GGAATCGCGAATCCTGTCGGGGCTCTTTTTTGGTCCCCCGATACTAGTAGCTCTAGCTGTCTTCGGCCCCTGGGAACTCCACTGGTTGCCCCAAGCCGAGCCACCCTATGGGCAACGGTACGACCCCCCCGTCGTGTTACCGGCGACCTCCCTGGAGACGCCAACCCGTGCTCCACTGCCACAAGATTGGGCCCAGGAGCGGTGGTCGCTAATCTTCGCTCGCCTATCCACCTGCGATGCGCGGTGTCGGGAGGGGTTGGAGTTGCTCCGCCAAGTCAGACTCGCTCTCCCTCGCGACCACGAGCTCGTGCAGCGGGTGTACCTTTACGGTGGCGACGTCGGTGCCCTGCAGGCCCACTCGGCATCGACGAAGGAGCTCATCATGGGGCGAATCGACGGCCCGGGGGAAGCAGAGCTGAGAGTCGCTCTGGGCGAAGATGATCTTGTTAGTGGTCGCATCTACATCTCCAACCCACTGGGCAACCTGGTGTTTAGCTATCCCCTGGATGCTGAACGTCAGGGGATTCTTAGGGATCTGGAACGGCTTCTGACAATCTCCAGGGCTACCTGAGTTGAAGGCGCAATTTCTGGGCATTAGTCGCCTTGGGCTGGTTCTCGCCTTCTTGGTTGTGACGGTAGGAGCCTGGGTGCGATTGACGGACGCAGGGCTCGGTTGCCCGGACTGGCCGGGTTGTTACGGGCAATGGGTCGTTCCCGGGAGTCCGACGGAGCAAGCGGAGGCGCTAGTAACCTTTCCGGAGAGGCCGCTCAACGTCGGCAAAGCATGGCGGGAGATGATCCACCGGTATCTCGCAACGGGGCTGGGGTTGCTGTGTATGGTTCTTGCGGGCCTCGCCTGGATGAACAGACACGACGTGACTCAGCCTACGCGGCTACCTTTCGTGCTGTTCGGCGTCGTGGTGTTCCAAGGGATACTGGGGATGTGGACCGTCACGTTGCTCCTGAAACCGGTGGTTGTCATGGGGCATCTGCTCGGCGGGCTTACTACGCTGGGACTTTTGTTTTGGCTGGGTGAGTGGCGAACGAGCGACTCATCCGGGCTCTTCAAGGCAACCCATCTGAGACCGCTGGTTCTTGCCGCACTCGGTGTGCTCGCGCTGCAGATTTCCCTTGGCGGTTGGACAAGTGCGAACTACGCTGCGTTGGCGTGTCCGGATTTCCCTACGTGCCAAACGCGCTGGTGGCCCCCCGTTACAGATTTCCGGGAAGGATTTTTGCCGTGGAGGGGCTTGGGCATAGACTACGAAGGCGGCGTGCTGGACAATCCGGCTCGCGTCGCGATTCATTTCACGCATCGACTCGGGGCGATCGTAACCACCCTGGTTCTTGGCTTCCTGGGGTGGCTGATGTTGAAAAGGGTCGAGCTTAGGCTGGACGGAGTCGCCTTGCTTGCGACCTTGTTGCTCCAGCTGGTACTTGGGGCGAGCATCGTCGTTTACGGTGTTCCCTTGGCCGTTGCTGTTGCCCACAATGGGGTGGGGGCTTTGTTGTTATTGATGGTTCTGAATGCTAACCAAAGAATTAGACACAATTAGTGAGCCCATGCTCGCCCGCTGGCGAGACTACTATGCTCTAACGAAACCCGGTGTTGTGAAGCTCCTGGTGTTCACCGCGATCGTGGGCATGTTTCTAGCCGCTCCCGGGATGGTGCCGTGGGAGACTTTGCTGTTTGCCAGCCTGGGTATTGGGCTCTCGGCTGCTTCCGGGGCTGCAGTAAACCATGTTTTGGACCAGCGTCTGGATGCGAAGATGGCGAGAACCCGCGATCGCCCTCTGCCTATGGGACGGATCAGTGAGAAGGATGCGTTGGCTTTTGCGATATCCCTCGGAGTGGTGGGGATTGCGATATTGGTGTTGTTGGTCAACCTGCTAACTGCTGCGCTGACCTTTATGTCTCTCATTGGATATGCTGTGGTTTATACGGTGTATCTAAAACGGGCAACACCGCAGAACATCGTTATCGGTGGTGCAGCTGGTGCTTCACCTCCGGTTCTGGGGTGGACGGCAGTGACCAATGAGGTCAGCGGATACGCTCTATTGCTGTTTCTGATCATCTTCACGTGGACCCCACCCCATTTCTGGGCGTTGGCGGTGGCGCGCAAAGACGACTATGCGAAGGCGGGAGTGCCGATGCTGCCGGTAACCCACGGCCCAGAGGTCACGAAGTCGTTCGTGCTTTACTACTCGATTCTGTTACTCATCGTTTCCTTACTCCCATACTTGACGGGAATGACCGGCGTTCTTTATCTCTTCGGTGCGGTACTTCTTGGCGCGGGGTTCATCTACTACGCGATCCAACTGAAATACGGTCATGATGAGAGTGTCGCCATGAAGGCTTTTGCTTATTCGATCAGTTATCTAATGGCGCTCTTCAGCTTCTTACTAGTCGATCACTATATTCCTTCCCTCTGGCCTGAGTAGTCCTTTCGACTCAAAGAGAGTCCGCTTCCATCATGGACGTTACCGCGATCATCGATCCACTGAACGATGCTCAGAGGGAGGCGGTAACGGCCCCTAGACGACCCACGCTGGTGTTGGCGGGTGCCGGTAGTGGCAAGACTCGGGTGCTCGTACACCGAATCGCTTGGCTCATCAGTGTCGAGGGGCTGTCGCCGCAGCAACTCTTTGCGGTCACGTTTACGAACAAGGCCGCTTCGGAGATGCGCCAGAGAATCGAAGAGCTCCTGGGATTTCCGACAAGACACTTCTGGATAGGTACGTTTCACGGTCTTGCGCACCGATTGCTCCGGATTCACTGGCGCGAGACTGGGCTCAGTGAGGGGTTTCAGATTATGGATTCGGAGGATCAACTCCGGATGATCCGCCGCATGCTGAAGAGACTGGGGCTCGACGAGAACGAATGGGCTCCGCGCGAGATACAGTGGTTCGTCAACGCGCAGAAGGATGAGGCCCTTAGACCTGAGCAAGTCGACGACGAGGGCAACAGCGGTCGCAGGCAGATGATCGAGCTTTATGCGTCTTACGAAAAAATTTGCGTCGACTCCTCAGTTGTTGATTTCGGAGAGCTGCTCTTGCGTGTACTGGAACTGTTAAAGGCACGGGAAGACATACTTGGACAGTACCGCGCGAGGTTTCAACATTTACTAGTAGACGAATTCCAGGACACCAACGCAATCCAATACGAATGGCTGAAGTTGTTGGCGGGAAACGAGAGTACACCGTTTGCTGTCGGTGACGATGACCAATCCATTTATCGTTGGCGCGGCGCGCGTATCGAGAATCTGCATCGGTTCCAGAAGGACTTTGCTGGCACGCACGTCGTGCGACTGGAGCAGAACTATCGGTCTACGGCGAACATACTGAATGCCGCCAACGCCATCATTACCAACAACAGTTCACGCTTGGGGAAAAATCTTTGGACGGAAGGCGGGGCCGGCGACCCAATCATGCTCTATGCGGCGTTCAATGAACGAGACGAGGCAGAATTTGTCGTCAACCGAATCACCGATTACATCGAGCAGGGGCACCGGAGAAGTGAGGTTGCAGTGCTGTATCGATCTAACGCCCAGTCCCGCGTGTTTGAAGAGACCCTACTCGCCGCCGGAATTCCTTACCGGGTCTATGGCGGCCTGAGGTTCTTCGAGCGCGCGGAGATCAAAAACGCTCTAGCCTACCTGCGGCTCATCGCCAACCGAGATGATGAGCCTTCGTTCGAACGGGTGGTTAACTCCCCTCCCCGTGGCATCGGAGCTAGGACGATGGAGGCGGTTCGAGCACAGGCTGTGCGGGAGGGTTCGAGCCTTTGGCGAGCGGCCGGCTCCATCATATCCGCTGATGGTTTGCCGAAGCGCTCTAAGCGCGCACTCTTGGCGTTTCTGAAGCTGATTGACGAACTAGATGCTTCGACGCGTGAAATGACGCTGCACGATCAGGTTAGCCACGTCATTCAGGACAGCGGTCTCGTTGCGCATCATGGCCGTGACGGGCAGTTGAACGGAGATGCCCGGGTCGAGAACCTGGAAGAGCTCGTGAGTGCGGCACGGGGGCTCATTCGCGACGATGATTCTGAGCTTTCCCCCCTTGCGGAGTTCCTCTCCTATGCGGTGCTCGAATCGGGCGAAGTGCAGGCCGAGGCCCACGAGGATGGCGTTCAGCTTATGACTCTGCACTCTGCAAAAGGGTTGGAGTTCTCGATGGTATTCCTGTGTGGCTTGGAGGATGGGTTGTTTCCGCATCAACGATCGGTCACCGATGCGGAGGGGTTGGAGGAGGAGCGCAGGCTCTGCTACGTGGGTCTGACCCGCGCCCGGAAACGACTTTTCTTAACCTATGCAGAGCAGCGACGTCTGCATGGGATGGACAACTTCGGCATCCCCTCCCGGTTCATCAATGAGATACCCCAAGAATTGCTGGAGGAAGTGAGGCCAGCGCTCTCAGTGTCCCGCCCCGTCTACAGGTCGGAGAACCTTTTCGAAGATTCCGCCGGTGTGCGACTCGGTCAGCGAGTTCGACACGGTAAGTTTGGGGACGGAGTCGTACTCAACTGCGAGGGGACCGGATCGCATGCCCGCGTACAGGTGAATTTCGAGCGCGCTGGGACAAAATGGCTAGTAGTCGCGTATGCAAACCTTGAACTGATGTAAACTACGCGCCGATTTTGCGCGATACCCTATCATGAAGATTCTGATCTTGGGCGCGGGACAGGTTGGCAGCACGGCGGCGCACAGTCTGGTCCGCGAGGAGGCCAACGAGGTCACCATCGTCGATCGTGATCCCGAGGTATTGCGCGAGCTCCAAGACCGGCTGGACGTGCGTACCGTCGTCGGGCATGCCGCTTACCCCGAGGTGCTGGAGCGCGCCGGCGCCAAGGAGGTCGATATGATCATCGCCCTCACTAATAGCGATGAGATCAATATGACCGCCTGTCATGTCGCTTATACGCTGTTCCGTACGCCCCGCAGAATCGCGAGGATCCGCGCGGCAGAGTACACCAGCCGTCAAGCGCTCTTCAGGGGGGGGTTGGCTGTTGATTTCATCATCAGCCCGGAAGAGTTGGTAACCGAGCATATAGAGGAGCTCATCCACTTCCCCGGGGCGCTCCAGGTTCTCGAGTTCGCCGATGGGAAGGTGAGACTGGTGGCGGCGCGCGCTCACGAAGGTGGTGCATTGATTGGCCACCCAGTCAGAGAGCTTTCCGAGCATATCCCGAATGTGGAGTGTCGCATCGTCGCCATCTATCGAGGCGGGCGGGGGATCATCCCGGATGGAGACACTGTCGTAGAAGAAGACGATGAGGTTTTTTTTATCGCCGCGCGCAAGGACATTCGGTCTGTGCTGCGCGAGATGCGTAAGCTTGATGAGCCTATCAGAAGAGTCGTTATCGCTGGTGGTGGCAACGTCGGTGTCCGGCTAGCGAAGGCGCTCGAGGATACGAACGACGTCAAACTCATCGAGCGAAACTACGACCGTGCTAGAGAGGTCTCGGAGAAACTCGATAAAGCCATAGTGTTGCACGGCGACGCAACGGATGAGGACCTCCTCTTGGAGGAGAACATAGACAGCGCGGATGTTTTCGTTTCCGTAACCAACTTGGAGGAAGCAAACATTCTCTCGGCTATGCTGGCTAAGCGCCTAGGGGCTCACAAAGTCATGTCGCTTATCAACAAGCCGGCCTATGAGGAGCTGGTATCAGCCGGGACCATCGATATTGCGATACCGCCGCAGCAGATCACGCTGGGCACTTTGCTCGCCCACGTACGGAGAGGGGATGTCGTCAAAGTTCATGCCTTGAGGCGCGGTGCCGCTGAGGCGATCGAAGCGGTTGCCCACGGAGACGGGAGTGAGTCACGGGTGGTGGGTAGGGCGATCGAGGACATCCAGCTGCCACGTGGCGCCACCATCAGCGCCGTCGTGCGGGGGGATGATGTCCTGATGGCCCACCATGATACGGTTATAGAGGCAGATGACCATGTCATTCTTTTCATGTCTGATCGACGGCAGATCGATGAGGTCGAGTGCTTGTTCGAGGTAGGCGTGAGCTCCGCTTGAGTAAGGGTGCACGTCCTCCTCATCGATGACTAGAGCCGCCGTTCAACGAGTCCTCGGCCTGCTATTGACGATGTTCAGTGGCACGATGCTGGTCCCCATCTTTGTCTCGATCTTTTACGCTGACCAAGCATGGGGGGCCTTCGCGGGCTCTTTCTTCATTATCCTGGGCTCGGGTCTCCTGATCTGGCTGCCGGTGCGCGGCGAAAGACGCGAGCTGCGACTGCGTGACGGGTTTCTCGTGGTGGCACTATTCTGGATCGTGCTGGGTTTCTTTGGAGCCGCACCCTTTCTGTTGGTGGAGCACCCTGAGATGGGTTTCACCGATGCAGTTTTCGAATCGATATCGGGGCTGACGACCACCGGCGCTACGGTCCTGGCTGGGCTCGACACGCTCCCGAAGTCGATCCTCTATTATCGCCAGCAGCTTCAATGGTTTGGTGGCTTGGGCATCATCGTTCTCGCTGTTGCAGTGTTGCCGATGTTGGGTGTGGGCGGCATGCAGTTGTATCGGGCGGAAACACCGGGACCGGTAAAGGACACGAAGCTGACGCCGCGCATCACCGAGACGGCGAAAGCTCTTTGGTTCGTTTATCTTGGCATCACTGTGGTATGCGCCCTCGCCTATTGGGTCGCGGGCATGAACCTGTTTGATGCGATTTGCCATGCCTTCAGCACGGTAGCCATAGGTGGCTTTTCGACTTACGACGCGAGTATCGGTCATTTTAATAGCCCCGTGATCGACATGATCGCGGTCGTATTCATGTTCGTCGCGGGCGTTAACTTCTCTCTTCACTTTCTGGCGTGGCGTGACACGTCGTTGAAAGGCTATTTGTTGGATTCAGAATTTCGTGCCTACCTAAAGTTTCTATGTTGCCTTACGGCTGCTGTTCTCCTGTATCTCTACTGGGTGGGCTACTACGGAACCTTATTCGATACTTTTACGAAGGGGCTCTTCCAGGTTGTTTCTATCGGTACGACAACGGGTTTTACCACGACAGATTTTGCGGCTTGGCCGGGCGCCCTTCCGATTATCTTGATTCTGTCGAGCTTCGTAGGCGGATGTGCGGGTTCGACCGCCGGGGGTATGAAGGTTATACGCTGGTTGCTCATGTACAAGCAGGGTCTCAGGGAAGTTCAAAGGCTGGTGCATCCGAGCGCGGAGATCCCGGTGAAACTGGGCTCCAGGCGCGTTCATCATAGGGTAGTGGATGCTGTGTGGGGTTTCTTTGCGGTGTATGTCGTGGTTTTCGGCGTCCTGCTCATTATCCAGTTGGCCAGTGGCCTGGAAGCGGTCTCTGCGTTCGCAGCCGTCGCGGTAACGCTCAACAATCTGGGTCCCGGATTGGGCGAGGTCGCCTCGGGCTTCGGTGATGTTAGTGCAGTCGGCAAGTGGTCAGCAGTCTGCGGCATGCTTCTTGGTAGGCTGGAGATCTTCACCTTGCTCGTCTTGATCACGCCGACGTTTTGGAGGCCGTGAACATGAGTGCGGTAGAGCGCTTCGAGGCTATACTAGCCGGCGGTGATGACAGCGCGAGACTGCGATTTGCGTTGGGGATCGAGTATGCGAAATTGGCGGAGACGGCACGGGCTATTCAACACCTGCGCGCGGCCGTCACTCTCGATCCAGAATTCTCGGCGGCCTGGAAATTGTTGGGGAAAACGCAAATAGAAGCAGGCCTTCTGGAAGACGCCATCGTGAGTTATCAAGAGGGAGTACGTGCAGCCACCAAGTGCGGTAGCGTGCAAGCCGCACGAGAAATGAAGGTCTTCCTGCGGCGCTTGCAAAAAACCAGTTGAGCGGTCAGTGGGGCCCCGAATCTTAGGGGAGGGAGCGCGATGCTGAGGGTAAGAGAAACGCTTGAGCGGTTCAGTGAGCTCACGGGCTCAGCTGTAGCGTGGCTCACCATTCTGATGGTGCTCGGGACGTTCGTTATCGTCGTGCTCCGTTACGGCTTCGATCTGGGCTGGATCGCCATGCAGGAGAGCATCACCTGGATGCACGCGGCGGTCTTTATGTTTGGTACGGCTTACACGCTGAAGCGCGATGAGCATGTGCGGGTCGATATATTTTATCGTGGCATGTCGGTGCGTTACAGGGCGGCCGTGAACCTCGCGGGTACGGCGGTTTTTCTATTACCGATGACCGTGTTTCTGGCCATTTCGAGCTGGGACTATGTATGGACGTCCTGGGTCATTCGGGAGGCTTCGCGGGAGGCTGGCGGCCTACCCTATCCGTTCGTGCCGATATTGAAGAGTCTCATACCTGCGACGGCGGTGCTGTTGAGTTTGCAGGGAGTGGCGAACCTCATCGGTTCCGTCATGATTCTCATCAATAGAATGCCGCCCAAACCGGGTGGTGGTGACCCCCAAGGCGAAGTGATCTGATGGAGTGGGTCGCGCTATTGATGTTTGCGGCGGCGGTGATCGTTTTGCTCGCGGGATTCCCCGTGGCGTTCTCGCTTGGCGGCATCGCACTGATATTCGCCTGGGTGGGTGTAGCACTAGGGATTTTTGATGCGGCGTTCCTCGGCACTATGCCTAACCGGTTGTTCGGCATCATGAGTAACGAGACATTGATGGCGGTGCCGCTGTTTGTTTTCATGGGTGTCACGCTGGAGCGTGCTCAGATCGCCGAAAACCTACTGGACAGCCTAAGCCATCTTTTCGGCCGGTTACGCGGTGGGCTTGGCATCTCGGTAACCATCGTGGGTATGTTGCTAGCAGCCAGTACCGGCATCGTTGGCGCAACGGTTGTGACAATGGGGCTCCTGTCGCTACCGACCATGTTACGCCGCGGCTATGATCCGGCCGTTGCAACCGGCACGATCTGTGCATCGGGAACGCTCGGTCAGATCATCCCACCATCGATTATCCTGGTACTCCTGGGGGACGTGTTGTCATCTGCCTACAGCCAGGCGCAGCTCGATCAAGGTATTTTCTCGCCGGACACGGTGTCAGTCGGCGATCTGTTCGTGGGCGCTCTGATTCCCGGGCTCGGGTTGGTCGGGCTCTATATCGTGTATCTGGTCGGAATGGCGTTCCTCAAGCCCAATACAATGCCCGCCTACTCGGGGGGGGGGAAGGGGACCGTGGGGCTGAGCGAGGTCGCGTTCGCGCTCATACCTCCTCTGATACTGATCCTTGCCGTGCTGGGTTCGATCATGGCGGGGGTGGCGACGCCGACCGAGGCTGCCGGTGTCGGCGCAGTGGGAGCACTGCTCTTGGCGCTGGGGAAGCGACACTTTTCCCTGGGAAGGCTGATAGAGGTCATGCAGAGCACCGTTCGGATTAGCAGTATGGTCTTTCTGATTTTGATTGGTGCCTCAATATTCTCTCTGGTTTTCAGAGGGTATGGTGGGGATCGCCTGGTTCACGAGCTGCTGTTGGACCTTCCGGGCGGTGTCTTTGGCGCAATGCTCATCGTGATGGTACTTATGTTCCTCCTGGGCTTCGTACTCGATTTCATCGAGATAACTTTCGTAGTCGTGCCGATCGTTGGGCCGATTCTTCTAACAATGGGCATCGATCCCGTGTGGCTCGGCGTGATGATTGCGATTAACCTACAGACGTCGTTTCTGACGCCGCCCTTCGGTTTTGCGTTGTTCTACCTACGGGGAGTGGCGCCGGAGAGCGTCGAGACGTGGGACATCTACCGTGGCGTGATGCCTTTCGTCGCCATACAGCTCCTGGCGCTCGCCGCACTAGCACTGCTGCCGGAGCTTGCAACGTGGCTGCCGTCTGTAGTTTACGGACGCTGACGGCGTAATGGCGAGCCGTCTAATCGGATTTCTTTTTCACGTCCAGCGCCCACCACGCCAGGAACCCGTAAACGAACATGACAACAGTGATGGTTATAAACGGCAGGGGCGGTAGCCACATCGGCACGTCAGCGAGCCCCTCATAGGGCCCGAGGAAGGGTGCGGCGGCTGCGCCTAGGATGAGGCCGATCAGAATCCCAAATGCCAGCTTTATCTGGCTGCGCCAGGCGAAACCCCAAAGGATCAGAAAGACGATGAAGCAAGTCACTACCCAGAACATCTCGCCCCCTAGTGCTCTGCGACGAAGTCAGTCTCGCCGAAGAAGTCGAGCCGTGTGAGCAGGGTGTAATCACCTTCTACGGCCATAAGTCCAATAAGGAAAAGAAGTAATACTGGCGGGCCGAGGATTGCGTAGATTAAGGCGATGCGCTCCCAGGCCATGTGCATGAATATGGCGATGATGAACCCCGCCTTCGCGAACATGAAGATGAGAATCAACGACCATCTTAGGTAACCCTCGAACCCAATATAGTCCACCATGTAAGAGAACATGCTCAGCACGAACAGCAGTACCCAGATCCAAAGGTAGACGCTGAGGGGGTGCTCTTGATGTCCTTCGGTTGCCATGTCAGTCCTCACCAAAGATAAAAGAATGCAAATATGAAGACCCAGACGAGATCTACGAAATGCCAATAGAGCCCTGTGATCTCCACGATTTGGTAATTGCCCGAGGCCTCGTAATCACCTTTGAGCACCTTAAGTGCAACGACGGCGAGGTAGATGACGCCGGCGGAAACGTGAAGACCGTGGAAGCCAGTGATCATGAAAAAGGTGGAACCGAACTGCGGCGCTCCCATCGGATTGCTCCACGGGCGCACGCCTTCGTCCACTATGAGCTTGGTCCACTCGAAGGCCTGCATGCCCACGAAGCTTGCCCCGAAGCCGGCAGTGATGAACATCAGTGCGGCTGTCTTGGCGCGATCCCGGCGGTAGCCATAGTTCACTGCGAGCGCCATGGTTCCACTGCTGGTGATCAGGATAAAGGTCATGATGGCGATCAATATCAGTGGGATGGGCTCGCCACCGAAGCTCAGGGCGAACACCTCGCTGGGATTCGGCCAGGGCACACGGGTGGACATGCGCACGTTCATGTACGAGGTCAGGAAACACGTAAAGATGAACGTGTCGCTCAAGAGGAAGAACCACATCATGGCCTTCCCCCAAGGAACCTGGAATGTCTGCTTGTCGGAGCTCCAGTCCCGGACCAAGCCCTGGAACCCCTCTGGCAGAGTAGCGGCCGCGGCTCCAGATTCAGTGACGTCAGATGCCATTGGACTCAATCCTTCATGTCGAGAGCAGTAGGCTGAATAAGGCTAGCCAAATCAGCAGCAGGTAATGCCAGTACACTGAGCATAGCTGTACGCGTAGCCGCACGCCGCTAACCTCAATCATTGTGCTCTTCTCCAGCCCTTTCCACACCGCGAGGCTGGCACGACCCCAGAACCACAGGCCACCGAGCATGTGCAGGCCGTGGAGCCCGGTCAGTATGTAAAAGAACGCATCCGCCGGGTTCGTGGCCATGTAGTAACCTGCGGTGGTGAGCTGTCGCCAGGCGATCAACTGACCTACCAGAAATGCGATGGTCAAAACGCCACCGGCCGTCAGGTTACGTTTGAGCCCGGCCAGGTCATCCCTTGCCGCCGCTCCCCGGGCAAGCTGCAGTGCAACGCTTCCCAGAATCAAGAGCCCAGTATTTATCCACAGCAGGCTGGGATCCGGTAGCGGACGCCAGTCCGGGAATTCGCTACGCATGCTGTACACCATGGCGAAAAGCACGAACAGGCTCGTGACCACAGCAAGAAATACCCGCAGTCCGACTCTGGGGGCCGGTGCGTTAACGGCGCCCTGCTCCTCAATGATTCCCTGCTCGAGCCAGGGTTTCGTCCGCAGGCGCTGAACCAGGAGCCACCATACGAGAATGGCGCCTGCGAGCAATGCAAACAGCAGCGAGATATTCACTAATCTTGGGTCCCGGGATCGCGATCGCGGCCCGCGATGACACCCGCGCGGGGTGGCTCAGTCTGGGGGATGAAGTCCTCTTTCTCGCCAGGGACACTGTAGTCATAGGGCCAGCGATGGACTTCGGGCAACCGAGGCCCCCAGTTGCCGTGCTTCGGCGGCGTATCGGGCGTTAGCCACTCGAGTGTATTTGCCTTCCAGGGATTGGGGTCGGCTTTCGGACCCTTCCAGAGGCTCCAGATGACGTTGATGAAGAATAGAAGCTGCACGGCTGCGACGATGAGTGCTGCAACGGTGATTCCGGCGTTCATCGTCTGTACCGAATCCGGAATAAAGTCCGTGTCGCCGTAGGCGAAGTACCGGCGCGGTACGCCCAGGATCCCAATGTAGTGCATTGGCAGATAGATGGAGTAAGTACCGATCAGCGTCAGCCAGAAGTGCACCTTCCCGAGCCCTTCGTGGAACATGCGCCCCGTTATTTTCGGATACCAGTGATAAATTGCCGCGAACACCACTAGGACGGGCGACACACCCATGACCATGTGGAAGTGACCGACCACGAAGTAGGTGTCCGAAAGGGGAAGATCTACCGTGACATTGCCTAGGAACAGCCCGGTGAGCCCGCCATGGATGAACGTGAAGAGAAACCCAATCGCAAACAACATCGGTACCCGGAGGTGAATGTCGCCCCGCCACAGCGTGAGTATCCAGTTGTAGACTTTAAGCGCCGTGGGCACGGCAATTATTAATGTCGTCGTGGCGAAGAAGAAACCGAAGTATGGATTCATGCCGCTCACATACATATGGTGAGCCCAGACGACAAAGCTTAGCGCGCCGATCGCGACGATGGCCCAGACCATCATTCGATAGCCGAAGATGTTTTTGCGAGCGTGAACGCTCAGGACATCCGAGACTATGCCGAATGCGGGTAGGGCCACAATGTAGACTTCCGGGTGTCCGAAGAACCAGAAAAGGTGCTGGAAAAGGATTGGGCTGCCGCCCCCATAATCGAGGCTCTGACCCATAGAGAGCATCTCGGGCATGAAGAAGCTCGTTCCGATTACGCGATCCAGCAGCATCATGATGGCGGCGACGAGGAGCGCGGGAAAGGCGAGCAGACCTAGGATGGTCGCGACGAAGATTCCCCAGACCGACAGAGGCATCCGCATCAAAGTCATGCCTCGGGTGCGTGCCTGTAGAACGGTTGTCACGTAGTTCAGCCCACCCATGGTAAAGGCGACTATGAACACGGCTAGCGAGAGCATCATCAGCACGATTCCGCCGTCGATACCCGGTGTCCCCGGGCTGATAGCCTGGGGAGGATAAAGTGTCCAGCCGGCCCCGGTGGGCCCGCCGGGGATAAAAAAGCTAGCTAACAGGATAATGACACTTAACAGGTAGACCCAGTAGCTGAGCATGTTCATGTACGGGAAGACCATGTCCCGGGCACCGCACATGAGGGGAATGAGGTAGTTGCCGAATCCGCCGAGGAAGAGTGCCGTCAGTAGATAAATAACCATGATCATGCCGTGCATGGTCACGTACTGGTAATACTCGTTCGGTTGGACGAGCGAGAAGGTATCCGGGAACCCGAGCTGAAGCCTGAACAGGAGTGATAGAGTAAGTGCAACTACACCGACGAGAATCGCAGTGATCGCGTATTGCACCGCAATGACCTTGTGATCCTGACTCCAGATGTACTTTGTTATAAAAGTATCCGGATCGTGCATGTGTGGGTCGCTGTCGGCAATTGCGACGTATGCCATTCAGAAACTCCTCCCGGCTTCCGTTAGGAAAGCCGTAATCAACTCGCCAATTATCTTTTGTAGTTGCAAGCTAAAGATCGCTCACCTCAACGTATTCAGGTAGGCGACGACGTCGTTAATGTCCTCATCTGTTGACAGGACATCCGCCAGCATCATCATCTGGTCCCCATAGAGATCCATGCGGTGTGCGCCGCGAATCTCTTCTCGAAAGTTTTTCAGCTGCGTCACCAGATACCAGTCACTCTGTCCAGCAAGTGCCGGGGCGTTCATCGCCCAAATCCCCTCTCCGTCCGCCCCGTGGCAGACGGCGCAATTGGCATATAAATCGGCGCCCTGTTCGATGTCCCCGGAGACCGTGATGGGCGAGGGCTCCGCCCTCAGCGTCTCGATATAGGCGGAGACGTTTCGGACGGCGGTGTCGTCCGGCAGTGCTGCCATGATGGGCCGCATCATGGAGCCGGCGGTGTCCAACTCGTGGGCCCCGCGCACGCCATCTCGGAAATAGTTTAGCTGGCGCTCAACGTAGCGGGCGTTGAGCCCTGCAATTCGGGGTGCGTTGAGGGGCTGCATACCGGCGCCCTGCGTGCCGTGGCAGGCCCCGCACAATGCGTAGTTCACCTGGCCAAGAGCGGGGTCGCCTGGGCCCTGGGCCATGAGCTCGGCGTAGGTGGGTTGCTCGTCGAGCCAGGCTTCGAACTCGGCTCGCTCGTCCACGACGACGCGACCTCTCATGCCGAAGTGGGCGAGACCGCAGAGTTCTTCACAGAGGATTTCGTACTCGCCCACGACCGTTGGCGTAAACCAGGTGTAGGTGACGTGCCCAGGTACGAGATCCATCTTCACTCGGAATTGAGGCACGGCAAAGTCGTGGAGGACGTCCTTAGACCGGAGCCAGGCCTGTACCGGCTGGTCCACTGGCAGATGGACGATGGGGCTCGCGACCAGAATGTCGTCCTGCCCGGCGGGATCCTCAGGGTCCATGCCAAAGGCGTTATCTTCGGTGATGTGGCGGACACCCACATCGCCGAATACGTTGTCCTCGCCCGGAAAGCGGAAGCTCCAATGCCACTGTTGTCCTACTGCCTCGAATTCAGCCGCTTCCTCTGGAACTGTAACGAACTGCCCCCAGACCACGAGTCCGGGCGCGAGCATCGCGATTACGCCCACGGTGGTTATCGCCGTGAGCCATAGTTCAAGCTTCGTGTTTTCTGGTTCGTAGTCGGCTCTGCGGCCTTCCTTGTGCCGGAAACGGATCAAGCAGTAGGCCATGAACAGGTTTGCAGCGACGAAAACGATGCCGGTGACAACAAATGTGATGTCGACCGTGAAGTCGATCAGACCCCAATTGGAGGCCAGGGGGGTGAAATACCAGGGGCTGAAGAAATGGAACAGGAGACTTCCCAGCACCAATACGATTAGGAGAACTGCTAGCGCCATAAGTTGTGAATCCCTGTCGTGACTTGTCTCGAAGCGACTTCGCGTGGGTCGGTCGTTCTTATTCCGTTCTATTCGACAATGAATTTGCCGTTCATGAGGACATTGTGTCCCGGAAAGGAGCAGAAGTAAGTGTAATCGCCACCTGGCTCGAGCCCGGAGATATCGAATGTGACTGAGGCCTCCTCGCCGCCGCCAATCATATTGGTGGCGCCGATGATTCTCGGATCACCCTCGGGCACGTAATTGGGGGGTCCGGCTGCCTGTGCCGCGCTTGCGACCGTCGTGTAATCCGCAGTGGTAGTTAGCACCCAGTTGTGCCCCATCACATTTGCCGGTAGCTGGCCCACGTGCCTCAAGGTGATTGTGACCTCATCGCAGTCTGAACTGACGCGAACCTCCGCTACGCTGTATTGGATGAGGTCATTGCCCTCGATGGTTTGCGAACACTCCTGTCCCCAGGCCGTACCGTAAAACGCTGCCCAGGCGACAAGCGCCCAGGTTGCAAGATGCCGTCTCATTTGAAATTCGCTCCTTTGTTGGAGTTTTGACCCATCCTAACGCTGCCCTGTAACCCCCGCAAACTATCGACCGCCAGCGATTGTGGTCCCCCGGCATAGGTAATTGTTGTGCGATCCGAGGTCTAAGGTGGGCCTCGGGCGGGCATGTTATCAGAACCCCAGCCAGCCGGTAACGGGTAGTCCCGGGTATGGAAATCTATTGTCGTCATCGTTCGGGGAGCGAATACCTTCGCAACTGAGGGTAAGGACCGTCTTTACAAGCGCCCCCAGGGGACCCATTTTTCTTGGAATTCTATTCAAATCATCCCACTTTTATAAAATAATACATAAAGTGGGAAATAAAACATAAAAAAGTCATAAATGGACTTTAAAGTGGGGCTAAATCTCATTATCTATTCAAATAGCGTGAAGTTAGGGTTCCACCGAATCAGGATGGTTGCCTGGTGAGCTGCCTCGGTTCAAAGTAGCCGGAGGATTTAGGGTTCGAGGCATAGATTTGATCGGTTTGCTACAGCGGGTCAGCCAAGGCAGCGTGTTGGTGGAGGGTGAGACCATAGCCGCGATCGGTGCGGGCCTTTTGGTTCTGGTAGGCATCGAGCATGGTGATGGGGTCGCTCAGGCGGAGCGGCTGCTGGAGCGGCTGCTGGCATACCGTGTCTTTCCGGACGAGGAAGGTCGGATGAACCACGACGTCAGGGAGGTGGGTGGAAGCGTTCTTCTCGTACCCCAGTTCACCTTGGCGGCGGACACCCACAAAGGTAATCGACCTGGGTTCTCCCGGGCGGCCGATCCTAGCGTCGGGCAGACGCTTTTCGAGCGGCTCGTGGAATTGGGCCAAAACGTGAAGGTGCCGGTCGTCGCGGGCCGCTTTGGCGCGACCATGCAAGTCAACCTCAGTAACGAGGGCCCAGTGACGTTCTGGCTTCGCGTATCGCCGGACGGCTAGTTGGTCACAGCCGGGAGCCCGCTTTCGCGTATCATTGTCCCTCGGTCCGGATTTGGAGGGTTGAGATGGGATTTGGTGGGATAAGCATGTGGCAGCTGCTGATCATTCTATTGATTGTGTTGCTGATCTTTGGCACCAAGAGGCTAAAGTCCGTCGGCGGTGATTTGGGCGGCGCGCTCAAGAGTTTTCGCACGGCCATGGACACGAACGATGAGGGTGAAGCAGAAGCCGAAGATACCTCGGCTGAGCCCAGCCCGCGACTAGAGGCAGAGGAGCCCGACGCGGAGTTCGCCGAGCAGAAGGACAAGGTACAGAGTAGCGAAACCTAATGTTCGACGTCGGTTTTTGGGAGCTCCTCCTAATCTTCGGCGTGGGCCTGATGATATTGGGTCCGGAGAGGATGCCTCGTGTGGCCGCCCAGGTCGGGCGCTGGGTCGGTCGCGCGCGAAGAACCGCCACCCAGCTCAGGCGCCAGCTCCAGCGCGAACTGGAGCTCGATGAGTATATGAACACACGGCCGCCGCCGACAAAACCGCCGCCTAGTCCGAAAAAACCCGAGGCGAGCGACGAATCAACCAAGTCCTCCACGCCGCCGCCCGAGGACGTGCACGCTGAAGCGGCGACGCCTGATATTTCGAGCGGCGGGAAAGACGGCGGAGACGAAGCGTTGGAACGAGAAAACCAAATCCTCTCACCTGACCAGGTTTCTGAATCCCAGGCGGCGGCAGTCGAGGAAGAACCATCAAAGAGTTCATGAGCCCGGAGAGCGGCCAGCAAAAAGACGAAGAGCTTGCCGAGGGTACCCTGGTCTCCCACTTGGTGGAGCTGCGAACGCGGCTCATCCGCTCGGCGTTGGCTGTGCTAGTAATCTTCGTGTGCCTAGTACCCTTTGCGGAGCGAATCTTCACCCTCATCGCCACGCCCTTGATGGAACGTCTCCCGGAAGGGGCTACGATGATCGCGACTCAGGTTGCGTCTCCGTTCCTCACTCCCTTCAAGATGAGTCTTTTCGTGGCTGTGTTTCTTGCGATGCCCGTGTTGCTCTATCAAGTGTGGCTGTTCGTTGCTCCCGGGCTATACCGTAAGGAGAAGCGTTTTGCCTATCCGCTTTTGCTGTCAAGCATTGTGCTCTTTTATGCTGGCGTAGCTTTTGCCTATTACGTCGTTTTTCCATTGATGTTCGCGTTCTTTGCGGGTGTAGCGCCTGAGGGCGTGACGATGATGACGGACATCAGTGCCTATCTGGATTTCATCCTGACAATATTCTTTGCATTCGGCTTGGCGTTTGAGGTTCCGATCGCCACTGTGATGCTTGTGTGGAGTCGGCTCGTATCTATCGAGACGTTAGGTAAGGCTAGAGCTTATGTTTTTCTGGGAGCTTTTGTCCTCGGCATGTTGCTGACGCCCCCGGACGTTATATCGCAAACTCTCCTGGCTGTGCCGGTCTATCTACTCTACGAGAGCGGGCTCATTCTGGCGAGAGTCTTCGGGCCGGAGGGCGACTCCTCTGACGAGCCGCCCAAAGACGAAACCACGGGCGCGTGATCGCCGACGTACCATGAGCAACCTAGCGAATACCCCAACGGTACCCAAGGAGTTGTTCGGTCATCCTAGGGGACTGGCGACGCTCTTCATGACCGAGATGTGGGAGCGCTTCAGTTATTACGGCATGCGGGCCCTGTTGGTCCTCTTCATGGTGGCGGCGATAGAGGACGGTGGCCTGGGGCTTTCCGATCAAACGGCAACGGCCATTTATGGCCTTTATACCGCGGCCGTTTTTCTCGGCTCCCTACCAGGAGGCTGGATCGCGGATCGTTTGATGGGCGCCCAAGCCGCAGTGTGGGTCGGCGGCTTTATCATCATGTGCGGGCACTTTATTCTCGCGATACCGAGCGACTCGGTTTTTTTCCTAGGGCTCATAGTCATCGTTCTGGGCACCGGTCTTCTGAAGCCCAATATCACCGCGATTGTCGGCCAGCTTTACGAGCCGGATGATCCACGGCGCGACAGTGGATTCACGATCTTCTATATGGGGATCAACCTCGGTGCTGCGCTGGGGCCGTTGGCCTGTGGTTGGTTGGCCCTGCAGAACTGGCACTATGGGTTCGCGGCGGCGGGCTTCGGCATGCTGTTCGGTCTGGTTCAGTTTCGCTTGACGCGTCACTATTTGGGAGACGCTGGGCTCGGGCCTGATCCATCCGTCCGACCAAGTGATGCCTTCCGGCGCCGAGCGTGGTCGACGATCGGAGTGTGTGTTGCCTTGATTGGTTTCTTTATGGTCGCCGGTATGACGGGCTGGTTGCGTTACGACCCCATACGACTGGCCCAAGGCGCTAGCTATGCGATTGTTGCCGTCGCCGTTCTGTACTTCGCATACATCTTTGCTTTTAACGAGCTGGATAAACACGAACGCGGCAGAATGATCGTCATTTTCGTTCTGATCAGCGCCGCAACTGTGTTCTGGATCGGCTCGGAGCAGGCCGGTTCTTCGCTGAATCTGTTTGCGCAGCGTTACACGATCAGGGAGTTTGGGGCCTTCGCCGTTCCCGCGAGCTGGTTTCAGTCCTTAAACCCGGCGTTCATTATCCTTCTGGCACCCCTATACTCGATGTTATGGGTGGCGCTGGCTCGGCGTCACTTGGACCCCAGCTCGCCCTTGAAGCTCGGGATAGGCTTGATCATTCTCGGCCTGGCCTTCGTAGTGATGATCGGTGCGGCAGGGCTCGTCGCTTCCGGTCAACAGGTCCTGCCCTCGTGGCTTATTTTCACGTACTTGCTCTTAACTATGGGTGAGCTGGCCCTGCATCCGGTGGGGTTGAGCGCGGTCACCAAGCTTGCGCCGCGACGGCTTGTCGGCCAGATGATGGGTGTATGGTTTTTATCGCTGTCCCTTGGCAGCATTTTGGCCGGATTGTTTGCGGGAGAATTCAGAGCCGACGCCGTGGATGAGATGCCCGGATTGTATCTGCAACTCGTTCTGATGACGGTAGGAGCCGGACTAGCTTTGATGTTGCTGTCCAAGCCGTTGAAGCGCCTGGCGGGGGGTGCTCGCTAGCCGTGTTTCCCCGCCCGGTGGCTGCGCCGCTGCTGAGTTGCACAACCTGAGAGACGAAGAAAGCAAACTCAAACGAGGGTGTCTTGATGTCTGCAGCTGCGCCGCTTCCCCAGTTAACTCTAAAGGCCATCCTCCTAGGGTTGGTTCTGTCCATGTTGCTGGCTGGAGCTAATGCCTATCTGGGTCTGTTCGCGGGGCTTACGGTTTCCGCGTCGATTCCAGCGGCTGTGATCTCCATGGCGATTCTGAAGCTGTTCAGGGACTCGAACATCCTAGAAAACAATATTGTTCAAACCGCTGCCTCAGCGGGGGAGTCGCTCGCGGCGGGTGTCATTTTCACGTTGCCCGCTTTGATCATTCTCGGGTACTGGGATGTTTTCGAGTACGCATGGGTGAGTGTTATTGCCGGACTCGGGGGTTTGCTCGGTGTGCTTTTCACCGTGCCGTTACGTCGCTCGCTTATCGTCGAGGAGGAGCTAGCCTATCCTGAGGGGACAGCGACGGCTGAAGTGCTCAGGGTCGGCGCAAAACCTGCTCAGGGTGCTAAGTTCCTCGCAATCGCGGCTATGCTCGGTGCACTGGTGAAGCTGTCGGAGACTGGTTTTCGACTCTGGGCCGGTGCGACACAAGCCGCAACCTATCTCGGCTCCAGTACGATTGCCTACGTCGGCATCAATCTATCGCCGGCTTTGATAAGCGTTGGTTTTATCGTGGGGCTCAATATCGCGGTACTCGTCTTTCTAGGGGGTGCGATTTCTTGGTACCTGGCGATCCCAATTTACTCGACCCTGTTTCTAGAGAATGATCCGATGCTCGCCGCGAGCTTCGCCTCCGGCGCGGAACCTACGGACCTCGCCTTCGCTATCTGGACCTCCAAGATCCGTTACCTTGGGGTGGGCGCCATGTTGATCGGGGGGATCTGGGCGTTGGTCTCTATGCGGGGCTCTTTGCTCTCAGGTATCAAGAGCGGTCTGCGATCTCGCCACATCGATGGGGGCACCGCCTACGATCATCGGCAACACGACACGCCGATGAAGTTTGTTCTTTGGGGAACCGCGGCATTAGTCGTTCCCATTTTCTTTTTGTTCCAGGCCATTGTCGGGACCCTGGGCGTCGCGCTGGCAATGACCGTGATTATGGTGATCACGGGTTTCTTGTTCTCATCAGTAGCGGCCTACATGGCCGGGTTGGTGGGATCCTCTAACAACCCTATTTCCGGAATCACCATCGCGACCATACTCTTTACGTCACTCCTACTCGCTTGGCTCATGGGCGGCGACACGGTGAGTGGACCAGCGGCCGCGATCATGGTGGGTGCGGTGGTTTGCTGCGCGGCCGCGATTGCGGGCGACAACCTCCAAGATCTCAAGGCGGGCTACCTCGTGGGCGCAACTCCTTGGCGCCAGCAGTTGATGCAGGGCGTCGGGGTCGTGTCCGCCGTTTTGGTCATTGCACCTATATTGAACCTCCTCCTACAGGCCTACGGGATTGGTGCCCCGACCGCGGAGCAGCCCAACGCTTTGCTGGCGCCCCAGGCGACCCTGATGGCCTCGGTGGCGGAAGGCGTCTTTGGGGCCGGGTTGCCTTGGGATATGGTCATCATAGGCGTCGGTATCGGCGCCGGAATCATTGCGCTAGACGAGGGCCTCAAGGCGCGCCGATCGAGCTGGCGTGCGCCCGTGCTGGCGGTGGCGGTTGGAATCTATCTGCCGCTTCAGTTGTCAACGGCGATACTTGCGGGAGGGCTGGTTGCCCATTTTGCGGCGCTTAACGTTGCGGCGACAAAAAGCGGTGAAACGACGTTCCGCAACGGCACGCTGTTTGCGTCCGGACTGATAACCGGGGAAGCTCTGATCGGGATCTTAATGGCCGTTCCCATCGTCGCCAGCGGCGACCCGGATATCATCGCGTTGTCCTTAGAGTTGCCCAGCGGCGTTGGGTTGCTCGTCATGGTCGCCCTTGTGGCTTACCTCTATAGAGTGGCGACTCGGAGCAGGGCTAGCGACTGAGGCATCACGCAACCTTCGTCAGTATTGTTACGGCTGAAGGCGGGGTTGGCGAGCCGCAGACGGTTGCCCATATAGACATTGGTCGGTCCGCTGAAGACCGCGGTCGCGGAAATTACGCCCTAGCCCGTGACTGCTCGATCGAATGGTATAGGGGCGGTCAGAGTTTGTTTGCGCATAGCCAGTAGTTACAGTCTAGGCCGCTGTGTGTTGAGCTAACGCTCTTTAGCTTCTGCGCAGGCTATACAGAGCCTAGTAGTTGGATCTAGCTTCAGCCGTTCTGGATGGATTGAGGTATCGCATTCCGGGCACAGCCCGTAGTCATTGTTATTGATTCTGCTGAGCGCAGCGGCAATGCTGCGAAGCTGCAGATTCTGGCGACGTTGCACCTCGATCGACATTGACTGTGCCTGCAGCGCATCCATACGCGATAGTCGACCGACTCGCGCTTGATCGAGTTCGACTGTCTGCGCGGCTTCATCGACCGTCGACTGCAGCGCCTCGAGTTTGTCCCGCAGTTCCAGCAATTTCTGCCGAAAATAATCAAGATTGAGCTTGGCTTCGGTCATGTCAGGCGCGCTGCCGCGCGTCGCGCCGGCGTTCTCCCTCGGTTAGTAACTTCTTGCGCAGACGAATACTCGTCGGTGTTACCTCTACGAGCTCGTCGTCATCGATAAACTCCAGTGCTTGCTCCAGCGAATAACGTAGCGGTGGTGTCAATACAATATTGTCGTCTGATCCAGCAGCACGGATATTAGTTAGCTGCTTGCCCTTGGTCGGATTTACAGGCAGATCGTTATTGCGGTTGTTGACGCCGACGATCATGCCTTCATAGACAGCCTCTCCATGACTTATCAATAGGTTGCCCCGTTCCTGTAGGTTGAATAAAGAGTAGGCGAGGGCTTTTCCTTTGGTGACGGATACCATCGCGCCGTTATTGCGTTGGCCTATTTCTCCCGGAGCTCGATCATCGTAACGATCGAACACATGATAGATAAGGCCAGTGCCAGCCGTTGCAGTCAGGTACTCAGTGCGAAAACCAATGAGACCGCGCGCTGGGATTCGGTAGTCGAGCCGTACCCGGCCGCGTCCGTCGGGCAGCATCGAAACCAATTCGCCTTTGCGCTCGGCCAGGCGGCTCATAACGGCGCCTTGATGGTCCGCTCCGAAATCGACTGTCAGCTGTTCCCATGGCTCGCAGATCCCGCCGTCGATTTCCTGCTCAATAACCTCCGGTCGTGAGACAGCGAGCTCGTATTGCTCGCGGCGCATTGTCTCGATCAATACCGACAGGTGTAGCTCGCCACGCCCGGAAACGCGAAACTTATCCGGGTCTGCCGTGTTCTCAACACGCAATGCAACGTTATGCTTCAATTCCTGATCGAGACGCTCCCGTATCTGCCGACTGGTCAGGTACTTGCCCTCGTGGCCCGCGAACGGCGATTTGTTGACCTGGAAGGTCATGCTGATTGTCGGCTCGTCGATCTGCAGTGCGGGTAGCGCCTCGGGGTGTTCGCGCGCGCAAACGGTCTCGGAGATCTTGAGATCCTCGATCCCGCTGAACATCACAATGTCGCCGGCGCCGGCAGCATCGATTTTGTTTCGCTGCAACCCCTCGAAACCATAGAGTTCGAGCAGTTTTCCATTGCGTGTTGATCCATCGGGATTGATGATTACGATTGAATCATCGGCGTTGACGTTGCCGCGCGTGATTCGCCCGATACCGAGCACGCCTACGTAGGGGTCGTAATCGAGGCTGGATACCTGTAGCTGCAGAGGGCCGTGAACATCGACGTTGGGAGCGGGCACGTGCGAGATTATTGCTTCGAACAATGGTTCTGTGTCGCCGCTGCGCACACTTGGTTCTCTACTAGCATAACCTTCGAGCGCTGACGCATAGATCACGGGAAAGTCGAGTTGTTCGTCGCTCGCACCTAGTTTTTCGAACAGATCGAACGTCTGGTCCAGGACCCAGTCGGGCCGTGCACCGTCACGATCGATCTTGTTGATGACGACGATGGGTGTAAAGCTGTGCGCGAACGCTTTCTGCGTAACGAATCGTGTCTGTGGCATTGGCCCCTCGACGGCGTCAACCAGTAATAACACGCTATCCACCATAGATAGCACGCGCTCTACTTCGCCGCCAAAATCCGCGTGCCCCGGTGTATCGACTATATTGATCCGCCAGTCCCGCCAGGTGATCGCTGTGTTCTTGGAAAGGATTGTGATCCCGCGTTCGCGCTCCAAATCGCTCGAATCCATCGCTCGTTCGGGAAGTGCGACGCGCGTGTCCGCCTGTTGAAGCAGCTTATCGACTAAGGTCGTTTTGCCATGATCAACGTGGGCGATGATGGCGATATTTCTAAGATAGTCTTGGGCGAGCATGGTAGTTATATCGGAGAGCAGCAACAGAAGCGTGCACAAAAAACATCGCGCCAAAGCGCGGAGACAAAATTGTAGAGTCGGGCCCTGGTGTTGGTGGGCTCGACGAGCCCGATCCTATCTAGCCTCGATGGCAGCCCAGGCGGCGTTTTTCGACGCTGTAGCCTTAGTTCCCGGTGGCCTCCAACGCGATGAGCTCGTCGACGAGGTCCATCAAGGTGTCGTAATTGCCGGCCATGGAGGCATCGGTTGTGTATTTCCCGTTAACGATCACAGTTGGCACGCTGGCGATTCGATAGCGCCGGGAGAGATCATCAGCCCGTTGTAGTTTGGTATGTACTGCAAACGAGTTGAACGCGTTGCTGAAGTCTTCAGGGCTTACGTCGAATTGCCCGAAGAACGCTTGTAGCGACTGCTCCGAGTCGAGGTAGTTACCGTTCACGTGGATCTCTCGAAAGAACGTTGGGTGCATTTCTTCGTCCTTGCCTAACGCTTCTGCTGTATAAAAGGCTCGGGCATGGAGCTGAAGCAGCGGATTCCAAACCGCTGGTACTCGGACGAAGCTAACGTTTGCTGGCAGGTCGGTCTTCCAGCTCTCGAGATACGGGTCAAAGGTGTAACAGTGCGGGCAGCCATACCAGAAGACCTCGGCGACCTCGATCTGGTCTGGGCTGGAACTGGTCGGCTGAGTGGGTGAAAGGCGCTGATAATGTGTGCCCAACTGGAAACTACCCGCTGTCGAGGCGGTATCGGCCTGCGCGAGCACGATGCGTTCCCGCTGTTGGACCTCCGGCATGAGTGTGTCCGCAGCCAACACCTCTTCGGATACGGTAGTTTCTAAGGACTCGCCCCGAGAGCTGAATTGCCAGCCAACAAGGAGTACGGTGACCGCTAGCACTGGTGCAATCAGTCGAGTGATAAGTTTTCCGCCTGTCATTTTTGTACTCCTTCCCGCGCCTATCTGTTAGCGCAGGCCTTGAACATAGCTCGCAACGGCCTGTAACTTCTCTTCAATAAAGCCGCCGATCGGCTGTATTGTGCTCCCGACCAAGGTCAGGTTACCTCGAAAGCTTTCCCCGGCAAACGGCGGCAAATTGTACACTAACACACTGAATCCCAGTGTTTCAGTGACCCTCAGCAGCGAAGCTCCCATGTCTAACTCTTTTAGCCCCTCCTTTATTAAGAGTGCCCACGAGCCTCATCAGTTCCCGAGCGACGTTGGACGAGAGGTCGCGGTGGCGGGCCGCTCTAACTCCGGGAAGTCCACAGCGATCAACGCGATGGTGCAAAGGCGCAATCTCGCTCGGACCAGCAAGACGCCCGGTCGCACGCAACTCATCAATTTCTTCGAACTGGGCGCGGACAAGCGGCTGGTGGATCTGCCCGGGTATGGGTACGCGAAGGTGTCTGAGTCAGTGCGACGGCATTGGCGACGGTTGCTAGAGGCCTACTTTCGTGAGCGGAAATCACTGGTGGGGCTAATTATCACCGTCGACATTCGACGCGGTCTCAATGATCTGGACCTGGTTATGTTGGACTGGGCCGAAGGGGTCAGTGTCCCTGTGGCCGTGCTCCTAACCAAGACGGATAAGCTCAGTCACAGTGCGAGCCTCCGGCAGCGAGCCGAGGTCGCGGGAACGATCTCCTCGTCCACCCCCCTTATCCTTTTCTCGGGGCCGTCGAAGAAAGGAGTCGAGGAGGCACGCGGGGTGCTGGCGGCGTGGCTGGAGCACGAGGTTGGGGCCTAAATAAAAGATACCCCGGGTGCGAAATTCGGGGGGACACACCCGGGGTTGAGGTCCCCGGTATGGGGTAACCGGGGAAAACCGCTACGCTAGGGGAGGATAGCGGGGGTCGTTTTTAGCACGCCCGAAGATTTAGTCTCGTCTGCTGTGAAAAAGTTCCGCGGCGCGATCTGCCCGATTACCTCGGGGGTTAGTGGGCCTCGTCCCAGTTGGAACCTAACCCCCACTCCACCTTTAGAAGTACATCCAGCTGGGCGGCCGCCTCCATGATCTTCGCGACCTCCCTGGCGCAGTCTTCCGCGGAGTCCTCGGCGACTTCGAGCACCAGCTCATCATGGACCTGCATGATCAGGCGGGCATCGATGTCTCCCTCTCTGAGCCATTCATCCACTTTGAGCATGGCGCGTTTGATGATGTCTGCGGCGGTGCCCTGCATCGGTGCGTTAATAGCGCTGCGCTCCGCATACTGTCGCCGTTGATGGTTGCGGGAGGTGATTTCAGGCAGGTAGAGGCGACGCCCGAAAACGGTGGATACGAACCCTTGTTCGCGAGCACTCTCTCGGGTCTCGTCCATGTAGCGCTTGACCCCTGGGTAACGGGCGAAATACAGGTCCACGTAGTCCTGCGCTGCCGAGCGTTTGATTCCCAATTGCCTGGCGAGCCCAAACGCGGACATTCCGTAGATGAGGCCGAAGTTAATCGCTTTTGCTGAGCGACGCTCGGATTCGGTTACCTTGTTCCTCTCGACGCTGAACACCTCCGCGGCCGTCGCTCGGTGGATATCTTCGTCATCAGCGAACGAAGTCAGCAGGCCCTCGTCCTGAGACAGATGCGCCATGATGCGCAGCTCGATCTGCGAGTAATCTGCCGCTAGTAGCCGGTAGCCCTCTGGGGCTATGAAGGCTTGCCTGATTCTGCGGCCCTCTGGGGTACGAATCGGAATGTTCTGCAGATTGGGATCCGATGAGGAGAGCCGCCCAGTTGCTGCCACTGCTTGGTGATAGGACGTATGGATTCGGCCGGTACCCGGATTGATCTCCAGCGGCAGCTTGTCCGTATAGGTTGATTTCAGCTTAGATAACGACCTATATCGGAGGATGAGGCTCGGCAGCTCGTACTCGGCCGCGAGCTCCTGGAGGACGCTTTCCGCCGTGGAGGGTTGCCCCTTGGGGGTCTTGCCGAGCACGGGTAATCCCAGACGCTCGAATAGGATTTCCTGGAGCTGCTTTGGGGAGGCGAGGTTGAAAGGCCCACCGGCCTCGGTGTGCGCAGCGGCTTCGGCTTCCATCATGGTCTGTGTCAGTTCCTGGCTCTGAAGGCGCAGCATTTCGGCATCAACGAGAACGCCGTTGTATTCCATTTTTTGCAGCACGTTCATGAGCGGTTGCTCAATCTCCAGGTACAGGCGCTCGAGCTCCGGTATCTTCTGGAGCTTCGGCCACAGGGTCTGGTGGATCTGCAGTGTGATGTCGGCGTCCTCCGCTGCGTAAGGCGCTGCTGTTTCGATATCCACCTCATCGAAGCCGATCTGCTTAGCGCCCTTCCCCGCCACCTCTTCGTATTTCGTCGTCTGGACGGCGAGATATTTCGAGGCCACCGAATCCATGTCGTGACGCGTCGCGGTGGAGTTGAGCACAAATGATTCCAGCATCGAGTCGTAGGCGATACCGTCTAAGCGAATCTGGTGGTTCAGGAAGACGTGAGCGTCATATTTCAAGTGATGCCCAAGTTTCTTCGCGGGTCCTTCGAGCCATGGCTTCAGTGCCTCCAATACCCGATCCCTGTCGAGCTGCTCGGGTGCGCCCGGGTAACGGTGTGCCAACGGGATGTAAGCGGCGGTACCGGGTTCCGTAGCAAGGGAGAGGCCAACGATCTCCGCACGCATGTAATCGAGACTGGTAGTCTCGGTATCGATGGCGACCAGCTCGGCGGCCTCGATTCTCGCCAACCAGTCCTCTAGGTGCTTTTCGGTCATAAGAGTTTCGTAATCGACCTGGTTGGATCCCAGTTCCGGCTCCGCCCGAGGCTCGTCTACGCGCCGGAGCAGGTTCCGGAGTTCAAGCCGCTGGTAGAGTGATCGCAGCTTTTCGGTGTCGGGTGCTTGGAGCTTCAGACTATCCAGCTCGACGGGTAGAGTCACGTCGCAGACGATGGTCACCAGCTCCTTGTATAGAGGGAGGGTATCGATGCTCTCGCGGAACCGCTCACCGACTCTTCCGCCCACCTCGCCGGCATGAGCCTGCAGGGTCTTGAGATCACGGTGCTCGTTGAGCCATTTCGCGGCGGTCTTTGGTCCAACGCTCGGTACTCCAGGAATGTTGTCCGAGGTATCCCCAACGAGTGTCAGAAAATCAACGATCTGTTCCGGCAAGACGCCGAATTTCTGGCGGACCCCCTCGGCGTCCATTCTCGTGTCGCTCATTGTGTTGACCAGTGTGACGTGGTCGTTGACCAGTTGCGCCATATCCTTGTCGGATGTGGAGATGAGCGTGGTGAGTCCGGCACCGGTTGCCTGGTTGGCCAGAGTGCCGATCACGTCGTCCGCTTCTACGCCGCTGACCCTCACGACAGGGATTCCGATGGCCTCCACGGCCTCTAGCAGAGGCTCGACCTGGGGACGTAAATCCTCGGGCATCGGCGGCCGGTTCGCTTTGTAGTCCGCGTAAAGATCGTTGCGAAAAGTTTTGCCCGGCGCGTCGAAGACGACGGCGATCCGCTCGGGCTCGAAGTCATCCAGAAGCTTGTAGAGCATATTCAGGACGCCGAACACGGCTCCGGTCGGTTCACCCTTGCTCGAGGAAAAAGCAGGGAGCGCGTGGTACGCGCGAAACAGATACGACGAGCCGTCGACCAGTACGAGCGGCTTGTCTCCCGACGTTTTGGGAGAGTCCTTCACGGGCGTGGACTTTGCACTAATGTTTCAGGTGTCATTGCCTGAGGATTCTTCCTCCTCGGAGGCTTCTTCGTCCGTTGGTGTGCCGGTTGCCAGCGCTTCAGAGGGCTCGGACTGAGGTGAAACGAGCGTGAGTGGCCCCTTCTGTCCACAACCTTCCAGCACTACGAAAATAAGAACGAGTGATATTACGTAGGCGGCTCGGGCGAGTGTCATGAAGGGTATTCTCTCACGCCACACCGTCGCCGATATTAGTCGTCGTCGAGTGAGCGTGCCACGACTCGATAGGCCTCGCGGAAGGGGATCCCTTCACTTATCGCAAGTTGATTAGCGCGCTCCGCAGCTGTGAGCGCGGTGTCCAGCCTAATGTTCTCCGGGCGAAAGGCGATCCCTCCGAGTGCGTGAGCCATGATTGCTAGCGTATCCTCCGCCAGATCCACGACTCGAAACAACGGCGCCTTGAGTCTTTGCAAGTCCCGTTGATACCCGGAATTGAGCTTCGTCGTGATTGCAAATATCTCCGCAAGGGCCCCTGTTGCGACGGCCTCGGTACTGCGCACTAGCTCGAATACATCGGGATTTCGCTTCTGCGGCATGATAGAGGACCCTGTGGTCATGTCCTCTGGTAAGGACACGAAGGCGAATTCGCTCGTGTAGAACAGCAGCAGATCGGCGGCCAGGCGTCCTAGATCCCCTAGCAGCAACGCCACCTCGAAAACGAGCGTGGCCTCTGCCTTACCCCGACTGAGCTGCACGCTTGTTACAGGGTTCTGGTTGCTCGCGAATCCGAGCGATTCACGTGTCGCCTCGCGATCGAGGTCGATACCGGGCGCCCCGTACCCTGCGGCTGAGCCAAGCGGGTTGAGATCGGCGCGTCTTTTCCCAGTGTCGAGGCCATCGGCGTCGTCGCGTAGCTCTGCGGCAAAGCCCTCAGCCCAGAGTCGGACCGAGCTGGGCATGGCCGGTTGCATGTGGGTGTAGCCCGGTAATGGGAAATCACCCTGGCGTTCGGCAAGGGTATCTAAGGCACGGGCAACCGTCTCAGCGCCTTCTCGGAGCGTGTCGGCGGCATCTTTCATGTACAGACGCAGTGCAGTGAGGACCTGGTCGTTCCGGGAGCGTCCTAGGTGTATACGCCCCCCGGCCGGCCCGATTTTTTCTATGAGCCGGGACTCGAGCGCCCCATGGGCGTCTTCCTCCTCCAGCGTAATGGCCCATTCGTCGCGAGCATGCTGTTCTCCCAGCTCTTTGAGGCCAATGCAGATAGCTTCGCAGTCTTCTGAACTTAACAAGCCCTGTTGGGTGAGCATTCGCGCGTGGGCTATGGAAGCGAGTACGTCGTAGCGGACCAGCCGTTGATCGAGGCGGTGATCGTCCCCCGCAGTGAACTTAAGAATCCGTTGATCCAGCGGCGTTCCCTTGTCCCATAATTGGCTCATGTGACGCTAACCTTGTTCTGCCGGGCTGAGGTTTTCTATGTCGTTGACGACTAGCGTCCCCATACCTTCGTTCGTAAAGATCTCGAGCAGCAGGCTGTCGGCAAGGTTGTAGGAGATCACGTGGACTCGGGGGACGCCGCCATTGAGCGCCCACTCAATCGCTGCTGCCTTTGGTAGCATCCCATCAGCGAGCCGGCCCTCGTCCCGAAGCTTGGTCAATCCGGAGACGTCTAGATAAGAGATCACCGAACGAGGGTCGTCGACCGACTCTAATATGCCCGCCGCGCCCGTGGCGAACATTAGCTTCTCTGCGCCGAGGGCTACTGCGATTGCCGCGGCGACCGTATCCGCATTGATGTTCAACAAAGTTCCCGACTCATCGGCGGACAAAGGGCTGATAACCGGGATCAAATCGTTATCCAACTGTTTCAAGATAATGCTTGTATCCACCTCGTCGATGTCACCGACAAATCCGTAGTCCACGGTCTCGCCGGAGTCGCTGGAGACTGGTGGACGCTTGTGCGCTCTGATCAGGCCCCCGTCGACACCGCTTATGCCGACAGCGGGGATAGAGAGATCCCTGCAGGCTGCCAGGAGGCGCGTGTTGATCTGACCGTTCAATACCATCATCGCTATTTCGAGTGAGCTTTCGTCAGTTACGCGGCGGCCGTCGACGAACTCGGTGGTGACGCCGAGAGCTTCAGCCAGCTTCGTGGATTGAGGACCGCCCCCGTGCACCAGGACGACTCGGATACCGACCCCCTGGAGAAGGCCGACTTGCTCCATGATCGTGCGGGTTCCCTCGGGTGTGGCGAAAGCATCGCCGCCCGCTTTCAGCACGAAAATTTTACGCTTGAACATCCGAATATACGGCGCCGCTCGTTTCAGTGCGTTCACCGCAATAGCTCTCTCGTTTCTGTTGAGTCGTGGCATGATCAGGCTAACCGCTCAACATGCTATGGAGCACTGCCATCTGAGCCTTCATACGATTATTGGCTTCTTGAATAACGACACTGCGGGGGCCATCCAGGATTTGATCTGCCACGACGACGCCGCGTCGCACGGGTAGACAGTGCATAAAGCGACAGTCTTTGCGAGCGTTATCGAACCAGGGCTCATCGACGCACCAGTCTACCAGCTCCTCACGAAGCGCCTTGTCGCCTGGTCGGTCACCGTAGTGAGATGTGGAGGACCAAGATTTGGCGTAAATAACGTGGGCGCCTTCCATAGCTTCTCGCCGATCAGTTGTTTCACTGACGCTGCCGCCGTTCGCACTGGCGACCTCGCGAGTCTTTTCCATAATGCTTTCCGGCAGCTCGAAGCCAGGGGGTCGCAAAATAACCGTGTCCATCCCGCGTTGGGCAGCCATCTGGACGGTAGCTGCCGGAACCGCGAGTGGCAGGGCTTGCGGGTGATAGGCCCAGGACAGAACGAAGCGCCCGCCTTGAGCCGGAATGCTCAGATCATCCAAGGTCTTCCAGTCCGCCAGGCTCTGACACGGGTGTTGGATCGCCGACTCCATATTGATTAGCGGGACGTTCACCAGTGAGGCGAGGTTGTCGAACTCCCGGTCCGCCAGGTCGTCCTCGAGGTTCCTTCTTTCGGCAAACGCTCGGATGCCGAGGGCATCACCATAGGAGGCTATCACCGGGACCGCTTCGCGTATGTGCTCTGCGGCTGCGCCATCCATGACGATCCCGGGACGGGATTCTAGGCCGTGAATGGACATTTCCGGGGATATCACGAACGAGCCGCCGCCCAGACGAGACATCGCCGCTTGAAAGGAGGCGAGTGTGCGCAAGGAGGGGCTGAGGAAAAGGAGAGACAACACCTTGCCTTCCAGGGCACGCGGTTCCGGTTCGCGTTCGAGCCGTTTGGCCAACTCCAGCAGAGCTTTGACTTCCTCCACTGAGAAATCAGTTAGATCATTGAAGCGATTCACAGTTCAGCTCCTGTAGCGCCTGGACGAGCGAGTCCACGTGCTGGTCTTCGAGAATAAGGGGGGGTAGCAAGCGCAGGACGTGGGGGTCTGCGCTCGTTCCGGTCAGGATGTTGTTCTCAAGCAGTGCGTCCCGCACCCGGCTCGCGGGGGGCTCCGTCTTTAGGCCGATTAGGAACCCGGCTCCCTGAATGCCGGTGACTGGACCGCATACACACTTCGCTTGAATTAGTGCGGCGACCTTTCGAACCTGTGCTAACAACTCTTCTTCCTGGATGACCTCGAGGATGGTCTTGATCGCGGCGCAGGCTAAAGGGCCACCACCGAACGTTGATCCCATCGCTCCGGCTCCGAGATCGGCAGCCAGGGGGTCGGTCATCAGCAATGCGGCACATGGGAATCCGCCGCCGAGCGCTTTGGCTGTAGTCAGCATGTCTGGTTGTACGTCATAAAGATCGGCGCCGAACGGCGTTCCCAAGCGCCCGACTCCGGTTTGCACCTCATCCAGTATCAACAGCGAGCCGTGCAGATCGCACACTTCTCGCGCTGTCTTCATGAACTCCGGAGAGAAATCGAATGCGCCCGCCACGCCCTGAACGGGCTCGATGATGACGCCGGCCGTGTCATGACTGACAGCCTCGTGAAGTGCGGCTATGTCGTTGCGCGGCACGAACCTCACTTCGAAAGGCGTGGTTGGAAATCCATACCAGCTCCCTTCTGACCCCCAAGTGACAGCCGCCGCGGCCGCCGTGCGTCCGTGGAACGCGTGTTCTACCGCCACGATTGTCGAGCGCCCAGTTGCTTGAAGTGCAATTTTCAAGGCATTCTCGTTCGCCTCGGCGCCGCTGTTGACGAAGAACACGCGAGTTAAGTCCTCAGGGGCAAAAGCTGCGAGACGTTCCGCTGCCTCGTCCCTGATACGCAACGCCATCAAGTTGCTCTGAAAGAGCAGTTCACGGGCCTGTTTGCTGATCGCCTCGGTGAGTCGCGGGTGACCATATCCGAGAGACGCGACCGCATGTCCGCCGTAGAGGTCGAGCACCCGTCGACCGGTTTCATCGTGCAGGTAAACGCCCTGGCCTGCGGAAGGCGCGAAGGGCACCGTCGGGTAGACCTCGCTCAGGTTGGCGGCCGGGCTCATCACACCCACCCGGCCGGTGCCACCACGAGTCCCTCCGAGTCAGGCCAGTCCGAGAGGCGATTAACCCACTGAATGGCGCCGCCGGCGGCGCCTTTGACGAGGTTGTCTAGAACGCAGCAGATAGCGATCGTGCCGTTTTCGACGTTCACACTCAATACGGCGTTGTTGGTGCCGACGATGTCCTTGAGCCGCGGGGGAGAAGGCGCAACGTGCACGAAGTCCGAGTTCGCGTAAAAGTCAGCCAGCGCAGCGGCGATTTCTTCGCCGATAACCGATCCTGCGCACTGAGAAAAAATTGTGGCATGGATTCCTCGGGCGAACGGCCCGGACTGTGGAACGAAATGCAGGGCAATGTCCCGTCCGCTGGCTGTGCGCGCCAACTCACAGACCTCTGGCTGGTGACGATGCCGCAGCGGTTGATAGGCGAAGAGATTGCTCTGGCGCATTGGGTGGTGAGTCGTGTCGCGTGGGGTACGCCCTGCACCGGTGCTACCGGTTACAGCACTGACGAAAAACTCCGGCTGCGCTAGTCCCAGCGACAATAGCGGAACGATTGCGAGCAACATGGCCGTCGCGAAGCAGCCAGGTTGCGCCGCGTGAGGTGTCTCGAGCGAATCTAAGTGCTCTGGGACCGCGCAACTAAAAGATGCGAGTCGATTGGGCGCCAGGTGCGCTTGCCCGTAGACCGTGGAGAAGCCTTCGGCGGAGGCGTACCGAAAGTCGGCGGATGCGTCGACCACTGTCATCTGGAGGTTGTTTTGCTCAGCCTTTTCCAGCAGCTGGTCCACCAATGTGGAGGATGCCCCGTGGGGGGCCGCTGAGACGACAATCCAACGAGGCGATTCGCTCAACCCCTCAAGGGCCTGCTGCATGGATATGAAACGTTCGCCGGGGTAGAGAGTGGCGAGATGTCCGAACGCCAAGGCGATCTCTTCGCCTTGGCGGCTGCTCGACACCGTGCCCGCTAGTTCCAGCCGCGGGTGCTGGGCGATCAGACGCAAAAGCTCGCCGGCGACATAGCCCGAACCGCCTAAAACAATGACTGGCAGCGTCTCGGTCATGGCGTGACCTCAGTCGATGCTGATGCGAGACCGACTTGATCCTGGATCAAATCGCCCAGGGCTGCGCCTTGTGTCAACGCGTTCGCTGCGCGAACGTCGAGTCTTCGTTCAATGATTTCAATGCCGACCTGATTGTCCGTGGCCGGACCCGTCACGGCGACAGGCTCGATGTCGAACTCCTCGCGGAGCAGCTTCACGCCTCCCAACGCCCCCACGGGATCGTTGGCACATAGGATCAGGGCACTCAAGGCATTGCGCACTTCCGTATCTAAAAGGATCGCCTCGACGCCGTACGCTCCGATCAACCCGTCGCCCAATTCGAACACAATGACATCCGGATCTTCCCCCGCAAGCCCGACTAAGAGCTTTCGCGTTAATCCTGGTGCATTGTCTGACGTCGTGCAGACCACGCCGTGATCGGAAAATATGCCTGTATTTCGGGCGCCGGCATCTTCCATGGCAAGAATGTCGCGCTGCAGCGCGACCCCGGTGGCCTTGAAGGCGTCTACGGTGAGACCGCGTTGCGATAAACGACTGATAACAGCACAGGCAGCCGCGGTTTTTCCCGAGTTCATGCAGGTTCCGGCGAAGGCCACGATTGGAATGCCGCGCACGTCCAATGGTGACGGATCAGCAACTGGGATGTTCTTAACTCGCGCTGGTACGCCGATCCGTTCCCCAAGGTAAGGGAAGTCCAGCGCCACGCCGAGGACCCGGCAATCGAAAGGTTGACCCTGATTGGGATTGATGGAGTCGCATATCCCGAGTACGCCGCCGAGATTTAGAAGCTGCACGACGTCGCCCGGGGTGAGCTGTTCGGGGATATGGCCGGAGTAACCGAATAGCGCTTTGCGGTGCCCTAACGCGCCAACGATAATGTCGCCTTGCTTAACTTGCGCCATTCGCCCGCTGGTCAACTCGAGGGTGTTGTAGCGCGACTTGTTGTTCAAGATCTCCACCGCGATGAGGATCCCTTCCTCGCAAGGGATATCTGGGCTGATTCGGATCTCTCGCCCGATTTCGGTATCGATGGCGACGGACGCGATCTTGTCCACGACAATGGAACGCACGACCTCAATCTCCCTGTTGGTCTTGTGCACGGGTGTGCAACATCCCTGGCAACGCCAGGATTCTCGAAAAGCCCACTGCGTCCTCGGCCGTCCACTCTCCGGCGGATTCCCCGTATTGGCCTCGGCTGGCAGCCATCAGCGAATGGGGTGACTCCACTCCACTCACAAACACATGGCCGGGCCGAAGGACACAATGTGCGACGCCACTCACCCAGGTCTGGGAAGACTCGAGCAGCGCCTCGATGTCGCGGCACACGGGGTCCAACTGCTTACCCTCGTGAACGAAATCACCGTATGCCTGGCTGACTTGGTCCTTGATGCGTTGCTGGAGCGGGGAGAGCGTCAGTTTCTCCAGCTCCCTGTGACACGTGAGTAATATCTCGGCCGACGGCGCTTCGAATGCAACGCGGCCCTTCGTTCCCAAGATGGTGTCTCCCAGATGGATCCCACGTCCGATTCCGAACCGCGAGCCGAGGGACTCGAGTTCCTCAATCAACGCCACCGGGTCCAAGCCCTTACCGTTTAGGGAGACTGGGACCCCCTGAAGGAACTCAATCGTGAGTTCTTGCTGCGGGGCGGGCTCATCCAGCGCACCGGAGCTAAGGACCCAGGCGGATTCGGGGATACTCTGAGCTGAGCCTAGGGTCTCCGTGCCACCGATCGTCACGCCCCATAGACCGCGATTGATTGAATAGGCTGATCCTGCAGCCGGACCGGGCAGGCCGCGGCTTTCGAGATACTCGAGTTGGGCTTCTCGCGCCCAGGCGTGATCCCGAACTGGCGCTAGCACTTCGAGCTTAGGTGCCAGAGTCTTCAACACGATCTCGAAGCGGACCTGATCGTTTCCCGCAGCCGTACACCCGTGTGCGACCGTCTTCGAGCCAAGCTCCTCAGCCAGGCCAGCGAGAAGCTTCGCTTGAATTCCTCTTTCGGCTCCGACGCAAAGCGGATAAAGCTGTCCGCGGCGCACGTTACCCATCACCAAAAACTTCAGGACATCGTTGAAGAACTCTTCCCGGGCTTCGACGAGTACGTGATCGGTAGCCCCGAGTGCGCGAGCTCGTTCCTCCAGTGCGATTGCATCGGCTGCGGCCAAGCCGCCCGTATTGACGGTTACCGTTACCACGGGTCGTTGGTAAGTCTCCATGAGCCACGGCACGCAAAATGACGTGTCCAATCCTCCCGAGAAGGCGAGTACGATCGGTGACTTGTTTTGAGTCATGACGCGACCGCCGTTGACGGGGTTCCACTATCTCTCAAAGTGTCGCGCAGCCGTGTCGCTAGGCGGTTCTGCCGCGCCGCTCCGCTCGTTGCGACGAAAATCGTATCGTCGCCTGATACCGTTCCGACCACTTCCGGCCAGCCGATACGATCCAGTGTGAGAGCGACGCGCTGGGCGGCGCCAATTGCGGTCGTCATCACCAGCAGGTTCGGCCCCGCGGAGCGAATTTCACGGATGAACTCTGCGACGCCGCCTAGCGCTTGCTCGTTGTTCGGGCTGTGCCGCTCAGGCAAGCTGTAGCCATCCCTGAGCTTTGCTGCTCCGAGGTCGCGAAGGTCGCGACTGACACTGGACTGTGTCGCCTCATAGCCTTCTGCACGCAGGAGCTGGACGAGCTCAGCTTGCTGGTGAATCGTGTGGCGCTCCAGTAGCTCGGCGATGACGCGCCGTCGACCCTGTTGTTGAGTGGCTGTGGGCATGGTTTCGTGTTCAATAAAATTGCGCATATAATATATAGTATGTGCAAATAATGCAAAGAATAAGGCATAGTACGTGGATAAGAGAGAGAATATTCACGCTCAGGAGGCGAGATGACAGAGACGTTGGAGACAGTCGAGATCGAAACAGGCCCCAATCCGGCCTGGAGTGTCGTCTGGCTTCACGGCTTAGGCGCTGACGGTCACGATTTCGAACCGGTCGTCGCCGAATTTGATCTACCCGAGGGGGTACGTTTCGTCTTCCCGCACGCGCCGGTTCGTCCCGTCACCATAAACGGTGGTTATCCCATGCGAGCGTGGTATGACATCGTCTCGCTTGATCGAGGTGGTCCGGAGGATGAGGCTGGGATCGGCGCGAGCGCCGATCAGGTGCGGCGTCTCATGGAGATTGAGGCCGATCGAGGTACGCCGGCCAACCGCGTCATCGTAGCGGGGTTCTCGCAGGGAGGCGCCATGGCGCTTCACGCAGGATTAAGGCACCCGGAACCGGTCGCAGGCATCATTGCCCTCTCCTGCTATCTGTTGCTGCCGTCAGCGTTCGCTGAGGAGAAGGCCGCCCCCGAGGGTGTCCCGATCTTTATGGCGCACGGGACCGATGACCCCACGGTGCCCGAGTCCTTCGGTGCTCTGGCCAGGGACCGGTTACGGTCTGAGGGTTACGGGGTGGAGTGGCACACCTATCCGATGGGTCATTCGGTCTGCGTTGAGGAAATTACCGAACTCAGCGACTGGCTGGGTGCTCGCCTGCGGACGCCAAACTGAATCGGAAATCACTGTCACCAGCGCGTGTACCGTCAGGATGATGGCGACGCTCTAGGAAGCGGACGGATCCTGCCTTGGTTACGGTAACGACCGTGGACGAGCGGGTTCCGAAGTCCGAGCCCTCGATGAAGACCCGGGCCTCGCGTTCGCTCGCCGGATCCCTGTCGGAGTTGTTATCCAGGTACTCCCTGTTCTCGAGTATTTCAAGCAGTCCATCGGAGGGGTCTTCGGCCGCCAAAGTGGATTCCAAAGCCGCAGCAGCAAAATTCACCTTCGGCCAGGGAGTGCCCAGCGGTGCGTTGCTGATGGCATAAGCCCCGGGGGAGAGTTGTTGTGGTGCGGTTTGATTGTTGAAGTAATGGAAATCGACACCGTCGAAGAGGAGCAGGTTGTAGGGTCCGTAGTCTTGTTGCTCGGCCCGAAGACTAGAAATGAATTCCTGCGCCGGCACCTCACCTGCGAGGTAATCGGTGACGAGATGGCCCCGGGACTTTGTGTACGTTGCCCCGCTGGGTGACGGAACGTTGGTGACCGCGGCCAGACGACCCGATTGATCAACGGCCAGCCATGTGCCGCCGGCGAGGAGATCCCGGCCGCCCAGAATGTGCGGGGACTCTGTCCACCAGTTAGCTGCAGCAGTGGGCCGCGCGTGATGTTCGTCCCGGTTGGCCGCGAAGACCATCGGATAGTCCCCCGACACGCCAAAAGCAAACGCCGCTAGGCACATTTAGTCAGACCGTAAGGGGGAGTGCTTCGAGGGGCGCACTCAGCTGGACGAAGCGAAGCGATAGGCAGGAGGGGTAATCGCTCCTTGGCAGAGCCAGCGGGCCGTATACAAAGCTCGTCGAGCACACGTCACAGTATGCAAGTCTCAATCTCGCCGGTCTACAATCCCGAACGCCAGAGCCTTTGACCAAAGAGCTTGAGCCAATCGAGCCACGGATGAAAAGTCGGGTCCGTCTGTGGGAGTGAGTATCGTTGGGCCTAGGGCGGCTTTTTCTCTGGCAGCTGAGTAGAATGTTGAGTCCTTTTCGGCCCGATGCCCGGCTCCGAGGTGCAGGACAGTGGACGCGCTGGTTCTCGAACAACTTCGCAAGGTCTACGCTAATGGCGTGGAGGCCCTTTCGGGTATCGACCTGACTGTGAAGGAAGGGGATTTCTTTGCGCTGCTCGGGCCCAACGGCGCGGGCAAGACGACCGTAATCGGGATTGTGACGTCCCTTGTAAACAAGACCACTGGCATCGTATCGGTGTTTGGACACGACCTAGACAGAGAGCGGGAAGCCGCAAAGGCCTGCATCGGCGTTGTGCCGCAGGAGGTCAATCTCAACTTGTTCGAGAAGAACGAGAATATATTGATCAACCAGGCTGGCTACTACGGCGTGCCACGGTTGGTGGCCAAGCGGCGTGCGGAGAAGTACTTGAAGGCGGTTCACCTGTGGGATCGACGCGACGATATCGCCCGGAATCTCTCCGGCGGCATGAAGCGACGGCTGATGATTGCGCGGGCGCTGGTCCATGAGCCCCGACTTCTGATCCTCGACGAGCCCACCGCAGGTGTCGACATCGAGATCCGCCGATCGATGTGGGATCTCATAAGAGAGATCAACGATATCGGGGCGACCATTATTCTGACGACACACTACTTGGAAGAGGCTGAGAGGCTCTGCCGAAATATCGCGATTATCGATGAGGGGCGCATCATCGAGAACGACACGATGGTCAGCGTCGTTAGGAAGCTGCAACGCGAGGTGTTTGTGCTGACCCTGGAGGAATCCATGCGGGAGGCACCGGTCCTTGATGGTTATGAGGTTCGCTTGCGCAATGAGCATGAGATTGAGGTGGAGGTGATAAGGGATCAGGGCCTCAACGCGCTTTTCGAAGCAATCTCGGCCAAGTCTCTTCATGTTTCGAGTATGCGAACGCGCTCCAACCGGCTGGAGGAGCTCTTCATGCGCCTCGTAAAGACCAAAACAGGGGGCGCCACCGGACCGGCGGACCCACAAGGTTCACAATCGGGACGGCCAAATTGATGTCCGTCGAACCAACACCGGGTGCCGAGAACATGACAGGCGGGAGGGCTTCAGAGCCGGACCTCTTTCGCATAAATCTCGTCGGGTTGAAGACGATAGTAGTCAGGGAGGTCCGCAGAGTGTTGCGGATATGGGTCCAGACGATTGTGCCGCCGGCGATCTCGATGACTTTGTACTTTGTTATTTTTGGTAGCCTGATCGGCAGCCGGATCGGTGAGATGGGCGGGGTGCCCTACACGACCTTTATCGCACCCGGCCTCATCATGATGTCCGTCATCACGAACTCATTCGGTAACGTCGTGTCGTCTTTCTTCTCTGGAAAGCTACAACTGCATCTTGAGGAGACGCTCGTGTCTCCCCTGTCCTACACCACGATCATAATGGGCTACGTCGCCGGCGGCGTTTTGCGCGGTCTGGCGGTTGCCGCACTGGTCACAGTCGTTGCATCTTTTTTCACCGAGCTTCATGTTGAGCGTCCGTTGATCACGGTGTCGGTGGTCGTGTTGACCGCAATCGTGTTTTCCCTAGCCGGGTTGCTGAACGGAATATTCGCGAAGAGCTTCGATGATATCTCGATCATTCCGACATTCGTTCTGGCGCCGTTGACCTATCTTGGGGGAGTGTTCTTCTCAATCTCGCTGTTGTCTCCGTTCTGGCAGACTGTGGCGTTAGCGAACCCCATTCTGTACATGGTTAACGCTTTTCGGTACGGAATGTTGGGCTCGTCCGATATCCCCATCGGCACGGCGTACGCGATTATATTGGTCGCGTTGGTGGGATTGTTCGGGGCCGCGCTCGTTCTGCTGCGTCGTGGTATCGGTACCCGGGCGTGACGTGTGCGGGCGTTTCGCATTTTTCGCGCCTCCGGACGCCATAGCGAGGCAGTTCGGTCTCACCGATCCCCCCTCATTAGAGCCCAGATATAACATCAGCCCAACGCAACCGGTGCCGGTTGTTCGCAGGGATCGGGCTGGTGGCGCGGGTCTGGATCTACTGCGTTGGGGACTGATACCCCGTTGGGCCAAAGATCCGTCCATCGGCAATAGAATGATCAATGCCCGTGCGGAGACGGTTTCGGAAAAGCCTGCATTCCGTGAGGCTTTCGCACGTCGGCGCTGTCTGATATTGGCCAGCGGGTTCTACGAGTGGGGTGAAACACCATCTGGCAAGCGACCGTTCTTCATCAGCCGTAGCGATGAAGAGATCATGGGGTTCGCGGGGCTGTGGGAAAGCTGGCGATCCGAGGCGAATCAGGTTGTGGAGTCCTGCGTGATCATTACGACGAATGCCGCGCCCAATTTGGCCGGAATCCATGAGCGGATGCCCGTTGTGCTACCGCCCGATAGTCAAACCGTATGGTTGGCCGATGGTGTGGCGCCGGAAAATTGCCTGGCGGCCTTGAGGTCGGGTGTGGCTGAAGGGCTCGCAATCCGTCCAGTCGAGCGGACCGTCAACAACCCGAGCAACGATGGCATCGAGCTGATAAGAACGGCCGCCTCTCACTGAGCTGAGGTTTTCTCATCCTCGAGGCAGCAGGAAAAGATTCCTGGCAATCGAATTACTGTTCGACCGTTACTGTGATGCGACCCGAAAGGAGCGGCGGTTCGTGGGGTATGTGGAGATGGTCACCCAAGACGAGTTGCAGCGTGTGTTCGCCCGGTGCCAGCTCTATCGTGGTTTCAGTCTGACCCAAACCGAAATGAATGTGCTGTTCGTCTGCCGGGACTGGTAAGCCCTCGTTTGCGAGCTCGGTGTCCACGAGTAGATGGTGGTGTCCGGTATTCGGCAGATCGGTGCCGGCCGGGGCAACACCCGCGCCGTTTAGACCGAACACGACGGTCACGGGGCTCGTCACCTGGGCCCCGTCGGCTGGTGATATGAAATAGACCATCGCACCGTCAGGGGATGGGGTGCGAGGCAGGCCCGCGGGCTCAGAGGGTGCGGCTTGCGCTTCGGGTTCGGGTACGGGGGGCGGCGCCTCGGGTGCCTGATCCCCGCATGCAAGCAGTGTCAGTCCGCCCGCGAGCGTCACGATGGTCCGAATACGCATCTGGCTGCTCCTAATGTCCTGTTTAACTTCCCGAATCTTACGGGGCTAGATGCTCAATTTATCACAACACTAGATTTTGTAGGCCATCCAATCTTTTCCCGACGATTCAGTCCGGCTTCCCGGGTTGGTTTTCCTTGTCGGAAGTGGTTGCTGACCTACGTTTTCTAGGTGATTTACGTTTTTTGGTGGTTGTTTTCTTCGTGGCTTTTCCGGCCGCCTTTTTCAGGCGGGTTGGAGAGCCTGTTCGGGCGAGATCCTCTGGGCTAAAGTCATCGACAGCGATCAGGCTCATTACCTTCGCATCAAAGTCGCGGATCCGTTCGGCTTCATCAGCGGTGATGATGCCCCGTTGCTCAGCTTCTTCGATCTGCCCTGGCGTATCCTCGGCCTCTAGCTGACCGGCTCTCCGTGCCTCGAAAACTTTGCGCTCCAGCGGTTTGACTTTCTCGGCTAGCTGCAGGGCTTCTTGCAGAAGGCCGATTGGGTTATCAGGCTCGACAGTCTTGTAGATGCCGTCGCACAGCCGTGTACGGGTACTCGTAGGATTGATGATGAGTTCGACGATCTCCTGGCCCAGTTCGTCAGCCGGTGAGAAGTACGTTCGTCCGCGGGGGAACACGAGCAGGCGCAAACCACGCGCTACCCAGCGGTTGGGGAAATTCCTCAGAAATCCGTGTAGTTGTTCCTGCGCCCGATACAACAATGTTCGGCAGCTCCACTCAACCAAGGGAAGATCTTCCGCCGGGCGGCCTTGATCCTGATAGTGCTTCAATACCATCGAAGCGAGATAGAGATAGCTCAAGACATCGCCCAAACGCGCTGAGAGAAGCTCCTTTCTTTTCAGGGCTCCGCCCAAGGTAAGCATCGCTGCATCAGCAGCAAGGGCGAAGGACGCGCTGTAGCGGTTGATGTGTTGGTAGTAGCGGCGTGTCGGACCGCGTTCGGGGACGTTGGTGAACCGGGCGTGCGTGATTGCCATCACGAACGACCGCACGGCGTTGGAGATCGCGTGACCAATGTGGGCGAATAACAGCTGATCGAATTTCGCCAGTGCGCGGGGCCGATCCTCATCAGCTGCGGCCTGCATCTCGGCCAGGATGAACGGGTGGCAGCGGATTGCGCCCTGGCCAAAAATGATCAGATTTCGGGTGAGAATATTCGCACCTTCGACCGTGATCGCAATGGGGACTGACTCATAACCCCTGGCGAGATAGTTTTTCGGCCCCAGCATGATGCCTTTACCGCCGTGAACATCCATCGCGTCGTTCGCGACACAACGAGCCATTTCGGTATTGTGGTACTTGAGGATGGCGGTGGGGACCGCAGGCTTCTCGCCCGCATTGAGCGCTGCGCAGGTGACGCGGGAAGCTGCCGCCATGATGTAGGTGTAACCCGCCATCCGGGCAAGAGCTTCTCCCACGCCATGAAACTTCCCGATGGGCAGATTAAACTGTCGGCGGATCCTCGCGTAGGCGCCGGTGGCATAAACGCCAGCCATGGCACACCCTAGGGCGTTGCTTGGCAGAACGATGCCACGTCCAACCGACAGTAGTTCCACCAGCATTCGCCAGCCTTCTCCTGCCATACTCGGACCACCGATGATGTGATCTAGTGGCACGAACACATCTTTGCCTCGGGTGGGGCCGTTCTGAAACGGAATGTTGATTGGGAAATGGCGGCGACCGATCTCGATGCCCTTCAAGTTCGTAGGAATCAGTGCAGCCGTAATTCCGTACTCGTCCTTCTCACCAATGAGGTGATCGGGATCGTAGAGCTTGAACGCGAGCCCAAGCACCGTCGCGATGGGGGCCAACGTGATATAGCGCTTGTCCCAATTAAGCCGGATCCCGATGATTTCCTCACCGTCGTATATACCCCGACACACCACGCCCTTGTCCGTTATTGCGGTTGCATCGGATCCAGCGCGTGGCGAAGTCAGTGCGAAGCACGGGATCTCTTTTCCGCTGGCGAGCCCTGGAAGCCAGCGGGTTTTCTGTTCTTCGGTTCCATAAGCTAGCAACAGCTCCGCGGGTCCGAGGGAGTTGGGCACGCCGATCGTCGACGCCGCAGTCGCGTTTCGCGACGCGATCTTGGTCAGGATCATGGAGCTAGCCAGTGGAGAGAAGCCAAGACCGCCGTACTCCTTCGGGATGATGATCGCGAAGAATCCGTTCTCCTTAAGAAAAGACCAAACGCTCTCTGGCATGTCCAAGCGTTCGTGGGTGATCTCCCAGTCGTTCAGGTGGTGGCAGAGCTCCTCGGTGGGGCCATCCAGGAAAGCTTGTTCCTCTTCCGTAAGCTCCGGGGCCGGCAGCTCCGAGAGCTTTCGCCAATCGGGTATCCCGGAGAAAAGTGACCCTTCCCACCACACGCTTCCCGCCTCTAGCGCGTCCTGTTCTGTCTTGGAGATCGAGGGCAACATGCCGCCAAAGACTTCGAGGGTCCGGGCGCTGATCCGCTCACGGCGCAGCGACTCGACGTTTAATAATGCGAGCGCCGTGAAACCGAGCCACAGAAAAACAACCAGGAAAGTGACGCCGTCGGATAGCAACGTAAGGGCGACCAGAATGGCGCCGAGTGCGGCCGTGGAGGTCTTCAGATCAACCCGTCTGTAGATCAGCGCGAGAGACGTGCCGAGAATTGCGATCAGCCAGAACAATGTTTGCACAACATGCTCACCTCATGGGTATGAGACAACGTTGATCTACAATAGATCCTCAATGTTCTCGCGTTCTTCGCGCAGCTCCGCGTTCGTGGCATCCATACGGTCTCGGCTGAAATCGTCTACGCTCAGTCCTTGAACGATTTCGTATCCTCCGTCTCCCCGGCATCTGACGGGATAGGAATAGACCACTCCCTGCGCGATACCGTAACTCCCATCCGAGGCCACGGCCATGCTGACCCAGTCGTCTCCGGAGCTACCTAAAGCCCAGTCGCGCACGTGATCGATTGCAGCGGAGGCAGCGGAGGCAGCGGAAGAGGCGCCACGAGCCTTGATGATTGCGGTACCCCGTTGCTGCACGCTGGGAATAAACTCCTGCCGATACCAGTCGACAGAGACAGCCGTTTTAGCCGGAGCGCCTGCCACCGTGGTGTGGGAAATATCCGGATACTGCGTCGCCGAATGATTTCCCCAGATGATCATTCCCTTGATTTG
>Ga0315339_1000556_pt1 | contig 44964 bp, 33 predicted proteins | sample ASW17metaG_FD_204514 | JGI IMG/M metagenome (GOLD analysis project Ga0315339, IMG submission 204514) | Ammonia-oxidizing marine archaeal communities from Pacific Ocean, United States - ASW #17 | ecosystem: Environmental > Aquatic > Marine > Oceanic | place: USA: California | collected 2016-12-05 | reverse complement strand
CACACCACATCCTGGCCGTCTACCGTAAGTTCATAGTTCGTGTCGGGCCGGGAGCTGCTTACCACCTCATAGCGACTGCTCTTCGGCCGCCTGAGGACGTCGATCAATAGGGCTATCGCTTCATCGCTTATCGGGAGAAGGCTGCCTCCCTCCGTTGCCCTCTTGCCTAGTTTGTCATTTTGATAGGCAGGCTGTGTATTCTCCAGGAGCACTCCAATGCGCTCGGCGGTCAATCCTTCGGAAATCTCGTCCGACAGTTGCGGCGAGAGATTGCGCATCAAATTTTGCAACTCAGTCAGGACGTCCCCACCGATAGCTTCCTCGAGGCCTTCTCCATCTATAACAGCCGATACCAGTGCCGCCTTGGCTTGTAGCACCCTCTCGACAAACTCGTCTATGGTTCCCGCCGCCACCATATAGGCAGCCTGCACTCGACTCTGCTGTCCTATACGATATGCACGGTCTTCAGCCTGCCAGTGATTGGCCGGAACCCAGTCCAGATCATTGAAAACAATTTGGCTTGCAGCGGTAAGGTTCAAGCCAACTCCACCAGCAATGATATTGGCAACAAAGACCCGTGTGCCCTCATCCTCTTGAAAGCGATCCACCAGCGCCTGACGCGAGTCGACTAGTGTTGCACCCGTCACAATGACAGAGCAATCTTCAAAGCGTTCGTGGATTTTTTGCAAGGGCGCATCAAAGCAGGAGAACACCAATATCTTCTCTCCTTGATCTAGCACATTTTGCACGTATTCAATCGTGGTCGATGCTTTGGCCTCGGCCAGTTTGCGACGAGCTGTGGTAAGTTTCGCAAGCAGGCGACCCCGATCATTCCCAGCCGGCGTTTCGCCAGATACGCCATCTCTTTCGCGGCGCTGTCCCTGCAGCAGTATGGCCAATGCTTCTTCGGTCTCTTTTTGTGCGGTGTTCGGCGGTACATCAACATCGAGCCATATACGCAGTTTCGGCGGCAGTTCAAGTACATCTTCCTTAGCCCTTCGCAACAAGACACCCTGCAATTCCAGAGCGAGTTCCTCCAGATTCGAGGCTCCGTCGGTGACCCAACCGTATTCATTCTGAAAAGCGTCGCAGTAACGCTTCGCGTAGGTAATAAAGCTGCGCCCCATAGAGTGACCAACGACCTGCAACAATACGAACAGATCGCGGGGCCGATTCATCATCGGGGTACCGGTCAAACAGTAAACGAGGGGATTGCCCGGACATTCTTTAACCAAACTGCGGCCCAGTCGACTACGTTGACTCGTATGATTCTTCAGATAGTGAGCCTCATCAAAAACGATGGCCTGCCAGGAATAGAGAGTCAGCGCTTCCTTGTGGCGCTTCAAAAGGTCGTAATTGATGATCACCCACCCCTTCCATTCGGAACCGGGCATTTCGCCTGGGCCAACAATGCATACGTCGGGGTCCGGGCAGACGAACCCGATCTCACGCCCCCAATTGCGCTTTACCGAAGCCGGACACACAACCAGGTAGGGTCCCTGCGGTTCCTCGTGCGTGACCGCCACTATAGCCTGTCGCGTCTTGCCCAGACCCATGTCATCGGCCAAAATTGCCCGGCGGCGCCCCATAAGAAAGGCCACCCCTTCCACCTGATGGGGATATAGCCCACGCGCGATGGCCAACGCCTTGCTCCTGTAATCTATTTCTGGCTTGGTCATAACCTTCCATCCTCCGTATGCAAACATTGAGCCTACCGCAACGACGGTAAAGGTCGTCTCACGTCACCTGACTGACGACCTACTGGTCTCTCAACACATCACGGCCATTCGCCACATGGTCGAGTCGGTATCACCAAAAAGCCGCCTCAAAGGCCGCATCGTGCCTTCAGGTTCTTTTCCCAGCCCAACAATGCAAATTTATTTGGCGTTAAGTGCACTTACGATACTACTTGTCCTTCTTGGTGGGGTTCGCTATTTCCCGTAGTATATTTGCCCCGGTAATACCGAATGTCTCTAACTCGCCACCTTCAACAATCTCTTTGACGGCCTTCTTCTCTTCCTCGGTTAAAACTTCTGCAAGGAACTCTGCGATTTCTACGGCTGTCTTCCCCATGTCATTTCTCCTCTTTCCGCAATTTTACGCCACCAGTCCGAGGGCTCGGTTCCGTTGCTCATGTGCACGACGCATCTGCACCGTATCAGGCTCTTCAGCCCTGTACGAAACAACCTCAACCGATCCTTCTACCTTGCCCATTGGGAATTTATTCGCCAATGGGCCCCTCTTCTTCGCCTTTCCCACGGGCTTCGACTCGGCCGTTTTTACCATTCCTTTTTTTTCGAGCCACCCTAGGATACATTGATGTGCAGAGGGGTCAGCGCTAGACAGCATCTGGATCACAGCACTTGCCAAACCCCGACTGATTTCGAGTTCATTGGCATCCACCTCAAAGCCCAAAATCTCAGCATCATGGCTTATCCTCCAGCGTTGCTTGCCCGTCACCCAGGCCTCTCGATGGCTGGTGCTCACCCGATTCGAATGCGACATAATGTGTCTCCTCGTCTATAGGGTTTTGATAGCCTGCAAGCCTTCCTTATCACAGGTCGACCACGATAAATAATATACAAAAATTAACGAGATTATCCTAATTTTAAGTCGTTAATAAACAATTACTTATGAACAAATTTACAGTCCTCACAAGTGGTTGTATATTAACGTCTTACAGAAGGTGTTTTTCCTAGAAATATATAATAATTTACTTCGTCTTATTTTACTGTTTATAATGAATTTACACCACTTATCATTTGCCCTCAGTGAAAATAATTAACCCTCTCGGACGCAGAATGGCCCAACATGCTCGGATGTTCCTCCGTTCCGTATTTTCGACCGGTGAAAGGCAATAGCCTCCAGCCCCTGTGTCGGCACCTAATCGGTCGAGAATTACTAGCTCACTTAAGTAGACCTTAGGCAACGAGAAATTCCCCGTTGCGCATGATAGATATGTTGGGTAGCCGATATAATGGCCATACACTGGCGTGACTATACCAGTGCTTGCTCTTGGATATACCACACCCACTGCCGCAAACGGTGACAAGGCTCCGGGATGAAATCGGCTGGATTGGGAGGGGATATGTGGTATGCTGCAGCAGAAGTGGAGCTTGGATTTTGTTTAGTCATTAAGTCCAAACTCATTCGCGCCATGAATCAGATCGAGAGCATGGCCACCAATCACCTCAACAGTGCCCACAAACTCAGGCGTGACTGTCGATGGACTGTCGAAGGTGGGGGTAAGAATCTATGGAACGCAATGGAGAAATACACGCGCCAATCGGGCGGTCAACATTCCAAACTTATTACAGCGAATTAAACAATAGGCAACTCAAAATTGGCCAGACCGTCTTTGTCCCACGTAGTTTGAGTCCAAAACTGCCTGCAATAACGTGTCCATTCTGCCGAAAAGCATTGATAAAATTCTAGTGCTCCGTTGATCCCATCTTTTACGGCTTGACTCTTGTGCCAATCTTCATTGCGATCTGGTCTCGTCCTTGCTCTTTCTTGCGACAGGGCCTGTCCGTAACTGGCTGCCGCAATATTGACAGCAGTGCGCTTTTGCTTTTCTAAGCATGTGACAAAAGAATCCTTCACAAATCTTGCACGATCTTTTCCTTCTTCTTGCTCTAGGATTGCAAGTAGTTGGGTTAAACTATATCGGCGATCGTTTTCTTCGGACATAATGGTAATCCTCCTTATATGATTGGGCGTTGGTTATAAGGCCGCTGTAACTTTATTCGGCGAACCTGCGCGCATACCTCCGGCACCGCCGCCGGGCCCTAATGAATCACCTCCACATTGGGGAAGAACAGTGACGGATATCGCCCGATGTCGATAAATGAGCAAGAGGCAATGACCGTTAGCACCGACTGACGCAAACGGTAACAAGGCTCCGGGATGAAATCGGCTGGGTTGGGAGTGGGACAGCTGCCGAAATGCAATTCTTTTTTGTCCTTGTTACACTTTTCCCCGGTTCGACAATTACACCACAATGGCTACCAATCCTACACCAGCACTCGCTCCGAGAAAATCACCACAGTCCCAACCAGCGTAGGTAAGTAGCTTGCACTAGCTTCGATCCGGTATAGCGCTCGACTGTTGAGAGGTAGATTGTGCATCAATCCGTGCTCGTTGCAGATCATCTGGGTCGCTCGGTTGGCCACCCGCACCTTGATCATCTCAATATTTCCACCGACCAGTGCTTGTAGCTCGTCTTGTGGTGGACATTCGGTGATCGTCCGTTCCTCGATCTCGCCGGCACCATCTGCCGGGATGATGGTCATCGTGATCTTTTTGGCCATCGTGTCCTCTTTTCGGTAAGGGATTGGGCCCGCAAGCGCAGCGGCCAGCCCGATCTCGATACTTAGTGTTACAGTAAAACGTGCAAAAAGCTTGGATCCTGAGTGGCCGACCTCTTATGCCCAAACCCAGCGCATTCCATCATCAAAATGAAAGCGCCGAGCCCGGTAACTCGCCCACTCTATGCAATTCCTCGCCGCATCCGTACACAACCGACTCGCTTGCGGACGAATCCCCACCCGCTCCAGATCTAGTCGATCGGCATCCCAGCAGGTCTGCAGACTCACATCCCCCTCCATCAACCCATCCGTATGATGGACGCAAGCAGTGTATAGCCAGTCGAAAGACTCATCGTCCAGATCGAATAATTCCCCCCGCCACTGCGCTGCCAACTCCGCTCCGCGCCGTCCATGATTTTGATCGTCACCCTCATTGAACCTTCGCGAATCGTGAAAAAGAGCGAAATAACCAACGACTTCTGGCCTAGCCCCCGTCATCGCCGCTAAGCGCATACCGTTTTCCCAAACACGAGCCCAATGCGAAATCCCATGTATCCCCTGCCAGTCAAGTATATACTGCCCCTTGATCGCCTCTAAGAGCGCAAGGATCTGAGGCGAATCAAATTCCATTCGCATCATGCACCATTGGTCATTTATTTAGCTCACCTATTTAAAACCCGATATAACATTTTATATCATTTACCCGATATCGTTTATTTATTGATCACAATCATTTTTTGCATTTTTGCATGATGCAAATACAATAACTTGCATTGATCACAACTCCAATTTCACCTCTCACCCCATCTTCAAATTATCTTTTTCAAGCTCACTGTTGTTCGCAAATTGAATGGAGAGTGCATTGAAACTCACCCTTGCTGCGCAATGACTACCGATGCGTTATCGTAACCACCTGCCGCAATGGCCTTCGCAATTATCTCCAAGCACATATCATCAACCGACATGCGAGAGCTGACGATCGAAAGTATCTCTCGGTCCTCTAGTAAATCATGAACACCATCACTGCAGAGCAACAAATAATCGCAGGGCTTAAGATGACCATGGAAAAAGTCGACCTCTACATTTGCATCAGTGCCAACACAACGGTTAATCATGCTCCGTTCGGGATGCTGTCGAGCCTCTGTTTTGGAAATTTCACCGGATTCGACAAGGTCTTGTACATATGAATGGTCTTGCGTGATTTGGTGGATTTCGGCCGGTCTCAGCAGATAAGCGCGACTATCGCCCACATTTGCTATTCCGTAGATTCCATCTCCCAAGCACAATGCGACAGCCGTTGTACCCATCCGGTATTTGTCCGGTGATTCAGAGGCTGTATCCCGTACGATCTTGTTGGCAGATAACAGGCTGTCGACCATTATCGTCTTCGTATCGGCGACACTCATCTCGCGTGACCAGGTTTTTGTAGTATATTCCGCGAAAGTTTCAACCGTTAAACGACTAGCAACTTCTCCGGCATTATGTCCGCCAACTCCATCAGCTACGATTGCAATACCCCTACCCGCATCAAACCATATTGCATCTTCGTTGTGCTCGCGCACAGTTCCAGTGTGGCTTTGACCCGATAATTCGAACATGGTCGACAAATAATCCCTTTCTAATTGAGATTCCAGTTGATCTCGACACCCCTTATGCTTTCGCACTCGGGTGGAGATAAACGCGGGCAGTCTTCGGCTTCGAATAACCAGAATAGCACTGCTGCAATGCATCGGATTATCCGCCGACCGCACCATATTGTCACCCCAACAACAACGATTGGCACGCCGACAAGTAACACGAGGACGGACACGATTATGCCGCCTCGGCCGACTGTAATTCATACAGCGTCGACCACACCTCGCCATAACACGCCGCCCGGTCATAGCCCTGCTCTTTGGCTACCTGATTTTTGAAATTATCGTAGTCCAAATCGACCACCAGGCGAGCCATTAGATAGGCAACATCGTCTTTCTCGGCCGTAATGCGGAAACGGTAGTCCGCAGCGATGTCTTCTCGTATCGCACTCGCGCTGGGCAAGTGCGATACGAGATTTTCCAGGTCGCCGCGCACGCGGCCCCGGATAGTTAATCGTTCGGGCGCATCGTAAGGTTTGTGCACGATGCTAAAAAAACCAAAGGGTGTAAATATCCACATAGTAAACCTCCAAATTCTGGCCTAGATCGCTATCGATCTAAGTATGATTCGTAGTTTTCCTCCGCCGATGCGCGCAAATCGCGAGCGCCTCGCATCGACTTGTGGCTGTGAGTCACGATTTCCTTGCGGAAGCGCTCTTCCATCGGCCGCACGATACGCCGCATGGTCTTGTGGAGCCCCGCGATCAGTTCCTGACCGCCCCCATAGCGCTTGCAATACCGTTCGAAATGGCGCAGTTGGTCCCGAACATAATGCCGGGCCTTGCGGTAATCGCCCTCGCGGTTGAGCACCATCGCCCGGGTCACGATCTCGGCACTCCAGATCCGGGCCACGATGTCGCCGACACTCGCGTCCAGCACCTCGCCGTAGACATCGTATTTGTGAGCGACTTGCAGGGTGGCTTCCGTGTTGCTCGTCTGGTAGGCGTCACCACCAACAGCGCGCCACCGGGCCCCAACATGAAAATCGAGATCCGAGCTGTCCTCAGCCGTGGTAACCCACACCCTGAACACCGCCTGCCGTGTCGCACCGCCGGTAAGCGACCCTACGATGGCGGTAGTCGTCCCCTCCCCCTGGTGGGATGCCAAGCCCATGGCTTCGATCTCGACGTGGGCTCTGCCGCCACCGGGACCGGCGGCTCCCGTGTTATACGAGACCTGAATTTCGAGGTCCTCTACCACCGTGGCTTGCATCTGCTGCAGTTCGGCCAGCACGACTTCAACGATCTCACTGGGTACGGCCGTGTGGTGCAACATGCCGCCTCCGTGTGCGGCCAACGCCTCGATCTGTTCGGTAGAGTAATCTGCTCCGATCCCCACGGTGGAGGTCGTGATCCCCTTGCGACGCAATCCATCCGCTTCGGAAGCCAGGACCGTCGGATCAGTAATACCGCGATTCGCGTGCCCATCGCTTAGCACCAACAGCCGGTGGCGGCTTTGCGGGCTGGCCTCCATATACGCGGCGACCTCTTCGGCGCCCTCGAGCCAACCAGCCCTTAGGTCCGTGCAGCCCCGGGTGTCTATGGCTTCAATGGCCTGCCGGGCCCTCGAATGGCCCGGGCCGTCCATTGGCTGTGCAGCCAGGTGGGTTATGGTCTCGTCGGCGAAAGAAACCAGCGACAGACGGTCGTCGTCGGCCAAGCACTGGGCCACGCCAACGCTGGCCGCTTGGGCCGCCTCGAGACGGCTCATACTGGCTTCGTCGTGGTCGTGACCTGTAGCCGCGCCATCCCGTGCCTCCATGGAACCCGAGGCATCGAGGACCAAGCCCAGATTTAGCGGGGGCTGGTCGCGCGTCGCCTGCTCGGGCATCGGCGGCGCTTCAACATCGACGACGAGATAGCGGACCGAACGACCATCGGCACGGATCAGGGATCGATCGAAATGGGCATCGAACGCAACGGAAGTATTGTGGTTCATAATTCACTCCTTCCTAGGAGGATGTGACGCATCATGTCGGACAACTCTTCGAAGCCGGCAAGTTGCTCGGACGATAGGTGTCCGCGAACGTGAATTTCGATATCGGGCGTGATCTGCAGGCGCACCCACTCTTCGCCGCGCGTCTTGCGGGTCACGGCGGCATTGGCCAGCAGGTCGCGCAGTTGCTGAAGCAGGTCTTCAATGGGGCCTGCGACTGGGGCCGAGCGCCCCGACCGGTGCCGACCGCGTTGCCTTAGCGCCGGTTTGCCTTCGGTCAGGGCTTTTCGTTGCCGGATAAAGTCAAGGGCGCTTAACTTGTCCTCTTCGGGCTCAGGCTCAGCCTCCGGCGAGGAGGCGGGCATTGCGGACATCGGGGCCATAGCCTCTGACAATCCAGAAAATTCCGTCTCCGTCTCGTCATGCGGCATCGAACCCGCCGCCAGTTTGATGTCCCCAAAGGTCAGGTCTTCGTTCGCGCCAGCCGTGTTGAGCAGGCGGCGTATTTCGCTCAGGGAGAGATTCAACACCAGTTTCATCTGCTTGATCAGCTTCAAACGCTTCAGATGATAGTCGGTATAGCGCGCATTTCGGCCCAAGGAATCGGGGCCACGCAGCAAGCCCTGAGTGATATAATTGCGGATAGTACGCCTTTGCAGGCCAACGAGCTTGGATAATGATTCAATCGTGTATTCTTGCGTCATGAGGTCCCTGTTTGCACGGTGATCAAAGGGTCGATGGTGAATAAGTTAATAGCGACAATGCGACATGTCAAGTTATATTTTTCGACGGCCGAATTGTTCTCGTTTTGTGTATTTTGGAAACAATTGATATCTATAGACCTATTATTAAATGACTTAAGTTATATTGGCTCGGGCTGAAATTCGGTTGCTGGGTACAGAACATACGCTTTGAATGCGACATATAGAGCCGATTGCGTCATTTGCAGCGAACCGAACCGCACGGTGCATCGGCGACCGCGACCGGCGCATTTCCAGATACCCGATCTTTATTTCAACGAAGCCAAAATAGAGCTTGATAGTATACGATTGTTCACTATATTAGCGAGCCCCAGATTACGCACCCCAATGACGCCAATCTTTGCAAGTTGGAGGACCGCAGATGAGTGTGCAAACGACCCGCGCATCCGCCGATCGCGAGGTGCACGACATCGTCGCCGATGCATTGGAATCCGTGGAGATCGGCCCGATTACGAACCACCGGAATATCTCGATTGCCCCGCTTAGTTTACCGCGTAAACCGCAGACCATGTATACTGGATGGCAAGATGCTTATTTTTCGGGCTCGATCGGAGTACGGGAAGTAGACGCGACCGGGTCCGTGGAAGAGCTCTTCGTCACCAATCAGGCCGCAACGAACGTCCTGTTGCTGGATGGGGAGGAATTGTGCGGCCTCAAACAGAACAGAGTGCTGGCGACCACGGTATTGATGCCCGCGAAGGCCAGCCTCAACATACCCGTAAGCTGCAGCGAGGCCGGCCGTTGGTCACCGATGGGCCGAGGGACGATGGCATCCGACGCATTAATGGCGAGGAGTAGCCGAGTAGAAAAGATGAAAGCGACCATTCGCAACGCGGAGGCCACCGGCCCTCGGGCCAGGCGGTATCAAGTCGATCAGGAACAGGTGTGGACGAATATCCGCGACCTGCAGACACAGCTCGGGGTAACGTCGCCAACAGAGGCACTCAGCGATATTTATGTGGCAAAAAAAGAAGCGATAAACCAATACCTGGATGCGTTGCGAGGCGCCCTTGTGGGGCAAGGCGTGGTGGTCTGGCTTAATGGCCGATTAGTCGGTGTCGAACTAGTGTCGATCAGCAAAGCCTATAGCGCGATTCGCGAACAGCTATTGCAAAGTTACATCATCGATGCGTTGCGGATGCATCAAGGCTTAGCCTTTCCCGTACACCCGGAGACGGCGAATCGATTTATTGAACGGTGTACACAGAGGCAAGGCGACGCAATGGAATCGGTCGGGTTGGGAATGGATATACGGTATGCTGGGTCGGCCGGCGTGCTCGGGTCATGCTTAGTGCATAAGTCCGAGGTGATTCACGCCAGTTTCTTTCCTGGAACCTGAAAGACTCTGTCTCGGCAAGCGGTTGAAATAAAACGCAAGCCCTTTAGAGATTTCGCCTACATGAAATCGTGGGGTCCGTCCATCTCAAATGTTGCGGAATACTCTGTTTCGAACGCTTCGACCGACGAAAAAAGCTTGGCCTCAGTCAGATCGCCACTGTGCCAGGTGTAGTCGGCAGCGAGCACCAACGCCTTTTTGCCGCCACCCGCATACTCAATGAAAACAAATGAGCTGGCATATTCCATGTCCTCCAATGCACCCTTAGCGCGAGCAATGGGCTCTAATATTTCGAAATATCCATCATCCGAATCATCCCGGAACACATCACTGTATTCGTCTTGCAAGATGCCGTTCTCACTCGCCTCTTCAAACTCCTGGTAAGTCTCCGATGGGACGTGTGGCTTGATGGCGGCCAGCAGGTCTGCATCGTCGAGCTCACCGGGATCGCCGCGCAGAGCAAGATATTTGCCCGATGTTATGCCGAGCGCATTGGAGTCGCCCGATAGCAAGTCGCAGATCCGGCGCATCAGCTTTGTAAGGTCAATATCGGGCTTTTGAGCCCCTTCGTTGACGAACGCCAATAAAGCCTCAAGGTCCTGCTCAAAATCCTCCATGGTCAGACCTCTCAATCTATCGCTATAGTGTTAACATCGTGGTTGAAGAAATCCGGAAAGTCAACAGCTTACGTATACACCATCCAGCCCAGCACTTCACTTCTGCCAAACGGCATGCCCTTTCTTTCGCAGCCGGTCGGCCAACTGCGTCTCTTTCTTAACCGCCTGGTCATATGTCAGAGGATTATAATGCTGAAAAAGACGTGTGCGTAGCCATAAGCCGTAACGACACGTGTATTTATTCGCTTTATAGTTTTCTTTGTGATCTTTAAACCTTGCAGCCGGCGTCTTTGAAGTCATCCCAACGTAGAAACATGCCTTTGCAGGATCGTGCTTGGGATTCGCCGCCGCAAATTTGGGATGTTCGAGCACTTCCCCTGCGAGCTCTATCACGTAGACGCTAAATCTTTTTTTTGGCGCGCCCTTTTTCTTCGCCATGACAACGACCTCTCCTCCTACACTATTAAATTGAATATCATCAAGCCTGAGCGAGCATCCGGGCGGTTTGAAGCCCACAAGGTATGAGACGTTACACACCCTACCCCAAGCATTGGGTCAAACCACGGCCGCTCGGTATGCAGCGATCCTATCAGCCTGAAGCCGATCGGGATCAAAAATATCAAGCCAAGCGCTCAAGCTTTACCGGCGTTTCTGACAATAGTGCGGCATGCGCGGGGTGACAGGTAAACACAATCATCTAGCACCCTTGCGCAAAGTCCTTCAGCACGTCCGCTGCCAGCTGCTGCCGTTCCAAGTCGAGATCAACCATCGAGTCATGCAGCACCAGGAATCCTGACATGCCCTCAAGGAAATGGGACGCCACGGAAAGACGTAGCGCCACCCCGACACTTGACTTCGTCCCCATAGACTGAAGATCGTGCGGATAGTCGATTCCAGATGCGCGGCGAGCGACCACCTCGCCCAAGTTGACATGCTGGTACCGGCCGCCCGTCAACCTATGAATCGTTTCAGAGAGGCTTGCCGACCAAGGATCCAGCGTTTCCGAATCCAATTCGCTTTTTAGGTCGTCAAAAGCATCAGCCACTCTCTCTGCAGAGAGCGCAAGCGACGTTTTTGGGTCTCGAAGTCAATTTCGGCATCTGCAATTAGCTCGTTGAGTTCATCAATCGATCTCTCCGGCTCGTTTGTCTCTAGTTGCAACCCCTTTTTTCTCCGCTTCAGGAAGGTCGATTACCTTGATGTGCTGCAAACGATTTCGTTTGGATTCGAATTCGCTGGTGAAAGTGGCGAGATCATCGATTTCTTCAGAGACAGTAGGTAAATCGTCTAATTGTTGAGCCGACCGCTTTGTCTCCTCACGAGCGTCGAGGATCATATCGAGCATCTCATCCGCAGATGTAAACTCTTCCGTCCATGCTTCAATTTGATATTCTACGTCACAAATGTTCTGTTGGACCTTGTCTTTATCGCGCTGAGTCAGTAGAAATTCCTGATTGATTTCGTTGATTAATCTGCTTGGTGCAACACTGTCGGTTCCAAGAGCGACTTGCAACTCTTCGATCTCTTCACCGTCAAGAATAGCGTCCAGCGTAGCTGGCTGATCACGTAGTGCACTATTCGCCTTTTCGACCGTGATGCATTTCGATAACCAAGATCGATCCATCGGCTATTAGCCTCTTTCCTGTATGATCACGCTCATACAATACCCCACTACCCCGTAACGGCAGCAGGAGCAAATATCGAATCGATTCGAGAGAAAAGCGCTCCGAATGTAAAGCAATAATCTGCAGCACCCAGTGAAAGGGCTTCCGATTTTCTCTCTTCAGCATCCCGGTTGCTGGCAAATACAACAGCCGGCACTCGTATATCCTGCTTCCGCAGGGCCTTGAGTATTTCGATCGCGACAGGCGCTGTCTCCCCCGACCGATATGCACCCCAATGTGTAATTAATAGATGGTGTTTCTCTCTAAGCTCAACCTTCTGCAATTTAACTAGAGCGGCCTCGATATCAGGTACCGTATCTACCACATAATCCGGCTCGCCACTCGACTCAGCCGCTTGCTTTAAAAACGCGAATACCTCGGTATTATTCGATGGATTCGGATCCAACCAGAGGATGCGCCGTTCCTTGAGATAACGGCCAAACCGCACCACTGCATTCGTCTCTTTATGGACCGCCTCAAGCCAGGCATCAAAGCCGGTGAAATCCAACCCACCATTCGTATCATAGGTTAAAATCTCGATCCCTTCGTGTCGCCTAAAGTGGGATACGGCCTGCTCTGGCACATCGTTCATAATAGCATAGGATGTTACTTCATCCCCTGCATTGTGACCGACCAAAGACAATATTTCCGAGCGGAGTTCGTTCAAATAGGCGTCTTCGAATGAGAAGCCCATATACAACACGGTACTGGTGGCCAGTATACCGCGTAGAAAAGTGCCATAGGCCGCGTCGGCATACAGATGTCGCCGGTAGTCACGCCGCGTGATCACGACCGAATCCTCGCCAGATGAGTCGCTGAGGTCTCCGTGTAACTTCACCGTAAAGGCGCCCTCCCCTGCCGACCGATACAGACGGCTCCACGCATGGTAGGGTTCAGAGCGCAACGCTTTGCGATAGGCAGACCGACTGGGCACTGCACCTGGCAGGAAAGTATCGAAATTCGTAGTGAGGATGGTGCGGAAAGGAATGCCTTTCAAAAGCTCAAGACGACGCTGCATCTGGGGATTTATCTCATTGACGTTGAGATATCGCTTCAATGCCGCGTTGAACTGAGTCCGGCCCATGCCATCTTCTAATGCTTGAGCAGCTTCATCCAGGGCATGGGCTGTACCGAGGCCGATCCGACCCCGAATATACTCTGCAGAGAGTTGATCATCCGGGACTTCATGCAATATGCCTTTCAGTAGCGATCCCCAGCCAGGTAGCTCGCCAGCGGCAGAGAATCCCGCACCGACGAAGGCTATACAGTTGCCGCTGAGTATCGTTTTGGTAAGTGCACCAGGAGCCTGAAGACCCATGTTCATATCACAAACTTTTCGACCTCAATAGATGCCGGCTTGCTACCGATTGCCTCCATCAGGCTCGACGCCATATGAAAGATAAGCCAGGGCGGCACAGCATTACCTATCTGCGCATAAGCGTCACCAAGGGCGCCAAAGAAACGAAAGCCGTCCGGAAAGGATTGCAATCGCGCAGCTTCGCGGACACTGATGCCCCGAGCCTGGCGCGAGTCATAATGGATGTGTGAGTATGTGTCGTTCTTAAGATGGGCCACCAGCGTATGAGACGGACGGTCTCCCCGCATTTTCAACCACTTCGAGAAGAACTTATTACGATCATAGGGCGGGACAATATCCTTTTTCAACTTCTTCAGTGCCTCTGCACTCACCTCCAGCCCGGCCATCATCGCCTGGTACTCCTGCCTGGCCTGTTCGAAACGCTCATCGGCAATTCTTGAAGCGTCGCGAAAATCTTCCCCCCCCTTCATTCTGCGGAATATAGGAAAATCTCTGGGGGTATCGCGGACTATGTTCCCGCTGACTTCCTCGCCTTCTAACATCTCTAAACCTGGCCACAATCGCATCAAGTGCTGGTAGCCATTCTCGCAATCGTAGACATAAGGCCTTATCTGGGCATCAGGGCTGCCCTGCGGAAGTGGTAGCGGTTTTCCATTTTTATCTAGTGCCTCAATCACAGGCAGATCCTCCAAAGCCTGCTCTACAGTCACAGCACCCAACGCCTGCCCATCCGGTAGAGGTGGAATCACGGCATCCCTTTCTTTCCCCCCCTTTACAATATTCCTGATCCTAGACCGGCCACCCGCTAGCACATCCATATCGTCTAACAACTGATGCGTCGGCGTTGGGAACAGGCAGCCACCATCATACAGCTTACTATGTACAGCCACTACAAACACCCGCTCCCGACTCTGAGGCACGCCATATTCCGCAGCGTTGAGCAGACTGTAGTAACTGGCATAGCCCAATTCCTGTAACCGCTGACAAATCTGAACCGGTATATTGAGCCCCCCATAATTCAGGCTGTCGGGCACATTTTCCATCAATACGGCAAGAGGCGCCAGCTCTTCTACATAATCGAGAAAGCACTCCCACAGTGTACCTCGATCGTCATTCAGATGGGCGTCCTCATCTTGTGTTACCGACTTCAACTTGCTCCGGCCCACTTTCGAATAGGCCTGACAAGGAGGTCCTCCGACCAAGATATCAACTTGGTTGATCCGCTCTTTCAACCCGCAAGCAGCAAACGTCTCTTTCGGAGACAGCTCCACCAGATCAATACCCCTATCTTTGCTTCCTCGTCGTCTATCGAGCGACAAATTGAACCACCAGGTTTCCATAGCCGCGTCGTCCTTATCAAACCCGGCCATGATCTCACAACCCGCCAGACGAAACCCAAGCGATATGCCCCCACAACCGGCAAACAGATCGACGACCCTTGGGACACCCCCTTCGAGTATACGACTATGTTTCGTATTGATTTTACGGACAGAAACTTTGCTCATGCGATCAACCTGGGTCGTTGTTGGGCCTCAAGCGCCTGACTAAACATCTCCTGCAGCATCTCCATCAGCTGACCGCGATCCAGCGCATGAAAGTCCACGACAGACCCAAGCCGCATCAACCGCTTTAAGACCTCCCGGAGCAAATCCGCACGGGTAATTCCGACCAGCCCATCCCCCGTCTGTAACAACATCCGCACCGTCTCTTCCATCAGCTCGCGATAGCCCCGCAGAAGCGGTCGCTCCATAATCTGGATAAACTCATCTTCGAGCAGCTCGTCGACCAACTCATAGGATTTCTTGGCCCCCTCTACCCTAAGCGTATATATGCGCCACCAGAGCCGCCCAAAGCAGTTGCGCTCCCGGCGCCGTATCGTCATCCACCGCTCCAAATTCGGCACCGCTTGCGCATCCTGCCCGGCGTGAAAGGGGAAACGCCAAGCCACCAGGTCCGGCACCAAGACACAGGTCATAAAATGCCATACATCCAAATTAGAGGCCTCGACCGGGGTAATTTGCATTAGCTCTGTTAGAGCAATACCCATCTTGATATCTGATTCACGGGTATTTTCCCGCTCCTCGGGATAGCCGTACTCTTCTGCAATAGATGTCAGGCGATCGGCAATCTCTTCCAAGTGTGACTTCTTCGCCCTCACCCCTTTGTATGGGCTGTAGATTTCTTTTGGATGGGACGTATCGCGCACCTGACGGCAGGCCACTATGTCCATCCTCGCCAGTTCTATGGCCCGGCGCTCGGTATCGATCATACGGGGTAATTGAGGATATAAAAACACAGCCCTATTCTCCGCCCATAAGATTAAAACGAGACTGCAACACCATCTCCAGTTTACCAGGGTCGTGCTGTTGCAACTGCACCAAATCGGTGAGATCGAGAGGGTTCATACGGGTCTCGATCAAATCCAGGAGCATCCCTCCGGTGGTCTCTGGACCATAATCTCGTTCCAGAAGCTGATCCGCCACCCTCAGGGCACCCCACACCAGCTCACGTGCAATCCCCTGCCTCAGAGTCGCCCTGATAAGGAGAGCCTCCCCATCGGGCTCTGCGGTAGAAACCGCCCTGTAAAAGCGGTGGTTGCCGGTATTGATATATAGGCGCAGGCTATGCATGGCCGGCGCCATCAGATCTTCGCTTTGCCAATCCAGATACCAACAGGCGTGCTGATCGCTGAGCCCGTGCTCAAGAAAATCTACGGTGGTCATTGGAAAACGTGCGGTCCCGGCGTGCAATTGCACCACTGCAGGATCTTCGTGGGGATCATACCACAGCACACTGCCCGGTTGATACGCCGCCAGCGGGTCCGCCTTCCGGCCCTGCCTCATCAAAACCAGCCCGGTCTGCAGGTGTATACTACCCGCGACCTCCGCACTAGGGATAATGATATTAATATCTATGCGCTGCCGTCCCCAATTCAAATCCACCGGCACTCGGTCTGAAACCCCTCGCAAATACGTGTGTCCACCTCTCCAGGAAGTAAAAGCAACCACTTCCGCCTGATCCCCTACGCCTGAAGACGCGGCAACAAACCGGCCGTCGACAATCAATGACCGACGGATTTCGATCGATTCCTCAGGACGCCAATCGCTTAGCAACGCTGGAAGAAACCGGGGCGTATCGACGACCATTTCCCAGGGCGTCCCCTGAATGGCCCTGGGGTCAGCGACCAAGTGAGGTAGGGTCCGTGTTCCAAACATCAGCCCACAGCCTCACTTTCGACCTGCAGTTCATCCAGTTGCAAAGAAACGCCGACCAGCGTGTCGTCGGGCACGGAGATCACAATCGTCCACAGACCATCACTATCATCCTGCGGTGTAAGCGCTATGCTTTCAGCTGCACCCTTTTTCTTCCCTTTGGGATTCAGCCACTGTACAATCTGGGGCTTTAATGCACCGGTAGGCGCCTCAAATTCTTTACCTCCCCCCATCACAACCACCCGAGGATTGCCTCTCACCACAATCCCTTCTTTGGGAATAACACCGGTCACCTGAAAAGAAAACCGGACGGTACGATCCTGCCCAAGCAGCTCCAATCGTCCTTCATCAAACAGACGAACACCCGGTTTGCCCGAACGAGAACCGTCTTTACTCTGCGCCGTTTTCGATGTTCGCTGCATTCTTTTTCTCGTTCGGTCCTGGATCAGGATCAGATCGCCCAAGTCATGGGAAATAGCATCCAGGGGATCGTCCGTGGTGGCTATGGTCTGATCGTATTGATCCTGTATGAATTCCTGAGCGATCCGCCGGACCTCTCTGTGCGCAACCCGCACCCAGGTTTTATAGATTCGATTCGCCAACACATCCGGCACCCACCCGTCATGGGTCGGGGGCTCAGCTTGGGCAAACGCCTCTTCAACCTCAAGCGGATCACCGTCTACCAGAAAGACCCCCGCATATTCCAAGTCAGCAAGTGGAACGGTATGACAGGGCAAATAATTGACGATCTGCCAAGGGAAACGCATTAATGCGACATGGTGAGACCGGCCGCGGCTGCTTGCATCAGCGCCCTGAGCCAACTGACCCCGCAGCGGATGCCCCTCTAGTTCCGCAGCAATCCAGGTCCTTCGCGGGACCGTATAGAAAGACTCCACAGAACAATACCCCAGACGAGCCTGTGGACGGGCGGCTTCGACCGGTGCGACCCGGGCCTGGTGCACTGGTGACCCAGCACCGGCCTGCACTTTCAGTAAATTGCGGAGTGCTCGGGTATAATTTTTAAACGGAGGCTCTTGCTCTGGATCGGGAATGGCGACTTTGCGCCCTTCGTGCCGCACCGAAAAGCGAATCGCAGGCCGACGGGCGTGTAGGGGCAACATGCGTGGCCAGCACCAATAGACCAGCGTCTCTGCAAGATATTGAACGAACTTAGACTCATCCCCTTCAAATACCTCATCGCCCATCCGGGGCGCGAGTATCGCGATGGTCGTGCCGGTCTCATCGGCTTGGAACTGCGGCAAGCCCAGATGTCTAGCCAGCGCCCGGGCCGTCCTACCCACCTGAGGAGCAATACCCTTTTTCTCTTTCACCCCCCACCAGTGTCGCCCTGTGTTCTGCTCATCCTCGGAGGGACGGGTAATACTCTGGGCAATCAGCCGCTCTTCGCTCTGCTTGCCACCCTCCGTGCATCGAGTATGAATCAGGCAGGTGCCTGCTTGACTGATATTATAGAAGATCGACTTACCGAAACCATAGGTCCCCCCGCCAATCCGATTGAACGCGCCCCGACCAATCTGGCGCACAAAGCGAATAAAGTTTCGGGGCTGGTCCTGGCTGGCCTTCGCAATCTTCTCGTGGAATATCGGACCATTAAGCCCGGTCGTATGCTTGTCCTGGATCGTCAGCACCTGCAACCCATCCTGTAGCAAATTCTGCAATGGATGATCGGCCGGCTTGGTCTGGAATACGACATCGGTCAGCAAACCGAGCTGGTCCGGTGTGATCGTCCGTAATTCGATATTGACTTCTATATGGCCATGCTCTCGATCCAGTCGAGCATCCCACGAATTCTGCACCGCCTCTCGCAAAAGAATCGTCGCAGAATCCATACGGGGTCGCCCAAGATTCTGGATTACAGCCTCACCAGAAGTGCCGCCCTCAGACGAGTATCTTTCGCTCTTGCGATTAAAAGGTATAAATCTAGCCATTTAAGATTATCGATTGCAGGTATATGTAAGGGTTTCGCACGAAAACAATAGCGAAGGGAGAGGTACATTGAATAAGTCTGTAATGATCCCGGAATCATTTAAGACAGGGGCTTCACGCCTGCCTCAACTAAATACTGCAACAAATCTCATCTAATGTCCAATGACCATAATACCCTGTCAATACGCTATGCGATTTCTATATATCAGGCCTTGAGACAAGGAAATTACGAACTATTTTAGCAACCTGTGTCGCGAGCAATGGCGGAACGGCATTGCCCACTTGAGTATATTGCTCTGTCCGGGGACCGCAGAAAAAGTAATTATCTGGAAAGGTCTGCAGACGCGCTGCTTCACGGACCGTCAGGGACCGGCACTGCTCCGGGTCATAATGGATATAGTAATGTCCATCTTTGGCGATGTGGCTGGTTATTGTCGTCGCTGGAAGATCAGCGACTTGGACACGGAATCGGTCATTGAATTTCCCGCTATCCTTGTTCTTATGATCTGGCTGGAGACCTTCTGGGAAATCTCTCATTGTTGGCGAAATTCCCAGGACCTCAGCATAGCAGGAAAAAAATAAATACCGATGAAGATCTGAAATCATATGGGTTTTGGAAGAGTGATTCAAAACACCCTGTAATCTGTCGTCTATATACCAAGCTCCCAGGTCCTTCATCACTTTTTTAGTGGTATAAGGTATATACTCATCCCCCATACCTTTAAGAGGCATTACTATTTTATTACAACAATCTTGAATTCGCTTTAGCACCCGACCATCAATATCAGCGATCTCTTGCCCGACCTCATTGAAGGGAAACGAAGCGATGGCATTTCTCCACCCTTCTTTTGTGTCCTTGTTACGCGAGATCCCACTGCGAATTCGTGGCAAACCATAATCCAAGACATCCCTTACTCGTACTCTTGTTTGCCGCTCAAGGATGCCCGGACTAGATGGCCCATCACATAAGTCTTTCCGAACACCAAGCAGGATGACTCGATGTCTTGTCTGAGGGATACCGAAATGCTCGGATTTAATGATGAAATCTTCGTTGCGTTGATATTTAGGTGTGCCATCAAACTCGTAACCAAGAGGTGGTTTAACCAGTGAGAAGATCCGGTATTCGTGAGGCTTATCGCTGTCATATTGGGGGTAAATATTCGATGGATTCCCTAGGTCGGATTTAATCTTATCAAATATCCGGGAGTCATTGACTTTAGCTGACAGCATCCCTTTGACATTTTCCATTACGAAAACGGAAGGACGGTGACGGGCAATAATCCTCAGGTATTCCTGATAAAGAAAATGCCGATTGTCTTGTTCCGGTATATACTCTTTATCTCTACTCCGCCTTGATCTGCCAACAAGAGAATAGGCCTGGCAGGGCGGCCCACCGATTAATACCCAAGAAGAGCTGCCTTTAAGCTTCTCTTCGATAGCTTTGTCCAGCTTAAGATCAATCTCACTATCTTCAGGATCACCGAGTTCACCACATAGTGCCTCTTCGTTAGCTGCTTTAGCCTGCTCTTTGTACTTATCTAAAGCAAATAGGCTTTCAGAATCCTGGCCTTGCTTCAAAAATTCATAGTATTCATCGGGCACTTCATCATAAGGGAACTGGCGGAAGAAACTTCGTAGCTTGAGTGTCTTGTGTGCATCCGGGTTTTTTTCTACTGAGAGGGCGATTCGGTAGAAAGGATTCGCTTCTTTCCAATCGACCTGACTGAAACCTTCTCCGAGACCACCTGGGCCGGCAAAAAGATCGACAACAGGGACAGCCATGATCTATAACATGCTTTCCGATTTATAGTCTCTCATTCTTTTAATCCAGGTTCCCAGTCAAAATCCTTTTCAGCTTCATGCCAGATTTCATAACATGGCTTTGACAACCTAGGGGAAGGTTCGCGTTTTTCTTTTAGAATTCTACCCATATTATTACATTGACTACGTGCTTTAGCACTCATAAAATCCGTATCTTTAAGAAATTTAGAAAGTTCCCTCCACGCATTACTTCCCTTCTCTTTGCAGAACGCAATAGCATCATTTTCGCCATTCGTTACGGATTTATTGTTTTTCTTCGAAATAACATGGGATTTCAAACCAGGCAGATCAGGAGAATGAGTCTCCATCAGCTTGTTCCAGCATTTCTCGTCTTTACACCACTCAGATGGGTTTAAATTAGTCTGTCGAATATGATCGTTGACGATAATACAAATTAATTCAAGTGCATCCAATATGTTTTCATCTATTTTTTGCTGCATCCAAATTTTAGACAGTTCAATACGTGATTTAGCCAAATGATGAAGCCATGCCAGAGAATAAGTAACTATTGCATGATTATATCCACCAAACTTCTGTCGACGAACAATGCGTTCTGTTTCATTCCATAAGAGTATTAGAGCGACTGTCTTCTCAAAGAACACGGTCCAGTCTTCATCTTTGAGGTTTTGTAACCATGTGTTGAAAAGTGCAAAATTCTTCATCGCTCCGAGGCATACAGTATGGGGTAATCGGAGATATGAATTCCACGCCTTTCCAAATTTACTCTTATCAAATCGTTGTTTCTTAACATATTTCTGATCGAATTTACGTTGTTGTGCTTTTGTACGTGCCTCCAAACGTCTAGTTTCATCATAGCTACCTCTGGATTTTTCATAAAACCAGAAAGTTTGCAGAGATCCACCAGTAGGATCGGGAGCCATATGATTCCTGGATATTGCATATAATTCAGGATGGGGAGGATCATTGGCAAGTAAGTCTGCCATTTGAATCCTATTCTGTGTATTTGACCACTTCCCTATTTTAGGGACAAGGATATCCGATAATCGCTGATTCTCAGGTAAATCGTCAGAGCTCATCTCATCGTTGATAACCATCAATTTCATTTGGACAGTTATATCTTTGAGGTCACTATTGAAACTTGCTCGTGTATGAAATAGGGACGCTGTTGTCTGTCCTCCATTGACAATCTGGAAATCTTTGACACTAGCAATACCTTGTTGACTAGAATTAAGGGAAGCCAATTCAACACTCTGAGCATAAACTGTTATGCCATTATTATACGCACAGAACATTCCAGGCTCATCCCGTATTGTGTCCCTGATTTCCCGGTTAACCTTTACCCGCTGTGATAAAAAAACTCGTACATTTCGCTCAAGAAGCCTAATCTTCCAATCGCCATATAAATCCGCTAAGACCTCGCCGGGAATGAAAGCCAGGTAAGTAGTGTACTGATTATTGGGACTGACCTGTTCAATGCATGGAATAGCACCGCCGTATCGATTCGCAAAATCAATGGTTATATGTTCTCTTTCACCTGTTCTGACAAATCTTTGAATCCGTTGTATATCCCAAACCACTTTACTCACATCCAGATCTTCAACTTCCTCTGTTTCTCCAGGTCTTTCACCTACGACTCCATCAGTGATTATCACGATTTTAGCAGATATCATATCCTCACGACACTCATGAATTAAAGTAGTGAGATCATGGGCTGGATTTGAGACTTCAATTCGTGCACCAAGTCGACCTTTGAGGCTATCCATCAGGAATTTTGTTCCTTGCCTAAATAATCGATCGATCATTGAATTATTAACTTTAGCTTGATATAGATCTTTTTTATCTATCCAGTGCGATACGATAAGGGTCAGATTTTCATAATCATCATCAAATTCGTAAGCATCAACCTTGTACCCCTTGTCTTTCCAGGGACTGGGTTCGCACCCATTCACCTCACCATATTCTGCAAGTATTTCACCTGTTTTTTCAACAAAGGCTTCCTCTCGAAACATCTCCATAGAGTGTGCATCTGTTGCAATTTCATCATGGAAATTATCAGAATATGATTGAAGTGCGTCATCCGACATCTGCATCCTCCAATATCAATCTGAGGATATCATCCACATAAACCTTGAAATTCTGACATGCACCCAACACTATACTGTATCTCAAATTTCCTACTCCTTCTGGGACAGAAAGAAGACGAGGGAAGCCATCCACAACCATAAAAATATCTTTCTCTTTGACTATATATGCTGTGCTATATTTTGCCTCGTGAACATCCAGATAACCTGCACTTATCAAATTTCTGTTAAATTGTGCAAGGGTAATTACGGACGACTCAAACCGTTGTCTTATCTGCTCGATAACTTCAGGTAAAGCCCTGCCTGACTGTACCTCCTGGAATGTAACAACAAAGAGATGTAAACTTACCAGCCCTCGGTCATCTAGCTGGCGTTCGTTATTAATCCAGACCCGCCTTGGTTCTTTCCCAATAGTTGATTTTATCTCAACAACTCTGCCCGAATGATCGTAATCATGGTAGGCCTGCCGACATCCTTGCCATGCTTTTACACATTCCGCCCCATCCAATCCGATATCCAGCAATTGTTCTATCCAGACCAATTCTGCGATTAACCCTCTTTGCGCAGTCTCTGGTAAACCGGTAGATCTTGTCCGCGCAAAGAAGCTGCTCCAACGATCGAGGCATTCAGCTATCTTTACCATCCGGACAGATTGATCAGTAACATCTTCAAGAGAGGAGACCAAATCAGAAGCTAAACACAAGAAAATCTCTTTTGATTCAATATCAACCAAAATAAAACGTAATTGGTTAGTGTCCCGTGATTGTATTCGTAGTGAAATTTCCTCCAGCTGAAGACCACGCCATTCGGGTAAGGTCAGATCCTCTCGATCTGATGGAATTTCGATTAGTAGCTCATAGGTCTCATCAATGGGCACAAAGCCTGCTCTAACACCTATGGCGGTACCACCCAGTGCGCCATAGACACGTGAAATAGGATCTGAACTGGAGGAAGCTTCTTTATATAATTCATCCCATCTTTTTTCAAGTGAATTGGTGTCCATCTTAATTCTCTGCGTCTTGATAGACAGAATTGGCTAGATATTCTACCTCTATTGCGGTATCGCTCTCTGGAAAGCTGATTCCGACTCCAACAGCTTCATCACCGGATTCCAGACCATATACCCCCTCCTTATCTGAGTAAATTACATAGATCAACATCATTCCTCGCTCTTTTGGTCGCAATTCTCTCACGATCGGCCCAGGTCGCATTTTACTGGTATCAGTATGGAGCCCCTTATCCTTTCGACGCTTAATCCAGGTTGCTTTTACTAGCTCTTCCGGGAGGTCTAACCATTCATCAGCAGGATCGAGGAGCCGACCAATCGATATTTGCGAATTATTAACAACCCGACCTTTGCGCACTGAACAGTTTATCTTTTTCGTTTTCGTACCTGAAAGGGGTATAGATCGCGTGGCTGAAGCGGGGAATGCCACAACGACGCTCCAGCTAGTCAATTCATTCTGAGGTACTTGCATCTCTATAAAGTCAGCCCAGCGTCTAGGATCAGCAGTCCGAACTGCCCCTTCATGCAATCTGTAGTTTCGGAGAAATTCCACTACGATTGACCAGTCGACATCCCTCCAATGATAATTTCTTTGTTTTTGAGGTAGCCCATTGGCAGATTCAAGGTTTGCAATAAAATTACAAAGATGTTGTTGGTTTTCAGCACAAAACGAGGGATCAAAAGATACGGTTTCGCTTATCGTTCCAGAATATTTCAGTTTGATGGTTTCTGCATTACGTCTTTTTCCTGCAGATGTAATAGCAAGCTGGCCCGGATGAGATAAAACTTTCAGTCCGAATTCCTGAGGCTCTTTATTTAATAATGCCATATAGTCGAGCTCATGCCTGAGCTCAAGAGATGCAGTCGCTATATGGCGATACCATTCAATAAGTTCATCCGTAGTATAGATCCGACAGAGATCTATATATCCATCCCGATACCCAAACCAGCGCCCCATCTGCATAAGAGTATCGTACATGCGCGATGCACGTAAATAATAACTGATCGTCAGACCATCCAGAGTTAGACCTCGAGATAATTTATCACCCCCAACAGCAATGACGTATTCACCGCGTTCCTCCCAGGGAACCTCCTCTCCCTTACCAATCCGTTCGCGTGTTCTCATATCCATATACCGATAATCCAACACATCACTAGCTTCGCCATTTATTAATTTGACTTTTATCCTTCGGGCTACCTTGTATAAAACATCCAGAATTTCTTCCCACTCGCTTATGTCACATTGAAATTCATCCTTCATTGCTATAGTAGTTTGAACGAAATCATCATTCCACAACTCCCGCAAATCCTTCAGATCATCGTTTTTGTTCTGTATACGCCCTACAAGATAACGCAACTCTTTCTCAACAAGGTCTCCTATCTGTTTTTGGACGTTTGTATAACGTGTAACATGGACTAGCATCGAGTTATGAGGAGGAGATGATTTTCGGATATGACGAACAGCACTGACAAGAAGGAATGACCTGATTGCGTTTATAAGTGAATCCGGTAGCTCTGGTACTTCCCATTCTTTTTTATGTCTATCTGGTATTGACTCTGGAGAATCCCAAATAGAGCGAAGTAAAGGCAAAGGGTCTTTTGAGCCTTCACCCTCCACCCAGTTTTCATACAAACCAAATACCTTATCTGGTCCAACATAATTAGTGGGCTGAGGTAAACTGAAAATAAAATTCCGCGGGAAAAGATCTTCTCCATATGTAGGATGCATCTGATCAAAATGGATGAAAATGTTAGCAAATGGCGTCGCTGTATATCCTATATAAGCACTTTTCCAAAAAGAACAGAGTATTTCGCGAATACGCTGATTTGTTTTTGCAGGATCACAATCCTCTTCAACTGCGCCATTCTCATCCAGGACCACCTTTTTGGTATTTACGGATGCATAATCACACTCATCATCTATTACTAACAAGGGAACATCCGCTACAACCTGTCGACCAGAATCGTCCTCCTCACCAATAATCGCAGTACTCCATTCAATTAGGTTTTTCAGAATAGAGACATGCTTCTTGACAATCAGGACTGTTGGATCTCCATTTTGTGAAGGTATAATTCCTGCACTGTCCGCTATAACCTTTTTGAAATCACCTTGCTCATTGCTACTTGTTAAGGTCTGAATGATTCGATGATCACTAAACATCGACCTTACACCTATTTTGCTCGACTGTCCGGTGAATCGCTGCACTTGATCAAGATCATATCCCATAAGCTCTTCATTGATACGGAATTGAGTTTGACTACGCAGGCTATTATGAACACCAGCCAGTACTATGATAAGCTTGTAACCCGCATCGATAGCTTTGGCAATCAAGCCAGTGTAATTGGCAGTTTTACCAGATTGTACACTGCCCATCACCATGCCTCTACGATCCCAGGCCCCTGCTCGCTCAGGATCTTCGAGACGACTAAGGATCTGGCTGGTTTCGTTATCAAGGTTCTCAACTACATTTGAAGGCCACCTCTTCCCGTATGACAGGTAGTTCCTGTAATGGTCCCAGAAGTGCCACTTCAGATCACGGTCTAATCCTGCATTGGTTGAAGGATTAAACCATTCGATATGGTCGCTATTATCATCTAGGATCACCGATGAGTCCAGCACTGATATATTGTGCCTTCGCTCCAAATCTGAATACAACTGTTCTTTTGAAATTCTAATATTATCGAGCGCATTCTGTACAATAAAATAGAACTGATCCAGCCCGTCCTCCGTACAGGGACGATCTTGAAAAAAAGGATATGACATTCTTATTATCTGATCATATTTTCCCCTAGTCGAATCATTCATGTCAGCTCCTCTACTAGCTGGTCTAGCATCACACGATATGCCACATGCTCATCAAATAGAGCACATACTAAATTAGCCGCTTCTTCAGGTGATTTACCTTTTTCCTTTTCCTCCGTAAATAAATGACGGCATAGTTCCAGCAATTCTTTTGGAGGTTTTGCAATATCAGGAGACAGGTTAACATGGCAATCTTCATACTCAGTATTATCCTGTATTATCAACCTGTGAGGTACATTTTTTTCAATTATATGAAATAGCTTCCTGACCCAGGATTTAGAAGGTTTCAATTCTAATAAGATCTCAGAGATCACTGGATGCTCGGCATTAATCTCGTATATAATCTTTTCGCCACGCTTTTTTTTAGCCCATACATTAAACTGGTTGTTACGCCCTGTAATTTGTCGACTGCCTCCAAGTCTGGAGCGATATACCTGAACGGCTTTTGCTCTCGTCGCTTTAGCTATACGCTCAAGATCTCGGCGCACTCTACTCGGCGATCTAGCGGTTGCTTTTCTCACATCAATCGACCAGTCGTGATCCACATTGTTCGGTAGATCTACCTGGATCCTGCACAACTTAAAGTGTTCTTCAGGGGTAAAATCAAAATCAAGATATCCCCCGGGTATGATCATTCTTCGATTTCTATAAACGTAAAAACCCTGATGAGCATTCCATCCATATATACCTCCACCAACGACGGATTCTTCTTTACTACGCTTTGAAACATGGGGAAGTACATATGGGGTGATTTTTAACTGATCATTATCCAGATTTTCTGAGCCGAATTCTTGAGTATGAACATTACTGATCAGGAATGGATCCCAGGGCTTACATTTATGCCTCCCCACCTCAATTTTTACGCCATTCTTATCTTCCAAGAATCTATGAAATACAATCTCTATATACTGTGCAACTGTCTGGAAATGTGTGATAAAATCGCTTTCTGCTTTTTCAGCTTCATCATGATTGTCACTGTCGTCCTTTATTATTTTGTCTAGCTTCTGCCAGAGTACCACAGTACCATGTTCTATCTTATCCAGACCTTTAAGTAATCTAGCCGCGCCACTGGGTGCAACTGTCGAAAGCTCCCACCGCTTTTTATTTACAACATGATCGAGATCCCACCCACGTAAGGAGGCTTTTGCCTTTCCTGTTTTTGTTTTCACCGTTAACATGCGACATTGAGAAAAAGAAGCTGTCTTCAGACCTAATCCAAAACGTCCCAGATCTTCGGGTTCCCTTTCTACAAGGGGGCTCTGGCTACCTAAGCGCATAGCCTCTTTCAAGTTAGCCAGACTCATACCACTTCCATCATCAAGAATACGTATCCATGGTTTTCCCTTGTTCCAGTCATAATCAATGCAGATTTTCTTTGCCTTAGCATAAATACTATTATCAATTAAATCTGCTATAGCCATAGACAGATCATAGCCGAAAGCGCGCAGAGATGAGATCATCGCTTCAGGTTTCGGAGGACAGGATTCGAACATATGAACCTCTTTGATTCTAGTATAAACCTGTTAATCCAATTATATATTCTTGAGAAACGATCAGGCCTGAGAATCAACCACAGACAAGCTTGAATCGACGGACAACTCAGTTTATATATTTCAATGAACAGGCGAACTTACGTTACGATGATATTACAGGTTTTGAAGATAGTCACTGAAGAGCCCGATATTGGGTTGATCTGGTGATCCCACCACCAGCACCCGATCTAAAAGACGATTCCCCTCTTCACAAGAGGTTTCAGATAGCAGGGCACAAGCGTGACACGCTGCCAAATTACACGAATCAGGTCCTTGGCCACTACTCTCTACACAAGTCGGATCAGATGAGCACCACAATGCTGATCGCAATGCCCGAATAAAAACCTGTTCAAGTCTTCCAAGTTCGCCCTGCCTTACCAGACCACCCATTGTCCCCTCGGAATCCCCTGATGCCGTATAAAGCAGAACACCACTCATCGGAAAGGAAGGATCTTCGGCATCGCAGTATATACGCTCGCGGAGTGATGCACTACCGTAGCCACATTCGAAACAGAGCTGGTTGATTAAGAGATGCGCCATTGTATGTATCAGCACAAACTTGGGAGATAACGACCTCGATGGTTGCCCGCGCCCATGTCGGACGATGTTGTACTTATCTGTTAAACGGGTAAACCGTTCAATGACCTCGGGAGACTTTTCCCATTCGGCCAATTTCTCTTCATCCAGTTTGAGAAAAATTCCTTCACCGCGCACCACAATAGCTGGCAACCAATCAATAACAGGATCGAGGCGTAAATCTTCTATATGTTCCTGGATACTACGGCCATCATCCGGTAAACAGCGTGAGAAACCATAAAATGCGCGAGTTTCTCGTAGCTTGCGCACCAGCATAACATTCGTAAAGAAATCCTGCACGGGAGAAGCATACTCAGAGGGATCACGAGGAACGATATAGAGATCCGTCTGGTCGCCACCCCGGCCTTCTGTCATAGCTGCATATTCAGCCTGACGATATTCTTCTTCTGATTGTTCCCCTGCTGTAGCAACTGGCTCTGAACCATCGAGTCGGCGCTGTGCAGCTTCACACAATTCTTCAGGGTCTACGCCTGTACATCTGGGAATCAACTCACAGATCATTTTGCAACGATCCGGATCAATGCGCCCATCCACCAACCCGCTTGTAAGGCGCTGCCATATTTCACTATCCTCTAGGATATCAACCACCCTTCTTGATGCATCTTCCCCCCAGAGTGGCAGGTAAATCGAACTGACGACATGAGCGAAATAAACATTCGAAGCACCACGCTGTAATACCCTGAGATTATTGCCGCACCGGGTAATATCTGGTGTAAAATCACCGAGCCAAGACCGCAACCCACCACAAGACACATTCGCACCTTCCAGAGCATCGTCTCTGAAGGCGCCGCCCATTGATTCAAATTCCCCACAGGAGCATTCGATAGTAATACCTGAAAGTCCGGCTGAACTTCGCCCTGCACGTAAGCGCAGCCGGCAATCGGGATATGGACCGCTGGCCCGATGGACCCAATTCATAAACGGAAAATCCTGGATATGTCCTTGGTCGCAGACCGACATAAATCGAACAGGTAATAACCGTGGCCTTTTATACGAATTCAGCGACACACAGTTTAGACCGGTACCGTAGTTGGGTGCATCACACTTCTGTGAACCACCAAACAGAGCGAGTTCCTGCATATTTCCGCACCGAGTGCAATAATGCCAACGTGGGAACCGGACAAAAGGAATTTTTAGATTTGGATACTGCACACCCGGTGCAGGAATCCTGAAATCGGGTGGGAAGCGAAAATGATCAACTCGTAAACGCCCCTGAAGACGTTCCTCTTCAAATTTGAAATCAGCTGGACACTCTTCTTTTGCAAACGGCCAGGCATCCAATCCACATACCATTAGGGATTCGTCATCGGGGAAGTCAATCATCGCACCGACTCCCCATGGAGAAATAAGCTGGGACCGACGTATGGTCTTCATGTTACTCAACCTCGTCCAGTTCGGGATACTGTCTGATAACCTCAGCCTCGCAACTAGCGTCCACATTCCGCATCGATGATGGAGTAGACCATGATCGACCGAGCCATTCTTCCAGTGGTTCTGATCCTGCAGGATACATAAGTGGTACATCGGGGCCAGGTGGACCAAAACCACCATAAACTGAAGGAAGAATGCGTCGCCAGTTATCGATCAGATCATCGAAATAATCCAGTGTCGAATCAAGTTCATCCGGATCGATATCTGAGACACGCTTCTCAATGATCGCACGAATTTCACCGATCAGGGTGTCATCCGGAAATGGTTGAGGACGATCACGGTTATCCGGGCTTCCCCGGTAGCGGACAAGAGCAATCAGAATGGCATGCAGTGCACGCTCTCTTACTGGCGTAGCAAAGGGAGTCACACTCGTCGGCTCAACCTGACGATAGATACTCGCGTGATATGAGCGAAAATGCTCATAGTGCGATCGATCCCGAGGCTTACCAGTATGGTAAATCGGGACAACTAGGCCTGGATACTTACGACCTACTCGACTTGTCGCCTGAATATACTCGGATGTGGTTTTAGGTTGGCCAACTACCGCCATCATGCCCAGTCGAGAGACATCTATTCCGACGGAGATCATATTAGATGCCAGACAAATATCCACAGGCCTGCCACCATCCTCTGAAGGATACTCAAGCTCCAACTTCTGGAGTGATTCCGGAATATCAGAGCTGGATATACGGCTGGTCAATTCTATAGCGTGATTTATGAACCTGCGTTCATCAAATTCGTCACCCTTTGTAATCTTCTTGCGGCTCCACATCGCATTCAGATACTCGCGAATGTCGGCGCGAATCAGGGTAGCTGCATGACCAAGTTCACGCAGGCTATTGAAATAGTTAATTAACGTCCAGTATGGATCACGTTCGTTTTCATTGGACACTTCAACGGAAAGCACAGACTGCATGAGCGCAGAAATGATACGCACCTGTGCTGTAACGTGCGATGGAAGTGCCGATGCATGCACTCCTGCATACAAGCGACCTGGAAGCGATACATCTTCTTCAGCAAAAAACGAATCACCCGCACGCAAACACTGAGGAGGGAAAAGACAGACTTCGCGCGCGTATAGAGCCTGAACCTGTTCTTCCGCACGAGAAATCGTGGCAGTCGAAGCTATAATCTTTGGTTTTACTACCCGATCCCCATCGACTTGGGAGCAAAATTCGTCAATAATTGTCTCATAATGCCCCACCATAGATCCCAGTGGACCGGAGATTAGATGTAATTCGTCTTGGATAATCAGATTTGGTGGTGAAATATGCCCTGTGTCTTGGTTACCAAAAAAGACGCGGGCATCTGGATACCACGGCAGTAATGCAAACTTATCTACCGTGCCAATGAGCAGAGTCGGAGGAGATTCATAGAGCTCTTCATCAATCACCAGCAATGGTAATCCCTGACTGAAATCACAGGCCGAATCATAACACCTGAGTTTTACGGTTGCTGGCTTTTTTTTCTTTTCATAACCGAGAATCCTCAATCTATTTTTGGTTTTCACAGGCCCCATCTGGGCTCCACACCACGGACATTGAAGTACAATAAAAGGATTCTCACTTGTACTACCCTGACTGAGTCTCTTTAAAGCGTTGACTGCGTTATCTCGTTTGTTCGGCGTCAAGCCCTGTCCTACCCATAAGCCGATAGTAATAGGCACCGAACCTAGTTCATTAACTCTATCTCGTCTCAATATCTCGCATGCACAAATCAATGAGGCAGAACGCTGAAACTGCTGCGCCGTCAATAATCGAAGGGTATAACGCATCAGCACAGTAGTACCTGCATCATCGAGATTTTTAAGGCGTCGCAAAAATACAGTGAAGGCCGTGAGCCCAAGATACGCTTCTGTTTTACCTCCACCTGTTGGAAACCAGATTAAATCTACGATATCACGTTCATCATCTTCGGGAACCGCAATAGAACGCAGGTTCATCAGGACGAAAGCGATTTGAAAAGGTCGCCAAGATCCCAACTGCGGAGGTGGCTTGGCCGGATCCGGCCAAGCCACAGGATCTATCTCTGGCGGGTTTGTATTCGATATTGTCCAAGTGCGCAAATCAAGACTGTAGTGCAGTTGCTGAAGTAACATAGCATGGTTAGCAAGACGAAAAGCATAGAGTGATGTGGGATCGTTTCTCAGCAACTCCAGACCTGATCGCATCCGCTGCAAACATCCCTGACAGTCACCAAGGTGACGTAACGCCGTCTCACGGAATTCCCGAGGAAAGTCAGGCTCATCCAGTGTATCTTCTTGTTTCGCTATCCAATTTTCATATTTGTCGCATAATGATTCGAGTACTGGCACAACACGCGCTTCATCGCCCAGCGTACTCATCTCGTACATTTTGAGATCTAAATCCGGAAAACTTGTAGGAATAATTGGTTTGACTTCATACATGGGAAGAATATCCGACCGAACCATATTCGCACGGTTTTCATCTATCTCATTCCAATCCGCAGCACAACCATGACCTATCGCGAATGTCTTGCGGTGACGATAAAGCAATCGTAGCGAGTCATCTTCTTCGTCCAAAGACTCCCCTTCACGATCTGGATATTCTATAAAAGGAGCACTATCATCAGCCGGCTTCATCTGGATCTCGACTTGGAAGAAACACATATCATTATCTGCTCGGCCGGAGGGTGATTCGTGGCAATTAATCAGAGCAGCAGTTAATAGCCGACGTGGCACGCCATTGTCCCCGGATTGCCGTGGCCTGCTGACTATCTGCACCTCCAGCTTCGTCTCTTTGCCATCGCTGTTTTTGATCAGTCCTGACCACTTTTGAATTTCATCTCCCGACAGCGCTGAAATGGGAATTTCCAGTACATCTTTAAGAGGCTTACGAAGATATTGAGAGCCTGATCTGATTTCGCCACTCTTAGTCACATATTCTCGTGGACCGGCTGTATATGTGCCGGCCTCAACTTCAACTAGGAAACCAGCTTCTGGCAAGTCTACGAGGCAGCTAAATCCGATGGCAGCTGGTAGATATGAGTTAGTCAGTGAAGTAATTTCTTCCGCACTCTGATCTTCCGTGGTATCACGCCTTCGGTTGCCCTCTTCAAGACCATCCACGGGTTCCGTCTCTGATGTCTCTGCTTCAGTACTGGTCGTTTCAGTATTTTCTGCGTCCTCTGCGGCAGCGATCGTTTCCGTATCTTCTACATCCTCAGAAGTTTCGGTCGCTACGCCCTGTGGAAAGAGCACACCTGCTCCATATCGCATTCGAGGTGGCATAGAAGTCAGTATTTCTTCACCATTGGCCTGTACATCAGGCGCAGTGGGATCCGGACCGATCAATTCTGCACGTAAGAAATCTACAATCTGATCTCTCATTGTACCATGCTCTCCTTCTGGAAACCGATGCGAATAGCTCCCTGGTATTCTTCACGCGCCGATTCAGCCAACAGGACAAATAATCTGTGCCGGGCACGTGACATGCCCACGTACAACAAAGACCGATAACGATTATTAAGAAGATGCGTGACATCAGTGATGATAATGATCGAATTTTCAAGCCCTTTAAACGCGTGAATTGTCGAGAACCCAACCGCTTTTCTGGGGTATTTCAGAGACTCTGATTCAGTGAGATCAACAACTTTGAAGGATCTGAGGTCATCTTTCGAAAGACATGAATGATCCAAAGTGACAGGTGAAAGGATAGTGATATATTCTCTCTTGATATCTTCGGAATGCAGCTTACTAACAATTTCATTGAGAATATTACACTGGTCATCGGTATCATTGAAAAAACTGTAATTAACGGGAACTCCTTCTACATTGGCAGGTAGAAATGGTGGGATTTCAAAACCCGAAATGAATGAGACCTCCTCGCCAATAGGCCGAGTATTTCTGCAATTAGTATATAGCCGGAAACGTACAAAGTGCGGTGCCCTCTGTTCCAGTTCGGAGAGCATAGTGTTTTCTTCGACATCTCCATAGATCGTCTGATGATGAAAATCACAGAATACGGCCCATTTGCCGCCGACGAGGCCACCTTTTAGCATATTGTCGAATACATCGAGGAATTCGGATCGGATAAGATCCTGACCTTCATCGATGACTAGATTGTCGAAGGACTCTATAACCCCCTGTTCAAGTGCATCTAGTGCAAACAGGGGATAGAGCTCATAGAAAAGGTAATCGCGATCTTCTGTCGTCTTCGCCTCACGAAATTCATCTGCTGCACTTGATAGAGAGATCAAGTAATCCAGTAAATTATGATAAGACCCTACCTTAACGGATTCGGAAGGCAGGTCCGCAATCTGTGAACTCAACCAGTTGCCCAACATTTTATTAAAGCAAACCAGCAGAACTTTTCGTCCGGATAATACTTCGCGGCGAACATATTCGAGCGCAAGCAATGTCTTCCCGGTACCTGCCCCACCTGTAAACAGACATCGCGGATTATCCTGGAGTTGATCGATACTGGCATACTGCTCTGTCGTTAGCCGCAGAATCCGCTTTTCCGTTTCAAGAAGCTCATCAGCAGGCCTAACAATCTGTTCAAAATCGCCCCTCAAGAAATCAACGATCTTACTGATATCCGAACTAGTAGGACGAGAATTCTGGTCATCATACCAGTATCGTTTCTCGACATTGCGGCGAGTAGACCTCGCAAGCCCAAGGATAAATCGGCTAATCGGCAGACGCCGGGAATCTCTGTCATATACCTGCCAGGATTCAATATCGAGATCACCCTGATCAAACGAGATATGTGGGAACAGCACACCAAAGCCAAACAGGAGCCTGGAAAATTGATCTCCCAGAGTAATATATTTTTTGACCCCTTCGATAAGAGAAAACATCCCGTCTCTTGCCTGCATGAAGGGACCAACGGTACTGGTAGAGCTAGCTCCGTACTTATTAGTGTATGTCCAGACCCCTTCCTGGCGAGATATCCTGCCGGATTTAATCTCCAAACAGAAAATTCCTTCATTTGGCACTAAAACTACAAAATCGATCTCTCCATATACTCGTTTTACGTGCTGAGCAAGACCGAGAGAATGCATACAGATCCAGTCTGCAGTAGCAGGATCATTTTTCAGAAGATCAAATATCCTTTTCTCACCACTACTTTTTATATCCTCGGAGTAGCTGGGGGGAATCATGCGGGCCATCAGAACTTCCCTTCCAGCAAGCAGTTTACTTCAAGTATCGCGACCTCAATGTCCTCATCTCCAATATCTTCAACACGGACTACTAAAGCACTCCCGACATCCTCGATCTCTATCATATTTGCTTCATCAAAACCTGCTTGTAACAATGAAGGGAGCTGGGCAATAAGTCTTTTTGCTAGAAAATCACCCGCCTGATGATGTGCCCCCCGGACTTCCTTAATTGCACGATGAACGTATTCTACGCGCGTCTGCAACTCTTTATCGCCACTCACCTGAGCAATAATATCAAGGTCCTGATGCCTTTGAGGACCTATGGTATGTTCGTTATTCATCCAATTTCGAATAGTAATATCCGAGCGCTTGAGTCCGCCTTTCCGTAATTCTCTAAGGGCTCGGTCAAAGCCCTGCGGATGGAAATCAACAAAATGCTTTAATGCCTTCTTCCACAGGCCAGCTACTGCTCGATGCTCGCCCTTGCCAACTCTGGCCAGCGCCCGATCTGCAAGGTCTCGCAAAAGATCACTATTCGAACCTTCCCGGAAGATCACATAGTCACCCACCTTAAGCTGAGAAATATCGGCAGGCCTAACTTCTGCTGACTCGCTAGCATGACCAGTTATCAAGTCTGTTACCACAGGCACTTTATGATTAGGTCGAAAATAGGAATATGTGTCCTGAGAAAAAGCCACAAAACGAGCCATTGTGGTTTCTCCTGAAACAGATGGTCGGGCATAGAGAGCACGCCGGTAAATGTTCAGCCGGATTTCGAATTCGACAATATCGAATTCTGTCTGAGATACTGCAGCAGGTTTTCTACCACCTTCAGATTGACCCTCTCCCGGCATATTTTGTAACGTTGTTCGAAGCATATTTGCTTTCTGCAAAACAGAAAGTTCCCTTTGATCACTTCTTTCCCATCTCCGCAACGCTGACCGCAGCCATTTCTGCTCAAAGGGATGCATAAGGACTGTGATTGAAGGAGCGATACAGGAATCAAATAGCTCGCGCATTCGATTTGCCCCGAGCCATCCACATACTATTAATTGATCGCAGTCTTTATCAAAGTCGAGGCTTGATGCAGTAACAAATTCAACATTTTGTTGGAGAGGGAATTTTTCATCCCAGTAGCTTTCAGTATGAGGAACTTCAGATGCTTCCGATAGGACTATTGTTCGCTGGCTATTTTTTTTTGTCGAGTCCAATAACTCCTGGAGTTCCATGACCTTATCAGGCATCCTATCTATATTAGATATAAGCGTTGTTATATCTTCAATGAACTCAAGCGCCGTAGCCATTGCGTCTTCTTCAAGCCACATTGCTTTATCCGCAATATCAGCCTTTGCCTGTTCAATTAGCGTCTTGAGATTTTTATCGCGATGGGCTGCACCCTCCATACCCAATGGCCGAAGAAGGCGTGCTAGGTTTAACAGGCATTGATAAAATCGACCTTCAATCATCACTAGCTCAGGATCATCAGACCGCCGTTGTTTACTGTATAAATGTAATTTTTCAAAAGCACTATCTAGTCCGGAATAGTCACACACCGTTTCTTTAACACTTCGAGCACTGAAATTTTGAACCGAACGATGGAAATGTCTGAATGGCATTTTTCGATTTTTTAGGTCATACCTTTCGGCAAGCTCGAACTGACCCAGTTCCTGATCAGACCATGCCCAAGTTCTGAATGATCTTTCCTCTAGGTATTTGAGATCGTCAGAATGACGATTCTCCATTAACGCGAAAATGGGGTATCCCTCGTCTAGGAGTTCGTCAAGTGCCTGAAGATCATTAGCAAAGGGCAGGCGTGTGTCGAGAATTATCAGGGTTTCAGACGGCTGGTGGTTAGATAGATATTCCCTGAGAGTAATTAGATCAGGAGCAACACCAAGAACTGGTTCCGCTTTAACTTGCTGATGCCCCCACTGATCAAGCTCACCTTCCTCAGTAATTCCACCCCACTGAAATAAATCCCGCAGTTGAATAGGTTCTTCAGGCAAGCATGGGTTATAAATCGTTGCATGTTCAGCGAACTGTCTTACCTTGGCCAGCCGTGAAACCAGCAAAATTCTGTTTTGGAAAATCGAACGATTACCAAAGCTGTTTATTCCAAGTAATTGGTCAAGAGGATGACCCGGCGGATGGAGATCCAAGTTCTCGATCGGTGTAAGTGGCCTTTTAGTGTCAGCAGGCTGAAAACGCAACCATTCATTTACATTAAAAGTCTTCGTTGTATCCTTTGGTTTCTGGCCAGCCTTACTCTTTGCACCCATCTTCATCCATAAAAAAGATGTTCCATCGATCTTTTCTCTTTTTACATATTCAACAACACAATGATCGTCCAGCAGTAGCTTTTGTCCTCGCTTGAAATCTGCCATACTCTCGATAGCAGAAGAAAAATCCCGATTTATTGCGATGAGTGAACAACAAATAGCAATCCATTCTGGACAGTCTAGCAGTACAGGAAAGATCATGGCTAATCGTTTATGATCAGCCTCTTCTTCAAGGATATTTTCGGCAATTGCGATACTGGCTTGAAGAGCTTCAGGCACGGTAGATGAATGCTGCTCTTCGCCATATACATGAAGTTGGGTTAATAAAGGATATCGCTTTTTTATATCTTGTAAGACAGTGTTCCATTCAGACATAATCACCTCTATGAGGTATTTATCTTGATTTAACCCACTGGAACAAAACTATTCGATACGCTAAAAATTCTACAGGTTGAGATAGCCCAACCAGCTATGGAATCCTTTAAATGGACATGGCCGGCCGCAGCGTAGGTAGCTATGTCTGCTTATAGCCAATCATTAACCATCAGACCTTATATATGCACGGTGAAGGAGATTTGTATCACTATTCAAGCTTCTTGACTAGTTCTTTCTTGCTAAGTCCGTTACCGTCGTCAACCACAGCCACGAATGCTCTTGGAGATTTATATTCGCCATCCTTTGTGTCGAAGCATACCCAAATGTTCTCTGCTCTATTGGCTATGGAGTTGGCGATTAGGTCTGCTATGCAACCTCGAACGTGTAGTTGAGGGCAGATGCGAGAGTCCTGTCTAAGCCTGGGTGAGAGGGTATCATCTCACCACCTGCATCCTCAAAAATATCGTTTAATCCTGTCAAAGTATCCCCCTTACAAGTTCCAAATACAATGCGATCTTATTCAATCCTGTATATGAATTCATTTCCTCCAAAAATTGCTTGACAGAAATTTCACTCAATTATGTCGGAGAGTTGATCGGTATCCAGCACCAATCAGTAATGGGCCTTTCTAAGACTGTATCGGAATTGACAGCCCCGGGTTTTGCCTAGTCGGTTCTATGTAGCTGCCAGTGTTTTGTTAGCCAAGCCAATTCCTTCTTATTAAGCTGAACCTGTAATGGTTGTCCGTGCAGCGAATAGTATAAAGAATACTCTTCGAGGCTATTGTTGACATCAATTAGCTTGGTTGCCGGGTTAACCGCGAGTAGACCTAAGTCGAAGAGGCGATGTAGATCTTTGCGTAACAGCATTCCACCATGCTCTTCGTGACGGCCTACATCTGCGAATGAGTAGAGATGTGCAGCGTCCAATGCGTTATCGGGTACATGGCCTGTGAAAGCACAAGTGCTACCGAATTTTTCAAGCATCTGTCTGCGAAAATCTCTTTGTCCAACCCGCACCCGAACTGTGGCGTTTCTGTGGCCCCCTGTAAGCCAGCTTTGGGTAGCAGTAGTTAAGCGCGAAAGAGAGTCTGCGTCTGGATTGGAAATGGCATTGAGGAGTTTGTTCCAGTCCAATTCGCGGATACTTTGTTGGGACTTCGGTTTCTTGCACAGTTGTCGGAGGGTTTTACCATCGAGCGTACCTGCCATGTCGATCCAAGCTGGGGTATGGTGCGACCGGTAGGTATGGATCTGAATAGGTTCACGAACTGGATCGTTGAATTCAAATCCACATTCGCCTCTGTGGCACCGGTACTTTGGGCGTTTCTGTTTGCGCTCCTTGATATTTGTTTTACTACACTGGGGACACCGAAGTCGTTTTTTGGTGGTGTCGGATTCCTCAATCCGCTCTATAACGCCTGCTCCTATTAGGTGTTTCTTGTCCCATAATGCGATGATATGGCCGGGCTGGGGATGCTCATGATTAGCGACAGTGTCGTCCCAGCTGTAATGTTTGGCAGGGTCATCGTCATAGCCTTCATTGCCTGCATGCTGCCTGTCGTCGCCTGCTGCTATCATTAGCCAAGCTGAAGCCATCATGAAGCCTTGGTGGTTGCGTTGAGGTTATGTCAGAGAAGATAATCGAGAGCTTTGCAAATCCTCGGTATACGTAAAAACTAATTTTCATGCGGATTTGATCAATAGTTGAGGGCGCCAAAGAGCCCATGCTTTCAAACCAATAAATTATAGGAGATCCAACAACCCTATTGCAAGTTATTTCGGTACTCAGTCATCGGCCATAGAGCACGTGGAGGTGGGCATATCGAGCTTTGCGTATGGACATTTCAATGCCGGGAAAAAAATTTGACGGGTGCAAATAATCAGCCGTGGCCCATGGATTTGTGCGTTCCGATTTTAATTGCAGACCACTGAGTCGAGGCACGGTCATATTGAAGATGCGCTCGGTAACCTCGGGGGAGTCGCAAAGAATAAATGGGTCCTGTAGCGTCTCTTCTCCACAACTTAAAATTCAAGCCTGCTCCTTGCACCGATACTGCCAAACGCTGCCGGGTGGCCGACCACTTTCTCTGAATAGAAGCGGGCATACGGACTAATTCACGTTGAAATGCTGAACTTTCATGGATTGGACCGTCCACTTGTCTAAACCACAGCAGGATGGATTCGTCGATGTTCAGCCGTTGCCCGTCCTGTGAGATGTGTACGGGACAATAACGCCAAGGCGGTATGGGCCATTGGGGAAAGAGACTGACCAAATCGACCCCTTCCGTGTAGATTTCATCACTAACGGGTACGTGTGAAGCATAAGCCTGGGCTAGCTCTTGGGTATGGGTGCGGAAACGGGTCAAGGCTGTCAATTCAAAACCATCCCGGTAGCCGGGTGGGCTCTTCCTCACAAAATGCCGCAAGCGGTCTGTTTTACCTGGCACGTCAATGCTACGGGGTACGCGCCAGAAGCTGCGGATCATCTGAGCATTGGCCAATCCTTCTTCTAAAAGATTGTAACCTAGGTTAAGGTCCTTAAGGGCCCGTCCCGGTTTATGGCAGGGAAGGCCGGTCAGGCACTCTAGTTGAGAGCAGAAATAATCTACGGCAAAATGAAATAGTTCATGTTGGTGTAAAGCCCGCAAGGCCAGTAATACTTTAACCTCAACCGGACATGAAAGCTGGTTTAGAGGTCCGTTGGCCATATAGATTAGACTGGATGCAGGTACGTAGATCCCCCATTGAACGTTGTGTGCATGAAAAGGTAGGTACCAGGCCAGAGCATCGACACTTTTCTCTTGGACAGCCCGGTGGATTTTACGGCCCTCCTCTCCATCTAGAGCGGATACCGCCCGGTCGAGGTCTACATGAGGTGGGACTTCAAAGATTTCCTCTAAAGAAAATTCGCCGTCTTCCATTGCAGCGTCAGAAATACCCGGATCTAGTGAAAATTCCCTAGTCGATTGGTCGGCTGGGTTCCAAGCGGTGGAAACGGCAGGAGTCTGTCCCCGATGGGTCTCTTCTGGGGGTAGGTCGTACATGCAATTGGGGATTTTACTGATGACTGGACGGATGTCCGATACGTGATACATTGAGGTTTACTCCAGAATCAGTGAAAGGTCCTCGTATGGATATTGCATCGTCGGCTACGCAGTAGGTAGGTAATGAAAGATAGCCAGGGGTTTGACTCTCCGTATACCACTCTGCCGACGCAATAGCTCCTTGAACGGAAAATCCCAACTCTATCAAAGAATGAAGCCGGTGTCATTTTTCCGGTCACAATATACTGTGGCCTTCTCCCACGACCAAAGCCGTAACTACATCAGACTAGAAGTAACCCTCGTAAAGGTTATTAACACTCCTTCCAGACCCATAGAATCCTGTGCCCATCCTTCAGGTTCTGATTTTCTACAAAGCAAACCCCACACGCCATTAAAATGCAGTCAGGGATATTTCAGACGACTTGTTGGATGTTAAGTGCGTTAAGCGGCGCACTCACGGTCGGCTAGTCCTGATAGAAATCGCCGTCACCGGATTAGACCGCCATCGCCCATCCATCATTTCATTTTCTTATTTTGCGGAGAAGCTGGAAGATGGGCAAGAGTGTGTACCAGCTGTGTACCGTCAAGCCGTTGGCGCAGAACAAGAAAGTGCAACCCCCTTAAATAACAGAGAGTTGCACTATTTAAAAATGGTGGAGGCGGCGGGAATCGAACCCATAGAAATCAAAAGCACCACAGACACAACCGCACCACATTTTGCCGCAAATGCCTCACAAAACAACGCATTGCAGCACTTGACCATCTCTACCAAAAAACTCGATTCAACGGCCCCACTGCAGAACCACAACGATTCTCAACAACAAATCTGTGTACCAGATGTGTACGAAAACCCACTACCGAAAGACCTCGCGCATGTAATGGCGTGTTGGCCGAGGCTGCCCGATAATCTAAAGCGCAAGATACTTGCACTGCTGCGTCACCATTGAGACCGCCTTTGCATTCAGGTTATTCTCGTCGCCGAATTTTTTTCAAGCGACAAAACTTCTGCTCTTAGAAGGTATCGCGCCCGGTCCAAAGCCCGGATATAGAGACCGATACGACCTTCTCATCATGAGTGTGGATTCGAGGTAGATTGCCAATTGCACGGCATTTCGCAATAGGCGGCCATTTGACGAGAAAAAGCAATTTCAAGACCGATTAGAAGTAGCTGCTGAGCGTCGCCGTGGCAATCTTCGGGCCGGGTCTGTATTTTGCTTCGATCGAGTGATTCTGCATGAGTCGGTAGAGGATTCGGCCACTGCCACGGAAGCGCAAATAGCCTGTGTAACCTTCGTTTATCAAATCGAGGCCGAGTTCCACCCGAATTTTATCCCCACGGTAGAGCCCCCGCAACTGAGGGCGAATTCTAAAGCGGGTTCCCTGCGTGTGGATCTCGACATTCGCCAGAGTCAATCCTGTAAAACGGCGCCCTGCTCTCCACACTCTACCTGCTCCGAAGCCGGCTGTTCCGTTGTAGACGCCATTGTGGAGCCCCTGCCTGTCGATACCGAGCCTGAGTTGCCACGACAGATTGCGTTCCCCCATGACACGCATCGGCAGGGCATGCAGGTTTAGAAGGCGAATTATATCGAACCGCGATAGGAAAATCGGCCTCGACCTGACATGAACTCCAACTTCGACGTCTGCAACCACCAATTCGCCGCCTTCCAGCGTGTTGTACCCCACCGATTCATGGCTGTATGCCGACCAGTTGAGAAGCGCGAACACGTCCTTTCCATGGTCGGCGCCCAGTCCGACACCGACCCTCATAGGACGATAGCCCTCCGTGGGCGACGCCGTGAAGGGCACGGGAACCGGGACCATTCTCCGCGCAGGACGTTTCAAGCGAGCCATTAGGAGCTGATGTCGACGAGCCTGACGGACTGCGCCGAGGTGGGGGCCAATCGCCATATCTTGATAATTTTGGAAGGCGAGCATCGCGTTCAACATTATGATTTGCCGATCGCCGGCCAACTCCTCTAGTCGATGATCGATAAACTCATATTCCTCGGTCAACATCTGATTGAGAATCCTAATTTCGGAATCGCGCAAGCCGGATAGTTCGTAAAACAGCTTGCGTCTGGCGGAGGGAATATGGACGATCGATGTGATGAACTCTGGTTTGTCGTCGCGGATTCTGTACCGATTGATGGCATCGATTCTGTGGAATAGATCCACCGGCGCGTACCACCAACCCGCACCGTCGAGCAATTCCTCCTCCACAACCAGATCGAGTAACTCGGCCAGTCGAAAACCGCAGTTCCTATCGAAGAAGAAGTATTTGAATTTTTTCCCAAGAATCTCCCAGACATGTAGACCGAGCAATGTTCGTTGATAGTCGGTCAGAGCGAGCCGGTACTCCCACATGTCGCGAAACTCCTTCCGTGAATAAACCAGATCCTGAGTGTAGAAGTATTTGTCCGAAAATCCTCCCTCGTATCCCCCCGTCACACCACGCAGCATATAAAGCAGGGGATTTACCTGCTGCGGCACTGTCGCGCCATAATTCACGGTTGGCTCGAAGAGCGAGGGCGCATCCCCCCAATTTCCCGTATTGAATTTCAATAGAGAGTGGCCGAATGTCGATGCGGGGTTCCCGAGATAACCGCTAACCATGAGGAGACTGACCGAGTGGACCTTCCCGAAGAGTCCCCAGGCCGCCAGATTGGTACAATCCTGTCCAGGCCCATAATTCGGCAGCTCCAACTGGTGCGACAACCAGTAATATCTGGCAGGAAACCGACACCGAGGATGAGCATCGCCGCTGACGTTCGTTTGAAAGTATGCCGACAATGTCGCGACCAGTTCGGCCCGAGGATTGTTTCTTCCTTCGTTTGAGAGAAAGAAGCTGTCGGTCAACACCGAACTCGTTTGCGCGCCCGATTCAAAATGGAGCAAACGTCGCCAGCTGATATCTTCGTGCAATTGCAGGCTGTCGGCTGCTGCGATTACCCTGTTGAGCGACAGCTGATCGGCCTGGGGCGTAGCCATGCCGGTCAGCCATTCGGTTACGATCAAAAAAATAAATGCGCCCGATAAAATCGGACGCACTTTTGCACACACAGAAAATCTATTTGGGGCGATCAGCGTTAATGCACCACCATCTGGTAGAGCGCTTCGGCTTTCTCTGCGCGTTCGAGTTCCGCGAATTCGGGCTGACTTACATACTCGGCGAAATTAGTTCTCAATTCGGAGACAAACTCTTGCTCGGTCTCCTCGTCGGCCTTCACCAGATCAGACAAGATCGACACATACGCTCCTTCTCCTTTTGCCAGCTCTACCTCGATTTGCTCATACGAGTCACGGATCAGAACTGCAGCAGTAGCATCGCCATCGCTGCAACCACCCGGTGAACTGATTCCCGAAGTTGTGGCGGAACCTGGCGAAAAGAGCAGATTGCTGATTAAAGCCGACTGCGGGCTATCTGGGAAAACCATCCCGCCGAATCCACATTCCTGCAGCATTTCGGCCAAACTGCGCGCCTCAGCACCTGTTGTCATCAACAGGCCCACCAAGGACAATACAAGAGCAAGCTTCTTCATTTCAGACCTCCTTGAGTAACCGTGAGATAAATGTTATGGAAAACTATTACTACGAACTCAATCTTGGGATTCGTTGAGCGATTGTCAAGAACAAGTTTGGCGATCTTGGGGACCTACTCCAGGAATTGCATTTTCGTTTTTCAGACTGTCGAAGGCATCCACAGGCAAAGTCTGCGAAAGTATGGTAATTTAAAAAGTCCATTTACAATTTATTCGGGCACCCAGTCATCGGCTATAGAGCGGATGCAGGGGAGTATTGAGGCGCAATGGAGAACCGACGGAGCCATTGGGCGGCCGAGACTGAGGTCCAAAGCCCGGATCTGGATAGGTGAACGAACCAAACCCGGTGGGGTCCTACCTGGCAGGCACAGAAGTGCCCTTCCGATCGCTTAGCACAACGGTCGGCGGTCGGGGAAAAGATGATGCCTAGGTGTCAGAATAACTTGGAAGAAGGTTTTTGAAGTTCCTTTACTTCCCCTAAAAAGGCTTTTATATCTTCTATACGTGTTGACCGGATCACTATTTTGGTCCATTTAGAGTGAGACGTTTTGGTTTGCGATAAATCCTTCTGGGCTTAAATAGCCCAACCGGCTGTGTGGCCTTTCGATGTTGTAATACTGCCGCCAATCTTCAAT
>Ga0315339_1000555_pt1 | contig 44964 bp, 33 predicted proteins | sample ASW17metaG_FD_204514 | JGI IMG/M metagenome (GOLD analysis project Ga0315339, IMG submission 204514) | Ammonia-oxidizing marine archaeal communities from Pacific Ocean, United States - ASW #17 | ecosystem: Environmental > Aquatic > Marine > Oceanic | place: USA: California | collected 2016-12-05 | reverse complement strand
TCATTGCTGCTCGATACGACCGGAGCCGGTCAGTTACAATCACCTTTGGCCGACCGTAACGCTTCATCGCGCGCTTCAGAAACTTGAGCGCAGCCTTGCGATCTCGCCGTTTCGTCACAAAAACTTCGAGCACCTCGCCCTCGTGATCGACCGCCCGCCACAAATAATGCATCTCACCATTGATCCTCACGAAGACCTCGTCCAGGTGCCAGCGCCAGCTAGAATACGAATGATGCTCGATGCGCCGTTTCCTAATCTCTGCGGCGAACATCGGGCCGAACCGGTTCCACCAGAAACGCACGGTCTCGTGGCAGATATCGATGCCGCGCTCGGACAGCAGGTCTTCGACCTGCCTCAGCGACAATGGATATCGGATGTACATCATCACCGCGAGGCGAATTATCTCGGGTGAGCTGTTGAAATATCGAAAGGGGTTTTGCATCGCCAAAGACTATGAAGCTCCCCTGCCCGGCTCAAGCTGATTTGGTCTGACAGTGCCGCTTTCAGCGCTGCAGGTATACAACCTTGGAACTGTCTTCGCCGGGCGGTGTGCCGGAGACAAGCTCCCCGAGACGCTCGACGGCGCGGCGTTTTTCATTTGCAAGACCGGCACGTGTGCCGTTAGCGTCGGCTGGCTAGAGCAGACTCTAGGTCAAAGACCCATCTGAGAGATCAAAGCCTTAGTCAACGGATCCCGAGGGTTACCGAGGCGGTCTGTTATCCCAAAATGATTATCGCCAGGCGTCGACACGTACTCAACTTTAATCCGATGAAATCTGAGGCGGGATGCATATTCAAGTGATTGCCAATGGAATAGATCCGGCTCGGCGCCCCCCACGGCAACAATTGCAGGCCCCTTTGCCAAGGGAGCTAGGTACATCGGGCTCATGGTTTTTGCCTCTTGGGCCGTCAACCGGATATCCTGCTGTAGTTGCGAGTGCCGATGCGGTTCAATGTCAAATAGCCCGCTCAAAGTTGCAGATCCTTTGATCAGGCTTTTCGGAAGACGGCCAAGCTTTGACCAGTCGGTCGCGATCATCATCCCGGTGAGGTGACCGCCCGCGGAATGGCCAGATACGTAGATCCTTTTGGGATCGCCGTTGTGCTTAGCGATGTTTCTGTAGACCCAAGCAATCGCACTCCTTATCTGGAAAACGATGTCTGTGATGCGCACATTCGGGCAGAGATCGTAGTTGGGCAACACCACAGTAGCCCCGGCCGAAACCATCGGTCCGGCAAGGTGAGAATAGATATCCTTGTCGAGAGAGCGCCAGTAACCACCGTGAATGAACACGTGTACAGGCGAACCCTTACGTGAAGCGGGGAAAATATCGAGCATCTGGCCCGTCGTGTCGCCGTACGGTACGTCAATCTGACAGGCGAGCTTCTTACGCACCCGGGCGCTGCGCTTAGCGGATTTGTTAAGGTATTCGTCTGCATTATTCACAGTGAGACGCGGCAGGTATTGGAAGTTAATATCCTTAATCTGTGCTTTTGTTAATTTTTTAGCCACACTCCCCCCTATCGTTTCGTGGTGATTCGTTTAGTGCGCACGATGATTCCAACGCCTATTTCTTAGGCTCAGATGTTAGGCCGGTTGCCGCGCCAAGGCCTAGCAGCCTCGAAGGCGTTGGCTGCGCGGAAAACGCTCATATCGTCGTAGGTCTTAGCAATGATTTGAAGGCCCGTGGGTACGCCCGATTTTGATGTCCCGCTTGGCACACTTGCTACTGGGCACTGGCTCATCAGATTAAACGGATAGGTCTGCAGCCATCCTAGATATGCGGGCACCTTCTTACCGTTGATGGAGAAATCTGGATTAGCCTCGCTATGGTCCGCCTTAACTGCAGGCACGCAAAGCGTCGGTGTGATCAAAATATCAAACTTACTTAGTACGGGCGCCAGAGTTTTATACATCTCGCCACGCACCGTATTTACATTGTACATTCGTGTCGCATCATGCCTGCTGCCTGCCTCCAGGATGCTAGTGACGAACGGGTCCATTTCATACCGCCACCGCGGATACAGCTCACCCGCGACAGCCCAGAACAAGCCCTGCCAGTATGCGAGCCAGGCATCTGTAACCCCATAGTTCCAAGCGAGATCTACCTCTTCGACAGAGCAACCAAGGCTCTCAAATACCTCTACCGCTTGGCGCGTATTGGCTTCAACTTCTGGGTCAATCTCTTTGTATCCGAGGTCCATGGAAAGCGCGACTTTCCAACCCTTAATACCCTCGAACGCCTGAGGCAAACGCAGCCGGGTTCTGAGAGAACATATATCAACTTCGTGGGGCCCGGACATCACGTTCTGCATTAGTGCCGCATCAGCGACACTACGAGTCATAGGTCCATAGTGTAGGATTGGCTCGTAGGGGTGTTCGCGGTCGAGCGGATTGCGCCCAAAAGGCGGCTTATAACCAAAAAGTCCACACGCCGATGCAGGAATACGGATAGACCCACCACCGTCAGTACCATCGGCAATTGTCGTCATGCCGGCGGCAACTGCCGCACCCGCACCCCCGCTACTTCCCCCCGGCCCATAGTCGAGGTTCCACGGATTTCGTGTAACCCCCCAAAGTGGGCTTTTTGTTGTGCCCGAATGAGCAAACTCAGGCGTAGTTGTACGGCAATGCATAATCGCACCAGCGCGAAAAAGTCGTTCAATGGTTGGAGCCGTGTTATCGGAGCGCGTATTAGCAAAAATCTTTGATCCTAACGTCGTGATTTCGCCTTTAACGGAATGGAAATCTTTGATGGCAGTTGGAATACCTTCAAGCGCGCGCGTCCGCCCATCCGTCTTCATATAGCGCGCCTCGGCTTTTTTTGCTTGATCAAGCGCGCGCTCAAAAAAGGTATAGGTAAGTGCATTGACTTTAGGGTTAACGGCCTCGCAACGATCAATCACCGCTCTCATGAGATCAACTGGTGAGATCTCTTTCGTCTTGAACTTAGAGATTGCTTCCGTTGCTGTCATATAACAGAGATCGAGATCAGCCGATGCCATAGTTTTTTTCCTTATATTTATCCAAGACCCACAAAGTGACTTATCCTAACTGTCTAATAGTGTAGCATAAGAGAGTAGCTCACTATGCTATTGTCGGACAGCTTGCCCATGAATTTATCTTGTATATCAGGTACCGGAGATTACTAGGAGCACGGCAACAATTGCGAAAACGCTGGCTGGTAAAACACTTGAGAGAAAAATACCAGCAATCGATAAGTCATTTGTACCCTCCATTTTTTTGGTTTGGAGGAAAGAAAGCATAGGGTCATATATGGACAACTGAAAACAGATAACTTAGCTAAGTAATTTTCTTAACTCGCTTTACTACAGTCCGATCGCGCCTATCAATTTTTCCATAATAAACAATATGTTGTAGAAGGTTTCGGGTTCGGGGTGTCCTGCCTCCCATATCCTGTACTACACTTATTCTGCTTTTGCCCTCGCATTCCATGCCTGTCTGCTATGGGAGAATCGGCGATGGGGGGCGGAAAAATCCAGTCGCTTTCATTGTCTATGTATAGATAAGCCTCCCTGTATTTGAGCATTCTATGGTCTTTCGGCTCTCTTCCTTGGTGCCCTAACTCGCTAATTCTCTCTAACAGGAGTAGCGTCGGGCACATGCGTATTCTTCTTGCCCTGATAATTGCTGTGCCGCTCCTGATGGGCTCTGTCTCTTGAGCCCGGTGTTTGAGGTTTATGGTAACGAGGAAAGCTTGGATGGTGGTTTGGGGGAGTTAACCCCAATACCCTGAATACCTTTAGCGGTTATTGGGAAGTGAAGATGAATTTGCCGCCGTCATGGCCAGCCATGGGATGCCGGGGCAGAATTTTTAAACCACTGTATTGTTTCTACCTCAGAAGAGAACTACCGTGGTGAAATGTGGAATGGCCTGTGAGCACCTTTGCGGAATACTCGAAATATGACGGGCTCGGCCTCGCCGACTTGGTTCGCCGCAAAGAAGTTAGTCCTGCTGAACTAGTCGCCTCGGCCTATAACGCAATCGAGTGTCTGAATCCACAGCTAAACGCAGTCGTTTGCCTTCTGGAAGATCAAGCTCAGAAGACCCTCGAAGCGGGACCTTCTAATGGGCCATTCCACGGTGTTCCGTTCCTTCTTAAGGACCTTATGACCTCCCTAGCTGGCGTGCCAACAAATGGCGCTTGTCGTCTGAGCGAAGGCTATACTCGATCCTACGACAGCGATCTGGTCACACGATTCAAGGCTTCTGGCGTTGTCATCATCGGCAAGACCAACACGCCAGAACTTGGGATGAACGCATCCACCGAACCGGTACTCAACGGACCGACCCACAACCCGTGGGATCTTGAGCTGACTCCTGGCGGATCGAGCGGCGGTTCCGCGGCGGCGGTGGCGGCTGGCATTGTTCCGATGGCACACGCGAATGATGGCGGAGGTTCCACGCGGATCCCGGCCACCTGCTGCCATCTGGTTGGGTTGAAGCCAACGCGCGGGCGAAACCCAGCAGGACCTGATCTCGGTGAAATTTGGAACGGCTTCGTCTCGGAACACATCGTTTCGCGCAGTGTTCGCGATACCGCAGCAATGCTCGATTGCACGGCGGGGCCATGGCCGGGAGATCCTTATTTTGCGCCACCGCCGGAGCGGCGGTTCTTAGATGAGATCGGACGCGACCCGGGCAGATTGCGGATCGCAGTTACAGATATCACCGCATCCGGTGACCCGGTTCACGAGGACTGTAAAGTGGCGGTAGCAGATACCGTGAAGCACCTTACCGATCTTGGCCACGAAGTCGAGGAAGCGGCACCAACCTATGACCATAATGCTTTCGCTGAGGCATTCATTGTGATCATGGCAGCGCACTGTGCCTCCTTTATGGAAGATGTTGCTGCGTCCACCGGGCGCATGCCAAGCCACGCCACTCTAGAGCGCGTGAACCTTTGGGTGCTCGAACAGGGACGTCGCTATTCCGCGCTCGACATGGTACGCGCGATGAACGTGCTTAACACCACCAGCCGTCAGGTCGGCCAATTTTTTGAGACCTACGATATTCTTCTGACGCCTGGGCTCGCCACGCCACCGCCCATACTCGGCTACTTGTTCGCGGACAACGAAGGCGATGAGGTGTGGGATAGAATGCGCAGCTTCACGCCCTTCACGCACATCTATAACGCTACCGGACAGCCCGCGATGAGCGTGCCGGCAATTCTTAACGCCGAACGCCTCCCAATCGGAGTGCAGCTAGTTGGGCGCTATGCGGAGGACGGCCTGCTTATCGCGCTCGCGTCCCAGCTTGATAAGGCACGGCCATGGAGCACGAGCCATCCGCCTGTTTACGCCTAGAGAAAATTCCGAGCAGGTAGTATCATCTGCGATTATGTGGAGCTGTGTGTGGGGCTAGGCAAACTAGGGGCCGCACTTCAACTCCCGCTTGCATGATCCATCCGCGCGATATCTGCGCGTCAACATATCCAAACGTCATCGTTACGGCACGCGTCCAGGTACTAGCGTCAAGTTCCGGCAAGATATTTCTCAATGCCTGGCGTGCGGTAACCGTCCTCACGCCAGATTATTGGAAAATAATTTTCGTCCATTGCATTGTCACCGAGGCGCTTGTAGCGTCCGTAAATGGCGCCAGTGCCTGAGGTGAGACGCGCCGGGTTGAACTCTGCGTCCGAACGCATGGCGTGAAGCACGAGCGCACGTCGCGGGTAACTCGAACGGTTGTAGCCCGAGCCATGCCAGACCCAGCCATGATGGAACGACCCACCACCCGCCTGCACTTCCACAAAAGCGATGTCTGCCTCAATATCTGCCAGGCCTTCAGCGTTCGCGGCGTGGCGAAGATTTCGGCGATAATCCTCAGGCCCGTGAAAATCACCCGCCGGCTCAGTTTTCCGCCAGTGCTGTGAGCCGGGCGCGAATTCCAATGTGCCGCCCTCAGCTGTGGTGTCGTCGAGAGCGATCCAGAGACTGAGAAGATCCGAAGGACGGTACCAATCGAGATAGGCGCTGTCCTGATGAAACGACAGTGGACGCGCATGGGGCGGCTTCCATAGCACATTGTCAATCATCATACGCGCCCCGGGCCAACCTCCCAATGTCGCCACTGCACGGCCGAAATCCACGCTCAGCACCACCTCCGCGACGGCGCGATCGGCGCGCCAGCCATTACAGATTTGCCTGGTCAGTGTTTTATCACCGGAGCCGGTTTGCCAATTGACTTCGTCCGGCGTCACCCCGGTCTCGAATTCACCGGCGAACAATTTGTCGAAACTCTTGCGCAAACGCGCCACCGGTGCCGGATCAATCAGCCGTTCAACGATCAAAAATCCCTGCTCCGTAAAGCGCTGGGACCCAGCCGCATCTATGTCAAGCATTGCCACATTTGCCATAAACCATAGCCTATTCGTGTAATCTCTTGGAAGAAGATTCTTTAATATTTAAAGAGGAGTGGAAGGCTGATGGGTTTACGGCATTGGCACTTCGGCCCCAACTGGCCTAGAAGGAGCTGTGGAGCCAGAACCCGATGCAGCACCCCGGCGCGCCCCATCTCTGCAGTATCAGTTGTCTCCTCCTGGTATGTTAATGCGAGCAATTCAGAGGCGCTTGGGCGGGGCGACATGGCCGATACCACCAGTGAGGCTATGCACTGCGGCTATACAGCCGTCGGCGTAGATTGGTAATCACGTTTTCTATGATTCGGTGCGGTAGGCCGGGGTTAGGTTTTGTTCTCAGCCCGTGTCTTAGCATCGAGCCCGCCGCCGTAATCAATGCTGTCACAGTCGTCACACTGGCACACATCCTTTGGTCTCAGGTGCTCGTCACACTGCCCATGGTTCTTAAGACGACGCAGGAAAAACCGGGATCACAATCTCGTTGCGCCGGAAGAACGGTATTGTCCAAGGTGGATCGTACAAGTAGGTCACCGGGTCGCTTGACGCGCTCCATGCAGATTGGTCGAGCGCACGTAAGAGAGCTTTCGTCCTTTTAGCGATCGCATCTTCGCTGGCAAAGCCGCTAAAGCGTAGTACTGCCTGCAATTGTCCGGTTACTTCAATGAGGTGAACCCTCGGATCGATCGGTTCCGGCGCAGTTTCCAAAGTGAACTCGGCTGGTAAGAAGAATCGCATCCGCATACTGCCTGTTCCGGCTCGTGATGTTTCTACCGGCGCAGTCATGGTGACCTTCTCCGACGTAAGGGCGGCCTCAGCCGGCGCAGTCATGGCTAGGCTTTCATTGGTTCGGTTAGCGCCGGAGATGTAGTCGAACAGGGGCCTAAAGGCCGCGCTCCTGGCTTCATCGTAGTCGGGGATATCGACGGATGTCTCGACCGCCAGCCGCGGTGCATAGCGGCGCACCTCGATTTGATCGGACAATGTGCCCACGAGAACGTAGGAGGGCTGCTCATATCCAGATCGAATACCGAACACCGAGCAGCCCGTGAGCAGAGAAGCCATAAATAAAATAAAAAGAGACCGAACCATCATACCGACGTATACGCACACAACGCGTAATTGGTTCACCTACTGGATGGTTTGTCTCCGGTGTATTTTCCAATCCTCACGCCGCCTTTTTACACGACGTGAGGTTAAACGTCTCGCTGCCTGAGGTTTACAGATGCTATTCAACAAATATTTTTGTTAAATAAAATATAATTCTTGATAAATATGTATTATAAATAATATATACATTTTAATACGTATTTTATCTTTTAAAATTTTTATTAAAGAGGAAGAATGAAATGAGTCTACGCATTAACGACACGATACCTAACCTCGAGGTCGAAACCGACGAGGGCAGGACCTCACTGCATGAGTTCGTCAATGACAGCTGGGCGATATTATTTTCACATCCAAAGGATTTTACTCCCGTCTGCACCACCGAGTTCAGCGCTGTGGCACAACTAAAAGACGAATGGAAGAAACGCGGCACCAAAGTGATCGGGATTTCAGTAGATAATGCCGAGGATCATCGCAACTGGAAGAAGGATATCGAGAAGATAAGTGGCGCAAAGCCCGACTTTCCAATCATAGCCGATGACAGCCTTGCTGTATCCAAGGCGTTCGGTATGTTGCCAGCCGAAGCATACCTCCCGGACGGCCGCACTCCTAATGACAGCGCTACAGTGCGCTCAGTGTTCATTATTGGGCCAGATAAGCAGATCAAGCTAACCATGACCTATCCGATGACCGTCGGTCGTAACTTTGCCGAGGTATTGCGAGCTGTCGATGCACTGCAGACCTCGTCGGTCAACGCTGTAGCAACGCCGGCAAACTGGCAGATAGGTGACGACATCATCATCCCGGCGACGGTAAGCGAGGAGGATGCCAAGTCAAAGTTCGGCACTTTCGAGACACTTACACCATATCTGCGAAAGGCCCAGCTGCCCAAATAAGTGCGGAGCAGGTTTTGGAAACCAATTACTGCGGGCAGACTATATACGAGGGTAACCCAATGTGCTCAAGCGATGGCGTTGTTTTAACAACCGAAATTTAGCGCTAAGCTGTTAGCATGCGTCGCATACTTGCTACACTTGTCGTCGTCGGAGCGCTTTTGTTTGGCGATGGGTCGGCGTGTGCAGATTTTGATGATGGCCTGGCAGCGTATAAACGTGGTGATTTCGTCACCGCCTTAGAAGAGTGGCGACCGTATGCTGAGCAGGGTGATGCAGCGGCCCAGGCTGTGATCGGCACTATGTACTACGAAGGCAGGGGTGTTCCCGTAAACTACACCGGAGCAATTAAGTGGTTTCTTAAGGCTGCTGAGCAGGGTTATGGAAAAGCCCAGTTCCAACTCGGCGTCATGTACGCTAACGGCGAGGGCGTTCCTAAGAACGACGCCCAAGCATTCAATTGGTATAGCAAGGCCGCTGAGCAGGGCAATGCAGATGCCCAGGATAACCTCGGCCTCATGTACGCCAACGGTAAGGGCGTTCCTAAGAGCGACGCCCAAGCATTCAATTGGTTTCGCAAGGCTGCTGAGCAGGGTAATGCAGATGCCCAGAACAACCTCGGCGCCATGTACGCCATGGGCAAGGGCGTTCCTAAGAATGACGTCAGGGCTTATATGTGGTTGTCACTTGCCAAAGCGCAGGGCGATAAAGAAGCTACAGGAAATCTCGATATTGTTAAGAAAAGAATGACCAGCGCCGATATATCCAAAGCCCAAGCCCTCTGGGAAAAGCTCAATAACTAACGCCGCGCCGTCCGTACCGCCCTCTCAAAGGCAATGCATTTAAATATTAATAAATAACATTATAAAAAATACGTAAGTTACTGAAAAATAATAAAAAATAACTATGTTAATAAATTTTAAATTCTGAGCAGATCAAACTTACCCTTGAGTGACTCGATGAAGTCGCCATTAGCTACGAGAAAAAGTGGGGAGTCTTTCAGATTTGCTCGACCGCCTTACCCCACCTGCCGGAGGGAAGATCGCGTTTGTGAACGACATACGGGCCTATATGACACTCAAGCGCGATGGCGGCCGCAGTTGTGCTGGCATGGTTGACCATAACGCCAATTGGAACGCCGTGTCGCGCTGAAAGGTAAACCGTTCGAGAGGAGGGTGCGGGCGGCGCGGCGTTAATTGTACTGCTTCATAATAGGCGCTTGCTTCAAGCAGCTTCTTTGACTGTATCCGCATGGTTAATTTTAATGCCATATTGACTGTTCTTACAGTCAAAAGAGGTTGGCAATTGTGTAACCATTGGCGCCACTCGCGTCCGCCGACGGATTCCAAAAAAGCGCTGAACGCGCCTCACGAATGCTCTTGAAAACATAAATTGCTCTCTGATTATTTTGAAGACGGCGGATAAACCACACTTTTGATTCCGTTGTCAACTAGCGGTTGCAGTCATATTTTTGTCAAAAAGGCGGCTGCGCTTCCACGAAGACGCGGCTAAGGTGATGCAGTGGCGGATGGTGCCGAACTTTAAAAATCTTCTGAGAGGGTGGTTCGGGCGATGAGGCGTAGATTGGTGCGCGCGATAATACCAATGCCGGTTTGAAACGGTTGGTACTAGTTGAACGAACAATGTTGCCACACTAGAACATATAGATTTGCTTGCAATCCGCATACACAAGGCGATCTTCGGGAAGGGCTGATAGTCTCGGCTCGTACGGACAGACAAGTGTTGAATCCAATAATGCCCCACCCATCCAGCAAAGGATAGGAGAACGAACCGATGACAGTTAAAGGGAGAAGTGACGGCAAGGAGGACAGTCTACGTATGGCAAATGAAATAGTTAAAATCGCAAACGACAAGCTAGCCACTGGAATGCATCCGCTGGATATTGCATCGGCAATTTGTCATGCTGGAGCAAATTTTACTGCGTTCGCCTACGCTCAGGGTACCGACGACGCACTCGACATCGCGAGCGTAATGGAAGAGTTTCAGCAGCGGCTTGAATACTATGACAAGCACCATCGAGAAAAATAGTAGGTTATTGGCAGCCTGAATTGTCCCCTCCCCAAGGGTCAGGGTCGTACAGAGAATAGACCCATCAAGTTTGGCGTCTTTCAATTTAGTGGCAGAGAGGTCTATTCCGCTCAAGTAACCAAGGTCGCAAAATTTCCATGCTCACTTACTCTCCACTCATAACTTTCGCTATACAATCATCCGCCGTCATGACATGTGCTGTTGAGAATGCTAGTGCAATCAGGCTTGATCTATGAAGTTCTTCGCCCGATAGCCCACCATAGCCGAGGTCCGGGTAGGCTAGGGTGGCGGTGCAGTCTGAGAGGAAGGCGACCTTGTAATCGTGGAACATGGCGTCGCGGGCAGTAGCGTGGCAGCAATTTTCTGTGGTGACGCCAGTAATAATGACGGTGTCTGTGTTTAGCCCGCGCAGAATGATGTCCAAATCAGTGCCGAAGAAGGCGCTGTAGCGATGCTTTTTGATTATAATTTCTCCGGGCTCCGGTGCGATTTCGGGGTAAATTTCGATACCCTCGGTGCCGTCCTTCAGGCCGGAGCCGTCGGCAATTGCCGGATAGATATCGGCGAAGCGGCCCATGTCGGTGCCGTCGGGGCGGTGGGTGTGGGTGGTGTATATGATGTCTATACCGTGCGCGCGGCAGAAGGTAATGAGTTTCTTAAGACGCGGCAGCATTTCGCGCCCGGCGGGTACCTCGAAGGATGCCCCTAGCTTAACAAAATCATTCTCCATATCGACAACGATTAGAACAGTGCGTGCTGGATCGATGCTTTCTATCTGTTGCGGCATATCTTTTTTCCTTCCCCGTGTTCACTCTTTAGCGCTGCTTGCGCTCCTTTTATTGTTATAGTCTATGTGGAAATGTGCTTATCTCATATGGCGAAAAGAGGCTGCGTAGTGGGGGGCATATTAAGGTCAAATCTCGCGCCATCACAACGAGTGGTCAGGGGGGTAGTCAAATAACCTCTCCCCTACCCGACCTTTTCTGCCACTATCGAGACGACCTCAGATCATGTCGGGCAACTGCCAGCCTTAAAGGCCGAGTTCCCGTATACTCATAAGAGTATCTTTAGGGTGGTGATGAGCGCGAGCAACAATATCGGCCTGATCAGGTTCCGGTTTGGAGGAGAGGGGTCTCTAAGGCGCTGTCAGTTAGACTGACGCATTTATTAGTCTAGATAGAAACATGGTAGATGCTGCGTATTATGGCGATCTTCCTTCTCCATAATTTTGTCTCCCGCGAGCTTGGCAGAATTAGATCTGAATTATAAAAATACTGGGGGGAAGTGTGGCGTTTAATCGACCTGAAACTCAGCCAAAAATCGCGAGCATAGCAACTCCGGAAATCACCAGAGCTACTCCGCCCCATTGGCTTGGCTCCAGCCGCTCGCGTAGGAAAAAGCTGGCGAGCAGAACGGTCACCGCCGTATAGGCGACACTGGTGACAATCGCATACTCGCCGTTTTCCAGCCCGAGGCCTATAAAAATGAATAGATGGCCGGCGGTATCGAGCGCGCCAAAGGCGATCAAGAGGGGCCAGGCGCGCAGTGGAAAACGCATCTTTTCTTTCAGCAAAAACACGGCAATGGTGACGATAATGGCGCCGACAATACGCATTACCAGTACGGTTTGCAGTGGCCCGTATATTGCAACAGCTTGATCGCCGGCGGTGGCCAGGGCGGAGGCATAAACCGCTGCCGCTAGAAGGGAGAACAGCGCCGTCCGCCGGATCACTGCCGGGCTGAATTTCTCACCTGTTTTTTTGCCGCCCGGCACTGATTTATCACCCGTATCTTCTGTCTCATTGTCTGTTTGTGGCGCAGCCATTCGCGCTACCAGCCAAACACCTACCAGGGTAACCGCCATGGCAACCCAAGAAATCACGCTCGGCCGGGCGCCGAGAATGACGGAGATCGGCATGACAATTGCTGGGTAACAGGCAACCACAGGGGCGGCAACCGTTACTGGACCGTGCGTCACCGCATGATAAAATAAAATGGAGCCGACTGCGATGGCTGTGCCAATACCCAATAGATAATGCAATCCATCGGTTTCAAGAATGAGACTATGGCCGCTAATACCCATGGTGGCGGCAATCAGCACCGCGCCAACTATCATCAAGGCAAAGGTAGCTGCCATGGCGCCGACTGAACGCCCAGCAAAGCGCGCAATAAAGTCCGAGACGCCCCAAACAACTGCGCAACTCGACCCCCAAAAGGCGGCATTTTCTAGCATTGCTGAATATTCACAATGTTACGCCTTAAAGGTTTTGCTGGAGGAGAGGGTGAATGCGGGCCAAGAAAATATGTGCATACGCATATGGCACATCTTTGTTTAACAAACCATAACTTAGTCTTGAGCTAGAACCGGCAGTGCTCAAGCGCGCCAAGCTATGCGCGCGGACGCTTTCCCGGCAGGGCCTAAACAAAGAACGCGCTAGAGTTAATACGAGTTAGCCAAGGTCGCGGATGCGGCCGCACGGCATCTGAGGGCTGATAAAAAAAAGACGCCCGGAAGATTAGTCTGTGCGGGTTGTCACTTCGAGTAGGTGATATCCGAACTGAGTTTTCACCGGGCCTTGAACTTCCTTCACCGGCGCGCTGAACACCACGGTATCAAATTCAGGCACCATTTGGCCGGGGCCAAAAGTACCAAGCTCACCGCCACTTTTTCCGGATGGGCAGGAGGAATGCTCCTTAGCCAAGTCAGCAAAATCCTCGCCGCCGACAATTTTCATCTTCAATTCTTGGCAGAATGCTTCGTTATCAACCAGAATGTGTCGTGCGCTGGCTTCAGCCATGGGAAGTCTCCTTAAATACAGATCAGATATTATATTGTGGGCGGGGTGTTGATTCGCGTATCCACCCGTGAAAGCTTTGAAATCGGGAAATACATACACCAATGTGGCAGTTTTAAACAATGTCTTTTCCGAGCGCTGCTGGCGTCGCCCGCGCCAACAATTCTTGCGCTTGAAGGACCAAACAAAAAATAAAAACCTAACCAAATTGACTTCCGCTGCGCTGTGCCATTCTCTTCCTCCGCCACGGTAATCTGGAATGATTCGAGATATGGCCTGATCCTGTCTGTCTACTCGGTGATCTCCCACCTGGCGTGTGCAGTCATCTTTGAATAGGGCGCATCGCTCTCGACAAGGGGTGGCACCGCGTGGCTAACGCGCGCATAAGCATCGCAGCACGCTGCGGACCTGCTCGACGATAAAGTGCTCTTTCACAGCTTGGAGGATGTCAGCGCGCCGGTCGGAGGCTCTTGAAAAGACAAAGTCTTTGAGTTCCTGCAACAGGATTAGATCACGCATGCGTTGGTTGCCGGACTCATCAGCTACAAAATCTTGGTGGGGCAATTACAGTAATCAAGCATACAGGCATAGCCCGTGGGAGAAAAAGTGGGGACACTTTTCTTGCCGTAGCCCTGTAGTTCGCGGTTCTCGTAAAATTTAAAGATCGGTGGGTAGAAGTGCATGCTCCGCAAAGCCTTATCCGTTGCCGCGTCATAACGATCACACGGCTCTATGCGCGTAATTTTTTGTTGTTACCAGGCCAACGGTCTTACCTGATGTTGCGTCGTTCCTGAATGCGTAGACAAATCCAAGCCGGCAAGACTTACCCCGTATCTATGCCGTGGCTTTGATCAAAAATGTGAACACGCCACCATTTTCAACGGATTCGAGCAATTCATTTCCGGTCTGGCGGCAAAATGCTTCGAAGTCTTTCACGGCACCGGGGTCGGTCGCGAGAACTTTAAGCGTATCACCGGTCGACAAGCCGCTCAGTGCCTTCTTGGCTTTGAGAATAGGAAGCGGGCAGTTCAGCCCTTTGGTATCAAGAGTCTGGGTGGCCATTTTACTTGAGTCTCCACTAGCTGGTTGAAAAATCGCGTGCTCAGATAAAAAGATTTATATCTGATTTGATGGCGGTTTCGATATAGGTTGCAGCGCCACCTAATTCGGGACCATCAATTAGGTCTTTCATCTCATATTCGAACAGGTCCATGGTCATCTGACAGGCAATCATTTTAACATCGGATTCGACCGCCGCTTCTCGTAAATGCTCTATCGAGGCCACGCCTTTTTTCTTAATCAAGTTTTTCATCATCCCGGTAGCCATGCCATCGACGCCGGGAATCATACCCAACAGGTTGGGCATTCCTATATGCATACCCATTATCGGCATTTTCATGTCCGGGTTACCGAGAGTAGAAATTTCTAGATCGAGCTTCCTGTGCAGTAGATTAAGGCCATAAAAAGTGAAGAACATGGAGACCTTAAGACCCATAGCGGCGGCAGTTGTGGCGAGGATAAAAGGCGGATAGCCCGAATCCAACGTACCCTTGGTTACGATTAGCGACATGCTTTTGTGGCTGGTTAAAGATTCTTCTGTCACGGTGGAATCTGCCATCTTCTTTACTCCTTAAAAAGCGTCACCAAAGGTTACGCGTTATGTGATACCCGCACGGACTAATAGGGTGCCCATCGCTTTATCCAGCGGGGTAGAAACTTACTACGGGCACTCCAAAGTCCAGCGCGAAATTACACACTATATTATGAGAGTTTAAGTTCCCTATGCACGAACATTTTACTAAAGCTATTTACTATGACCTTAGTTTTAGATGATCTTACCTAATGTACGGTTGATTTGATTCTTCTAAAGATAAGAAAATTTACCGGTTGGGGACAAAATATTCCCGATATAAATATAAAATATTAAATTAAAATAAATAAAAATCTTCATGTAACACATATTATGATTTTATAAAACACTATTTTGTTAAAAAAATAATAATTGTTAAATATAGTATTAAATACAAAATATAATTTCAAACAACGAGTCAACATAAAATCTTTTGATTTAATTATGCCGAAATAAAATTTTTCTAACTTGATTGATGTTCATGGCATGCTCGGTGTTGCGGGTTAGCCCGGAAGTTCAATCATCTAACGGCACGGAGTTCTCGTTAGTTCATGTATAATCAAATATTATTATTATATTTTAATAAACATTTTTTTTAATATCAGAATTTATACCAATGTTGGCAGGAAAAAAGCGTGCAGTTACAAGAGATGCTAAACCGATAGCTGCCGCTAGCGCTAACGCCACTTTATAATCGCCAAAGCGTTCAAATAATATACCAGCAAACCACGGTGCGAGAAGACCTGCGATACCCCAAGCGGTAAAAATTTTCCCATAAACGCGTACTCCAAAAACTACACCAAACAAAGATGAGACGGCTGCCGGATAGGCAACAATAGTCGCGCCATATGCAAAGCCAATGAAAGCAAGGCCACATATTGTCGCGAAGCCGTGGTCAAACAAAGAAATCATTAGCAGAGATATTACGGAGAAGGCCGGAAAAGCCATAAGTACCAGTCGGATAGGCGCTCTGTCAGCGAGCCATCCGCCCATAAGGCTACCAAACATATTGAAAATCGCTATGACAATAGGTGCGTACACTACAAGCTGTCCGTTTAGGCCTCCAGCCTTAGCAATTCCTGTAGCATGACCCATGATCATCAAACCTGTAGCGACCGCTGTCCCATAACCCAACCATAATTTGACAATCAGCCATCGTTGCCGCTTCAAATTACTGTGTTTTTCAAATTTGCTAACCTTCAACTGAGCTTTTCCCTTAACTACCAGGAAAGCGACAGGTAGTAGAATAATGAGGAGAGTGATTGCAAGCCCATTCATTGCAGACGTAAATCCACCAAGGTTAAGTAATAATTTAAATGGAACCGGTGCGACTGCTGCGCCGAGTGCATAAGTTGCGGTTACGCATCCCATCGCAAATCCCTTAATATCCGGATTAGATTGCGCGGAAAATTTTAGGGCAAAACCATAGCCAAACCCGTTGGCGCTACCGAAGAATACGCTATAGCCGAGCCAGGCCATCTGTAAATTCGTAGCCTGAGCAGCAATTGCGCAGCCGGCTGCGGCGAATAAGAGAATTAGTGAAACCAGCAGAACCGGGTGCAATCGATTGTAAATAAAATGGCCAAACAGTACGGATACCGTGATAGAGGCCAACGCAAACGAATAGATTAAACTGACGTCAGAGCGCGAAGCATTGAAACGGCCTTCTAAAGTTTCGAGAAAGACGGAAAAGGCATGCACAGAACCCAGAGAAAGCGTCAATATCATGCACGCCAAGAGCACCCATATTCCTGATTGGCTCTTCGCTCCAATAGTCATCCTTCTTCCCATAAAAATAGAATTACTGCTTTAATTCATGTGCAAGAATCTAGTCGTGAGTCTCCTGCAATACCCGAGCAAGACCTCTTGGAAGCTGCGAATCTTATATTTCTTCAGGATTTTTCACGCCGGTCTACCAGTCAACGCTTTGCTCACTTGACCTAGTTAAGAGCGTATTAGGAGTAAAGCATTTACCTGTGGCGGCTTTCAAGAAACGTGATCTAACGAATAGCGGACGCGAGTATGGGAATTTTAACGCAGTCCCCAAAAATCATAAATTATCAATAATTTAAGCGGCAGCGCCGTTTGAGCCGAAAAAATACTGTTGCTATGAGCGTGGGCGGTTCTTCTCAGGGTCGTAAAACGGCAATGCGACAACAGTTGCCGGTATGCGCTTAATATAGCCATCAAGCTTACCGATTTCGACTTCTGTGCCAAGATCTGAATATTCTACCGATAATCGACATAACGCGATATTTTTCTTGAGAAGTGGCGAGCGCATTCCCGATGTGACAATGCCAATTTGGCTACGCCCGACATGCACGCAATCGCCGTGGGCAGCTGGCTCGTTGCCCGCCAACTCAAGACCAACAAGTTTTCGCTGGGGATGCTGCTTAGCGCGGATCAGGGCGTCTTTGCCGATAAAATCCTCGTCTCCCTTGGATTTTAGTGCAACGGCAAAACCAATACCTGCCTCAAACGGGTTGGTCTGATCGCTAAATTCACTGCCTGCAAAGATCAAGCCTGATTCAATTCTCAGCATATCGAGCGCGTCAAGGCCAAGTGGAGTCAGATCATGCGGTTCACCAGAATCCCAAACAGCATCCCATACTGTTGGGGCATCTTTTGGGTGGCACCATATCTCGTAACCTAGTTCGCCGGTGTAGCCAGTGCGTGATACCAAAATTGGAACACCGTCGAAGTCGCTGATTCGACCTATTAGGAAGCGGAACCAACCGAGTTCCTCAAGGGCAGGTTGAGCTGGTCCCGACCAGACGATCTCATTTAAAATAGCGCGACTTTTTGGCCCCTGTACTGCGATATTATGTAGCTGATTGGTCGAACCTCTGACCCACGCCTTAAGACCCATCTCTGCAGCTTTCTGGCGAAGCCAGATACCGCTGTAGTCTGTTCCCCCAATCCAGCGGAAGTTATCCTGGCCAAGACGAAATAGTGTACCATCGTCTAGCATACCTCCGGTTTCATTCACCATCGCTGTATAAGAGACTTGGCCGACCGCAATTTTTCGCACATTGCGCGTGAGGGTATGCTGCAATAAAGCTTCAGCATCAGGACCAAGTACTTCGAATTTGCGTAATGGTGACAAGTCCATCACCACAGCACCATCCCGGCAGGCTTGATACTCGTCGATGGCGCCGTGCTTGGTATAGCTAGATGGCATCCAAAAGCCATTGTACTCAATGAAGCTGCGCGTTAGCGCTGAAGTGCGAGGGTGAAACGCAGTCTCACGTGTCAGTTGGGGTTCTGAATCTGGTGTCATTCTGTATGCAATCCCTTTTGAAAACATGTTTTTTTCGGGATAAACTCGGATGTGAATATCCGTCGGATTCCAGTCATTAGCAGGATCAATATCGTCTGGACAGGCGGAAGATACACAAACCAAATCAGTGGCTGCGCGCATCAATACATAGTCGCCTGGTCGTGACCACGGTTCTGCGAAGGATATTTGGTTGGTCATGGCATCAGCCGTAGTGTTGTAAAAAAAATTAATAGCCACCCAGCCCTGGCGCGGCGCGATTTCATAGGGGACCAACTCGGCGTTGAAGTTATCAGTACAGTTGACGTGACCGGGATATCCCATGTCATCGTAGTATTTGGCGTTGCAGGCCAGCCCAAAAGTGTCGTGCCGCCCCACCGTGTCGCGAACGACTTCTAACAAGGGGCGCAACTCAGCATCATAGAATTTCGAGAAGAGGCCAGGACCTGGGTAAAGCGCTCCCATAGCATAGCGCGTTACCGTTGGATCGATATCGCGCTGCACCCCGCGGTCAAGATCAGCGCGATGAAAGGCTTGGAAGTCTGAGCATTCCCGGCCATCGACGTCGATTACCTGGATGTATTCGCCTGCCTTAACCTCGTAAGCCTTTGCTGTGGCTTTTGGAATTCGGAAATCGAGCCGAGAGTCAGCCAAGGGTGGTGGCAGAGGTCGATCCATCGCGATATCGAACGTGGCACGTTTGAGTATAACCCTGATTTCGGTTGGAGGGTTTTGCATGTCGACCCGCATTGGCCCGCCCGGAGCAGCAACGACACAAAGACATGGACGCTGGGCGATAAACGAAACTTTCTCACCTGCTGATGAGCCGCCGCCAAAGAGTAGCGCTGCACGCGCCTTGCCAGGATCGAGATTGCCGGACCTAAGCGCCTGACTAGCGAGATTACAACCGTCGCCGCCGTTGTTGATAATAGCTGCGAGGCCACTCGCCAATTCGCCGGTGCTCAGACCTAGCGCGCCAAAATCCTCACCGCCGGACTTGCCCAGAACGACTAGTTCACAGCGCTGTCCGCCTTCCCAGTCGGTAATTTCGATCGCGTCATTAGGCGCCAATGCGATAACACAAACGCCGCCGCCACACACGCGGTGGCGTTCGACGCCCGGCACGAAGGGAATTAAGCCGGGCTCGAGAATTCGGGTCCGTTCGAGTTGATCGCTAACCATTATCTGCTCCAACGCTATTTAATTCCGAGAACTTCGCCTACTTGAGATTCGTCGATTTCATCCCGTATGGAAAGTGGTTGATTATAGCTGCGTGTTTTCCTCCCGCACCACAGACATTTTTTTTGCTCAGGGCCAGTCCGCGGAGACTCAATATATTAATCGTTTATTCAATGGCTTGCCGAGTGCTACGCTCATCCAGCAAGTGATAGTATCGCAAAATTAATGCCTGAAATGTAATTTGTTTGTCTGGGGTGTTTGAGATGAACAGCGAAGCTAAGCTGTCGTGTAAAAAACTTTGGAAACTCTACGGTTCCGAACCCGATAAGTTTTTTACCCGACATAATAAACAGCCAGAACAAGTGGATATTGCCGACGGCGGCTACATTTGTGCCGTGCGCGAGGTCACGTTCGACGTTTATCCCGGTGAAATAGTCGTCGTCATGGGATTGTCCGGATCAGGGAAATCTACGCTTGTACGCTGCCTCTCGCGCCTTATCGAGCCGACGGGTGGCGAGATCACGTTCGAGGGGCAAAATTTGCTGGCCGCCTCGCGCAAGGAAATGATCGAGATTCGGCGCCATAAGATGGGTATGGTGTTTCAGAATTTTGGGCTTCTGCCTCACCGCACGGTCATCGACAACATCGCTTTTCCCCTCGAGGTCCAAGGGGTCAACCGAGCCAAGCGGCATGAGCGCGCAAGGGAAATCATCGACCTCGTGGGGTTGAGCGGCCGGGAGCGGTATTACCCGCGCGAACTCTCGGGCGGACAGCAGCAAAGGGTAGGCATCGCCCGCTCTCTGGCGGTGGAGCCTGATATATGGTTTTTGGACGAGCCGTTCTCCGCTCTTGACCCCTTAATTCGCCGTGAAATGCAGGACGAGTTCTTGCGCCTGCAGAGTTTGCTCAAGAAAACGATTGTATTTATTACCCATGATTTTGATGAAGCCATTAGATTGGCAGATAGGATTGCTATCATGAATGAGGGAGAGGTGGTCCAATTCGGATCTGTTGAAGATCTTGTACTAAATCCTGCGACTGACTACGTCCGCGATTTTACAAGGGAAATTCCTAAGGAAAAATATTTAACCGTTGGCAGTGTTATGGGGCCAATTTCAGAAAATATAGGTACATTATCTTTTAGGACAAAAGATCTAATCGCGGACATAGCTGCGAAAATTATCCAATCCGAATTCTCTGCGTGTGTAATTGATGACGCTGGTCAAAATGTCGGCTCCTTAACCCGTGACCAAGTAGTGAAAATTGTTTTTCCAAATGAAAAATAAGAATTAGAGGGTAGCAGGACTTGCGCTGGAACGTAGGCTCTCTAAATCAAGCTTGGGCGCGCGGTGGCTGGCCAATGGCTTGCTTTGTGATTGCGATAGTGTTGATTCTTTTACGCAACACCATACCCGCATGGCTTCAAACTCCTTCAGATTCTTGGACCCAAAATCTCCCGCTACCATATATCGATTTCGGTGGTGACGCGATAATTTCGCTCAGTTGGGCCGGGACAAATATTGCTGACTGGTTCAATGCAATTATAGAATTTCTTCGTAATCATAAAATCTTTGGCCTGGTTACTTTTAAGGAAGTTACTCGTGAAGTTGCTCAGTGGATTGTCTGGCCACTTGACAAAACCGAACGCATTCTTGTTTTGGGATTTCGAGATTTATCGATTCCCGGGATTCCGTGGATCATATCAGTCGCGTTGGCTGCAATACTTGGTTGGCATTTGAAAGGATGGCCTCTCGCCCTATTATCTGGTTCATGTATCGCTTATTTTTCGGTATTTGGACTTTGGAAACTGGCCATGACTACGTTATCCTTAGTCCTAGTCACAGCGCCTATTGCGGTGACCATCGGCTTATTTCTCGGCATACTTGCTATGAAGTGGCGCTCGTTTGAGAAAGCGCTTTGGCCAATTCTAAATCTTATGCAGTCTCTACCACACTTTGGTTATCTAATTCCGATCGTGGTATTTGTAGGCCTAGGACATAAGGCCGGAGCGATAGCAACTATACTCTTTGCGATCCCGCCGATGGCAAAATTGACATTGATTGGCCTGCAGGGAGTATCTAAAGAGGTTCTAGACTCTGGCGTCATGGCAGGATGCACGCCCCGACAAATGCTTTGGCTCGTGCGTATCCCTGCAGCCCAAAAGACCCTGATGGTAGGCGTCAACCAAGCAATCATGCAATGCTTGGCAATGGTTGTGATCGCGTCGTTTATAGGTGCGAGAGGACTTGGAATTGACCTTTTGTTTCGCCTTCAAACACTGCAGCTGGGAAGGGCGTTAGAGAGCGGCATCGCAATCGTATTAATGGCAATAACTCTGGATCGACTAAGCCAGGCGCTGGCCGAAAGGGAGCCGGAACACAAACCTGAGGGCAATATCTGGATAAGACACCCATACATAGTTGTGGCGATAGCGGCTATTATATTCGGTGCCTTTATAGCACATTTCGTCCCTCAAGCCGTGGCGTTACCTAGGGGCTCTACCGTTACTCTCGCGCCCTACTGGGATTTTATAATCAAGAATATTGTCTTCGGACTATATGAGCCGCTCAGCTTTGTTAGGGATTATGCGCCGCCATACTTTCTGATGCCCATACGTGATTTTTTCAAGGAACTACCTTGGCCCGTATTCGTAGGCGTACTCATGTTCCTGGGCTGGCGCCTTGGCGGATGGCGGATGGCGATACCAATAGGATTATTACTTGGGTTTATTGTAATCTCAAGTTGGTGGACCGAGTTCATGATTACCACATATTTAGTATTTGTGGCTGTCGTTGTTTGCGTAATGTGGGGTTTTCCAGTGGGTGTCTGGGCATCCTCGCGGGACAGTCGCACACGGGTTGCCGCATTTTTATGCGACACTTTTCAAACTTTCCCATCATTCATTTATTTGATTCCCGTGGTGATGTTGTTTCAAGTGGGCACCATCTCTCAAATCATGGCAATTGTGATTTACGCTGGGATACCGATGGTACGTTATACTTATTTGGGTCTTCGCAATGTGCCACACGAAATTGTTGAAGCCGCTATAACATCTGGTTGCACTCCTCGGCAGATCTTGTGGAAGGTGCGAATGCCATTAGCCCTACCAGAAATCACACTTGGACTAAATCAAACAATAATGTTTTCATTATTTATGGTTATGATCGCTGGATTTATAGGGGGCAACTACGATTTAGCACGAGAGATTTTTAAAGCTAAGGCTAACAACGACTCTGGATTAGGAATCCTTCTGGCTCTATGCGTCGCCTTTCTCGGACTAACTATGGACAGGTTATTACAAGAGTGGGTGAAACGCAGAAAAGAGAAACTCGGTCTCGCCTCTCAGTAATAAATTCAATTGCAAGTTAATTGCATAACTGTCCATAAAAATCGATGGCGCGTAGATAGAAATGCAGCCATTTTACGACGTACCACTTCAACGTTACAGTAACTTAATTTCAAATTTATACGCTAATACATTAAAGAAGGGATAAACGAAAAAGGCCGGCCCAAAATCTCTGGGCCGGCCTCTTAGGCGTTCTATGCTAAATGGTTAATTTAACCAGGCCCTCCATTTGGCATCGTTATCATCCATCCACTTTGTTGCTGCGTCCTGAACTTCCATCTTGTCAACGTCAACAAGCTTAGACATCACTGCGACATCTAAATTACTGAAGTTAATTTTTTGGATGACGGCATAAGCACCGGGATCACGCTCTGGCAACCCTTCCCAAACACCAATCTTCAAGTAACCACCTTTAGGGTTGCCGCAGTCGTGCGTGAGTTCTGCGTTCAAGCCGCCAGAGGGATCATCCTTGCAACCATCCCAATATTCCGGAAACTCAATGAATTTTCCGTCATAAAGAGCTTCGATAAAATTTGGCGTCCAGTTAAAATGAACGATCGGCTTCTTTTTCTCAAAAGCTATTGCAAGCTCGGCCCATATAGCATCGGCTGATCCGGCATTGATTACATGGAAATTCATGCCAAGACCGAGCACGCGCTTGTCATCACCTTTCAACCATTCCGCTGGTCCGCCAAGATACCGGCCTTTAGGAGCAGTTTCAGATGTTGCGAACAGTTCCGCACAACCGTTTAAAGCTTCCCAATCGGGCAACCCAGGGCAGACCTCTTCAACATAGGACGGATACCACCATTCTTCTCTGGTCTTGGCATCATGAGTTGCTGCATCGACCACACAACCCTTAGCAACTTGTTTTTCAAAAGCTACACCAAAAGCTCCTTGCCAGACTTCATGGACGAGGTCGACATCGCCTTCGCACATCGCCTCATATACCGCGCCGCTATCGGCGGGGACATATTCAACTTCGCTGCCGCCTTCTTGCAGGATACGCCCTACAATTTCAGCACCCACAAGCTGACTAGTCCAGTTATGTAGGGGGATTTTTATTGCTTCAGCGGATTTGGCCGTTTCACTGGTTATCACGAATGAAAATGCCAGTAGAGTCACACAGACACAGCCAATGATACTTTGAACACTACGATACTTCATCATACTATATTCTCCCTGATAAAAGATTTACCGTCCTGATAAGGTCGAAAATGCATTCTCAAAGAAGTATTAAGGCACCGGTTATATAATTGTACAATAACTGGCCACGTAAAAATTTACTATGAGATCCATTTTTCATTTCTTAAAAATTCAGGACGCTTCAGCTTAGCCTGATATGGTATTTTAGTACAGGTCTGGGTTATGTCGTTTCTTTCTAGGGGCTAGAAGAGAATTTTTACAAATGGTTGAAGAAGTTTGTTGAGGCTGGTAAGCGCCGGCTTGCCAGCGGTCGTTAACCCAATTTTCTGCCTTCGACCGTATTTTTAAATGGGGTAGCTGAAGGGAAACGGTTATTTAGGGTGCTTAGGTTACTGGGCTTTGCCCTTAAGGGGCGGTGGCTGGGCCTGTTGTCTGGAGGCGCCGTCTGTTATTTGGCAATCTTTGGTTTATGGCAGTATGCCATGGAGCCATTGTCACTTTTGGCGGCCGCGGTTCCAATCTCAATTCTCATCGGTATCGTTCTTGGCACACTGGCCTACAAGAAGAAATCGGTCGAGAAATTACTGATAGATCCAGCGCCTCAAGCACAGTGCTGTTCGAGACCGCTTTATCATCTATCAATTGACGCTCGGAGGGTAATAGTTGGCTGCCCTAAAATGTGCCATGAAATTTGTTTATGCAGCGCAGTCGCTATTTATGCCGGAACGCAACTACGGTCGAATTCAGGTGCATCCCGGGCAAGGCTATTTAATTGGTAGGACCAATAATGATTTAATTTAACTTGCAACAAAAACCTGTAGACGGTCTAATTCGATTAAATAAATAGCCATTTCGTAGAGAAGGGGCAGCAATATGATTTATTCAACAATGAACAAGATTAATTATTTAGACCAATATGGTAATTGGTATAAGAGGCAATTATCAAAGCTGACGTGGGATTACTCATGATTCCAGCCCGGATTAAGTACCTCATCGTTGGCGCCGGCATTCACGGTCTAAGTACCGCCTATCATCTGGCAACGGCGCTGAAAGCGAGCGGCCGAGGCAGCGGCGAAGATGTTTTAGTAATCGATAAAAGCGGCATCGCCGCCGGTGCATCGGGTATCGCCTGCGGCGTTGTCCGTAATAATTATTTTCAGCCGGCGATGCGCGAATTGATGGCAGAATGCGTCGACCTCTGGGAGAGCGACCCGGAAGCCTACCACTATCACAATGTAGGTTATATGCAGATCAGTCCCGAATCTATGCGGGCTGATGTGGCGCAGATCGCCGCTGAACAGGAGGCAATCGGTTATGAATCGGAATTTATCGAGGGCGAAGAGGCATGTAAAAAATACATGCGCGGCTTTTTCGATGATTGGCAGGCCGAAGGCATCACCTCGATCCTGCATGAAAAGCGGGGCGGCTATGCAAACAACACGGCATCCCTCTATGGATTAGCCGATAAAGTCGAGGCGGCGGGTGTGCGGATTATGACCGGCACAGAGGTTTCCGCATTGGTCAGCTCAAGCAGCTCGGGCGCCATTACAGCAGTGGAGACCAGCAAGGGTCGCATCAACGTAGATGAAATTATACTTGCTGCCGGACCTTGGGTGCCGCGCCTCTGGGACATGCTGGAGTTGCCCAATGTTATAGATGTAAAGGATAGTAAAGGCGAAATTCATAGCGACGTGCCGATGTGGGTTTATTGGTGCCTACAGGAGGGCACGCTCGGAGTTGAGCCTGGTTTCGGCATGGCCAAGGACGGCAATATGCCGCCGGTCATTCATGTGGATTCGGATGTGCCGCTATGCTCGGATGTGGATAGCCGCGTGCTGGTCGACGGCATGTGGGGCATTTATTATAAGCCCGATTTCAATTTCGGCGGAATCCAGGGTGGCGCCGCGCCTTATCTGGTGAAAACGCCGTCGGCAGATGTGGCGGTTGATCCTTATGGCGCCGATTCGCCGGAATTCATTGTCGATGAACTGTTTGCCGAAACCTGGTGTTCGGCGCTGGCCTTCTGCCAGAAGCGTTATGAAGGACAGATCGGAAAATGGCGCCAGGAGCCGTCAGGCGGCATTGGTGCCTTCACCGCCGATAGCTTCCCGGTGTTTGATCGTTTCCGTGAGAATTGCTACGTCATCGCAGATTCAAATCACGGCTATAAAATGCTCGCGGTCGGCAAGCTTGTTGCAGAGGAACTTCTCGGTAGCCCGAGCGTCCTGTTGGAGCCGTTCCGTTTTTCGCGCTTCGCTAAAGGAAAGCTGCACCCCGTTTCAAACAGTCCATTCCCGTGGAGTTAATTTTGGAGGCCATAGAATGACGGATCTCGAAGCACATGTTGCCCAGGACGGTCGCGATGAGATGGTCCGTCAGGTGCGTCAAAAGATCGACGAGCTCGGCATCACCTATATCTATTATCAGTTCGTCTCGGTCACCGGGCGGATCGTCGGCAAGGGCATTCCGGCCGATCATTGGGAGCAGACCGCGGCGCGCGGCTTCCAGCTCGTCTATGGCTCGACCGCTAATCTCTATACCGACCGGGCCGGCGATTATATTGGCTACGGGCCGGAGGCGTCCGAGCTTGTTGGCATGCCCGATCCGGAGACCTTTGCCCAACTGCCGTGGGACAAGCGAGTAGCGCGGGTGTTCTGCACCTGCTACCGAAATCGCGAGGAGCGGGAAAACCCGGGTGGCCATTTAACCTCCGACTGCCGCGGTAATCTCCGTCTCATACACAATGAATTCCAGGACAAGCACGGCCTGCAAATGCGCTCCGGCGTGGAGCCCGAGATGATGTGGTTGAAGCGCGGCGAGGACGGTAAATCGGACGGCGGCGTGACCAAGCCCAATTGCTATCACATCGATCAGTTCGAGGAATTACGGCCGATCTTCATGCGCGTCATCGAATACTGCCAGGCCATGGGCTTCGATATGATCCAGGGCGACCATGAAGACGCGCCGGGCCAGCTCGAGCTCAATTTCATGTTTGACGATGCGCTCCGGACCGCCGACCGGCTCACAACCTACCGCCAGATTTGTGCCCAGGTGGCGCGTGAATTCAACGTCATCGCCTGCTTCATGACCAAGCCTTTTGTCGGTGTCTCGGCAAGCGGCTGCCACCATAATTTGTCACTCTGGCGCGGCGGCGAGGACCAGCTCAACAAACTACACCAGTCGCCGCCGGCGGCCATGGATGATGTCTTCTCCTATAGTAAGGGCGGCGAGAATCTTTTCATGCCCGACCCGGCGATTGACAAACGCAAGCCCGGCCCGATCGGGCTCAATTGCATCGCCGGCGTGATGGAGCATATTCAGGCGCTGACGTCGATCGGCTCGTCGACCGTTAATTCCTATCGCCGGCTTTGGGATACCGGATTTTGGGCGCCGGTCTTTGCCGATTGGGGCTATCAGAATCGCACCTGCGGCCTGCGCATCTCCGCGCCGGGACGGTTTGAATACCGCTCGGTCGATTCGATGGTGAATCCCTATCTGCTTGGCGCCGCCGTCCTGAAGGCGTTCGACGACGGCATCACCCGTAATCTCGACCCGGGCGAGCCGGAGGAGCGCAATATCTATGAGGCTATGGAAGCCGGCAAGGAAGTGACGCGCCTGCCGATGACCCTGGGCGACGCCCTCGATGCCCTGGGGGCAGACGAGACCATCAAGGGCGCTATGCCGAGTGAAATGTACAGGGTCTTTGAACATTACAAGCGTGATGAGTGGGCGCGCTACAACGCCACTGTGACCGAGTGGGATTTGGATACTTATATGGACTGCCTGCCCTAGCGGCGCCAACGTGGCGTATCGGCAAAAGGAGTATTGAGAATATGTGTGGCATTGCGGGATTAATTCATCGCGATGGGAGTGCGGACATTGGCGGCGAGATGACGTCGATGTTGCAAGCGCTCAAACATCGTGGCCCTGATTCAAGTGGCTTTGCGCTTTACGGCGAGCCGCAAAATGACGATTACATGTTGCGCTTTAAAGTGGCGGAACAAGAAGAAATGTCGCATGGCTTCGATATTCATGCCGAAGTGAAAAAGCGCAAAGCGATTGTCGATGAACGCATTCAAGGCTCGGGTGCCAGTATCGTCGAAGAGCAAGGCGCGACCGAATATGCGTTTCGTTATCGCGTTCGCTTTTCTAACGGCGGTGCCGATCAGGACAAGCTGAAGCGCTTTGCTGATTACATTGAAGATATAGAAGGCGCTGAAATTCTCTCCATGGGCCGCGCCCTTGAGTTGGTCAAGGATCTTGGCGACGCTTCCCGCGTGAGTGATCAATATCACCTTGGAAGCTTTAAGGGCACACACGCCATTGGCCACACGCGCATGGCAACGGAATCGGATGTGGATATCCGCTCCGCCCATCCCTATTGGGCCTATCCTTTTTCCGATATTGCCGTGGTGCATAACGGTCAGCTGACAAATTATTGGGGATTCCGCCGTGATTTGGAACACCGCGGCCACCGCTTTATGTCCAATTGCGATTCGGAACTGATCGCCGTCTACCTCGCGGACCAGATGTCGGAGGGCATGAATTTGAAAGATGCCATGACACTCTCGGTGAGCGAATTGGATGGTGTCTTCACCTATCTGGTTGCCACAGCCGATAGTCTCGGCATGGCCAAGGACACCATGGCAGCAAAACCGTTGGTACTTTACGAGAGCGAAAATTTTATCGGCGTTGCTTCAGAAGAAGTTGCTATTCGAAGTATTTTTCGTGAAGAAATTGATACTTGGGATCCGTATGAAGGGGAGGTCATGGTATGGCAGAAGTAGATGGGCAGCATAAATCCCATGATATGGGCCTGCATAGCGAAAAGCTCACGGGACGCACTCAACAAGTTTTCTTTTCATCTGAGGAAAGCGACAATTTCCTCTACCCGGAAAGCTTTAAAGTTGATATCGATAACAAGGCCGAATTCGACGCCGGTGAGATGGAAATCAACGCTATCAATCTCAAGATTCGCGAGCTAATGCAGGCAGGAAACGGCCATATTGTGGTCAAGAACCCGCTTGCCAAACATTCGCTCGGCGTTGGCATTCTCAATCGCTTGAAACTCGAATTTGAGGGCAGTCTTGGTTATTTTGGCTGCGGCCTAATCGATGGTCCAAACGTACGCGTGCATGGCCGGGTTGGTTGGTCGTTCGCCGAAAATATGATGGCCGGTGTTGCAGTGGTCGAGAAAAACGCCGGCTCCACTTTTGGCGCCGCCATTCGCGGTGGTGATTTGGTGTGTAAGGGTGATGTCGGTTCGCGTACCGGCATTGATCAGAAGGGCGGCACCATCATTGTTGGTGGGCGCTCAGGCGCCTTCTCCGGCTTCATGATGCAGCGTGGGCGGATGATCATCTTGGGTGATGCCGGCATCAATCTCGGCGATTCTATGTATGACGGCACTATCTATGTGGGTGGCAAAATAGAATCGCTCGGCGTTGATGCAGTGCCGGGCGACATGAGCGATTTGGAAGCCGATTGGATTGAACGCAAGCTCTCCGCACATGGCCTCACCGCGCCGAATGGCGTGCGTGCCCTGCAAAAGATTGTCGCTGGTAAGAAGCTCTGGAATTACGACAATCTGGAGCCCACCGAAAAGAAAATTATTCTCTAGGAAACTAAATCATGACCTATAAACGCAACCGCGAAGAGCGCAACAAATCCAACCTCGGCGAAAGCTTTATTTTCACCCCCGATGTGATCGACGATATTCACATCAAGTCGGAACTTGGCCGCTACCGCATGCGCGGCCTGTCGCTATTCAAGAAAATCCCGTCCTGGGACGATCTCACCTTTATGCCGGGCACGCTGACGCGCTTCGTCATCGAGGGCTACCGTGAGAAATGCGAAACGCGGACGATCATCGGCCCGCGCGCCAAACGCCCGCTCGACCTTGATATCCCGATTTATATCACTGGCATGAGCTTCGGCGCGCTGTCCTATGAAGCGAAAACCGCGCTTGCGCGTGGCGCAACCATGGCGGGAACGGCCACCTGTTCCGGCGAAGGCGGCATGATACCGGATGAGCGGCGTTATTCAGAAAAGTGGTTTTATCAATGCATCCAATCACGCTACGGCTTCAATCCGCATCATCTTCGCTTGGCTGATGGCTGCGAATTCTTCATCGGCCAGGGCTGTAAGGTCGGCCTCGGCGGCCATCTGATGGGCCAGAAAGTGACCGACCAGGTGGCCGAGATGCGCTCGCTGCCGGCCGGGATCGATCAACGCTCACCGGCGCGCCATCCCGATTGGCTGGGGCCGGACGATCTGGCGCTGAAGATTGAGGAAATCCGCGAAGCCACTAATGGCGAAATTCCGATCCAGCTCAAGCTCGGCGCGGCGCGGGTCTATGATGATGTACGCATGGCGGCAAAAACCAATCCGGACAGCATATATATGGACGGCATGGAAGGCTCAACCGGCGCCGGCCCGCATGTCGCCACCGAACAAACCGGCGTGCCCGGCATTGCCGCCATTCGCCAAGCCAGAAAGGCGCTCGATGATGTTGGCATGTCCGGTAAGATCACGCTGATCTACGCCGGCGGCATCCGCAACGGCACCGATGTGGCCAAGGCGATTGCGCTTGGCGCCGATGCGGTAGCGATTGGCCATTCGGCGATGATGGCGCTTAACTGTAACAAGGATATTCCGGAAGCCGATTATGAAAGCGAGATAGGTGTTGAGGCGGGCCATTGCTATCACTGCCATACCGGGCGTTGTCCGGTCGGCGTGGCGACGCAAGACCCAGAATTGCGCAAACGTCTCGACCCGGATGAGGCGGCGGAGCGTGTTTATAACTTCCTCCATACCCTCACTCTCGAATGCCAGATGATGGCGCGTGCCTGCGGCAAGACGGACGTGCACTCACTTGAGCCCGAAGACTTAGCTGCGCTTACCATGGAAGCTTCAGCCCTTGCTATGGTACCGCTCGCCGGTTCGCAATATACCGTCGGCCAGCCCGACATGACGCGTTATTAGGAGGCTGAGATGAGTGACAACAAAACGGACGTCGATTATTTCATCAATAAGAGCGGCCTTGATTCAGAGCGCGAAAAGGAAATCGGCCAGCATATAGGCTATCGCTATGATGTGAATTTGCTGCCGGACTACTCCCTGCTCACGCCGTTTCTGAAAAAATATATGGAAACCATGGCGTGGGATGACCTCAATTGGCTTGAAGACATCCATCTCGGCTATGAAGAAAACCGCCCGGCGGTGTTCGACCGCAACATCAATGGCTGGGTTTCTGTGCCGGAGGGGCTTGATTTGCCTGACAATCAGCAAGAACGGGATATGATTGCCCGCGAATTGCTGATTAAATTCCAAATGTCGCCACACCATCCAATGATTGACTTAAACAAGGCCTACCGTAAATTCTGACCGGCCAGCTATTCCGGTCACCATAACCAAAGAAATTTCCACTATCATAATTAAGGAATAAGTCAGCGCCGTGCCGTTTAATTTATTCCATAGGTACTAATAGCAGATAAGCGGATTCGTAATTTTTATGTGTGAAAATGAGTTCTGAGATGCAACTCCACATCACAGATTTTTCACCGTTTTCCCGTATTGCCCGGGTCGTGCGACGTGAAAAATTATTGGAAGACAGGGTCGTAGAACTCAAGGCCTTAACTCGTGAGCCAAACAGTCACTACTACAAAATAAACCCGTCCGGTCGAGTTCCCTACCTGGTATGCGATGATGGGGTTGGGATCGAGGGATCTCAACCCGTCTGCTATTTTCTAGACCATCTAGACGGAGCACCCTTGCTAGACCCTCCCGCAGGCAGCTTAAATTTAGGTGTCTCCCATCGTAGACTAGAAGAATACGCGCGGAGCCTGTTGGATGGGGTCTCCGTCTGGGTGCGTGAACTGCGGCGAGCTCCGGAAGATCGCTCTACCGCTATTATTGAACATGAGCGCCAGCGATTGGACAGGCTTGCTGACTTCTGGGAACGAGAGATTGATCACCCCATAATGCAGAATGACCTTAACATGCCCCAACTCACTCTGGCATGTGCCCTCCTATTGGAGGAGTGGTATCCGGGACTAAAATGGCGACAAGGCCGGCCCCGTCTTGTAAATTGGGTTAGCCGCTATTCAACACGGCGTTCTTTTGTTGAAACACGGCCTCAAGGGAAACTCTTGATTTAAGCTTTCCATTAAGGGTGTTTGAACATATCTGAGAATTGCGCTTTCGCGTATCTCAGGACACACCCTGAAACAACTTCGTTGAATTCACGAGTGTCGCCAAATTGCCGTAGGGGCAGCGATATTCGTACATGAGGTGATGGGCCTTGCTGAATTTGTCAAACGCCTATGGGCCAGATATGCAGGGTTCTATCTTGCCGTTGATATAAGCTGGTTGACGGTTTCGGCCTGCTTACCGAGGGCAGACCAGATATTATTATAATTGATTCTCGCGGACATCACGTAAATCAACGCGTCCAACGGCACGATCTCGGGCTTATCGGTGATTTTGCGTTGCTATGCATCCTCAGGCTTACCGAATCGATCCTGACGATCCATAAAGGCCTTCATTTTATGCGGAATTTCTGTAAGCGGCGGACGATCGCTGAGGTTACACAGCTCCATAGTTCCCCCATGCCCAAATTGAGCTGGTTTTTAGCCTGCAGGCGCCTTGTTCTCTGGCAGGTTATTAATATCATTTTACGCTATTTTAATTTTACTCTATTTATAAAACTAATATCAAAGTGGACGGTTCGTTTGCCGTAGGTTGGGTGTGCAATCACGCTCAGCCTGCTGATTTTCACTATATAATATGACAAATAGTCAAATACCGAATTGAATAAATCATATAAAAATTCCCAGCGTTATTCGGGAGCTCTTGGGCTAACACAAGGAGATAGTTATGGGAGATAGTTCTCAAAAAGTGACCGGCGGGTGCATGTGTGGCGCGGTGCGCTATGAAGCCCCTGCACCGCACAGCGTCATCTACTGTCATTGCAAGGATTGCCGGCGCCACTCTGGTGCTCCGGTAGTCTCGTTCGTGGGATACCTTAAGAGCGACGTTAAGTGGACTGGCGAAGCGCGCAATATCTATAAGTCGTCGGAGAAAATTGAGCGTGGTTTTTGCAACAAATGTGGCACGCCGCTGACTTGGGAAGGATCCGTAGAGGAACTTGGTGGTGACCTGATTGAGCTTTTCGTCGGCACTACGGATAATCCCGACGATCATATCCCTACATTTCACATCTGGCACGACGAGCGGATTCAGTGGCTCGAGACTGTTGATGATCTACCGCGTTATCGCGGTTGGGCGCATGACGGCAGCGAACCCTATGCCCACGGTCCGGTTTCCAAGGACTAAGGTGAGGGCGGTAGCTCGCCATATTACCATTTGAGACGATAGTAATCGCGGGCGCTTTATAGCCGTTTTCGCAGATTACGAATAAGGAAATAGCAGACAAAATGCATCATATTACCGACCATCAGGACGCACAGCGCCAGCAGAGTTGCGTGAATTCCACATGAGCTGGGAAAAAGAAACCAAAGAACTTGCGCACAAGCGGGAACTCGCGCAAGCACAAGGCGGCAAAGATGGCGTTGCCCGTCAGCATGGCAAAGGGTTTCTCACGGTGCGTGAGCGGGTCGATACAATACTGGATAATGGCTCGTTCGAGGAACTCGGCGGCGCTTCAGGCGATGCAACGCGTGATGCCGAGGGCCGTTTAAGTGAATTTTTACCGGCTAATTATGTGCTTGGTTTTGGCAAGATTGATGATCGCCGCTGCATTGTCGGCGGTGAGGATTTCACCCTCAAAGGCGGCTCGCCCAACGCAGCCGGTTTGCGCAAGAGCGTCTATGCGGAGGAGCTCGCCTGCACCTACCGGGTGCCTCTGGTACGTCTGCATCAAGGTGCGGGCGGTAGCGTTGCCGGCGCCGGCGGCAGCGGCGGTAAACCAAACACTGTGGGCGCGCCGGTCAACCATTCACCGCGCTTCAAATCTGTCGCTCAGGCGATGGCAACTGTACCTGTCGCATCGGCAGCACTCGGCGCGGTCGCGGGCCTCCCTGCCGCGCGTCTCGTGTCTTCGCACTTTTCGGTCATGACTAAGGATTCGCAAGTCCTTGTTGCCGGCCCCGCCGTGGTCGAGCGCGCGCTCGGTAGAAATCTATCTAAAGAGGAACTGGGCGGCGCGGATGTGCATACTAGAAACGGTGTTGTCGACAATTTGGTCGAGGATGAGGCGGCGGCTTTTGAAGATATTCGCCAGTTCTTGAGTTACCTGCCACCGAACGTTTGGGAACTGCCACCATGTGCACCAACTGTTGATCCGACTGATCGCCGGGAAGAAGAGCTGATCTCTATGGTGCCGCACAACCGGCGCAAAATTTATGATATGCGCAAGTTGATCGGTATGGTGCTGGACAAACATTCCTTCTTCGAGATGGGCCGGCTTTATGGCACCGGCACAATCACTGGCCTCGCCCGGCTGTCGGGCCAGCCCGTGGGTGTGCTCGGAAACGACTGCAAGCAACTTGCGGGTTCGATGACGGCACAGGGCGCGCAAAAAACGCGCCGCTTCATCGAGCTTTGTGACACCTTTCACCTGCCGATCGTAAGCCTGATTGATGAGCCCGGTTTCATGATTGGCGCGGAAGCCGAAAAAGCCGGCACAATCCGCTTCGGCACTTCTGCCGTACTTGCTGCGGCAACCTCTGTTGTACCTTGGGCGTCGGTGATCGTGCGCAAGGCGCATGGCGTTGCCGAGGCTGCGCATTTTGGCCCTGATGCGTTCGTTGTTGCCTGGCCCTCCGCCGAAATCGGTGCGATCCCGGTTGAAGGTGGTGTGGCAGCGGCCTTCGGGCGTAAGATTGCCAACGCCGAGGACCCGGCTGCTGAGCGCGAGCGTCTTGAGGAAGCCATGCTCGCCCTCCAAGCGATTGCGCCGCGCGCCGAGAGCTTCTCGATCCACGATCTCATCGATCCGCGTGATACTCGCCCCGTGCTATGCGATTGGATCGCGCGTGTTCAGCCGCTGCTGAAGCACCTGACGGGACCGACAAGCTTTTCAATACGGGCCTAGGATAGATTGCTAAAGATTAAACATCTGAACCGAACGATTGGACGGAGAAGTAGGCGGCGGTGAAAAATTCATTGAAGACGATGTTCCGCCCAAAATCGGTAGCGATTTTGGGTGCCTCGACGAATGAGGAAAAAATCGGCGGTCGACCGGTCCGCTATCTCAAACATTATGGGTTTGATGGTCCAATCTATCCGGTTAATCCAAACGCCGCCGAAGTTCAGGGTCTAAAGGCCTATAAATCGATCCTCAATATCGAGGGCGAGGTCGATTTGGCGTTGATTGTTTTGCCTGCGGCACTCGTCATACAGGGCGTTCGCGAGTGCGCCGAGAAGGGCGTCAAATCGGTGGTGATCTTCAGCGCGGGATTTGCCGAAACCGGCAATGAGGGACGCGAAGCACAATTGCAGATGAGCCGCATTGCGGCGGAGGCGGGCATGCGCATCGTCGGCCCCAACTGCATGGGGATAGCTGCTTTTGACCACAATATGATCATTACATTTGGCGTCTCGATGCTGAATATGCCGCCAGTGCTCGGGCCGATCAGCATCGTTAGCCAAAGCGGTGCCTTTGGTAGCGTTGCCTACGCGGAATCGCGGCAACGTCAACTCGGTGTCAGGCTGTGGGCGACGACTGGAAACGAGGCCGATGTTAATGTCGCCGACTGCCTCAATTACTATGTCGAGGATCCCGAGACCAAAGTTATTATGATGTATTTTGAGGCCAGCCGCGACGGGGAAAAATTAGTCGCCGGGCTAAAAGCGGCGAAGAAAGCACAAAAGCCGGTCATAGTGATGAAAGTCGGAAGCTCCGATGTTGGCGCCGAGGCGGCGCTCTCGCACACCAATTCGCTCGCCGGCTCGGACAGCGTGGTCGATACCGTGCTGACAAAATACAATGCCTATCGCGCCTACACATTGGATGAGTTTTTTGATATCGGCTACGCCTGCACCAGCGGCATGTTTCCGGACGGTAACCGCCTTGGTATCGTCACGATCTCCGGCGGGGTTGGCATTTTGATGTCCGATTATGCGGCAACCCTCGGTGTCGATGTGGCCCGGCTATCGGAGACCGCACAGGCGAAGGTGCGTGATGTAATTCCGTTCGCCGGCACGCGCAACCCGGTGGATATCACCGGTCAGGCGGTCAATCAGCCGGAAATTCTCGAGCAATGCCTTGATATCATGATCGAGGAGGGCGGGCATGACGTGATCATTGTCTATTTTGCCAGCCTGACGTCGCTGGACTTTCTAACGCGGGCGGGTCTGCTCCGCATTCGCGAGAGACATCCGAATGCGCCGATCATCGTTTCAGTAACGATGGATGATGAATCGCGTCAAATATTTGAAGATCTGAACTATCTCGTTATTCCCGATCCAACCCGTGCCGTTCGAGCGGCAGCTGCCTTGATGCAAATGGCGCGCGGCTATGCGAAGGCGGAGCGGCCAACGCCGCCAACGCTTCCGGCCCCCGTTGCGTTGTTCGCCCGGATGCCAAACGAAGTTGAGGCAAAACAAATTCTTGCTGAGGCCGGAGTTCCGGTGGTGGATGAATTATTGACAACGGCAGCAGGTGAAGCGGAAAGAGCGGCAGCGGAGTTTGGCTTTCCAGTGGCAATAAAACTCGTCTCTACCGACATTACGCATAAATCGGAAATTAGCGGCGTGCTATTAAATGTCGCGGACAAAGCTGCGGCGCGGAATGGCTATGACACTCTGATGGAGCGTGCGCGCACAGCACACCCCGATGCCAAGGTCGATGGGGTAGTTGTGGCACCGATGATAACGGGCGGCGTCGAGACCATTCTCGGCGTTAAGGTTGACCCGGCGTTTGGCCCGGTTGTCATTTTTGGGCTTGGCGGAATTTTTGTTGAACTATTGAGAGATGTGACCCAGCGTCTGGCGCCATTTAATGTTGAAGAGGCACATGAGATGATACGGGAGGTCAAGGGCTTTCCACTGCTTGACGGCGCGCGCGGCGAGGCGCCGGCGGATGTGGATGCTCTCTCCGAGGCGCTCTCAAGGCTCTCGGTTTTTGCATATGAGAATGCGGGCCAAATTGACAGCATAGACATCAATCCATTTCTTGTTATGCCGAAGGGGCAGGGCGCTTTTGCCGTCGATGCTTTGATCGTTCCGAGAAAAATATCGTGATAGAAACAAAGCTGTAGCTTGGGATTTATAATGTCAGACAGCGACGGCGCTCAGAGAATTCCTGGCTATTGTGCGCTTTGCTATGCGGCATGCGGCTGCATTTCGGTGGTCAAGGAAAGCCGCCTGATCGCTGTCGAGCCCGATCCGTCACACCCGACTGGTAAGGCGCTCTGCGCCAAGGGTCGCGCCGCACCTGAATTGGTGCACCATGATGATCGCCTGCTCTACCCGCTGCGCCGCGTGAGCCCTAAGGGTGACCCTAAACCCAAATGGCAGCGGATTAGTTGGGGTGAAGCGCTTGAGACAACGGCCAACGCGCTCAAACGCCTGGCAGGTGAGAACGGTAGCGAAGCAGTAGCTTTCAGTATTACCACCACCGCCGGCACTTCAATGAATGACGGTTACCGCTGGGTCGAGCGCTTAAGGAATGCTATCGGCACTCCCAACGTCGTTGCCAGTATCGAGCTCTGTAACTTCACCAAAGAATTTGTATTTCCGCATACATTCGGTGTTGGCATGCCGATGGCCGACCTTGAGAATACAGGCTCTATTGTCTTGTGGGGCCACAATCCAAGCTCGACATGGTTGCCATTCGGGACACGAGTGGCTGCTGCGAAAGCGCGCGGCGCCAAGCTTGTGGTTGTTGATCCTAGGCGCGTCGGCTTTGCAGCAAAAGCCGATCAATGGCTTCGTGTGCGCCCCGGAAGTGATTGTGCGCTGGCGCTGGGTATTGCCGGCGTGATGATAGACGAAGGCTTGTACGACCGGGATTTCATGCGCGACTGGACCACTGGACCGATGTTAGTACGTGATGACACTGGTGATTTCCTCACCGGCGCAGACCTGAGTGGCAGTGGAGATTCATCGGCGCGTATTGCCTGGGACAAGGCGATTGGGGCACCGGTGCTGTACGATTGCGCGAGTGGCAACTACGCGCGTACCGACGCCGAACTTACGCTTTCCGGTCGATTTGAGATTGAGGGGCAGGAGGGCATCCTCCACTGCCGTCCGACGTTCGAACTCTACCATGATTTGTGCCGGCATTATTCACCGGAACGGGTTGAGGAATTGACTTGGATTCCAGCTCAGCAGGTGCGCGAAACCGCGCGACTAATGGGCACCTCTGGCCCGGTTTCGATTTCAACCTGGGCTGGTGTCGAACAGCATAGCAATTCAAGCCAGACCAACCGGGCAATTGCATTGCTTTATGCCTTGACCGGCAGCTTCGATGCTAAAGGCGGCAATGTCCTTTATGAGAAAGTACCCACCAGTGACGTGAGCGGTCACGAGATGATGTCCGATGAACAGCGGCAAAAGACGCTTGGCCTTGATGTGCGCCCGCTCGGCCCTGAGGCAGTCAATGGCTGGATTACGTCAGACGCCCTTTACGATGCTGCTCTTGACCAGAAGCCTTATGCAGTAAAGGGGTTGGTGAGTTTCGGTTTGAATATTCTGGTGTCGCATTCTGATGGTGTGCGAGGTGCCAAGGCGCTCGACGAGCTAGATTTCATGGTCCATGCGGACGTCTTCATGTCGCCGACAGCTGAACATGCCGACATCGTCTTGCCAGTCTGTACGCCTTGGGAGCGCGAGGGCCTACGCACTGACTTTGTGGTCAGCCAGGAGGCGGCTAGCCTCGTCCAGATGCGCTCTGCAATAATTGAGCCGAGAGGTGAATCGCGCTCTGATGCCTGGATTTCTTTTGCCTTGGCAAAGCATATGGGTTTAGCTGGGCAGTTTTGGGGCGGCGATAGCGATGCCGGTTATCGCGAGTTGCTGAAGCCAAGTGGCATCGAACTTGATGAGCTGCGGAAGGCGCCGGAGGGTATAAGAGTGCCGCTGCAAACCAGCTACCGTAAATATGCCGAAGGTAAAAATCGTGGCGGGGGCGGCGAGGTGCTGGGCTTCAATACGCCAAGTAGGAAGGTAGAAATCTATTCTGAGACGCTGATGCGGTACGGATACGATGCGTTGCCGAAATATGTCGAGCCAGGCATGGGTGTTAAGGATAAGACCGGCATTGCGGAGAATTTTCCCCTAATTCTAACATCGGCCAAATCACCGCAATATCTTGGCAGCCAAGGTCGGGCTATTCTGGCCCTGCGCCGGATTGAGCCTAATCACAGGCTTGAAATTCACCCCGATACCGCACAAGCAAGAGGCATTCAGAACGGCGACAATGTTGCGCTCTTGACCCCGCATGGCGAGCTTAGGGTCACGGTTAAGTTTTCACCGAAGCTGCATCCCGATGTGGTGGTGGGTAGCCATGGTTGGTGGCAGGAGAATCGGTCGCTTCCACTTTCCGGTTACGAAGCGTTTGGCAGTGAAGGTACAAATTTGAATGCTGCATTTCGCAATGAGACGATTGACCCACTGGGTGGCGCCGCGCCGCATAAATCCTACGCGTGTCAGGTCATGGCGCTAGAGTAGGAACCCAAACATAGCTTCGGCAAAGCTGTAACAGAATTAGGAGTTAGGCCCGCGTAACAGCCAGAACGCTCATAGCCTGGCAGGTATTATTTTAATGTGGGGTGGTTTACCTTAGCTCATCTGATCTCGCTCATGGCGCCATTCCCGTGCCTCGGCATATTTTTGCCGAGATAGGCGATTTGTTAATTTCAGACCTAAATCGCAGCCTCTATCAAATCCGGGTGTTCGGCCAGTTGGGAATTATTACCGGCTTAATGGGCGTTCTTTATGCCGTCCATTTCCGCGTTATCGGTACCAATAAGCTTGAATTTGGATCGCTGTTTCCCCTTTTTTACCATGTTACCATGTTACCATGTTAGCTGTTAGCTGTTAGCTGTTAAGCTGTTAGCTTTTGGGGGGCTGGGCAGCTGGCGGAGCCCCATTATTCGCAGCATCTTGATTATTGTAGGGAACGTATTGCTGAAGGAAATAAGCGAATGAGTCATGGCGGCGTTCGGCGCCATAACGGTCATCATTATGGCCACTTTTAGCCAAGGCTTGGTCGGCATAGCAAACGAGATTTGGTTGCTATGGGGCAAGTCGTCCTTTGACGGGCAAATGTAGAGACCCCACAATATGAAATCTGAATGACTGGGGCGTTCATAACATTTTTTGGGAATTGCCCCATGGCTCTCAAAATGTCAGCAGTTAGCTGCAAAATATAGCTAACCCTAAGTGGTTGCGAAGCTCGTTACTTAAAAGAGAACTCTTGCAGGACCTGCAGTTTTCAAATTTCTCTTTCCGCATACACATTAGCAATTGGTTAAGATATTCTTAGAAAGCCGTATGGCACAATTGGTGTTGTCAAATTTATTCAAGCCCCTAAAGCAGGTAGACCAATAGGACCTTGCTGGTCATTATGGTCATAGATATGCACTAATTTTGAGCTTGATGGGAATCTGAGCAGGAGGAACGGATGCAGAAGGTAGTCATCGCCGGAACCGGCATGACCAATTTTGGGCGCTTTCAAGATTCAAGCTTGCGGGCGCTGGCGTCTGAGGCTGTTAAAACTGCTCTGAGCGATGCGGATTGCACGGCGTCCGAGGTCGGCATGGTGTTTTTTGGCAATGCAGCAGGGGGCCTGCTCACCGGCCAGGAATGCGTGCGTGGCCAGGTTGCTCTCCGGCATACCGGCTTATTGGGAAAACCCATTGTTAATGTTGAGAATGCTTGTGCCTCGTCTTCTTCGGCCTTTCATCTCGCTTGGATAACGGTTGCTTCGGGACAATGTGATGTGGCGCTTGCCATTGGCGCCGAAAAAATGAGCAACGAGGACCGGACTATTCCCATGAAGGCATTGGAGGCGGCTGCAGACCTAAAAGAACTTGAAGAGCTCAAAGTACGCATTGCGCCGGACGGCACCGGAACCGGCTCTGTTTTTATGGACCTATACGCTGATGTTGCCCGCAACTATATGGAACGCACAGGCGCTCGCGCAGAGGATTTTGCCGGTATTTCGGTTAAGCAGCGACAGGCTGGCGCGCTCAACCCACATGCTCAGTTTCGTAAGGCCGTTAGCACAGAAGACGTTTTGGCGAGCAAGATGATTGCAGACCCTTTGCGGCTCTTCATGTGCTCATCCATTGGCGATGGTGCGGCTGCTCTCGTGTTGATGAGTGCTGATTATGCCGCGCGTAAGAATGTTATGCTGGTGGAGGTGCTGGCGTGTGAATTGCGTTCCGGCCAAGGCGATGACCCGACCCAAGAGCCGGTGGCGACGCAGGCTTCACGCGCCGTATATGAGAAAACGGGCCTTGGGCCAACGAATTTAGATGTTGTGGAAATACATGACGCAGCTGCACCGGCTGAATTTATTCTCTCAGAGCAGCTAGGCTTTTGCGCTCCGGGAGAGGCGGTCTCGTTGCTACATTCCGGCCGCACGGCTCTTGGCGGTGCGATGCCCATTAACCCAAGCGGTGGTCTGATTAGCAAAGGCCACCCCATTGGCGCAACAGGTGCTGCACAACTTGTTGAACTGGCGGATCAATTGCGCGGCCGGTCAGGGCAGCGCCAACGAGAAGGCGCTCGCATTGCGCTGGCGGAAAATGGCGGGGGGTGGATCGGTAATGATGCCGCTGTTGCCGTGGTTACCATGCTAGGAGCCCCGGCACGCCATTAAGTGCGTATAAAATTCTCAACTTTGTTGTTGGAGGTTTTCATCGATTGATACCACCCAGACACATGTATTTTACTTCAAGATATTCATCAATGCCTTGATAGAAATAGTAGCGCCCAATGCCCGATTCCTTGATCCTACCAACCGGTTCGTCCTCAGTTGAAATCATGCAGGTATTGATTTCGAGTATGCTGTAATCAATAAATTAAATAGATCACGCCTAGACCTGCGGGGCATACTTAGCCTATATACATCAATGATATAGGGAAATTTTTCTTACTTTTTATTGGCATCGGTTTGCATTAGAAATGGATTAACCTTTATTGGCTCGTATGATCAAGATTGCCCTTAGCGCTCTCACTTAATTGACGAGTATCGAGATACTGTCCGTGGAGCGCCCTGATCTCTGATCCATCATTGTTTTGGGAAGTATAGATTTGAACATCAAATTGTAATAAGATGAGAGGTGCCTTTTCGGCACCCTAAACTTAAGAGTGAACTGTTTATCATCCACCTGTGGACTTGAGAGAATATAGACATGAAAGTTTTGAATTCGTTTGGCCCAAACCCAAGAATGCTTCGTATGTTCCTGCTGGAGAAAAATATAGAAATTGATTTTCAGGACCATGACTTACTGGCCGGAGAAAACCGGCAAAATATATATTTAGCAAAGAATCCTGGGGGCCAATTGCCTGCCTTAGAACTTGACGATGGAACAGTGATTGCTGAGACCGTTGTAATTTGTAACTACCTTGAAGAGTTATACCCGGAACCGGCTCTAATAGGAACAACGCCCGAGGAACGCGCTGAAGCATGTATGTGGAATCGCCGTATAGAACAAAAAATAACAGACAATATTTATGCTGGCTTTCGTTTTGCCGAAGGTCTCCAATTATTTGAAAATAGAGTAAGGTGTCTACCAGAAGCTGCTGATGGCCTGAAAGCAGTTGGTCAAGATGGCCTAGCTTGGCTTGATGAACAAATGCAAGGTAAAAATTATATATGCGGCAATCGGATTACAATCGCCGATCTAGTCCTATATTGTTGTGCTGATTTTGCATCGGGTGTTGGTCAGACGATCGACGCGGAACTTGAGAATATTAAAGCGTGGTTCGCTCGGATAGAAGGCCGGGCAAGCGCTCTCGGTAGTTTACACCCAGCAGCAGAAAAAGTTGGAATGAGAGGCTGAACCAAAGCCTATCTAAATACTAACTCAATGTTCACTCAAGGTATTCTGTTGCACTCTAGGCAGGTGAGCTTGCCTTCTTCACCGTAAGATTCCAGAAAGAACGCAGTATTGGCTATCTTAACACGTGATTCGGCAACTGGTTTGCCCTGTTTACGGGTCAGCTAGAGACAAGCTCTTTAGTGTTAGCTAACACCAGGTCAGACCAGCGCTGCGTGATATTAGCGAGCGACTTCTTAGTTGTGTTGGGCTAGAGCGGGAGTTCGGCTTCGGTAACATTAATCGCACGCGTTGTTGCCACCGCTGCCATACGAGTTAGTTGCGCCAATTCCTCGCTGCTCGCCGGGTTGGTTACGGCGAAACAGCTGCCGTCATCCGCAGTGCACTACTTCCCGTTAATATAGGCATAATTGCGTAGTACTGCGGCTTTCTCAGCAAGCATTTAACTCTCCCATGGTGCTGGACAGTTCAGACTCCATTATCAGCCACTAAACAGATTTTGATCACTATAGGTATCTTGTAACTTGTGACAGAACGATATCACTCTGGGTCGACACGCCGCGTAGAGCGTTGTATCCACTGTGTTTTTTTAGGCATTGTATTCTAAAACTAAGAGTAAAGAAGAACATATAACAATTGGAGAAAAGCATGACCGGTAGTTTGAATGGAAAACGCGCCCTGGTAACTGGTGCTGCGAGCGGCATGGGCCGCGCCATTGCAGAATCCTATGCGCGCGAAGGTGCCACTGTAGCGGTGCAAGCACGGACTATTGAGCGTGCTACAGAGACACTGGCCTCAATTGAAGCAGAAGGTGGCTCGGCATTTGCCGTTGCCGCAGATTTGACCGATAGCGCCGCGATTGAAGCGATGTGTGCGGATGCCATCAAGTGCCTCACCGGTATTGATATCGTCATGAATAATGCCGGGGTTGCTGATTGCAAAAAAGTTGTCGATATGGAGGAGTCATTTTGGGGCAACATCATGGACATCAATCTAACGGCGCCTTTTCTGGTTTCTAAATTTACTTTGCCGACAATGATTAAACAGGGCACAGGCGGGGTACAACTTTTCAATGCCTCAACTAACGCCAAAACAGCGGATGCAGATTGGACGGCCTACAATACAACTAAGCATGGTCTCGTCGGGTTTGTGCGTTGTCTTGCTGCTGAGGTTGGCCCTGAAGGTATTCGTGCAAACGCCATTTGTCCCGGTTGGATTGACACAAAAATGGCCGTCGACCTGCATCACGAGTTTGCTCGCGAAATGAATGAGCCATTTGAGAAGGTCTATGATGAAAGCATGCGCCTGAACATGCTGGGTGAGTTAATCCCGTCGCAGGCGGTTGCCGATATGGCGGTCTACCTTGCTGGCCCGGGCGGCACTTATATCACGGGTCAGGCGATTAATGTCTGCGCCGGTTTGAGTGTGCATTAGAGAGCTTTAAAACTCTCGGTATTCAGCAAGGAAGCGACGGTAGCGGGCAACGAACATATCGCTATAGACACTGTAATCGAATTCAATCGGGCGCTCGGTCAATTGTGAAAGAATTCCCCATAGGAATTCGCGGAGTGCGGCAATTGCTTTAGCGGCGGTGAAGCGGCGCATGAGTTCTTCGTGCGCTGGCGCCTGGTAATAAGTTTCAAGAATGAGACGGTCTTCCACTTGGCCAAATTCGCTGTTCATGGCGAGAACGGCTTTGTCGAATAAATCCATACTAAAGCCGCAATATTCAAGGTCGACAAACCACAGCCGTTTGCCGTCATAAACCAAATTTTGCGTATTGAGGTCGTTATGACTATAGACGACACGAACCTTGCCGATCGCCTCTTCCAGTTCGTTGTTAACCGCTGAGAGGTTGGGTAATAATGCGCGCCATTTTTCCTCAAGCGCTTCGCCGCGCGCGATGAGTTGGCGCACATACCAGCGGTTATGATGGAACGGCCAGAACACGGAGCCGGAATCTTCAAGATGTTTGTGCGCTTCCGTATGAAGACGGTGAATAAGGCAGGCTGCCATTTCGGTCATTTTGGGGTCGCGTAAATCTTCTGGTGAGAGCGAGCGCCCGGGAATATAGCGCAATACAAGGAGGTCTGGCTCGTTATAGATGGGCTCGGCCGCAACTCCTGCCGCATGGGCGGCTCGAAATGCGCGATATTCATTTGCGCGATAGACCCCGAGATGGGG
>Ga0315339_1000554_pt1 | contig 44979 bp, 37 predicted proteins | sample ASW17metaG_FD_204514 | JGI IMG/M metagenome (GOLD analysis project Ga0315339, IMG submission 204514) | Ammonia-oxidizing marine archaeal communities from Pacific Ocean, United States - ASW #17 | ecosystem: Environmental > Aquatic > Marine > Oceanic | place: USA: California | collected 2016-12-05 | reverse complement strand
TTGCCCAGGTTCCTGGTGGACTTGTCACTTGAACGTGCATGCAGCCCGGCATCGCGCAGCGAGGTGAGCATCGGGACGACCTGGGCATCGACAGCTTCATCAAGGCAGACGATGAAGGCATCCGGCCTTGGAAGCAGATCCGTTCCATCACCAAGCAGCCCGCGATCCCGCAGGACCAGTTCCAGTACGACGTCTCCCATCCCGAAGCCGCAGGCAGGCACGGAGGGTCCGCCGAAACTCTCCACGAGGGTGTCGTAGCGACCGCCGCCGGCGATGGCACGCTCGGTGCCGCTGGCTTCGTGGATTTCCCAGACGCAGCCCGTGTAGTAGGCAAGGCCGCGAACGACCGAGATGTCCCATTCACAGGCATCAAGAAGATTACGCGCAGCCAGTTCACTTCGGAGTGCGACAAGTTCCTCGAGGGCCTCGGCTGGTACCGACCAGGCCTCGGCGAGGCTGGCCGGATCCGTGGAAGCCGGCACGGGGTCGGCGCCCATGGCCTGGAATCGCTCGATGCCTGCATCATCCAGCCCGAGTGCTGCGGCCTTTTTTCTGAACGCGTCCGCCTCGATGCGATCCCGCTTGTCCAGCAGGTCCTGTGCAGCGGTCACCTTGTCTTCGGGCACTCCAAGATCCGAGAGCATGCGGTTGACGACGTTTCGGTGGCTGATCCTGACTCGAACAGCATCAGTGCCCAGTCCCAGTTGTCCAAGGGCGTCCAGCGCGACCGCGATCGTCTCGGCATCTGCGGATGCACTCTCATCGCCGATGACATCGATGTTCCACTGGCGAAACTCCCTCAGGCGACCACGCTGGGGTCGCTCGGCGCGGTAGTGCCAGGGCATCGAGAACCAGCGAGTCGGCTGGTGCAGTCCGCGGCCCATGGCCGCGGCCATGCGTGCAAGGGTCGGGGTGAACTCCGGCCGAAGGGCGAAGTCGGTCTCACCGCCACTGCGGCGGAAGGAGAAGAGTTCACTCTCGATGCCGGGGCCGGACTTGTTGGTGTAGAGCTCCAGGTGCTCGAAGGTCGGGCCCTCGATCTCCTCGAAGCCGTGGTTGACCGATGCCGTCCGCCAGGCCTGCTCGATGTGCAGGCGCACCGCCATGTCGGCCGGGAGGAAATCCCGGGTACCTCGTGGAGCCTGGTAGACATGCGAGGAGCCAGCCATGCATGGCAGGATACCCCGGCCGGCTTCGGGACGCTTCGGGGGTCCGGGGGTTCGGGGGTACGGTGTTGCTACAGGCAGTTGTTCCAGTTGGCGATGACGGTCAGTAGATCGGCTACGTTGACCTGCCCGTCGCCGTTGACGTCACCGAGGCAGACGGGGTCGCACTCCTCGCACGATTCACCGGCCATGAAGACGCCGCCCATGTTCGAGCACTGCTCGAGGGTCAGGATCTCGCACCCCGTAGGTGCGCAGCAGGCCCCGGTGGCCGGTGGGGCAGGAGGACCGAAGATGTACGCGCTGCCGGAGTCATCTCCATTGTCGTCGTCCTTATAAGCACCCACCAGGGCTGTCTCGCCGGAGATGGCGACGCTGTAGCCGAAGTAGTCGTATGCCGCCCAGCTTTCGGAGGCGGTGAGTTTCGCAACCTCGTTCCAGCTGTCATCGCCTTGTCGCTGGTAGATGTACGCGCTGCCGGAGGCGCCTCCATTGTCGTCGTCACTCCTAGCACCCACCAGGGCTGTCTCGCCGGAGATGGCGACGCTGTAGCCGAAGTTGTCGTATTCTGCGCCGTCGGAGGCGGTGAGTTTCGCAACCTCGTTCCAGCTGCCATCGCCTTGTCGCTGGTAGAGATACGCGCTGCCGGAGGCATTTCCATTGTTGTCGTCCCCATAAGCACCCACCAGGGCTATCTCGCCGGAGATGGCGACGCTCCAGCCGAAGTTGTCGGATGCTGCGCCGTCGGAGGCGGTGAGTTTCGCAACCTCGTTCCAGCTGCCATCGGCTCGTCGCTGGTAGATGTACGCGCTACCGGAGGCAGCTCCATTGTCGTCGTCACTCCTAGCACCCACCAGGGCCGTCTCGCCGGAGATGGCGACGCTCCAGCCGAAGTTGTCGGATGCTGCGCCGTCGGAGGCGGTGAGTTTCGCAACCTCGTTCCAGCTGCCATGGGATTCTCTCTCGTAGATGTACGCGCTGCCGGAGTCATCTCCATTGTCGTCGTCACTCCTAGCACCCACCAGGGCCGTCTCGCCGGAGATGGCGACGCTGTAGCCGAACCAGTCGTATTCTGCGCCGTCGGAGGCGGTGAGTTTCGCAACCTCGTTCCAGCTGCCATGGGATTCTCTCTCGTAGATGTACGCGCTGCCGGAGTCATCTCCATTGTCGCCGTCACTCCTAGCACCCACCAGGGCTGTCTCGCCGGAGATGGCGACGCGGTAGCCGAACCAGTCGGATGCTGCGCCGTCGGAGGCGGTGAGTTTCGCAACCTCGTTCCAGCTGCCATGGGATTCTCTCTCGTAGATGTACGCGCTGCCGGAGTCATCTCCATTGTCGCCGTCTAAAACAGCACCCACCAGGGCTGTCTCGCCGGAGATGGCGACGCTGTAGCCGAAGTAGTCGTATGCTGCGCCGTCGGAGGCGAGGAGTTTCTGTTCTACGGAAAATGCGCCACCCCGCTCCCCGAGGCCGGTGCCCGCAATGCCAAGTACTGCGATCGCTGCAGCGATGAATGTACGAAAGGTCATGTCTTCTTTTCCCAGGGCACGACGGCCCAAGCCACCAGTCTAGAAGCCAAGGGATCAGTATCAATGATTTTTCGTCGTGTACGCGCTGCAGGGCCCAACGGGGGGCTTACCACTCCGGCCCGCCGGTGTAGCGCCCGTAGACGTCCGCCATGGCCTGCACCATCTCGCCGAGCGTGCAGTTGGCCAGGGCCCCCTCTACGAGGCTGTCCATGACATTCTCGTCATTGCGGGCCGCATCGCGGATCGCATCGAGTGCCGCCATGGCAGCATCATTGTCACGCTGCTTCTTGAATGCGTCGAGTCGGTCACACTGGTTCGTCTCGACCTCGTGGGGGATCTGCAGGATCTCGACCTGCTGGTCATTATTGCCCTCGGTGAAGGCATTGACGCCGACGATGTACCGGTCACCGGCTTCCATCTCCTGGCCGAATCGGTAACTGGCCTCGGCGATCGAGCGACGGAAGTAGCCCTTGTGAATGCCCTCGACGACGCCGCCCATGTCGTTGATCTCCGTGATGATCGAATCGGCATCCTGCTGCATCTGGTCGGTCAGGGCCTCGACGTACCAGGATCCACCGAGTGGATCGACCGTGCGGTGCACGCCGGTTTCATGGGCGAGGATCTGCTGGGTTCGCAGCGCGACGCGAACCGATGTTTCGGTCGGCAGGCCGAGCGTTTCGTCCATCGAGTCGGTGTGCAGGCTCTGACAACCACCAAGCACGCCGGCCATGGCCTGGTAGGCCACGCGGACGATGTTGTTCAGGGGTTGCTGCTCAGTGAGCGAGCAGCCGGCGGTCTGCACGTGTGTTCGCATCAGCAGTGAACGGTCGTTCTTGGCGCCGTAGCGTTCCCGCATCGCCGTGGCCCAGATGCGTCGGGCGGCGCGGAGCTTGCAGATCTCTTCGAAGAACTCGTTGTGCGAGTTGAAGAAGAAGGAGAGTCGTGGCGCGAAGGCGTCGACATCAAGGCCTCGCTTCATCGCCGCTTCGACGTATTCCATGCCGTCACGAAGCGTAAAGGCGAGTTCCTGCGTGGCCGTCGAACCGGCTTCGCGAATGTGGTACCCGCTGATGGATACGCTGTTCCACTTGGGCAGGTGCTGCGTGGCGTACTCGATGGTGTCCACGACGAGCTTCACCGACGCCTCGGGCGGGTAGATGAACTCGTTCTGGGAGTGGAACTCCTTGAGGATGTCGTTCTGCAGCGTGCCGCCGATGTTCTTCCAGTCCATGTCACGCTGCCTGGCCATGGCCAGGTACATGGCCCAGATGACACAGGCAGGTCCATTGATGGTCTGGCTGACAGTGACCTCGTCCACAGGAATGTCGGCGTAGAGGCGGTGCATGTCCTCGACGGTGTCGATGGCGACGCCGCATCGGCCCACTTCGCCAAGGCTCAGTGGATCGTCGCTGTCGCGGCCCATGAGGGTGGGCAGATCGAATGCGGTCGAGAGGCCGGTATTGACGCCCTTGGCATTCTCCAGCAGGTACTTGAACCGCTGGTTCGTGTCATCAGCGGAGCCGAAGCCTGCAAACTGTCGCATGGTCCACAGCCGCGAGCGGTACATGGTTTCGTGTACGCCACGCGTAAAGGGATAGACGCCGGGATCGGCAATCCGTTCGTGTGTCCTGTTTGCATCAGCCGGGTCGGTTACCGGGACATCAGCCGGGCCATAGGACTGGTCGATGGCGTAGCCCGAGAGCGAGATCGTGTTCGGGTCCACCGGTTGCGTGGGTTCACTGGTTGAAGGATTGATGGTCGTCATGCGTTGCTCGCACGTGATTCTAGCAGATGGATACATCAATCCATTCGTGCTTCACGTAGCCGTGAACGCGTCAATCGTAGGTTTTCATCGGATCCGGCCGGTAATCGGCCTTGCCGCCCTGTGGCGTCCATCCTGCAGGCCGGTCAGCCATTTCATCCGTGCGGAGAGGACGATTCTCCTCTGGTGCTTCGTATCGCTCGCCCTGCCTCATGAAGACATCGATACGACGTGAATAGGCGTCAGGCACCGTGACCGAGTTGTTCAATGAGCCGACTTGAGTACCGATCTCCATGATCTCGTACTTCATGAGGTCGGGGGAATAGACGGGGTCATCACCACCATCGGCCACGAAGTTCATGACCAGTTGCTTCCCGATCGGGATCTTCATCTCGAAGACGTTCTCACCATTCCGCATGTCGATGAGGGCCACGGTCTTGGGTTCATCGGCCGTGGAGTAGTAGGTCAGGGCTCCATTGCTCGCCGGCATCAAGCCACCCTGGGGCGTGTAACAACCAAACTGGGCCAATGCCAGTACCAGGATCGGGATCAGGAGTGGATTACAGGGTCGCATGGCGATCTCCAAAAGTGGCCTTCAGTCATGGTCTATCGGCGTCCGGGCCCGGGAAGCATGATAGGCATGGAGGATGATCGGGACCCGGAACCAGCCACAGGGGTACACTTTACCTCTCCAGATGAACACGGCAGAAACCAATTCTTACGGCGAGCTTCGAATCGGGCATGGCTACGACCTGCACCGTCTTGAACCCCATCCGCCGGCCGGCTCCGGCCGCCCACTCGTACTCGGTGGCGTGCCCCTGGAGCACCCGGTCGGACCCGTTAGTCACAGTGACGGGGATGTCGTACTGCACGCCGTAACGGATGCAATCCTTGGAGCCATTGGCGCCAGTGACATCGGCCAGCTTTTTCCAGATGATGATCCGGCCAATGAGGGCCGTGCCTCCAGCGAGTTTGTCACTGCAGCTATGCATCTTGTCGCTGATGCAGGGTATTCCCTGGGCAACATCGACATCACGATCGTCTGCGAAACACCGAAGATCAGCCTGCACAAGCAGGCCATGATCCAGAACATCGCATTGCTTCTTGAGTGCGATGCAAGCCATGTCAACCTGAAGGGGAAGACGCACGAGGGTGTCGATGCAGTGGGCGAGGGACGTGCAGTTGAAGTCCACGCCGTTGTCCTGCTCGGGAGGAAGAGCCATGACTGAAGAACCGAGATTGACAGGGATCAATCACTGGCAGCGTGCAGTCGACCTGGTGTCACGTCGACACCAGGGCCAGTTCCGTGACAACGGGGTCACGCCCTATGCCTCGCACCCGATGCGGGTGGCGATGACATTGGCTGTCGTCTTCGGTGTTGATGATGAACGTATCCTCGCTGCAGGGGTCATGCATGACCTCATCGAGGATACGTCCGTCGACCACGACGAGATTGCAGAGTTGTTCGATGACGAGATCGCCCTCTGGGTTTCTTGCGTCAGCAAGGATATGCGGATGCCCCATGATCGGCGGGAGGAGGCCTATGACATGGCCCTTGCTGAGGCGCCATGGCAGGCGAGACTGATCAAGCTGGCCGATGTCTTCGACAACCTCGTTGATTCGATGGGTACGGAGAAGCAGAAATCCGCTGCCGGGAAGGCCGAACGCATTCTCAAGCTTGTCGGTGAAGATGATGAACTGCAGGGGGCTGCGTCCATCCTCGCGGAGTTGCAGCAGTCCATCCAGGTTTGCACTTGAATGTCCGGAGTCGCCACGTGATCGGTTTCGCCTGCATCATGGTCACCCTGCTTGCATCAGCCTGTGCCAGCCCGGCCCCGGCCGCGGCCGGGCCCGAGCCCGCGGGCTGGCCCACGGAGCATGACATCATCGATGAGATGCTCTTGAAAGCACAGGTCGACGGGGGCAGAATCAGCACGGTCTCAAGTTCGCTTGCCATTGAACGCATCGAGCCACTCTTTTCCAAACGAGAAGTCCGCACGGGTACGGTCCTCTATGAGCGATCAGCGTCGGCACCAACTCGATTCGCCGTCCTGCTCGAGCAACGCCTTGTTGGTCGACGACTCGAGGAGAAGCGCAAGCACATCGTCTTCGATGGCCGCTGGCTCTCGGAAATCGATCACGAGAAGAAGCAGGTCCTTCGCTGGGAACTCTGTGGTGAGGATTCCGATCCGACGAGGCTTGGAGGTCGTTTTCCACTGCCGGTGGGCCAGTCCCGGGACGAGGTCAAGAAGCACTTCGAGGTCGAAGTCATCACGGGCAATCCCGAGGCCGGCTTCCTCAAGCCTATCACCGAGGGACGCGATCTCCAGGGAATGCGCCTCGTCCCACGCAGGAACACGCAGGTTTCCAAGGAGTTCAGCAGGATCGATGTCTGGTACGACACGGACACCTGGCTTCCGGTTGGCATCGAGACCATCGACAGGAAGGACAACATCCGGAGAGTTCGCCTCGTGGATCCGGTCATCAACCCGGTTCTCGACGAGGCCCAGCGTCTTCGCCTCCAGGGTGCGATCCCTCCCGGCGAGGGCTGGTCCCGTGAAGAAACACCCTGCGAGGTCTCTCCGATGGAGCCAACTCCATGACCCCGGCTCGAAGCGGCGCTGTCCTCCTCGCTGCCTCGTTGGTCCTGCCTGCATACGGCCAGTCCGCGGTGCCGCCACCTCGACCTGCCTCACCTGTCATTCAACGTCTCCATGACGACGAGTTTCTTACGGATGCCGAGCGCAGTTTCCTGCACAGGGCACATGGCACATGGGACAGGGATGATCTGACTGAACCAGTACATGTTGCGAAGGCAGCCCTGCTTGAGTGGCGACTTGATGACGCCGTCTTCGAAGACCCCTCGGTTCCATCGCTCCATCGTGCACGTGCGGCAGCACGACGAGGAGACCGAGCCAAGGCATTGGAACTTCTCGCCGGAGAAGATTCCATCCAGGCCGGGTCGCTCAAGGGCCGCATCCTGGTGGAACTTGGACTCTTCGAGGAGGCTTCGGAACTGCTTGAGCAGACGCTGAGACGCCCCGGCGTCGATGCTCCTGGCCAGGTTGCCCGTGTACGGGCAGGGCGTGCATTGGCACTGCTCAGGGGCCAGACGGGCGAGGCCTACCAGGCGCTGCTTGCGTCCCTGGCCATCGCTCGCGAAGAACATGACCCTCTCTACTGGGAGGCCATGCTCGAGGAAGCGGACATGCTCATGGAGAAACAGCGATTCAACGAGGCGGTGGCTGCCGCCTGGGAGGTCCTGGAACTCAATCCACGGGCGAGCCGAGCCTGGTGGCTGCTCGGCCGGGTAGCAATCTCCGGCTTCGATTTTGATTCTGCTGATCGCGCTGCAGCCGCGTTGCGAAGAATCAACGATTCACATCCACTGGCACTCCTGCTGGAAGCAGAGTCCGCCCTGGTGCGTCGAGACACCGAGCATGCCCAGGCCCTGCTCGGTGCACTCCTGGAACGCTACCCATCCATGCCATCGGCACTTGAACTTGCCTTTGCAGCAGCAGCGATGCGAGGTGATGCTGCAGAAGTTGATGAAGCCGCTGCAGCCTGGAGAAGGGCAGCTCCCGGAGATCCGCGTGCATTCAACACGGCAGGGCGACTCCTCTCCCTGCATCGTCAATACGACGAGGCCGATCGCTGGCTGAGTTCTGCAATCGAGATTCAACCCAACTGGCCAAGTGCACATGTTGAGCGGGGATTGATGCGATGGCAGGCAGGTCGTGACGAGGATGCGATGGAGTCGATGCGTCGGGCTGTCTCGCTGGATCCCTTCAACCGAAGGGCTGCAAACAGCCTGCAGCTTCTCGAGGAGATGCGTGGCTATGCAACGGTCCAGACGCCGCATTTTACACTGCGATTTGCTCCTGGCATCGACGAAGCACTTGTCCGTGACATGCCCTCGAAACTGGAAGCCATCCATGAGCAGGTCACCAGCAGGTTCAACTGGGTGCCGGAGCGGCGAACTACCATCGAGGTCTTTCCCGATCACGCCAGTTTCGCAGTTCGAGTGGTTGGGATGCCTGATCTCCACACGGTTGCTGCATGCACAGGTCCGGTCATCGCCATGGAAGCTCCCCGAAGGAGCCCCGGCCAGCGTCACCAGGGCCTGTATGACTGGGAGGACGTAGTTCTCCACGAGTACACCCACACGGTCACGCTCGATCGCACCGGGAACCGGCTCCCGTTGTGGTTGACGGAGGGATTGGCAGTCTTCTCCGAACCGGAGCCTGGGACCTGGTCGACTCGATTGATGCTGGCGGACGAGTGGCATGCCGGGACGCTCCTGGAACCCGATGAACTTGATTGGGGATTCATACGGCCACGTCGACCACAGGACCGTGACCTGGCCTACGCACAGAGCTGGATGATGGTGGAGTTCCTGCTTGAACAGTGGGGAGAAGAGGGGCTTGGCCGCCTCCTTGACGCCTGCCATGACCAGGTGCCAACAGAAAGCACATTCCCGGTTGCACTGGGATTGACACGCAGTCGTTTTCACGAGGATTTCACGATCTGGATGGGAGACCGACTTGCCGCATGGGGTCTCAACTCGCAACCTCCACTGGAGGTACTGGCAGACCAGTTGCAGTTCAGGGGCGGTGGGGATGACTCGATGCTCAATGAGCGAAGATCCACGGCTCTTCGCGAAGCCATGCAGAACATGCTGGATGACATCGGGACGCCGGTTGATGCCGAAGAAACGCACCGATCTGCTCGCTGGAATATGCCGGATCGCAGCGGATCGATCGCACTCGATCATGATGAGATTGAACTGCTTCTTGAAGCACACCCGCGACATGCAGGGCTGCTTCACCAATCGATTCTGAACCACCTTGGTTCTGCAGGGGAGCTCGGTGGCACGTCCCTGGAGCGACTCGAACTCTACTGCGTACTCAGGCCTGGTGACCCCCTTGGACACAGGCTGCTTGCAGAGTACTGGCTCGGCATCGATCCGCAGCGTTCAGTCAGTCACCTGCAGGCATTGGCCCGGGCGGGAAGTGATGATCCTGATCGCTGGATGGAACTGGCGAGGGTGCATCGCCGGTTGGATCATGCAGGCAAGGCCCTCGCGGCCGCACGAGCAGCCGTCACGATCGATCCATACAACCCCGTCCTTCGTGAGCGAGTGGCTGCATTCGCGATCGAGTCCGGCGACCTGGACTGCGCACGATCCCAACTTGAATCACTCATGATTCTCGAACCAAACCAGCCACGCCACCAGAAACGAATGGACGCACTCGAGTTGCTGATGGATCGTTCGGGGGGGTGATTCAGGTCTGGAGGACACCGGTCTTGAACTCGCCCTCGATCAGGCACGTCGAGGCGATCTGCAATCCCTCGATGAGTTCGTCTCGAGTGTGTCCAGGCTCGATGATCCGGTCCACCCAGCCGCGTGCCGCACCGTACCGGATGTCCTGCTGTTCCTCGTAGGACGCAGTGATGGCGGCAAGGAGTTGTTCCCGCTCCTCTTCATCGATGGGCTCACCCTTGCGTTTCCTGGCAGCCATGTCGATCTGTAGAAGGGTGTCCGCGGCCTGGGCTGCGCCCATGACCGAGCAGTGGGATCCGGGCCATGCAAGAGTCAGCAGTGGATCGAATGCTCGACCGCACATGGCGTAATTCCCGGCCCCGTAACTTCCGCCGAGGATCAGTGTAATCTTGGGAACGATGCTGTTGCTCATCGCGTTTACCATCTTCGCGCCACTCCGGATGATTCCAGCCTGCTCACTGTCCCTTCCGACCATGAAACCGGAAGTGTCATGCATGAAGATCAGCGGCAGTTTCTTCTGGTTGCAGTCCATGATGAATCGGGCGGCCTTGTCTGCAGACTCAGCGTAGATCACGGCCGGCATGTTCATGGCCGTCGATGGACCGTCCTTCCCCCCAGGCATCTTCTTGCTTGTACTGGTTCGCTGGTTTGCGACGATTCCACAGGGCCAACCACCGATGCGGGCGTATGCACACACGATCGAAGCGCCGTACTCGGCCTTGTACTCGTTCAATGACTCGTCGTCGACGATGCAGGAGAGCACATCCTTCATGTCATACTGCTTGCTCGGTTCGGGATGGAAGATCGAGTAGAGCGCATCCGGCTTGCCCGTGGGTTCAACCGCCTCGTAGGGAGGACCGTGTGCCGGCTCGATCGACTGGTCGGCGTGCACGAGTGCTCGAAGACGTTTAATGCATGCTGGATCATCAGGTTCGTGGAAGTCGATCGTGCCCGAGATCTCGGCGTGCATCTGGGCACCGCCAAGTTCCTCGCTGCCTACCTCCTGGCCGATGGCCGCCTTCACGAGTGCAGGTCCAGCCAGGTACAGTCCACTTCCTTCGGTCATGAGCAGCGTGTCGCAGAGCACGGGGAGGTATCCGCCGCCCGCTACGCAGTTGCCCATGATTGCCGCAAGTTGTGGTATCCCGCCTGCCGACATGACGGCATTGTTCCTGAAGATCCGACCGAAGTCGTCGGTGTCTGGGAACACGTCCTCCTGGAGAGGCAGGAAGACACCGGCTGAATCAACCAGGTAGAGAAGAGGAAGCCGGGCTCGTTCCGCTATGGCCTGTGCCCGGAGGATCTTCTTGCAGGTCATCGGAAAGAAGGCCCCGGCCTTCACCGTTGCATCATTGGCGACGATCATGCACAACTTTCCACCAACCGTCGTGATGGCCGTCACTACGCCTGCAGCGGGAGCGCCGCCATACTCGGTGTACATCTTCCATGCTGCATAGAGGCCGCACTCGAAGATCGGAGCCCCCGTGTCAGCGAGCAATGCAAGCCGCTCCCGGGCAGTCAGGCGTTCGAGCCGGTGTTGTCGATCGACGCCACGCTCCCCACCACCTTCTCGAATGGTCGAGGCTTCCTGTATCCAGGCATCGGTGATGGTCCGGAGATCTGATGGAGTGGGATTGCTCGAGGGTTCAGACATGATTCGAAGCGGCAGGATACGGGATCGCACCGCCCCCCGCCCCCAAAATGGAACCGGGCGACCCTGCCGGGGTCGCCCGGTTCATGTATAGGTTCTGTTCAGGGTCGCACGCGAGTGAACCCCGTCGGGTACACGGTCAGGCGTGCGGGCCCCTTGTACAGTCACATAATTCAAACACTGGATCACCTCCTTGGATAGATTGCCTGCCCCGGCCGTCGCCTGGTCAAGAGACCTGGTCGCCGGGTTCCTTTCCCTCCCAGCGTCCCGGGAGGCCCATCGCCCGAAGGGCGGCTCCAAGCAGTGGTGGAGGCACACCCCTCGCTCGTCACGACCTCGCCCCGGCTCCCCGTGGGGTTTGCCCACGGTTTGAACGGGTGTCTGCCATGATGAATAAAATATCGCCCGGATCAAGCCCGGGCGATGAATGAAAGTGGAATGAACCTCGTGGAGTACCTGGTCAGCCCCGGTACTCACCGGCGAACTCTTCCGGCGTTGGTTCATCGAGGCAGTCGGGGTCCTCATCAACGCGGTATGGCTCCTCGTACTCCTCCTCCTCCATCATGGCCTTCATCTTTTCCCACTCTTCGAGCGTAACGAGTATCTCGCGGGCTTTGGATCCGACGTGATCTCCGATGATCCCGACCTGCGACATCTGGTCTACGAGGCGGGAGGCGCGACTGTATCCGATGGCCAGGCGTCGCTGGATCAGGGACACGGAACCTCGCCCACTCTCGATGAGGATGCGGGCGGCGTCGTCGAAGAGCGGATCGAACTCCACGGGAGCTTGTCCGTCCCGGCCCGTATCGACATTCCGAACCTGGATGAGGCTTCGCTCGAAGCTGGGCTTGGCGACATCCTTCAGGAAGCGGACGACCTTGCGGGATTCACGATCGCTGACGAAGGTGCCCTGGGCGCGGTGCGGGTTCGGATTGGCCGGTGTCACGAACATCATGTCGCCATTTCCAAGGAGCAGTTCGGCGCCCTTGTTGTCCAGGACGATCCGGCTGTCCATGCTGCTGGCGACTCGGAACGAAACACGGCAGGGCATGTTCGACTTGATCAGACCGGTGACGACATTGGCCTGGGGTCGCTGCGTGGCGAGCACGAGGTGGATGCCTACGGCACGCGCCTTCTGGGCGATACGGACGATCGACTGCTCGACTTCCTTGTTCGTAAGAATCAGGTCGGCCAACTCATCGATGATGAAGACGAGGTAGTTGAGTTTCTGAGGAACCTTTGCCTGTTCAATGTCATTCTGGATGTCGAAGATCTCGATCTTCTCTTCCTCGGTCAACGCGTTGTATGAAGCGATGTCACGGACACCGGCTTCCTGGAAGAGGGTGTAGCGTTCCTCCATCTTGCCGACAGCCCATTCAAGGATCGCTGCCGCCTTGCCCATCTCGGTGACGACCGGGCAGGCAAGATGAGGAATGTCCGCGAACTGGCCCAGTTCAACCATCTTCGGGTCGACGAGGATCAGTTTCACGTCATCGGGCCGCTTCATGTAGAGCCAGCTCATGATGATCGAGTTGATGCACACGCTCTTTCCGGATCCGGTTGTTCCAGCAATAAGCACATGCGGCATGCGAACGAGGTCGAGTACCAGCGGCTCGCCACTTGAGTCCTTGCCCATGAACATCGGAAGAATCATTCCCTGATCCTTCCCGCTGGCGATCAGTTCCTTCAGGGCAACCGTTTCGCGGACGAGATTGGGCACCTCGATGCCGACGGTCGTTCTGCCTGCCATGTTCGGAACGATCCGGATGTTCTGTACGCTCAGGCTTCGTGCGACGTCATTGGAGATTCGGGAGAGGCTGTTGACCTTCGTTCCAGGAGCAAGCTGGACGGAATAGAGCGTGACGGTCGGGCCGGCATCAATGCCTTCGACTTCACCTTCGATGCCGTAGGTTTCCAGGGCCTGTTCCAGGAGTTCGGCCTGTCGTCGGACACTTGCTTCAGCTTTCTCCGTGAAGTTCGATTCAGGATCAGCGAGCAGTTCCAGCGGTGGGAACTTGTACCCCTCGTAGGATTCGTCCCGCTGCAGGTCTTCATCCTTTGCCTTCTTCCTGTTCCTCGATCCGATTCGAAGTGGAAGCTTGGCAATCTTGTTTCGCAGTTCCTTCCTGCTCTTCACCGGTGAAGGAGCAGGATCGGTTTCCTCTTCTTCCTCTTCCCAGACATCCTCGACTCCGTCTTCCTCCTCCTCTTCCTCGTACTCGTATTCATACTCTTCCTCTTGATGTGATCGTCCACGTATTGCAAGTCGCCGGGGACCTGCCATGAGGCCCTGGATATCAAGGCGTGGCATACGAAATTCGAAGTTGCTTACAAGGTTGATCAGCCGGCCCGGGAGCGTGATGATCAAGTGGTCGAGTGCGACGATGAGCCCGATGAGAAATGCAACCAGGAGCACGAGAAACGTACCGAACATTCCGATGCGACCGTCAAGCCAGTCGACGGATGCATGTGCAATGAGACCGGCGGGGGAACCGGCCATTGCGCCCGATGTCGGGAACCAGAGTGCATTGAATCCCGATAGTGCAAGCCCTGCGACGAGAATTCCAATGCACCGGAGGAAGAGATGATCAAAAGCCCGATCCATGGCCGACATGACCAGCCAGATGGCTGCGCCGGCAAGCATGATCCAGCTGCCGAAGCCCATGATGTGTTGGATCCAATAGGCGATGAATGCACCCAGTCCACCACCGAGGTTCTGGGTGACATCGTTGTGAATGGCAACTGTGTGCGAGGGGGCATCGGCTGCGTTGAAACTGAGCAGCGATACGACAACGAAGAGCCACGTGCCGGCCCCCAGCAGCCAGAGTGACCAGCGGGCAGGTGCCGATGCCGCTCCATGCATGTCAGGTGAGGGGTGCTTCGTGGATCTCGCCGCACGTCGAGGTATGGCGGTGGAACTCATGGAAACACTGCTATCGACCAATCCCGGCATCTGAACGCAGGAAAGTGGTATCCCACTTGGACTTCCGGCTCGCAGGAGCGACAATCCCTGCAGGCAGTCATGACTGAACCACTTAACCCGAATTCGCTCACCTGGGCCGCTCTTCTCGGACGTTGGCTCGACCTTGCCGCCGCTTCCACCGCCCTGACGGAGGAACAGGATGGACCCCGATGGCGTCTTTCCCTTTCTTCGCTGATCACCATCCAGGCGATCGTCTTCGCCATGGAGGAGTTCGACCAGTTGCCCCGCGAGGAGCAGCCGGTCGCCCTGGATCGCTCGGAAGTCCTGGTCAACGAGGCACGAGTGCAGTTGGAGGAGACCTGGGGCTCTGCCATGCCTGCAGCCCTGCAGGAAGCGATTGATGATGCAGAGGCCGCCATCGATGCCACCGAGGGAGGAATGGTCTGGATCCTTCTACATGGCGGTGATGAACCTCTGCATGTCCCGGTGTTCAGTGGAACCCCGTGCCCTCGCTTTGCAGGTGGAACCCTGGCCCTTGCCCTGCCGGGCACGGTGCTCATGCCCGGTTCACCAATCGCCTGGTGGATTGGCAGGAGAGAGCCGGACCTCCTCGAGCAGTGTCATCCTGTGCACGTGGAACTTCATGCGCGCCCTATCCAGGTCTGGCGGATCATCGACGAGGATGGGCGGTTCATCGAAGACCGGGTCACGGACCTCGATGACATGGTCGATACGGCGATGCCGCTGCTTGCTCCACGGATGATCGACGGCCAGCTGCATGAGGAAGAGGTCATGGACTCGGCAACTTGGACTTCGCACCAGGAAGAACGCATGCCTGATGGAGGCCTGGACGTCGTCTGGACAACGTGAGGTTCAGTTGCCGCCCGCGGGAACAAGGGGAATGCACTTGATCCAGGGCGTTGCCTCGGTCTGGCTCGTGATGACAAGTCGCTCTCGAAGTTGTGGAGCGCATGCGGCATAGAGTTCATCGATGCACCAGGAGGCATTGCACTGGCGTGACAGGTGGAGCAGCATGATGGATTCAAGGTCGCCCCCGTCGGCAATCCTGAGAACGGCATTCAAGGACTGTTCATTGGACAGGTGTCCCCGGCCCCCCATGATTCGCTGCTTGAGGAACTCCGGGCGATCACTTTCGATTTGCATCGACCGATCGTAATTCGACTCGAATGCCAGCACATGTACTCCGCTGAAGAACTCAACGAGTTCATCCGGTACATACCCAAGGTCAGTTGCAAACCCGAGTCGCTTCTCTCCCAGTTCGAACCTGAACGCCGTGCAGCCACTGTCATCATGCGCAACGGAGATGGCATGAACCTCGAGCCCGCCTTCGAGTTGCATGTGGTGGGGGAGTGTGCTGAGGCATTCCTCTGGACAGCCTGAACGGAGCGCTGCCTCGGCATGTCCTGGCGCGACATGAACAGGGATCTGCATGCTCGAGAGGGTTCGAGACCAGGAGGGGTTGAAATGATCCCGATCCAGGTGTGTCAGGAATACATGGTCAATGGCACTGAGATCCGTCCCCAGTTCCTGCAGTTGACGCCTGGTTCGTCGCATGGAGAACCCCAGGTCGATCAGGACCTGGCAGGAGGCGCCATGCTGCTCAGCATCGAGCAGCGTGCAGTTGCCACTGGAACCGCTGCCGAGGTTCACCAGGTTGAGTCGAGGACTTCCTTGTCCGTTGATCCCGTTCACATCAACCCCGTATGTGCTTTCGTTGTGGCCCTCGGCAGATGCCGCGATCAGAAGATTCGATGAACTCGACGTACTCGGCGACAACGGGGTCGTCCATCCTTGATCGAAGGACTTCAATCGCACCTTTCAGGGATCGCCGCTCCCTGTAGAGGGTCTTGAACACATCTTTCCTGGATGCGATGGATTCAGGTGACATGCCACTGCGCTGCATGCCGATCAGGTTCACCGAGGAGCAGGTACTGATGGTCGTGAGCAAGAACCACGGGGGCACATCCAGGGCCGTACCGGCACCTCCGCCGATCATGGCGCCTTCGCCGATGCGGCAGAACTGGTGCACGCCGGAGGCTCCGCCGATGATGACCCGGTCATCGATGATCGTGTGGCCGCCGAGCATGCTGCCCGTGGCCAACTGGATGTTGTTGCCGAGGATGGAATCATGCCCGACATGGCTGTTGGTCATGAAGTAGTTGTCGTTGCCGATCCGTGTGGACTGATCGGTCTTGCCCCTGTGGACCGTGACACCTTCTCGAAAGGTGTTCCGATCGCCAATCATGAGTCCCGGCTCCTCGCAGTCTTGATCGAAGTTGATGTCCTGGGGTGGACCGCCGAGCACGGTTCCGGGCCAGAGCACGTTGCCTTCGCCCATGCTCGTCAGTCCGAACACATGGCAGTTGGGCAGGATCTTCGTACCCGCCCCGATCGTGACCGTGCCTTGCAGCGTGCAGAACGGGCCCACGATGACATCGTCAGCGAGTTCCACGTTGCCTTCAATGATCGATGTCGGGTGGATGGTGGCCATGAACAAGCGTGATCCTGGGACAGAGGCAGTATGGGAAGGAGTCTTGCTGCCGGTCGCGTATCATCCCCAATTCGCATGAACCTGTCACCTGCATCATCGGCTGGAGACTCCCCCGGGTGCCAATCACTGGTTGTTACCGACTTGGGATGCCTGTCCTACAAGGAAGTGCTGGAGATCCAGCGGGAGCGGCAGGCGGAGGTCATTGCAGCACGGGGGAACAGTCGATCCCTGGGATACCTGCTGCTTGTCGAGCATGACCCACCGGTCATCACGGTTTCACGCCGTGCCGGGGCGGGCGACCATCTCCTTGCAGATGCCTCTCGACTGGAAGCAGCCGGCGTGACGGTGGAAGAGACGGACCGGGGTGGCGACATCACCTACCACGGCCCCGGCCAGCTGGTGGCGTACCCGATTCTCGACCTCAACCAGTTGGAACTGCGGCTTCATGGGTACCTGCGATGGCTGGAGCAGCGGGCGATCGACACGCTGGGGGATTTCGGCATCGTCGCCCACCGCGATCCAGCTGCAACCGGTGCCTGGGTCGGAGGGGAAGAACATGAAGGCAGCCGATCCGGGAACCGGAAGATCTGCGCAATCGGCGTCCGCGTTTCGCGGTGGGTATCGATGCATGGCATGGCCATCAACATCAGGACGAACCTGTCCCACTTCGACTTCATCGTGCCCTGTGGACTGGCGGGTCGGCCTGTTACGAGCATGCATTCCGAACTGGGCGATCAATGCCCGACCATGTCGGATGTGAAGGAGTCGCTGGTGAACCGGTTCCGGGAGGCTATTGAATGTCCAGATCGAGTTCCTCGAGCACATCACTCGTGATGTCCAATGCCTCGGGATATCGAAGCAGCGATCGCATCCGGATCTCCTGCATCGCGGAACCGCCTGCAGTCGCCTTCTGAAACTCGTCATCGGTTGGGATGAAGCGGAAGACGATGTCGATGTTCATGGTGTCGGAGACCACGTTTACGGCCGCGACCAGTTCCTGGTAGGCCCGTTCGAGGTGAGCTGACGTCATTTCCTGTCGCATCCGGTTGGTCTGTTCCTGGAAGGCCTGGAATTCCTGGACGATCTGCTGACCTCTTCGGCTGACGCCCTCGCGTTCCGGCGCCTCGGGAGACAGTTCGTCCCATTCCTTCTGGATCGCATCGAGTTGTTCCCTGAATGCTTCTTCCTGTACCTCGGCATCGCTGCTCAAATCGGTGCGTTCCTCCTGGAATTCCTCGGACATCATCAACTGGTTCAGGATCGCCCCGATGTGGACGAAGGCAATGCTGTAGGCATGTTGATGGGCCCCTTTTCCCCAGGAGAGCCGCTCCTCGACATTGCGAATCGTGATCTCCTCCCCCTCGTCGCCTTCCTGTTCAAGGATGAGTGCACTGGCAGGTCCAAGGATCGTGCCCTCGTCTATCGAGGCGGCGTGAGCCGGTATGGAGTTGTATCCCGCAAGGAGGCTGAGATTCGTGAGAACAAGAATGCCGAGTATGGCCCAGATGAAGTTGCGTTCTACGCGGGGCATGATGTGCCTCCAGGTTGGTTTCAGTCGTTCTGTTCCAGGATGGCCAGGAAGGCCTCCTGGGGAATATTTACGGAGCCGACAGACTTCATGCGCTTCTTGCCGGCTTTCTGTTTTTCGAGAAGTTTACGCTTTCGGGTTACATCGCCGCCATAGCACTTGGCTGTCACGTTCTTCCGGACGGCCTTGATGGATTCGCGGGCGATGATCTTTCCCCCGATGGCGGCCTGCAGGGCGATTTCGAACTGGTGTCGATCGATCTGCTTCCGAAGTTTCTTCAGGATGGACCTGCTTCGTTTCTCGGCGAGTTCCTTGTGGCAGATGAAACTGAGCGCCTCGACCGGTTCAGTATTGACGAGAATGCTGACCTTGCTCAGTCGATCCGCCCGGAAGTCGATGATCTCATAGTCCATCGTTCCATATCCGCGTGTAATGGATTTCAACTTGTCATAGAAGTCGTAGATGATCTCGGCCAGGGGGACTTCCCATGTAAGCATGTGCCTGTTGTCGGAGATGAAGACCTGCCCCTTGAACTCCCCGCGGCGACCATCGCAGAGTCGCATGAGTTCGCCAATGCTCTCATCCGGGCAGATCACTTCGATCTTCACGATCGGTTCGAGGATGTTCACGATCTGGCTGGGGTCGGGCAGGTCGGCTGGATTGTGGATTTCAATGATCTCGCCAGAGGTGCATTCGACCTTGTAGGTCACTGTTGGAGCGGTCTGGATGATTTCCACATCGCCCTCACGCTCAAGCCGTTCCTGCACGATCTCCATGTGGAGCAGCCCGAGGAACCCGCAGCGGAAACCAAATCCCAGTGCCTCGGAATGCTGGGCCTCGAAGGTGAAGCTCGCATCATTGAGTCGAAGTTTCTCGATGGCTTCTCGAAGGGCCTCGAACTCACCCTTCTTCCCCGATCCTCCATCCGCCGTTGCCGGGTAGAAGTCACAGAAGACCATCTGCTTCGGTTCCTCGTAGCCTGGCAGTGCTTCTGCAGCGGGCTTCGTATCGAGGGTAATGGTGTCCCCGACTCGTATTTCATCAATCGTCTTGATTGCTGCGACGAGGTATCCCACCTCGGCATGTTCAAGCGTCTTGACCTTGGACGGTTGTGGAGTGTATCGACCCAGTTCGGTGATGGTCCAGGTACGACCGCTGCTCATCATCCGGATACGGTCACCTGTTCTCAGGGACCCATCGAAGTTCCTGACGTAGATGATGACCCCTCGGTAGTCGTCGTAATGACTGTCGAAGACAAGGGCTCGCGTTTCCTTGACAACGGCTTTCCTGGGTTCCGGGAAACGTCGACAGATGGCATCAAGCAGTTCCTCTATTCCTTCCCCGGTCTTCGCCGAACAGTAGATGCACTCTTCCGCAGGGAGTCCAAGGACCTGCTCGATCTCCATGGCAACGCGATCCGGGTCGGCGGAAGGCAGGTCGATCTTGTTGACGACGGGTATGATTTCGAGCTCATTTTCAATGGCCAGGTATGCATTTGCCACGGTCTGGGCTTCGACACCCTGGGCTGCATCAACTACGAGCACGGCGCCTTCACAGGCCGTCAGGGCACGGGAGACCTCGTAGGTGAAGTCGACATGGCCCGGGGTATCAATGAAGTTGAGCTGGAAGTTCTCGCCATCACACTCGTGGTGGACCGTGACGGCAGAGGCCTTGATCGTGATGCCACGTTCACGCTCCAGGTCCATCGAATCGAGCAGCTGATCACGGGCCTCGCGTTCGGAGACGGCGTGCGTGATTTGGAGCAGGCGATCAGCCAGCGTGCTCTTCCCATGGTCGATGTGGGCAATGATGGAGAAGTTACGGATGGGCAAGGGTGGGATTCTATCCCCCCAGGTTCAAAGCTGTCACCTGATTGTCAGTCCCACGTCGCCCGCAGGATCCGAATCCAGTTGCCTTGGGCAAGGGCACGCAGTGAATTATCGTCCCATCCTCGCTCAATCAGCACATCGATGAGTTTCGGCAGGCCCACGCAGTCACCCAGGGGAGCGGGCATGGTGGCTCCGTCGAAGTCGCTGCCCAGGGCGACATGCTCGATGCCCATGCGATCGACCATGTAGTCGAGGTGGTCGGCGATGACCGAGAGCGGGGTGTTCTTGTCATTGGCGCCGTCAGGCCGAAGGAAGCCCACGTGGAAGTTCACCCCGACGATGCCATTGCTGTCGCGAATGACATCCAGCTGGTCATCGAGCAGGTTTCTGGACGAAGCGCAGATCGCATGGACACCGCAATGCGTTGCAACGATCGGGGCGGTCGTCAAGTCCGCCAGGTCCATGAACCCCCGGTAGTTCATGTGAGAGACATCCAGCATGATGCCCAGGTCGTTGCAGCGTCGAACCAGTTCCTTCCCGGCTTGGGTCAGCCCGGGACCGATGTCGGGCGTGCAGGGAAACGCGAAAGGTACGCCGTGGGCGAATGCGTTCGACCGACTCCAGACGGGGCCCAGTGAACGCAGTCCACGGGCATGGTCTGTTTCCAGGTCGGAAAGATCTTCGCTGAGCATCTCCACACCTTCGTAGTGCAGCACAAGGGCCATGACGCCATCGGCCATGCACTGCTCGATGTCATCAACCGTGCGCACCAGTCGAATTCGATCCTTGGCTCCTGCGAGCATGGTTTCCAAGCGATCAAGCACGCTGTCGGTCTGGGGGCGAGCCAGTTCATGGCGCACCGGGTTGCTGCAGCCTGCTTCGAGTGTCGTTCCATCATTGGCCGTGATGGTGCGTCGCTCTCCTTCGCCCTGGCTGGGAATGAAGATGGCGAAGAAGCCGCCGGCAAGCCCTCCTTTGCGGGCGCGGAGCAGGTCGATGTGGCCTTCTCCCTGGCGATCGTCGATCGAACAAGAAGTGTCATCTGCGGGAGGGAAGAGTCGAGTGAGAGTGTCGTTGTGACCATCAATGATGGGGATCACATCCATCATGTCAGGACACCACGGGCAGGGAGAGTCCCTGCTCCAGTTCGTCCACGGGTCGTGCGACCAGGTCGTAGCCGTCGCTGTCGATGATCGTGCACCGAACGAGTTCTCCAGGGGAGAGGTCCCTGTTTGAAAGCACCCAGCTGCAGGCATCGACCTGTGGCGCCTGGTGATAGCAGCGTCCAGTGAAGACCTGGAGCGTTGGATCCTCGGTTTCACGCTCTCGACCGGGTCCATCGACCAGCACGTCGAAGATCGCGGACTGCTCTGCAAGGTACGCGGTATTGCCGAAGGCGATCTCCTGCTGGGTCAGCATGAGTTCCTCTTCGCGGCGTGCCTTGAGTTCAGCTGAAACCCGCAGTTTCGGGTCATCTTCCATCGTTCCCGCCACGGTGCCAGCTTCCTGTGAATACTGGAAGACACCCATGGCATCGAATTGGAAGTCGCGTATCCATTCAAGGAGTTCTTCATGGTCCTGCTCGGTTTCACCGGGGAAGCCCGTGATGAACGTCGTTCGAATGGCAACGCCCGGGATTCGCTCGCGGAGACGTTCCATGAGTTCCCGTTGCTGGTCACCCGTGACATTCCGCCGCATTGCAGTCAGCATCCTGTCCGAAACATGCTGCAGGGGTATGTCGATGTAGTTGACGACATGCTCAAGCGAGGCGATGGCATCGATCATCTCGTTCGTAAAGTTCGTCGGGTAGGCGTACATGAGACGGATCCAACCGCCACCATGTTCAGCGGCAATGCCGTTGAGCCGTGAAAGGAGGCCTACGAGTCCCTCCGGATCACCGGCATCGGGATTTGCCCACCCGATGTCCAGTCCGTAGTTGGTCGTGTCCTGGCCGATCAGGTTCAGTTCAAATGCGCCACCTGCCATGAGGCTGCGTGCCTCCGCGAGAAGGTCGTCTATGGGTTTTGATCGCATCTTGCCTCGAATGGATGGAATCGTGCAGAAGGCGCAGTTCTGGTTGCACCCCTCGCTCATGCGCAGGTACGTCCAGTGCCGTGGAGTGAGTCGATAGCGGTTTTCATCGCCTTCCCAGTACCCAAGTCCATGTCCATCCTTGCCCTGTACGGTGAGCCCCGTGATGTCGCGGCCTCGTGCACGGGCAGCCTGGAGGGCGTTTCCGCTGATCCAGTAGGGGGGGGAATCATCAGGGAGACCGGTGTCTCCACGGGCTCCCGCAAGTGCTTCTCGAATTCGATCACGGTCGAAAACACCGACCATGGCATCAATCCCGGGAGCCCATTCGAGCATCTTTGCCCTGTGTCTCTGTACGAGGCAGCCGGTGACGACGACACGCTGAACAGCCCCGGCCTCCTTCCGCTGGATCGCTTCGTGGATCACCTCAAGGGATTCCTGTCGTGATTCCTCGAGGAAGCCGCAGGTATTGATGATGATGGCATCGGCTTCATCATGGTCGGAGACAAGCTGGTAGCCATCCTCGACAAGGGTGCCGAGCATGGCTTCGGAATCGACGAGGTTCTTCGGGCAGCCGAGGCTGACGAAGGCCAGTCGAGTGGATGTAGTCTCCGTGCTGGTCATTGATACAGGCCCTGCTGCTCAATGTACTCGTACACGTCGGGCTGCAGTTCATCCTGCGGATCTCCGCCGCCTGCAATGATGGCGCGGACTTCGTCCGAGGAGATGTCCATGCACGGCAGGTCGATTCGCCAGTTGAGCCACTGCTTGACCTGCTCCTCTGACCATGGACATCCTTCCCCGGCCAGGGCGTGGGCAAACTCATCCGGGGTTGACCACAGCCGTGGGAGGACAAGTGGTTCGGCCAGTTCAATGATGCTGGTCCAGTCCTTCCATTCGTGGAAGTTCACCGCCTGGTCATCACCGATCAGGAGCCGGAACGGGATGTCACCTTCGGTGATCTCCCGGAGTTCCCTGATGGTGTCAATGGAGTAGCTGGGGCCATTTCGATCCAGCTCGATGTCACACAACTCGGCTCCCTCGATTCCATCGACCACCAGTTCAACCATGAAGCGCCTGTGAACTCCGCTTGCCGGTGGATCGTCCATCTTGTGCGGGCTGATTACAGCAGGGATGTACAGGAGTTTCCGTGCTTCAATCAAGGCTGCCGCCTGTGGAGGAAGTTCGGCATGTGCGCGGGTTGGCGGATCGAATGTTCCGCCGAAGAGCACGATGGGAGCCTGGCCAGTCACGTGTATTCAATCAGTCCTTTGGTGTGCTGACGATGCGGACCTGCGTGAACTGCCGGTGGCCATGAACTCCGCCGTGGAATCCATATCCCGATTGCTGTGCACCGACCCATGGTGCACCCTTGGCACCTCCACAGCCCTGGTTGATGCCGACCATCCCGGCTGTAAGTCGCCGTGCGACGCCCTTGGTCCGATCCGAGTTGGATCCGAAGACCACGGCACCAAGACCGTAGGGGGTGTCATTGGCAAGCCTGACGGCCTCATTGTCATCCTGGACACGCATGACACAGGCGATGGGCCCGAAGGTTTCATCCCGCATGATGTTCATTGAATGGTCGAGCCCTGTGAGTACGGTCGGCGTGACGTAGTTGCCGTCCATCGGGGCATCTCCATACGCGACGGTTGCACCCTGCTCCTTGGCTGTTTTCAGCTGGGCAAGAACCATGTCCTTCTGCTGGCGACTGACCATCGGTCCGATCCGCGTCGCCGAATCGTTGCCATCACCGACCTTCAGGTCCTTGACTCGTTCAAGCAGGGCCTGCTCGAACTCGTTGGCGATGCCTTCTTCGACGTAGATGCGTTCCGTACTCACGCACACCTGCCCACAGTTGCGGAAGGAGTTCATCGCGGCGAAATCAGCGGCCGAGTCGAGGTTCGCATCATTGAGCACGATCATCGGGTCCTTGCCGCCAAGTTCAAGAATGACGCGCTTCAGGTCGCCCCCTGCGGATTGGAGGATGTTCTGGCCGGCAGCGCGACTTCCGACGAATGCGATCAGGTTGACATCCGATTTGACGAGTGCCTTGCCCTGCTCCTCATCACCATGAATGATCTGCAACACGCCCTCTGGAAGGAACTCATTGTAGACGTCGGCGAATGCCTGCCCGACGAGTGGTGTCTCCTCCGAAGGTTTCATGACAACACTGTTGCCCGCAGCCAGTGCAGGGAGAACGGTCTGCTGCGGCATGAGGAACGGGAAGTTCCAGGGGGTGATGACGCCGCAGACACCGAATGGGTCGTAGTAGAGATCGGTTTCCGTACTGCCGTCATCAAGATGTTCCGTCTCAAGTGCAGATGCGATCGAGTCAAGCAGGCCGGGCAGTCCGGCAGCTGCATATCCAACTTCGCCTTCACCTTCTGCAATGGGCTTGCCCATCTCGCATGTCATCAGGGAGCCGATTTCATTCGACCGGGCCTTGATGGCATCTGCAGCGGGGCGAATCATGTCGATTCGCTCTGCGAGGCTCATGGCACCCCAGGCAGCCTGGGCGTCCCGCCCGCGGCTGACCACGGCATCGATATCTTCGACCCGGGTGATGGGGACCGAGCCGATGGACTCGCCGGTGGCCGGGTTGAGTGATTCAAGTGTGCTTGTCGTGGCTGTGGTCATGGATGTCTCCGCATGCAGGTTGGAGGGGGACCGACCATTCTAGCAGTGTTCGATGTTGATACCTGAATGTTCACCACAGGGTCATGAGGCGGTTGATGAACCCTTGTATTTCATGAAGAAGTGACGAGGACTACCCATGTCACGTGGGCAACAGGGGTGGTTGGCTTGCCTGGGGGTTGATGCCGATCATCGAGTGGGCGGATTGGCTCAGGTATTTGACTAAATCGACACACAGATGTGGATCGAGTTAAGTTCCCCGGTTGTCGATGAGGCGCACGGCGCCGAGTCGTGCGGCGATGAGCGCTCGAGCCGACGGTTCTTCCTCGGAGGACCTGATCGGCTCGAGCGTAGTTGCATCTCGGACGACGGCGTATTCGATGGCCAGTTCATGTTCGACAAGTATTTCGTGCATGGCAGTTTCCGCTTTGGCCACCCCTCCAGCAACAGCCGCCGCCTTCAAGGCGCGTGACAGGCCCAGGCCTCGCTCGCGTTCTTCTTCACCAAGAAGCACGTTGCGACTGCTCATGGCCAGGCCGTCCTCTTCACGCACAGTCGGTCCACGCAGGATTCGAAGTCCCGGCCAGCGATCGGCATGGGCAGTCACCATCGACTCGAGTACAGCCAGCTGCTGCCAGTCTTTCTCACCGAAGATCGACAACGAAGGTTTCGCAAGATCGAAGAGCCGGGCGACGACCTTGCAGACGCCGGCGAAATGACCGGGACGGCAGGCGTCCTCCAGTTGGGGGTTGGTGGCGACATCCGGCAGTGGGGGGAGCCACGTGCCTTCATCTGGATAGATGGTCTCGACCTCGGGGACGAACACGGCGGTTGCTCCGGCAGCCTCTGCGGCAACCAGGTCGGCCTCGAGTGTTCGAGGGTAGCGATCCAGGTCAGCGGGATCGTTGAACTGCGCCGGGTTCACGAAGATGCTCACGACGACATCGTCCGTATGCGTTCGCATCTGCTCGATGAGGGAACAATGTCCGCGATGCAGCGCGCCCATGGTGGGGACGAGACCACAGCCTTCGTGCGACTGCAATTCCTTGATGGAGGTGATGCAGTCCACGGGGATCAGACACGTGAGATGACGAGCGTATTGTTCTGGCCACCGAATCCGAACGAGTTGCTCAGGCAGGTGTCCATCGCCGTCTCTCGCTTCACGTTGGGGACATAGTCCAGGTCGAGGTCCGGATCCGGTTCATCGAGGTTGATGGTCGGCGGGATCACCTGGTCACGAAGCATCAGGAGGCAGGTGATGAACTCCACCGCGCCCGCAGCGCAGATGAGGTGACCCATCATCGACTTGATGCTGGTCATGGGGATGTCATACGCCATCTCGCCGAAGACCTTCTTCGAGGCCAGGGTTTCGATGTGGTCGTTCTCGTTGGTACTCGTCCCGTGCGCCGAGATGTACTGCACGGGCGGTTGGCCATCGTCGCGTCGTTTTGCCGGGTCGAGTCCGGCGTCGGCAAGTGCCTCGAGCATGGCGACGGCCGGGCCACGCCCCTCCGGGTGGATGTCCGTGATGCGGTAGGCATCGGCGCTGGAACCGTAGCCGGTGACTTCCCCGAGCACGTTCGCGCCGCGGGCCGTGGCATGGTCGAGGGTTTCCATGATGATGATGCCCGATCCCTCCCCCATGACGAATCCGTCTCGATTCTTGCTGAAGGGGCGTGATGCCGTCGCTGGATCGTCATTGCGGGTCGACATGGCCGTCAGGCGGTTGAACCCGGTCACGCCCAGTACGTGGAGCATCGTGTGTGTGCCGCCGCTGACCATGACGTCCGCATCCCCGCGACGCATCATGGAGGCCGCTTCACCGATGGCCTGGGTGCTTGCCGCGCAGGCAGTCAGGCAGTTGTAGACGGGGCCACGTATGCCAAGCTCGCGGGAGATGTGCGAGGCGGGCATGTTCGGTTCCTGCTCGACTTCCCCGACACCGTCGAGGAAATTAACAGCGGCTTCGCCCCAGTCGACGGTATTGACGGTGTGTCCATCATTCCCCCGGCTTGCAAGGCAGGTCTTCTGGTAACTCTGGAAGTCGAGGACACCCTCGCCGGCACCCAGGTAGATGCCGATGCGATGTGGATCCAGGTCGCCAACGGTGCCAAGCCCGGACATGTCCCATGCCTGTCGAGCAGCACCCAGTGCGAACTGGGTATGGATTCCGGGCTGGCCGTGGAGCGATGGATCCTTGACGAACTTCGTCCAGTCGTAGTTTCGGACCTGTGAGGCGAATGTAGTCGGGAATGTACGGGCATCGAAGCGTTCGATGGGCGTGATGTCGGTTTCCCCGTTGAGCAGCCGCTGCCAGACGGATTCAATGTCATGGCCCATCGGTGTGACCCAGCCGATCCCCGTGATCACGATTCGTCGTCGTTCGTTGCTCATGAGATCTTCCCCAGGATGACAGCCGTGTTCTGTCCGCCCTGACTTGCGCTCAGGACGAGGATGTTCGACAGTTGGGCATCACGGGCTTCTGCGGGACCGACCTGCAGGTTGCGATCAATCGTACCGGTGTTGAGCCGTGCAGGCAGTGACTGGGTTTCCAGGCATCGGCAGGCGATTGACACCTGGATGGCGCCGTTGCCCGCATTGCAGTTGCCGGTGAAGGGCACGGTGAGGACCTGTGGGATGGACGCTGCACGTTCCCCGAATACGGCTTCGACGGCATCGGCTTCCGCGGCATCGACCGACGGGATGCCACATCCAAAGGGAATGATGGCGTCGATGGATTCGTGATCGAGATCAGCGCTGTGCAGAGCATTTTGAATGGCTGCAGCGATGTCTTCGGCAGTGGCGCTCATTCCATCATGGTCGCACGACTGGGTCGCGGCGTATCCGAGCAGTTCGGCCCGGGCTCGTCCTCCCCGGGCATCGCAGTTGTCCTTGGCTTCAAGGACCAGCAGGCCGCCTCCTTCACCAAGTGCCGTTCCATTGGCTTCGGTACTGAAGGGCCGGACTACATCGTTGACCTCGAGTCCCGAGGAGTCGGCAAGTCGCCCTGCACACGTCTGGCGGTAGTAACTCAGCGGGTTGAGTTTCGACTCCGCTCCACCGGTCAGGCAGGCATCTGCTGCGCCACGTTCGATGACGCGCATGGATTCGCCCAGTGACAGGGCGCTGCTCGATTCAGAGCAGGTAATCGTATTGCTCGGCCCCTGGCAGTCATGCACGATCGTGACGTGGCAGGCAAGCATGTTGGGCAGGTACTTCAGGAGCCACAGCGGCGTGAGGTTTTCCATCCCGGTGACACCCCACTTGCCCAGGTCGACCTCCTCGTCGTCGCCGAGGCTCGTAACAAAGGCATCCGTAAGTTCCTGCACATCGGCGGCGATAAGGCCGGAGCCGATCTGGCATCCCATCCGATCGGGATCGATGACGTGGCCGTCCTCGTTGTCCACGCCCGGTGTCTTCAGCCCGGCATCATGGATTGCGGCGACTGCGGCACCCACGGCCAGTTCGACGTCGCGGCACATGACCTTGACCGCCTTGCGATAGGACTTGGGCACGACGTTGCGGACCTTGAATGTCTCTGGGTCGACTTCGCCTCCCACGTGGCAGGGAAAGGCGCCCGGGTCGAAGCAGGTGAGGGGCTTCAGCCCGCTGCGACCTTCGCACATTGCATCCCAGGTGTCGTCGATGCCGACGCCAAGAGCACTGATGGGACCTGCTCCAGAGATGACCACGCGTCGTGTCATGGGGCGATAGTGTAGCTTGCCATCGTCCGTTTCCCCGTAGCTGGTCAACCCCCGAGTTTCTCGGCGACGAGCATGGCCATTTCAAGCGATTGCTCGTAGTTCAGCCTCGGGTCGACAAGTGACTGGTAGGAGTCGCCGAGATCTTCGTCGGAAAGTCCTCGTGCTCCTCCCGTGCACTCGGTGACGTTGTCGCCGGTCAGTTCGAAATGCACTCCACCGAGGATGCTGTCGTTGCCGGCATGGATGTCGATTGCACGTTCCAGTTCTTTCAGGATGTCCTCGAAGCGGCGGGTCTTCACGCCGGATGACGTTCGAATGGTGTTCCCGTGCATCGGGTCACAGACGAAGAGAACCGTCTTGCCCGTCTTTCGTACCGCATCGATCAGCGCTGGCAGGTGTTCTTCGATCCCTGCTGCGCCATACCGGTGGACGAGCGTCAATCGACCCGGCTCGTCATCTGGGTGCAGGATGTCGAGCAGTTGCTCGATGAATCCCGGCAGGTCCCTGCCGGGTTCTCCTGGTCCAATCTTCACGCCCAGCGGGTTTCGTATGCCACGGTAGAACTCGACGTGTGCATGGTCGACGTCGGCTGTTCGCATGCCGATCCAGGGGAAGTGTGTACCCAGGTTGTACCAGCCATTGCGGCGGGGAACTTCCCGCGTGATCGCGGATTCGAACGGCAGCAGGAGGCCCTCGTGGCTCGTGTAGAAATCGACACGGCTGATGTCCGACACCGAGATGCCGGTGAGGATTTCCATGAATCGGACGGATTCACCGATCGACTGGACGATTGCCTGGTACTCGGCTGCCCTTGGCGAGTGCTGTACGAAGTCGAGATTCCAGAACTCCGGATGGTGGAGGTCTGCAAACCCGCCACCGATGAGAGATCGAATGAAGTTCAATGTGAGTGCGGATCGCTCGTACCCGGTTATCAATCGCCTTGGATCCGGGACACGCGATGCTTCGTTGTAGTCGGCAGCATTGACGTTGTCACCGAAGTAACTTGCAAGCGCCTGTCCATCCCGCTCTTCGATGGGCGACGATCTCGGCTTCGCATACTGTCCCGCGAATCTGCCGACCCGGATGACCCGCTTTCGTGTTCCATGGACGAGGACAAGTGACATCTGCAGGAGGATCTTCAACTTGTTCGTGATGGCCTCCGGTGTGCAGGTGTTGAACTGTTCGGCGCAATCTCCACCTTGCAGGAGAAATCGTTCTCCCCTGGCTGCTTCGGCCAACTGGGCCTTGAGTGTCTCGATCTCCCATGAGGTCACCAGGGGTGGGAAGCTGGCCAGATCCTCCAGGACTGAGTCCAGGAGAGAGGTATCCGGGTAGACCGGCTGGTGGGTAACAGGCCGTTCTCGCCAGGTATTTGGAGTCCAATCACGCATCTTGGAGGGCCTCTTTCAACGAATATCCTCAAATCGAGGGCTGGGTAACCGATGAGAATGCGGGCGAGAGGATTCGAACCTCTACGGGTTGCCCCACTGGATCCTAAATCCAGCGCGTCTACCAGTTCCGCCACGCCCGCCTGGTTTCGGAAGTGCAGTCTAGAGAATATCCGTAAGATGCGGATTCGGAGCAACCAGCCCCGAGGGGCTCAGCAGGAGTGATTCGATGCAGATCAAGACCTTGGCAGGCACATCCATGGTGCCCATCCTCAGCCGGCTTGTACTTGGTGTGACATTTCTCTTGAATGGATGGTTCTTCTGTTTCCAGACCATCGAGTATTCACCAGAGGACACGGCACGTCTGCAGGAGATGCGTTCCGTGGATGGTCAAGCAGCTGTAGCAGCCGATTCCGAGGGTTCCAGTGAACTTGCAGTCAATCGCCTGATGCTGCACATGGAGGGTTGGAAACTGGAGCATTGGGCCCAGCCGGCAGCCTGGTTGATCGCGATCTTCCAGTTGGTCGCAGGTGCTTCGCTCATCTTCGGCATCTTCATTCGACTCCTTGCCCTGGGCATCTGCCTGATCATTGCTGCTGCCATCTGGAGCATATCAATCAAGCAGAATGGCATGCTCGACATGAACCCACTTTCATGGAGGCTCCATTCAGGTGCCTGGTACACGTTGACCAGTCAGTTGGGTCTCTTCGTGCTGGCATTCGGCCTGGTTTTTACAGGTGGCGGGCCATTCTGCATCGAGCGCTTGATTTGGCGGAGCGGTGGTGCGGCACCGAAGAAGAAGTCGGCAGGGGCCGACTGACCAGCTCTCGTCGCTCTTCCGCAGTTGCATGACATCCAGCAGTGGTCGCGTCAAATCGACCAGCCATCGCCTAGACTGCCTCCATCGACCTGGCAGAGGATTCAGCAGGTCTACGCGAGGCGATCATGACGGTTCAATCCGGAAGGCCACATCGCGAAGCCCACGCACATGGAAGTCGTTTCATTCCATGGGTGATGTCCATCGGCATGCACCTTGGCCTCGTCGTGATCGGCATGTTGATTACGTGGACGGTGATCATTGCCCAGGATGAGGCTGCACCGGAGCGGATCAAGGCTGATTTTCAATCTCTGCAATACCAACCTGTCATCGATGACGATGTCGAGGTGCTGGAAGCGACGGTCAATGCTCCAACGCCGATGGCGACGGTGCCTGAGCCACCAGCGCCTGATCCCATCGTTGATGGATCGACGCTCGACCTGGAAGACCTGCTTGGAACACCGGAAATTCCACACGGGCTGCTTGGAACGGCGCCGGAGTCGACCTTCGTGATCGAGTTTGCAGGAGCAAGGGCAACCAATGCCCATCGAATCGTCTACGTTGTCGACAACTCCGGAAGCCTGCTGACCTGGCATCAGATCGTGCTCAACGAGCTCTTCAAGTCGTTGGAGCAACTCGATGAACAGCAGCAGTTCGCGATCATCTTCTTCCAGCAGGATCGGGCCGTGCAGGTCCCTCCCCGGAACAGGATGCAGAAGGCCAGCGACGCAGCCCGCCGTCGAGCGATTGATTGGATCAACGAGGGTGACAACGTCGTTCCAGGCTACGGTTCGAACCCGGTTGTGGCTCTCGAGGTCGCCTTCGACCTGCATCCTGAAGTGATCTTTCTGCTGAGTGACAGCATTACCGGTTCCGGAGCGTATGAAGTCGACCAGTCACAACTGCTTGCTGCACTGGAGGAACTCAATCCCATTCGAGATGAGGAGACCGGTCAACGGGATGTTCTTCTTCGATGCGTGCAGTTCCTCGGTGAAGATGAGGATCCCCTGGGGACCATGAAGCGCATAGCCCAGCGTCACGGAGGCGAGGGTGGATACAAGCTGTTCGATCGAAAGGCGATGGGACTCGAAGACTGAGTATGCTCCACGTGAGCAACAGGAGACCGAGGCATGACAGGATTCTGCACCATGTTTACTTCCTTTCTGGCAATGGCCGGGGACCCGGGGCCGCTTGAACGGAGTTTCGGCGAGGCCTTCTTCATAGCACGCAATGCAGACAACAGCATTGAGCTGCTCGGCAGTGTCATCATCTGGCTGCTGTTGGTGCTATCGATCCTGAGTATCGGGATGATTGTTGCAATGGCCATGGGCAATACCCGCGACACGTTGCTGCCGGAATCGCTCGTTGACTCGGTGAAATCCCATCTTGCAGCGGGCCGGTACAAGGAGGCCATGACTGCGACCGAGCAGGATGACAGCTACTTCGCACGAATCATGCATGGTGGGATGAAGGAAGCATCGCACGGGTACGGGGCCATACTCCGGGGACTTGAACAGACGGCCGACGAGCAGACAACACTTCGCTTCCGTCGCATCGAGTTCCTCAATGTACTTGGCCAGGTGAGCCCGATGATCGGCCTCTTCGGAACGGTCTACGGCATGATCGTGGCATTCCAGGCCATCGTCGTCAGTGGAGGCAATGCTGATCCGGTCATGTTGGCTGGTGGCATCGGCACGGCCCTGACAACGACCTTCTGGGGCCTGGTCGTGGCGATTCCGGCATTGTCGGGCTACGCGATCATCAGGAACAAGATCGATGAAACGACGACCGAGGCCACCCTTGAAGCAGAGAACATGCTCGGGCAATTCCGCCCACGTCGTTCATCGAAGTCATCGTCCAAATCGTCAACGGCTTCCTCGTCCAAGCCGGATGAAGACGTACCCCTGGCCTGACCACATGGTGCCCCGATGAGCCGTATCTTCAGGAGAGGACCAGCGAAGCCGATGGCGAATCTCACGCCGATGATCGACGTGACCTTCCTGTTGATCGTCTTCTTCGTCGTAGTTTCGCAGATCGTTGATCTTGAGAGCGTCGACCTGGAGCTGCCTGCACCGGAGCAGCCCGCCACGCACCTGCCAGTAGAGGAACCTAGGGCGGTGGTCAATGTCCTTCCCGGCAATGAGGGTCGAAGTCGCGGGTACAAGGTTGCAGGCCGGGAGTACCAACCCACGCCGGAGGGGCTTGCAGGGCTTCGAGATGCACTGGTACTGCTTTACCAGTCGACCCCGACAATGCGAGTGAACCTTCGAGCTGATCGCTATACGGGCTACCGGTGGATATCACCGGTGCTGAAGGTGATTCGACAGGCCGCAGGCATCGCCGATGTCGGCCTCGAAGGGGCATCACTGAACCTCGTCGTCGTACGGGAGGATGCCTGATGTCCACCGGAGAGCCGCGTCACGAAGCAGTCGATCTTCCGCCGGTGCGTCGCCGGGTCCGGGAAGCACCCGCGATCGGCTTGAACCTGACATCGATGATCGACGTCGTCTTTCTTCTCCTCATCTACTTCATGGTTGCTACCGACTTCAAGCAGGCCGAGGAGGTGTACCGACTCGACCTGCCGGAGCGAGTCGAGGGAATGTCCGTCGATCCCTTTCAACTCGATGACGAGCCGCTACGCATCATGGTTCGTTCAACCGGACCAGGGGATGAGGAGTATCGAATCCACATTGACGGTCCCTGGGGGGAAGTTGCCGATTTCGAAGGACTCTACGAGTTCCTGGACAGCCGCCGACTTGATGGAATGGGAGGGGGACTCTTCGCGGAGGATCATCCCCTCGTCGTGATACCCGGAGCCGACACGAGATGGTCGGATGCTGTTGGAGCATTCAATGCAGCAGTTCGTGCCGGCTACCTGAACATCACGTTCGAGGAAATCTCATCGTGATCGGTTCACTCGCCCTGCTGCTCATGTCCACTGTCCTTGCCCCGGTCGGAACAGAGGAGAAACTGGTTGATCTGGGGGCGGTCATGCGATCTCCAGGCTCAACGAAGTCGGAGCGCATCGATGCATTGGAGCAGCGACTGCTCCTGCGAAGCGAAGCAATCGAGGGCGATGAGTTCAAGCACGACGCGGAGAAGACCCGGTGGCGCATCGACCAGGCCGAGGATCTTCTCATGGGGGGGTTGGGGCTCGATCGTCTTGGGCTGGTGATCATCTACGGGTTTCCAACCAGCCAGGAGAAGGAAGAGGCTCGATCGCGAATTGATGCTGCGATGTCTGTTTTGAACCAGTCGGAAATCAAGGTCGAGCAGGGTATTTTTGAACTGGAGCAGGTTCGTGCTTCAAGCAGGAGCGGGATCCAGAGGGAAATGCTCCTGCACTATCGAGAAAAGGAGCGTGACCGTCGCCTTCCACTGTTGCGAGGCATGGCCCTTGTCCACAGGGCAGAGGGTTTCGAAGAGGGCGAGTTGCGTTCCCGGACCATGCGAGAGGCGCTGGAAGCTCTGGAGGGACTCGATGAACGCCTCGATGGTGCCGCCTCCGCGAGGGCATCCTGGCTCCAGGGTCTTGCTCTTGCCCGCCTTGGAAATTACGAGCAGGCCGAGGAGGCATTCCGCGCAGCCGCGACGAATCCAGTTGCGACCTCGGACATCGTGCTGGCAGCTCGACTTGGTGGAGCAGTGAACCGGACAGTACAGGGAGGACCAGTCCGTGGCGTTCGAGCAGCGAGTTCACTCCGGGAACGGTACGAGGGCTCGAAGCATGTCATAGATTTCGTGCTGATCGTTGATTACATCGCGAGCCTGCACACTCGCGCAGGGCGTCTTGATGAGGCGTCTGCGGCATGGAGTCGCATGCGGGTGAATCTTGCTGCTTCAGGACTCGATGCCGACATCATCGAGGCGATCATCATGGAGCGGATCAGGAGGTTGCCGGTCGAGAATCCTTCTTCGGCGGCACTGCCCCTGGCCGTGCTGCTTGCACATGCTCCACGCGCGGATATCAATGTGACGGAAATGATTGAATCAGTCCAATCGAGCCTCGCCGATCCGGATAGTGCGGATGCGGATCGATCACGGGGCATGGTCATGCTCGGCTCACTCCTTGTGCGGGTTGATCGTCGACAGGAAGCTGCGTCCGTCCTGCTGGCCATGGCAACGGACTATCCGGATCACCCGGAGTCAGGCTCCACGCTGGAGCATGCCGCTCGCCTTGCGCTTCAAGGACACCTGTCGGATCGCTCGAATGCAGCGTGGAAGAGGCTGGCAGATTCGACGCTGGATCGCCTGCTCACGGGGTACCCCGAACTCGTGGGAATGGATGGGTGGCGAGTTGCTGCTGCCCGCCTTGCAGCCGGGGATGGTCGTCTGCAGGAGTCATTGGCGATCTATGACGCAGTTCGACCCGGTTCAAGCGAGTACGAGAATGCGATCCAGGAAGGCGCCGTGCTCGTCCTGGGTCTATCCCGCGGGGAGCGTGCGAAGTTCACTCCCGGAGTCGCAGTGGAGGAACTGCAACGTCGAAGAGCCCGGGGAGCTGAGGCGACGCAGGTTGCCGTTGACCTGCTCCTTGTCGAAGCGCTCATAGAGGATGGACGCTCGCCCGAGGCGGCCGCCCTGGTCAACACACTGGATGGACTGCCCCTTGCTGATGAACAGCGTGGGCGTATCGAAACACTTCGGCTTCGTTGCGCCGCAGGTGACCCGACAGCCATGGCTGCAGCTGCCTCTGCAGTGGCACGGCAACGCCGTCCGGAGGGTGGCGAAGCCATTTCATCTGCACTTCGCACTGCGCTTGCTCGCCTGGGTGAAGATGCACGGGGTTCGGGAGTCGAGCATGGTGTCGTCGTCTACCGGGGAGAAGTCCTGCCGCTGGCGGAGGCGATGCTTGATTGGCTCGAGGGGATGGACGTCGACGATCCGGGCGCCTATCTCCTGGTCGCGGAAGGTCTCCGCAGGAGTGGTCGATCCGCCGAGGCCTTGAAGATCATCACGAATGCACTGTCCGAAAGGAAGGATGCCGGGCAGGTACTCTTTGAACGGGCCGAGTGCCTGTATGCCCTTGGGGAAGAAGAGCAGATGGCCGAGGCCATGGGCATCTACAGGAGGCTTTCGAGGGTCGACAGGGAACAGGCTCCGCGTCGCTGGTGGTGGAGCCAACTTCGGATGCTCGAGATTCTTTCAACGCTTGATCGAGATGCGGATCGCATCAGTCCCCGAATCCGCCAGTTGCTGGCCGAGGACGATGAACTGGGTGGAGCGGACATCCGTCGCAGGTTCGAGAACCTGCTTGCTCGTCACCAGTAACAGGACATGTACGCTGCTATGAAGCCTTGGCCTGTGGAACCGGGTTCCTCGCGGCAAAGGACTTGAGCAATGCACGACGCCGGTTGTCACCCTTCAGTCGTTCCTGCAACTTGCGGAGGGTATCGACTTCGATCTGTCGAACGCGTTCACGCGTCAACCCGATCTCCAGCCCGATTTCCTTGAGTGTCAACGGCTCCTGGCCTTCAAGCCCGTAGCGAAGTTTCAAGACTCGTGCATCACGCTCTTCCATGGTGTCAAGCATCCCGAGTACCTCGCCCATCTGCTCTCGACGCAATGTCGAAGAGGTCGGCTCCTCACCTCGACGATCCTCGACCATGTCGGCAAAGTCCATGGGTTCACCATTTTCTCCGGTCGGGAGTTGGCCACGAGACTGGTATGCCTTCATTGCCCGGAAGAGCACATTCATCTTCTTCCTTGGGATGTCCATGACATGGGCGATCTCGGCGTTGGATGGCGTCCTTCCAAGCTCTTCCTCAAGCTGTCGGTACGTATTTTTCCACCGCGTGATCAGGTCGACCATGTATGCCGGAACATGAATTGGTTGCAACGCATTGATGAGTGTTCGCTTGATGGATTGCTTGATCCACCAGGATGCGTATGTAGAGAATCGTGCTCCCTGTGCCGGATCAAAACCTTCGACGGCGCGAATGAGCCCGATGTTCCCCTCCTCGATGAGATCGGACAGGGGAAGTCCACGATGGGTGTAGTTCTTGCCTATGGAAACAACGAGCCTGAGGTTGGCTCGGATCATGTGATCCTTTGCTTCCATGCAGCCGTCGTTGATGATCTGCCAGCCAAGCTTCTTTTCTTCCTTGGCCGTTAACAGCGGGGTTCTGTTGATCTGCTTGAGATACAGTTCGAGATCCCGGTCGGACGTACGTCGTGCCATGTTGCACCCTTCGTCAGGACTGCCGCCAGATTGATCCGATCCCGGTACTCGCTGCCCTGGAGCAGCTGTCCCACCGGCCTGAATCGCTGGCTAGCAGTGTGTTCTTGATGTCACGGGCGGCAAGCCACCCTCTCCAACTCCATTACATCCATCCGTGGGACTGTCTCTGGCGGTTGCAATGGCATCCAGACTTCGTTCACTTTTTCCCAAGCTCCTGCTTGACTGTGCGGGAATCCGCGTACAAAGCCACCATCGGGTAAGCCTGAGCCACTCTTCGGGCCATGCAACCAGCATTCGAAAGGAACAATCCTTCGTGAGGAGTCCTGCCGGCACAGAACGCATGACCCGAACAGACAGGGGTCCGGGAACAAGGATCCGTGGCAGGAAATGACATTTTTGGCCTCGTGGCACAAGGTGCAGATTCGAGCATACGATGAGGGCTGGAGACCAATGATGAGCCATGATTTGTCGGAGTTCCTTGATGAATGGCCCCGTGAACAGGGGACCTTCCAGGTGCGGGAGGTACGTGGGACCGACGGTCGCCCGCTCATCCAGGTTCGCATCGACATGGGAATCGCCCAGATGGAGGTTGTTGGTCAACCTGACGGTTCTCCGTCGATCCTTGATCGCCTTGAGCATGATGATGATCAGCCCATGTCATTGGATCCTGAAACCTGCCAGGAGTTGAGGTCCGAGGCCATCCTCGTGCATCATCGCTATGTCGCGCTGTTTCGACTGAAGCAGTTCGAGGGTGTTGTCAGGGACGTTCAACACAATCTCCGGATTCTCGACATCTGTGGTCGATTCGCCGAGGAGGAGCGTGATCGAACAGCCATGGAACACCTGAGGCCGCAGATTCTCACCATGGGCATCCGGGCTGATGCGGAGTCCGCATTGGCTCGAAAGCAGACCCGCGTGGCGATGGATGTCATTGATCGAGGCCTGGCGGAACTTACGAATATCCTCGGCCCACAGGCAATCGAGCACAGCAACGAGGTTCAGTTGCTGCGTGGCATGCGGGATCTGCTTGTCCGCAGGTTGCCGCCTGCACAGAGAGTTGAACTCGAACAGCGACTCGCGGAAGCCCTGGAAAAGGAGAACTACGAGTTGGCAGCGATCCTTCGGGATGAGTTGAAGATGCTCAAGGACTGAAAGGCCGCTACCCTGTAGGGTTCATGACTACCGTGACCGATCTCAAGAAGACCCCGTTTCACAAGACCCATGTCGAACATGGAGCCAAGCTTGTTGATTACACGGGCTGGGAAATGCCACTCCTCTACACCTCGATCATCGAGGAGCATCGCCAGGTTCGCCAGGCGGGGGGACTCTTCGACGTGTCCCACATGGGCCGCTTTACATTCAAGGGTCGTGACGCCGGTCGATTTCTCGATCGTGTATGCACGAGGGACATCGCAACGATGCAGGATCGGCAGGTCAGGTATGCGCTCGTGTGCAACGAGCAGGGTGGGTGCCGTGACGACGTACTCGTCTACAGGCATTCGGACACGGAATACACCATGGTCTGCAACGCAGCCAACAGGCTGAAACTGGTCGATCACTTCGCCCAGGTCAAGGGAGAGCTCGTCTACCGGTTCGCAGACATCACTGAGAAGACCGCCATGGTTGCGCTCCAGGGTCCGAAGGTCATGGATACGCTGGCAGGATTCTCGAAGGAGATTCCGACACTGAAGCGATACCGATTTACGGAAAAGTCTCTTTTTATCGCCAAGTTCCTCGTGTCCCGTACCGGCTACACCGGGGAAGACGGAGTCGAGGTCATTCTCCCCGCATCGATGGCAGGCAAGGCCGTGGAGATGATTCTCAAGAACATGGATGAGGGTGCCATCATGCCATGTGGACTCGGTGCTCGTGATTCGCTTCGTCTCGAGGCCGGGATGGCGCTGTATGGACACGAGATCGACGAGACGATCGATCCACTCACCGCTGGACTCGACTTTGCTGTTTCTCTTGAGAAGGGTGGAGATGGTTTCATCGGCCAGGAGGCGCTTCGCGAGATCGCCGCTTCGACTTCAAGGCGACGCCTCGTCGGGTTGAAACTGGAAGGGCGTCGAGCTGCCAGGCAGGGCATGCATGTTCTTGCCGGTTCAGAAACCGTGGGCGTAATTACCAGTGGATGCCTGAGCCCGACGCTCGATGCATCCATCGCGATGGCCATTGTCGAGCATTCGACATCGAACGAGGGCACGACACTCCAGGTCGATCTCGGTCGGCAGGCCGTCGATGCCACCGTCGTTCCGATGCCCTTCTATTCAAGATAAACCTGTTGCGACTCGTCAGCCGTCGTCGGTATCCTTCGCAGCCCGACGTTCGAGTTTCTTGATGCGCTTGGCCAGTTCACTGAGATGCATGCCGGCCAGGGCATTTCGCTTCGCCATGTCGGCATCGATTGCCGGTGCACCTCCGATGACTGATCCAGGTTCAATATCTCCGACGATTCCGGTCTGGGCCAGGGCCTGGACACCATCCCCGATGGAGATATGTCCTGTCACACCGGTCTGGCCCCCAAGAACGACGTAGTTTCCAACATCAACCGATCCGGCGATACCCACGAGGGAAACGAGCAGGCAGTGCGAACCGATAGTGGTTCCATGCCCGATGGAAATAAGGTCGGCGAACTTCGTTCCTGCACCAATGCGTGTCGAACCCATGGTTGCGCGTTCAATTGCACAGCCGCCGCCGATTTCGACGTCATCCTCGATCACCACGTTTCCGTCCTGGGGGATCTTGTGATGTGCGCCTTTATGAGTTGCAAACCCGAAGCCATCCTGGCCGATCACGCTGTTGCCATGAATGATCACACGGTTGCCGAGTTCGCAGCGGTCGTAGATCGTGACATTGGGGTACAGGATGCAGTCGTTGCCGACCGAGACATCCTTTCCGATGTAGACACCCGGATAGACATGGCATCCTGTCCCGACGCTGGCCCCCTGTTCTATCGTGACATTCGGGTGGACGCGTGTGCCTTCACCGATCAAGGCGGTGTCGTGGATGATGGCGTCTTCGCTGACATGCTGATCGTTGCAGCCCATCGGGGTCGGATGCTCGCGGTAGCCATGAAGTTCGACCATGGCATTCCGAAATGCAAAATAGGGATCGGTGCAGACAAGTCGTGTGATCCCATCCGGGCAGGGTTCATCAGATGAAATCAGTACAGCCGTGGCTTCGGTCGTCTCCAGGAACCTCGAATACCTCCTGTTGGCGAGGAAGGTGATATCTCCCGGCCTTGCCCTGTTGATGGCGGCGCAGCCGTTGACAACCTGCGTACCATCCCCGTGGACGGTCGCTCCGAGGCAGTTGGCAAGTTGATCAAGCGTCTGGCCCATTGGAGTATCGATGGGAACCTATCCTCAGGTTCGACAGGGGTCAATAAGGGGCCCCGTGTGCAGCCCTAGCAGGTGCGGGGTATCCTCCGGATTGCATGTCACGACTTACCTTCCCAGCCGTGTTTCTTCTTGCGATTGTGGCGTTTGGGGCCACTGTTCCGGGGGCTGTCGCTTCTGAAGCCGCATTGGAGGCACTCCAGGACGAGCATCTCTCCGATCGGCCGGTTTCATCAATCACCTTCAAGGGCCTGGGACGGGTCTCGGAACAGAAAATCTGGAACAATATTCGTTCCCAGGTTGGTGGGCCCTATGACCCGAAGACGGCGAGCACTGATGTCGAACTGCTGACTCGCCTGGGGGATTTCAGCAGCATCGACATCGAGGCGACACTTGAGGAAGACGGGACCGTCTCCCTTGTCTATGTCTTTGACGAGCAGCAGCAGCTCTCCGAGGTCCAGGTCGTCGGCAATCGAGTATTGACTGACCAGGTACTGCTCGGACCCACCGGGTTGCACCGTGGTTCGCCCCGCGATGATTTCCTGATCGAACGGGGCATTCGTGAAATGCAGGATCTCTACCAGGAAAAGGGGTACTACCTCACCGAGGTCTCGGTTGACCAGAACCAGATTGAGGAGAATGACCTCCTGATCTTCGAGGTCGTGGAGGGGCCACGCGTGCGGGTCCGGGCCATTGAATTCGAAGGCAATGCCACCGTGCCGAACAAGCGGCTCTATTCCGAGATCAAGACCAGGACCTGGTTCCCCTTCTTTCGGAGAGGTGAACTCGACACCGAGCTGCTGAAGCGGGATGTATCGACGCTCGACTCCTACTACAAGGATCGTGGGTACCTCGATGCGCGGGTCGACAAGACGATCGAGATCAGTCCTGATCAGCGTGAAGCAAAGGTGGTCTTTCTTATCGACGAAGGACCGGCGTTCACCGTTGGACAGATCACGGCTTCCTCCAGGTTTGCAGACGAACATCTTGAGGTCTTCTCTACGGACCAGTTGAGGGCTCTGATGGAGTTGAAATCAGGCGATCGATACATGTCGGATATCCGTAAGCGATCCGAGGCCCAGTTGAAGGCGGCCTATGGAACGCTTGGGTACCTGGATGCGACCGTCAGCCTGCTCCCTGTGCACAGTGCATCAGCCAACGAAGTCAACATCATCATCGAGATCAGCGAGGGAAAGATCGCGGATGTGGGGATGATCAGGATCCACGGCAACTTCCTGACAAAGGACAAGGTGATCCGTCGTCACATCGGCCTGCAGCCGGGGAGGCGGTATGACGCCGTCGAGCTTGGGTTGTCCAAGACCCGGATCCAGCAGACCCAGTTGTTCAACGATGTCAAGATCACGGTGCAGCAGGAAGACGAAGATCACCCGGAACAACGTGACGTACTCATTGAAGTCCAGGAGAAGAACACCGGTTCCTTCAACTTCGGTGTCGGTTTTGGTTCCGACTCGGGTGTCCTGGGACAGATATCACTCGTCCAGAACAATTTCGACATAGCCGACGTTCCCCAGACGTTCGGGGAACTCTTTCGCGGTCGTTCCTTCCGTGGAGCCGGCCAGCAATTCGCAATGAACTTCCAGCCTGGTGTCGAGATCTTCGCCTATGACGTCAGCCTGACGGAACCTCGAATCTTCGAGTCGGACTTCGCGCTCAGTGGCAGCGGCGGCTACCTGCGTCGCGTGTATCGCGACTACATCGAGTCGAGGCTGTCGGCGAACACGGCATTGAGCCGCCGCTTCGGTGATGTATGGCTTGGGTCGCTTGGAATGAATCTCGCTCATGTTGAACTCGAGGATTTTGGGTACAACACGCCCATCGAGATCCGAGAGGACAAGGGGCCTGACAAGCTCTACAGCGTTGCGGGACGGTTGACGAGGACGACGATCACGACCCTGAGTCGCCCCGGCAGCGGAAGCAGGTTCGAGTTCAGCTTTGCGCATTTTGGTTTTCTCGGAGATGTGGACTTCAACAAGGCACGGATCGATTACACGACCTACCTCACCTTGAGTCGTGATTTCCTCGGCCGAATATCCACGCTGCGACTCGATGCTTCGGCCGGGGGAGTCCTCTCCGGTCGTGCGCCCACCTATGAACGGTTCTACCTCGGTGGTCGTACTTTGCGTGGCTTCCAATTCCGCGAGGTGAGCCCCAAGGGAACCCCGGCAAATCCAGGTGGGGCAACCGATATTCCCATTGGTGGTGATTACATGGTCTTCCTCGGTGGGCAATACCAGTTCCCGGTCCTGAGCACTGTCCTTGATGGCGTCTTTTTCATCGATTCGGGCACCGTTAACGATGATTTCGGTTTCGAAGCCTACAGGGTGAGTGTTGGATTGGGTATTCGCTTGTACATCCCGCAGTTGGGCCCAACTCCGATGGCATTCGATTTTGCCTTTCCCCTCCGAAAGCAGGACAATGATGAAACCGAGCTCTTCAGCTTCTCGGCGGAGCTGCCCTTCTGAGGGATGGGCCGCTTTCGAACTCCATCAACCCCGTATCGGGAAATCGCACCATGTTGCACTACCTTCGAACGAACGCCACCGCACTCGTAGTCACCGCTGGAATTCTCGGCCTCGTCATGGTCTGGCCTGCGGAAGCAAATCGCACCACCTCGATGGGACCGACGGTTGTTGCAACGGTTGATATGCAATTCGTCATGGGCGGACTCTCAGAGCGAGCGGATCTCATGGTCGATCTTTCTGCCAATGGACAGGTGATCCAGGAAGAGGAGAAGACGCGAGCCGAGGAAATAGAACGTCTTGCAAAGGAACTTGAGGATGTGGTCGACGATCAGCGTCGCACAAACCTCCAGGATGAGCTCGACCTGAAGATCCTTCAGCGAATGGCATGGCTTCGGTTTACACAGCAGGAGATCGACATCGAGAAATCCCTGATGCTGGAGAACCTTTTCAGGAGCATGCAGTCGGCAGCGAAGGAGCTGGCGGAGATCGAGGGCATCGACCTCGTGATCATCGATGATGCAGGTCAGCAGTTCGAACTGTTGCCCAATTCGCAGTTGTCTCGGGAAGGTCAGGTGGCACAGCAGATGACGTCACGCAGGGTGCTCTACAGGGATTCAACCATTGACATCAGCGAAGAGCTGATTATCCGTATGAACAATGACTATGCAGCTTCAACAGGCACTCGCTGATTCCAGTCGGCGATTGCTTCGGAGATCATCAACATGACACTGTTTACTTCTCGAAACCGGGTACTCCTGCTTTCATCCTGCATGCTTGCGTTGGCAGGATTCATGGTTGGAGTCCAGGCATTGGCGATCCATGCTCTCCCGCTGCTCTCGCCGGCAGTCGTGGCAACGATTGACCTGGAAACAACGATCAACAGCCTCGATGAGTGGGCCGAGATGCTTGCTTCGGAAACGGACATCGGTGATGGACTCCAGTCAGAGGTAAAGCGCCGCCAGGAGGAGATCGAACTGCTTGAGGCCGACCTGGAGGACTATCCCTCAGGCAGCGAGAAGTTCAAGGAGGCCTTTAAGAGATACCAGATGGCGGGCATCGAGCTCCAGGGGTACGTCCAGTTCCAGCAGTTGAAGAGCCAGCAGAGAACCAGCGAACTCATTCTCAAGGTGTACGAGAAGATCAAGTCCATGGCAAAGCAGCTTGCAGATGAGAATGGGTACGACATCATCCTGATGAACGACTCGGTACTCGAGATTCCAGAGAACCCCGAGAACATCGTCCGGGAAATCTCCAATCGACGGATCCTGTTCGCCCGGACCCAGATGGACATCACCGACCAGTTGATTCAACGGATGAACGCCGATCACCAGGCTTCAGCAGATTCGAAGTGACCGAAGCTGGACCTGTCGCAGGTTCCCCGAGGAGCGTCCAGGTCACCACGGGTGAACTGGCAGGCATGCTTGGTGCAACGTTGGAGGGTCCCGAGGATCTCCTGCTTGATGGAGTCGAGGCACTGCATGTTGCAGAGGCATCCGACCTTACCTTCATTACAAGTGATGCCTATGCGGAACAGTGGAGTGATTCCTCTGCTGGGGCTGCGCTGGTGACGGAGGGCATAGATGTTCCTTCGCATGACGCATCAACGCGTGCCCTTCTCATCGTTGCAGACGCCGAATTGTCCATGATTGATGTTCTTGACCGGTTTGCTCCTGCAGTTCTTCCTCCGCCAGCCGGGGTAGACTCGACGTCTTCGGTTCACCCGAGTGTCCAGTTTGGAACCGGGGTCTGTATCGGTCCGCATGTCTCCATCGGCGCCAACAGCGTTCTTGGAGATGATGTCGTCATCGAGGCTGGGGCCCGAATAGGGAATGACGTGCAGATCGGCACCGGGACCTGGATCGGCATGAATGCAGTGGCGGGTGACCGGGTTTCGATCGGGGCCCGCTGCAGGTTGCATTCGTTGGTATGCCTCGGAACGGATGGATTCGGGTTCCGTCCTTCGCCTGATGGAGGGGGGCTCCGGCGGATTCCGCATGTCGGTACGGTTCAACTTGGTGATGACGTGGAACTTGGTGCTGGAACCTGTGTCGATCGAGGCAAGTTCGGCGTAACGAGCATTGGCGACGGTTCGAAGCTCGACAATCTCGTCCAGGTGGCGCACAACGTCAGGATCGGCAGTCATTGTGTCGTAGCAGCCCAGGCCGGCTTCGCAGGTTCGGCCACCGTGCATGACTGGGTCCAGGTTGGTGCCCAGG